>Ga0256839_1001718_pt1 | contig 25944 bp, 22 predicted proteins | sample 354166metaG_FD_185968 | JGI IMG/M metagenome (GOLD analysis project Ga0256839, IMG submission 185968) | Hydrothermal vent microbial communities from Mid Atlantic Ridge, Atlantic Ocean - 354-166 | ecosystem: Environmental > Aquatic > Marine > Hydrothermal vents | place: Atlantic Ocean: Mid... | reverse complement strand
CGGTCCACATGTCCGTTCAGGCGCGCGTTCTCGCGGGCGTCTGCGAGCGCCCCTTCGCTGACGTCCACGCTGCGGGCGAAGGCCGCGCCCCCGGCGAGGGCGTAGACCGAGAAGCCGCCGTTGTAGGCGAAGAGGTTGAGCACCCGCGCCCCGGCGGCGAGCTCGCGAACCTTCTGGCGGTTCTCGCGCTGGTCGAGGAAGAGGCCGGTCTTCTGGCCGCGGTGAAGGTCGGCGACGAAGCGCAGGCCGCGCTCGCGCACGGTCAGCTTGGGCGGCGGCGGCTCGCCGTAGAGGGGATGCAGCCCGGCGGCGTCGCGCCGCACGATGCCCCGGGGCCGGAGGGCGCGCCCCAGCGCCTTCACCACGCCCGGAAGCGCCGCCCGCTGCACCCCCTCGCTGTAGGTCTTGACCACCACGAAGCGCCCGTAGCGGTCGGCCACCAGCCCCGGCAGGAAGTCGCCCTCACCAAAGACCAGCCGGCAGGCGTCGGTTTCGGACGGGACGAAGCGGCGCCGCAGCGCCAGCGCCTCCTGCACCCGCGCGGCCAGGTCGGCCGCACCCGGTACGCGTTCGCGGGCGAAGAGGCGTACGGCCACCTGACCCTCCGCGTCGTAGACGCCCACCGCGCGGGCCGCGCCCGCCTGGAGGCGGACCCAGTCGCCGGTTTCGAGCCCGTGCGCGGGCAGGTGGTTGCGGTAGATCCAGGGGTGGCCCGAGGCCAGGGCGGATTCGAGTGCGGGGTCGAGGCGCAGGGTAGCCGCTTTCACGGCACCCAGCTTACGCCTTTTGGGTTTACCGGCCGGCTCGCAACGCTTTCGCAACGCCTTCCCGCCTACCCTTGCGGCAGACCGCCGGAACCGCGGTCTCGAGGAGGGAGCGATGAACAGGATCGTACGCATCTTCGGACTGGTGGGGCTCGTCCTGCTGGCGGCCTGCAGCACCCCCAAGGGCCCCGGAGGCCTGGCCGACAAGACGAGCTTCGACCCCGCGCTCATGGAGGCCTACCTGCGCGACACCTACGAGGGCCGCGTCGTGGGGTTTTCCTACGCCATCAACCACGACCAGCTGCTGGCGCGGGTGGGGGCCTGGGGGTACGCCCGGCGGCCGGAGGACGGCGGGCTGGCCATGACCCCCGAGACGCGCATGCACGTGGCGAGCGTGAGTAAGAACGTCAACGCGGTTTACTTCCTGAACGTGCTGCGCCAGATCCGCGAGCTGAAGGGAGCGGGCTACGCCGGGCTGGACGACGCGGTCTCCCCCTGGCTGCCGGACGGCTGGGTCCAGGGGATGGGGTTCGCGGGGCCCGGCGGGGTGACCTTCGCCCAGCTGCTCACCCACCGCAGCGGTCTGGGGCAGCTCTTCGACGCCATGAGCGAGCAGGACCAGAAGAGCTGGGGGAACGACTGGGCGGGGCTCGAGTTCGTGGTCGCCAACGGCGCCATCCCCGGCGCGGAGCCGGCGTACAAGAACGCCAACCACGCCCTCTTCCGCATCCTCACGCCGCAGCTGATCCGCGCCTCGGGGCTGCGCAACCTGGTGGAGGTGACCGAGGCCACCGCGGGCCCGATCTACGTGGAGCTGCTGAACCAGTTCGTCTTCGCCCCCATCGGCATCGCGCGCGTCGACTGCCGCTTCGACCGGGCGGGGAACTACGCGTACTACTACGACCACGACGGTCCGCGGACGAAAGGGTTCGTTTTCGACCGTTCCGACCAAGACTGCGGCGGGCATGCGGGGCTGCAGCTTTCCGCCCTCGAGCTCGCCCGGTACCTCGCCTACGTGCGTTACAGCGACGCCGTGCTCGACGACGCGGCCCGGGCGGAGATGTACGGCCGCGGACTGGGCTGGTGGGGCGAGGGCGTCGTGACGGGGGACGCCGCCAGCGCCCGGCTCTATCACGGGGGCGACTGGTACACTTGGTATGACGGGAAGGAGGAGTATCCCGAGCACGTGGCCGAGCTGCACACCTGCGTCCTCGCCTTCCCGCGCAAGGTGGAGGCCGTGCTGCTCATCAACTCCTCGCTGCCCGCGGGAACCCCGAAACCTTGCGACGCGCTCGTGGCGGCGTACGAGGCGGCGCTGGTCGCACCCTAGCCCGGGCGGGCGCCGGCAGGGGCGGGCCCGGCGGGCCCGCCTCCTTTTGTAGAGTGGGAGGTGGCGCGCCGGTGTGCGGGCCGCAGGGGAGGTGAAATGCTCGAGCTCAGGCAGGAACTGAACGCCAGCGACCAGGTTCGGCATTCCATCGAAGAAGTGCTCGCCGTGGGGCGCACCGCATGGCAGCACTACTTGTTTTTTCGCAGCAAGGTGCACGGCGTCTGCGTTGCCCTCGACGGCGACCTGCAGTCGTGCGAGGCCGACGAGGGGCTCTACCACGAAGCCCTCGTCCACCCCGCGATGCTGGCCCACCCGGCCCCCAAGCGGGTGCTCGTCATGGGGGGCGGTGAGGGGGCGACGCTGCGCGAGGTGCTGCGCCACCCCACCGTCACCGAGGTGGTGATGGTCGACCTGGACGAGGAGTTCGTTGGTCTCTGCAAGCGCCTGATCCCCGACTGGGCCGAAGGAGCCTGGGACGATCCGCGGCTCGAGCTGCGGCACGAGGACATCGTCCGCTACCTCGAGCACACCCCCGGAGGCTTCGACGTGGTGGTGGGCGACCTCATCGACGCCAGCGAGGCCTCGTCCCCCGCCGCCGAACTGTACGGCCCCGCGTTCTACCGCAAACTGGCCGCGGCGCTCGCCCCGGGGGCGGTCCTCGCCACCCAGGCCGGCCCGCTCACCCCCGCCCAGATCGCCGGCCACCGTCGGGTGCGGACGGCCCTGGGCTCGGTCTTCGGCCGGGCGGTGAGCTACGGCATGAACGTTCCCAGCTTCTACAGCCTCTGGGGCTTCGTCCTTGCGGGGGCGCCGGACCTGATCCCCGGCGGCTACGCCGAACACCGCGCACTTTTCGAGTTGCGCGCGCACGAGCGCGGGCTGGAGCTGGCGCACACCGGTCCCGAGGTGCTCGCCGCCGCCTTCGCCCTGCCCCGCAGCCTGCGGGCGGCCCTGCAGGAGGGGACGTGAGCAAGCTCAAGCTCAGCGGCTTCAACAACCTGCGCAAGCTGCTCAGCTTCAGCTTCTACGACTTCGTGGTGGCCACGGACGAAGCCGACCGCAAGAGCTACGCCGCCTACCTGAACGAGCGCTACGCCGCCGCCCGGGTGCGGGCGCTGCTCGAGCGGATCGCCGAGATCATCGACGCCGAGGTGATTGCCGCCAGCGAGCAGGACTACGACCCTTACGGGGCGAGCGCCCTCTTGCTACTCTCCGACGAGGCGGGCTCCGGCACCCCGCCCTCCTGGGCGGCTTCGGTCAACCTGCACCTCGACAAGAGCCACATCGCCGCCCACACCTACCCGGACTTCGCCGATCCCCGGGGCATCCTGGGTTTCCGTGTCGACATCGAGCTGTCCACCTGTGGCGAGATCAGCCCGCTGCGCTCCCTCAACGAAATCTTCCATTTCTTCGACACCGACGTCGTGGTGATCGACTACCTGGTGCGTGGGTACACCCGGGCCGAGGACGGCTCTCACGTCTTCATGGACCACGAGGTGCCCTCGATCGCCCGCTTCATCGACCCCGACATCCTGGACCAGTTCGAGCGCAGCGAGCGCGCGCTGCCCGCGTCCCACACTTGGCAGCTCAAACTGCTTCGTTCCCGGATCGACCCCGCCGAGTACTTCGCCCCGGGGCGCTCGGTCGACGAGGAGCTTCTGGAAAGCGTGCTGGAGGAGATGCGCACGATCTACCGCCACCTCTGAGACCTCGTGCCGCCCGTTTGGGGTAGCATGGCGCATACGCACGGGAGGGAGCGCATGGCCGCAAGAAGAGCTGCGAAGCGCGCGTTGGGACTGTTCGCCGTCCTTTTCCTGCTCGCCGCCTGCCAGGGCGACGGCGGTACCAACGCGGTTGACGACGGTCCGCCGGCGGAAACCTGCGGTTTCGCCGGCGCCTACCCTGGTGTGCCCTGCCCCGATCCCGACACGACGACCCTGCCGACCGGGATCATGCCCCAGCTGCCCGTTCCCCGTACGGCTCCGGGTTGGGAAGGGTACCAGCCCGTGGCCCTGCCCACACCCGCTCCCGAAAGCTGCACCGTCAGCTACGCGGCGGGGGACGTGCTTCCGCGCACGCTGGTCCTGGCGGAAGGTGAGGTGGTCTGCCTGACGGGCATGGCGACTGCGGCCCGCACCGTCCAGCTGGACGCCCGTGCCTGCTCGGCCGCGGCTCCCTGCTGGATCGTTGGTCGCGGCACGGGTGGCCTTAGCTCGAGCGCTTCCCCAGCCATCACCGTGGTCGGGCAACACGTGATCTTCGACGGCCTGCAGCTGAACGTGGTGCGTTCGGGCGTCGACTTGCTGCCGGGCAGCGCCTACGTGACCGTGCGGCACAGCACCATCGTCGGCGACGGCAGCGACGGTGGGGGCGCGGGCATCGACATCACCGGCGCGGCCGGTGCCGAGATCCGCTACGTCATGATCTACGGCAACCGCTTCGACCGAATCGGGCCCAGCGACGGCGGGCCACTGGGGGGCGAGGCGCACCAGGTACGGCCCTCGTGGTACGCCCGCTACGTCTGGATCGTGGACAACGTCTTTGGCAGCTCCGACGGCGACGCCGTTCAGGCCGGCAACTCCAAGACGCCGGACCAGCGCCGCAACGAAGGGCTGAACGCCGTCAAGTCGCCCCACTACGTCTGGATCGCCGGAAACCGCCAGGAGGGGGTTTCGGAGAACTTCGTCGACCTCAAGAACTCCTACCACGTGGTGGTGAGCAGCAACGTGGTGGCCGTTCCGGTGCGCGAAACGGTGATCATCCTCTCGCAGGACGGGGAAGGGTTCTGGACCGGCTACCACTGGGCGATCGCCAACCGCCTCGTCGGCGGCGGCGGGGAGTGCATCGGCGTACGCGGCAACGAATCGAACTTTTACGGCACCTTTTACGACTACAACGCGGTGATCGCCAACGTCGCCTACGACTGCCGCGGCTTGCTCAGCTTCCAGTCCGGCAACAGCGCCGGCGTGGGTCCAGAAACCTACGTTCTCTACAACACCTTCGTCAGCCGCATCGAGCCGCCGTACACAACGCGGGCCCCGGTGTACAAGGCCCAGAACCGCCAGGAGAAGCGCGTTGAGTTCATCGGCAACATCTTCTACGGCAACTTCAACCCCATCGGCGGTTCGGGGGGCGACTCCCTCATCGCCGCGAACGGCTACCGCATCGAGACCTTCGTTGCCCGCGACAACCTGTACTACCAGGTGGACGGCGTCGAGTTCCCCTTCCTCAGCGGCATCGACGCCGGCACCCTCGAGGTGTCGGGCAACCTGCACGCCGACCCGCGGTTCGTCGACGAGGCCGGCCGGAACTTTGCCCTCGCGCAAGGGAGCCCGGCGCGCAACGCCACCGACCTGGGCTCGAGCGCCTTCGACCTCTTCCAAAGGTTCTACGGCCTGGACCTGCGCGCCCCGCTGGGCCTTGACGGCATCCACAACATCGGGGCCGCCCAGTAGCAGCGGACTTGCGGGGCCTTCAAGGCACCGTGACCTTCCTATTGTAACTAGATTAATGTTAAGGTAGTTGTTAAATACAATAAACACAAAATATGTTACTATGCCCCTAGCTTCGTATAGCAGGGGAGGACGCATGCCGAATAAGAAAACCCATTTCCGCTTGGTTTCCGGTCTGGCCGTCTTGGTCGCGCTCGCCCTCTTGCCCGCCTGCCAACCCTTCGGCGGCGGCAACGGTGGTGGTGGCGGCGGGGGTGAGGACGGTAACGGCGGCGGAACCAACCCCCCGCCCTACAATCCCGTCGTTTGCGAGCCCTCCGGCCGGGGCCAGGACTACGCCGTGGGCCCCGGCCAGGCCTACGCCTCGCTGCACGATGTCCCCTGGGACGCGCTTGGGCCCGGCGATACCGTGCGCATCTTCTACCGCGACGAACCCTACCGCGAGAAGATCGTGATCCGCACCGACGGCAGCGAAGACGCCCCCATCCGCATCTGCGGCGTGCCCGGTCCGAACGGCGAACGCCCGGTTCTCGACGGCGACGGGGCGGTGAACGACCCCGACGACGCGGCCGCCTACACGACCTACACCCCCATGGAGGGGTTGGCGATGGTCATGCTCTACAACCGCGACTACGACCTGAAGGTCCACCACGTGGTGATCGAGGGGCTGCACATCCGCAACGCGAAAAACAACTTCACCTATACGCGCACCGACGGCTCCACCGCGAACTACGAGGACGGCGCCGCCTGCATCCGCATCCAGGCGGCCGACGACGTGGTGATTCGGGGCAACGAGCTGGAGAACTGCGGCAACGGTATTTTCACGATGTCGCAGGGCTACAACGAAGCCCACCTCACCCGCAACCTGCTCATCGAGGGGAACTACCTGCACGGCCACGGCCAGCCCGGAAGCTACCTGGAACACGGTGTGTACATCCAGGCCATCGGCGTGGTCTACCAGTACAACCGTTTTGGCCCCAACGACCCCGGGTCGGACGGCGTCACGCTCAAGGAGCGCGTGGCCGGCTCGGTGATCCGCTACAACTGGTTCGACTCCGGGAGCGCGCGCACCCTCGACCTGGTCGAAGTGGAGGACGCCGCGCCCTGGTACCTTGTCTCCGAGTACCTGCGGGAGCTGGGCTGCGACAGCACAGACAACTGCCCGGACCTCGACGAGGATCGCCTCGCCAAGGTACAGGAGGCCGAGGCCGCCTACCGCAAGAACTACGTCTACGGCAACTTCTTCCGCCACGTCGGCAGCACGACCAAGTCCGGCAACCTCGTTCACTACGGCAGCGACAACGACCCGGACCTTTCGCACAACGGAACGCTGTACTTTTACGGCAACACCGTGGTCGTCCTGCAGGACCGTGACGACGCCTGGCGCTTTCGGCTCTTCTACCTGGGCAACCGCGACGCCCCCTCGCGCTCGCTGGAAACGGTGGAGGTGTTCAACAACATCGTCTACTTCACGGGCGAGTCGAGCACGCCTTCGTACTTCTGCCTGGACGATACCAACCAGGGCACGGTCCGCTTCGGGGTGAGCTGGCTTTCGAGCGACTGGCAGGCGGACGGGGCGGCCGCCGAGTGCTACTACGGGGGCGTCGGACCCGACGTGATCGGCGTGGAGAACCTGCTCGACGTGAGCGGGGCGGCGGCGCCCGTCGACCCGACGACCCTCGATCCAGAGGACACCCCGCTGGTGCGCGACCGGGCCCAGGCCGTTCCGGACGGCCTGCCGCCGCTCGATTACCAGTACCTGCGTCACCTGCAGGCCGAGCCGCGTGCGGACGCCCGCGACCTGGGCGCCCGCGATCTGCCCTGAGCGGTAGGCCCGGCTCCCCGCCCGGTCCGGGCGGGGAGCTGCTATAATCAAACCTTGCGGCCCAGTTGGGCCAGCCCACGAGCGAAAGGGGGTGAACATGCCACAGTACGACGTGGGGATCATCCTGAACCCCAACCTCGAGCCGACCCAGCTGCAGCTGGAGAAGGACATGATCCAGGCGGCGCTGGACAACCACAAGGCCGAGGTGAAAGCGATCGACGAGTGGGGCAACCGCCGCCTCGCCTACCCCATCGAGAAGGACCCGGAAGGTTACTACATCTTCTATACGGTCGAGATGGAGGCCGGCGAAGCCGCGCCCCTGGAAGCCGAGTTGCGCATCCGCGACAACGTGCGGCGTGTGCTCATCGTGCGCGACCGACCCGAGTGGAAGACCAAGAAGGGCTAGCCCCGGCTAGAATGTTCCTATGGCGAAAGGTTTGAACCGAATCCTGCTGATCGGGACCGTGACCCAGACCCCGGAGATGCGCTACACCCCGGGCGGTCTGGCGGTACTCGAGGTGACCGTGGCCGGCAACGACCGCGTCACCACCGAGACCGGCGAAGAGCGCGAGCTGGCCTGGTACCACCGGGTCAAGATGTTCGGGCGCTACGCCGAGATGCTGGTCGAGCAACTCAACGCCGGCACCCCGGTGCTGGTGGACGGCCGCCTCGACTACCGCAGCTGGGAGGCCGAGGGCGGCCGCCGCAGCGCGGTGGACGTGCGCGTGGACCGCATCGAGGTGCTCGACCGGGCGGACAAGGGCGACGAGCAGACCGTCTCTGACGCCCGCGGCCAGGAGCGCCTGCGCGAGGGGCTCAACGAGGTGGTGCTGATCGGCAACCTGACGCGCGATCCCGAGCTTCGCTACACGCCCCAGGGTACGGCGGTCATCCGCATCGGCCTGGCCGTGAACGAGCGCTACGTTTCGCGCGGCAGCGAGCAGGAAAAAACGCACTTCTTCGACGTGCAGGCCTGGCGCGAACTCGCCGAGTGGGCCGCCAACCTGAAGAAGGGCGACGGCCTTTTCGTCATGGGGCGTTTGGTCAACGACTCGTGGACGACGCAGACCGGAGAGCGCCGCTTCACCACGCGGGTGGAAGCCAGCCGGCTGGAACGCCTCGCACGTGGCCCCGGACGTAGTGGTGGGACCGGTGCCCCTGCCAAGCAGGCCCAGACGGGCGGGGTGGACATCGACGAAGGCCTCGAAGACTTCCCACCGGAGGAGGATTTACCGTTTTGAGCAGCAGAAGACCCCGCGGACCCCGCAGGTTCCGCAAACCCAAGGTATGCCAGTTCTGTACCGGCGAACTGGAGATCACCGATTACAAGGACGCCAAGATGCTGAAGCGCTTCATCTCGGAGACCGGCAAGATCCTGCCGCGCCGCCGCACCGGCGTGTGCGCCAAGCACCAGCGGCACCTGGCCACCACGATCAAGCGCGCCCGCATCCTGGCGATCATCCCCTTCACCGAGAAGCTGGTCCGCAAGTAGGAGGCCCCTGTGAAAGTCATCCTGCTCGAACCCGTGGAAAAACTCGGTGACGTGGGCCAGGTCGTCAACGTCAAACCGGGCTACGCCCGCAACTACCTGCTGCCGCGCGGGCTCGCGGCCCTCGCCACCGAGGCCAACCTCAAGGCGCTCGAGGCCAAGATTCGCGCCCAGGCCAAGAAGGCCGCCGAGCGCAAGGCCGAGGCCGAGCGGCTCAAGGAGATCCTCGAGCCGCTCACCCTGACCCTCAAGGTCAAGGCGGGCGAGACGAAGATCTATGGCTCGGTCACGAGCCGCGACATCGCCGAGGCGCTCGAGAAGCAGCACGCGATCACCATCGACCCCAAGCGCCTGCAGCTGGCCAAGCCCATCAAGGAGCTGGGCAGCTACGAGCTGGTCTACAAGCCGCACCCCGAGGTGCCCATCCAGCTCAAGGTCGTGGTCGAGAGCGAAGAAAACGGCGGCTGAGCCTTCGCCCGCCGTACCGAACCGCCGCCCCGTGGGGCGGCGGCTTCTTCGTCGTGCGCGGCGTCCGCCGTCCGGGCTAGGGGGCCGGGGGTTGGGGCAGGATCAGGACCTCCTCGAGCCGCTCCCCGCCCGCCAGCTGCACCAGGTCACCGCTGGGCAGCGCGTATCCGTCGGCCGCCGCGTAGTTTACCGTGTACCCCAGGTCGTCCAGGCTGCCGACGGTCACCCGGCTCAGGGGGGCGACGGCGCCGTCGATCCAACCCGTCATCAGCTCGGTGTCGAAGGTGGCCTCGCGCCAGTGGCCGCACTTGGTTCCCGCACCCCCGGTGTTCTCCACGTGCACCTCGCCCGCCGCGCCGAGCGCGCGCCAGGCGTCCATGGCTGCGGGACCGTCGTAGGTCACGTCGCTGGCGTCCTGGCAGTTGGCGGCGTTGTGGTTCAGAAAGGCGAACGGCCCCGCCTCCCAGAGGGTGCCAAGCCCGAGCACGTGACCCATCTCGTGCAGGATCACGACCTCGAGGGTGCCGTTCTGCTTCATGCGGTCCAGGTCGGCCGAGTCGAACTGCATGACCCCGAAGAAGGGCAGGTAGTAGTCCGGCTGACCGGTGTCGCCGCGCACGTAGCAGGGCCCGGCGCTGCCCAGGATGCCGTAGGCTCCGTCGATGGGCACCACATCGGCCACGATCAAGAGGTCGTCGATCGTCCCCTGGTAGCCGGGGTTGCGGTCCAGGCAGGCCCCCGCAGAAACGTTCGCTTGGACGTCGCTCAGGTCGCCGGTGAGGACCTGTTCCCAGCGTGCGGCGGCGTTTTCGAAGGCGGCGCGCACGTCGGGGTCGGCGGGTTCTTCGACGAAAAGGATCCGGATGTCGAAGGCGCCTGGGTTGGAGGGGGCGGCGACGCGCACGAGCGCCTCCGCCGAACCGCGACCGCCGCGACCGTCCTCGACAGTAAAGACGGCCCGGTAGCTACCGGGCTGGTCGTAGGTGTGGGCGACGTTCCCGCTGCAGAGCGCAAGGCTCTGCCCGTCGCCGAAGTCGAGGGCGCAGGTCAGTGCGTCGCCGTCGGGATCGGAGCTCGTGAGTCCGAAGGTGACGCTCAGCGGGGCGGTGCCCGAGACCGGATCGACGGTAAGCGTGGCCGAGGGCGACCGGTTGGTCGCCGCCGCCGCGATCGTCTGTTCGGCCCGGGCGGTGCCTCCTCGCTCGTCGCGAACGGTCAGCACCGCGGTGTAACGGCCGGCATCGGCGTAGGTGTGGCCGACGGCGGTGCCGCACGCGAGCACGGCCGAGGAGCCGTCCCCGAAGTTGAGTTCGCAGGTCAGCGCGTCGCCGTCGGGATCGGAGGCGGCGGTGGCGAAGCGTACGGTCAGGGGCGGGGCGCCCGTGGTCGGGTCGGCGGCGAGGGCGGCGGTCGGGGGCCGGTTCTGCGGCGACGCGCAGTTGCGCACCACCGTCACCTCGGTCTGGGCGCCGCCGCCCGCGAGGGTCAGGCGGGCGCTCTCGCTGCCGGCCGCCTCGCAGGCGGCGACGCGGACGGCGAGCTGCGTTTCCGCTGCGGGATCCAGCGTTCCGGACGACGGGTTCACCGTGAGCCAGGCGCGGTCGGCGGTCGCCGCGAACGACCCCGCGGCGCCCCCGGCGTTGCGGAGCCGCAGGTTCTGAGGATCGGGGGCGGCGCCGCCGACGGCGGCGTCGAAGGTCAGCCGGGCGGGTTCCGCCACCCAGGTGGGCGCATCGGCGGCGCCCACCGTGATCGTCCGGGCCGCCTGGGTGCCGGTGACGCCGTCGCTTACGGTCAGCACCGCGGTGTACGCACCGGGTTCGAGGTAGCTGTGCGCCGTCTCGCCTCCGCAGGCGCGCGCCGGCGGGCTACCGTCGCCGAAGTCGAGGGCGCAGGTCAGCGCGTCGCCGTCGGGATCGGAGCTTTCGATGCGGAAGACGACGCGCAGCGGGGGCGCCCCCTGCTGCGGCGAGGCCGTGAGTACCGCGGTCGGCGGGGTGTTGTCGCTGGTGCATTCGTGCACCACCTGCACCGCGGCGCGCGCCCCCGGCCCGGTGACCACGATCAGGCCGGTGCGCAGTTCCGCGCCGCCGCAGCCGCTCACGCCGACGCGCAGCGCAGCCGAAGCGCCGGGGGCAAGCCGTCCCGCTCCGGGCGTGACGAGGATCCAGTCGCGGCTCGCCTCGACGCGAAAGTCGGCGGCGGAGCGTCCCGCATTGCGCAGAACGAGGGAGGCGGTGGGGGCGGCGACGCCCGCGGAGCCGCGAAAAAGCAGCGCGTCCGGTTCGACCTCCCAGATGACGGGGTCGGGTTGGAACGGGTTCGTGCAGGCGGCGAGCAACCACAGCCCGGAAACAATGGCCAGGGCCCTGGCCGCACGGCGAAGGGTGGGGTTCCAGCGTCGGTTCACGTGCGCTCCTCGTCCCGGGTGCAGGTTGGGGGCAGGGTTCCGGGGGCGGCAGGCCGGCATTGCCGGGCGCGCCGCCTGCGGCCATCCTACCGCGGCCGCCTTCGTTTTCACCACCCGCGGCCCGGTCGCTGGTAGCATGAGGTTCCCCCTAGGGGGGCGTATCGGGAGCTCGATATCATGGCCGAACCGGCGAGAAGCCTGCCCACGGGGCGTATCCCCCCTCACAACCTGGAAGCCGAGGCCAGCGTGCTGGGCTCGGCCCTCGTGGACAACGAGGCCATCGACCGCATCGAGGGCCTCGTCACCCCCGACGTCTTCTACAAGGAAGCCCACCGCAAGATCTGGCGGGCCATGGAGGCGTTGCGCGCCCGCAGCGAGCCGGTGGACCTGGTCACTCTTTCCGAGGAGCTCAAGAAAGCCGGAGAGCTCGACGAGGTGGGCGGCCTCACCTACTTGGTGGGGCTTAGCGAGGCCACCCCCACCGCCGCCTATGCCGAGCACTACGCCCGCATCGTCGCCGAAAAGGCGGTGCTGCGGCGCCTCATCGCCGCCGCCGGCGAGGTGATGCGGCTGGCCTACGACGAGGCCGGCAGCGTCGAGGAGATCGTCGACCAAGCGGGCAAGCTCGTCCTCGACGTGGCCACCCACGGTCCCCGCCACGATTTTCAGGAGATGCGCGAACTCGTCACCGAGGCCCACGAGCGCATCGCGCGGCTGCGCGAACACGGGGTTGCCGGCGACATGCTGGCCACCGGGTTCGCCGATCTGGACCGCATGATCGGCGGTCTGGGCCCCGGCAGCCTCAACATCATCGCCGCCCGCCCTTCGATGGGCAAGACCGCCTTCGCGCTCACCATCGCCCAGAACGTGGCCCTGCAGGGCGGCACCCCGGTGGCGCTCTTCTCGCTGGAGATGCCCGCGATCGACCTGGTGCTGCGCATGCTCTCGAGCGAGGCGCGGGTGGACATGAACCGCATCCGTCAGGCGCAGCTCTCCGACCGCGACTACGAACGCCTGGTCTCTGCTGCGGGCCGCATCTACGAGGCGCCGGTCTTCATCGACGACACCCCGGGCCTCACGCTGATGGAGCTGCGGGCCCGGGCGCGCCGGCTCGCGGTGCACCACAAGGTGGGCCTGATCGTCATCGACTACATGCAGCTGATGAGCGGCGGTCAGTCCACCCGCAGCGGTGAGAACCGCCAGCAGGAGATCGCCGCGATCAGCCGCGGCCTCAAAGGGCTGGCGCGCGAGCTGGAGGTGCCGGTGGTGGCGCTGAGCCAGCTCAGCCGCGCGGTGGAGAGCCGCCCCAACAAACGCCCGATGCTCAGCGACCTGCGCGAGTCGGGCTCGATCGAGCAGGACGCCGATCTGGTCCTCTTCATCTACCGCGACGACTACTACAACGAACACTCGGAAAAGGCGGGCATCGCCGAGATCATCGTGGGCAAGCAGCGCAACGGTCCGGTGGGAACCGTCGAGTTGCAGTTCCACGCCGCCCACGTGCGCTTCAACGACCTGGCGCACGGTGAGTTCTAAGGGGCCCGCCGTGGCGGGCCCCGGTCCTTAGGGTGAGGTCAGCAGACGGCCGTTCATCCCTACGGCCACGAAACGACCGTTGCCGTAGGCCACGCTCCGTAGCGTTTCTCCACCAAAGCTCCGCCGGGTCCAGCGCGCGCCGCCGTCGTTCGAGGTGAGCACCGTTCCGTCGGCGCCCACGACGACGAAGATGCCGTCGCCGTAGGCCACGTCGTAGAGCCAGGACGCTCCCGAGTCCCACGCCGACCAGGTGCCGCCCCCGTCGTTGCTGACGAGGACCTCGCCGTTGGAGGCTGCGGCGACGAGGACGCCGGCGCCGTAGGCCACGCCCTGCAGGCTGGGTACGTTGACGCTCGGGAGTGCGGTCCAGTTGGCGCCATCGGCGGACGCGACGATCGTTCCATCGTCGCCTACGGCGACGAAGCGCGCGCCGTCGTGCAGCACCGCCTCGAGGGTCTTGGTCGTGCCGGAGGTTCGGGCCGTCCAGGTCATTCCGTCGTCGTCGCTGGTGTAGATCTCGCCGTGCCGGGGCCCGTGCAGCCGGCCAGGAGCGGGATCAGGGTACCGGCCGCCAACCAAAAGAAGCGACGCACCTTGTGGAAACGGTTCATCGTTAGCATCACCTCCGCGGCCAGCCTAGCCGCGGAGGCGTTGCACCGGCGTTGCAGGTGGGAGGTCAGGGGCGTTCGCTGCGGTAGCGGCTCCACAGCCTGCGCAGCTCGGCGCGCATGCGCTTGGGGTCGTGGCCGAACTCCCGTTCGATGCGGGCCTGTTCGGCGCGGAAGGCCTCGAGCCGGGCGGCCTCCCCACGGGGTGGGGCCGCTTCGGCGATCTCCATGCCGTCGTGGGCGAAGCGCACCCAGTCCCCGGCGCGCGCCGCCACCGCGTCCAGTTCCTCGGGGGTCATGCGCACGCTTTCGTAGACGTGGGTGAAGACGAGGCGCCGGGTGCGGCCGCGCCAGACCTCGACGGCCTCCTCGAAGGTGTAGAAGTTCTTCCAGGCTGCGTGTTCGGGGGGGAGCTCGAAGGAAAGCGCGTCCAGCGGGGGGATCGGCATCTGCACCACGGCCCAGTCCAGCGGTCCCTCGGGCAGCGGCAGGCTGCGCAAGTGGTCGGGGGCGTAGAGGCCGCGCGCCGACGGGGTTTCAAAGAGGTAGGCGAAGACCGGTTCTGCGAGCGCGTGGGCCAGCGGAGTGACGCGCACCCCGCCGAGCTCGAAGGGGCGGTTCGGGGAAACCAGGTGCAGCTCCAGGTGGCCGGCGTCCACCAGGTAGTCGAGCGGGTAGCGTTCGGCGAGCACCGGGTAGAGGGGGCGCGGCAGCCAGCCCTCAACGGCCTGCCCGGAGGACTGCGCCAGGAACTGCACCACCCGCAGCCCCGCGGCGTGGTCGGGGTGGGCGTGCGTCCAGGCGATGCGGCGCGGAGCGAGGCCGTGGCCGGTGAGCTGCTGGTTGGCCTCCTCGGGCGTGTCGATCAGCAGGTCCGCCTCGTGCAGGTAGAGGCTGGGGCCGGTGCGCACCGCGCGGCCGCCTTCGCGCCGGGCGAGGGCGCACAGCCGGCAGCTGCAGCCCGCCTTGGGGGTGGGCTGCGAGCCGGCGCTGCCCAGGACGCGGGGGTGCATGGGTTCAGCTTACCTGGCGGGTTCCACCTTGTCGCGTTGCAGGAGCTTGTGCAGGTAGTAGCGGACCTGGTCGAGGGGGAGCCGGAGATCGTGGGCGATCTCGCGCGCGGTGGCGCCTTCGTCGCGCAGCAGCAGCGGGCCGGCCGCGCGCAAGAAGAGGCTGCCGTCGGGGTTGGCGAGCGCCGTCAGGCGGAACCGCCGGTCGGGGTCGGGCAGCCGGTCGAGGTAGCGCAAGCGCTCGTCGTACTGGGTGAAGACGGTGAGCAGCAGCTTGTCGAGCGGCCAGTTGAGCGGCGGGTCGCAGGGGGTGCGGAAGGGCTTGGCCGTGAACTCGAAGGCCGCCTGGGTGCCCGCGGCCAGCTCGGCCATCAGCGCCTTGGCCTGCAAGGGGTCGAGGAAGACCCCGTTCATGCGCACGCAGCGCAGCTTCTTGCGCTTGATGAAGAGCTGGGCGGAGCGGCGGCGCGGCAGGTTCCAGAGCTCAAGCACGCCCTCCATGTTCGCGATCAGCGCGACGAGCTGCGCGAAGTCCAGCTCTTTGAGATTGCCGCTAAGTTCCATGGAGTGCTTCACCCCGCTCGATGATTCCTCTCGATTATAGCGGGTTGCTGCGGCGCTGTTTGGCTCAGTTTAGTTCTTCGCGGTAGACGAGGGCCTCGGCCACGTGCGCTTCCGTCACCGCTTCCGAGCCCGCCAGGTCGGCGACGGTGCGCGCCACCCGCTGCACCTTGTCGAAGCTGCGGCCGGTCAGCTGGAGCTTGCGAGCGGCCGTCGCCAGCAGCCCGCGGGCGCCCGTGTCCAGTTGCAGCGCCTCCGCAAGCTCGCGCCCCACCAGTTCGCCGTTGGGCTTTCCCTGGCGGGCGCGCATCCGCTCGCGCGCGGCCAGCACCCGCTCGCGCACGGCTGCGGTGGGCTCGCCTTCGGGGGCGCGGGAAAGCTCGGCCGCGGTCAGCCGCGGCACCCCCACGACGAGGTCGAAGCGGTCGAGCAGCGGCCCGGAGATGCGGCCGGTGTAGCGCCGGCGGGCGGTCAGCGAGCAGGTGCAGGCCCGCTCGGGGTCGCCGTACCAGCCGCAGGGGCAGGGGTTCATGGCCGCGACCAGCAGAAACCGCGCCGGGAAGGTGAAGCTGGCCTTGGCGCGGCTGACCGTGACCACGCCGTCTTCGAGCGGCTGCCGGAGCACCTCGAGGGTGCGCCGGGGAAACTCGGGCAGCTCGTCGAGGAAGAGCACCCCTCGGTGGGCGAGGCTGATCTCGCCCGGCTTGGGCACCGCCCCGCCGCCGATCAGGCCGGCGTCGGAGGTGGTGTGGTGGGGGCTGCGGAAGGGCGGCCGCTGCACCAGCCCCCGCATCAGGCGGCCGGCGGCGGCGTGGATGCGCGTCACCTCCAGCGCATCCTCGCGGCCCAGCCCCGGCAGCAGGTAGGGCAGCCGCCGGGCCAGCATCGTCTTGCCCGAGCCGGGGGTGCCCACCATCAGCAGGTGGTGGAAACCGGCGGCGGCGATCTCCACCGCACGCTTGGCTTTGGCCTGCCCCTTGACGTCGGCCAGGTCGAGCACTTCCTCCAGGGCGTCGGCTGGATCGGGCGGGCTGACCGGCTGGAGCTCGCGGTCGCCCAGCAGGAAGGCCACCGCCTCGCTCAGCGTGTGCGGGGCGTAGACCTCGAGCCCCTCGAGCACGCTCGCCTCCTCGGCCGAGCCCGGCGGCAGCAGCAGCCGGGTCTGCTCGTTCTCCAGCGCCCCCAGCGCCAGGTTGATGGCCCCGCTCACCGGCCGCAGCTCGCCGTCGAGCGCCAGCTCCCCGGCCACCGCCCAGCCCTCCAAAACCTCGGGCGGCACTACCCCCTGGGCCGCCAGCAGCGCCAGGGCGATGGGCAGGTCGTAGAGCGGCCCCTCCTTGCGCAGCTCGGCCGGCGCCAGGTTGACCACGATCCGCATCTGCGGGTAGGGGAAGCCGCTGTTCTTGAGGGCGGCGCGCACCCGGTCGCGCGACTCGTTGACCGCCGCGTCGGGCAGCCCCACCACCGTGAAGCCGGGAAAGCCGGGCGAGACGTCGGCCTCGACCACGACGGGCAGGGCGTCGAGGCCGTGCAGGGTGAAGGAGTGGGCGCGGGCCAGCATGGGTTGGAGCTATTTTACATGAGGCCGCGCTCGGGGTTCGGGCTGCGGGGGCGGCGCTTGGGCGGAGGGACGTAGTCGAGCTTGGGCGGATCCAGACGGGCGTAGAGCCAGACGGCCAGACCCGCCGCCCCACCGATGATTAGCAGCCCCCAGGGCGCGGCGGCGGGGCCGAGCGCGGGAAGGAGGAAGAGTTCTGCGAACATAGCGGCCAGGCCGGCCGTGACGCCTATAGCGGCCACGCTGGGTTCGTGCACGACGACCCCCGGCGGCAGCCGCAGCCCGTAGCGGCGGCGTTGGGCGAGCAACCTCAGCACCCCCGGGTGGCGGCGCCAGTCGGGCAGCTCCAGGTCGGGCCGCAGCCCGCGCAGGCAGTCCCAGAAGTCGTACCAACCCTCGAGCCCCAGGTCCAGGGCCCAGGTCTCCCTTCCAAACTCCAGCAGCAGCGCGGGCCGCCACGGCGTCCAGACGGCGGAACGGTGCCAGTCCAGCCGCGCCGCCGTGAGCCCCTCCAGCTTGCGGCAGCCGCCGCCGCGGCAGATCCGGTGCGGCGTGACCTCGCAGTCCGGTCCCGTTCCGAACCCCAGCGCCTCATAAGCGAGCCACGCTCCACCCAGGACGATCACCGCGGGGACGAGGCGCGGGCTCATCCCCAGGGCCAAAAAGCGCAACCCCAGTCCGACGAGCGCGAGCCCCAGCACGACCCGCCCGACGCGAACCGGTGGCCGGGGCAGGGGGCGTTCGGCCCGGGCGCAGGGTTGGTCCGGTGCGCCTCGGCGGCTCACGGGCGCGCCCTCTTCTGCCCGTCCCGCATCGAGACCTCCACGCGGAGCCTGCGGGTCTTGCGGGTCGCGACGTGACCGATGGCGCTCGCCGCTCCCAGCCAGACCGGGGAGGGGACCTTTTGCAGGGCCGGGTGCGGGTACAGACCCAGAAGCAACACCCCACCCACCAAGCCGAACGTCAGCCACCCGGCCCAGCCGGGCAGGCCCAGGTCGTCGACGGCCACGCCAGGGGGCAGGTAGTAGGGCACCTCGCGACTCTGAGCGAGGGCCCGCAGCAGCGCGGCGTGCTGCGGCCACGGGGGCAGGGCCGGACGTTGCTCGCGGAGGCGGTCCCAGAGCCGATCCCAGTTTTCGTGCGTCAGCGGGACCGCCCAGCGCAGGCCCGCGCCTTCGAGCACGAGCCGCAGCACCGGCGGGTGGTCGAAACGGAGCAGGTGGGGCCGGTACGTTTCGAGCCGCACCCGCTGCACCTGCTCGAGCGGCAGGCAGCGCTCCCGCAAACAGAGCACAGCCCCGTCGAGACGCCAGGTGGGGGACCCGAAAAGCCGCGCCAGCGCCACCCCGTTGTCGATGCCCAGCGCCACGAGAGCGGCCCCCGCGGCGGCGACGAAAGGCTGACCCTGAGCGCCAAGCCAAAGCGCGGTTCCGGCCGCAACCTGTACGACGACCTCGAAGACCTGGTTCCAAGAGCGCCGCCTCAGCTCGTGGCCCGGCCCGATCAAAAAACGCTCGCGGAGGCGCGGGGCGCGCGCCGGCGTTGTGGGGTTCGACTCCACGCACCTATGCTACATTTTCTCCAGCCAAGCCGGGGTTCAGCCGCCGCCGCTAGAATACGGGTATGACCCGCCGTTGGTGGACCGTCGACCTGAACGATCGTTCGGTAACGGAGCGCCGGCTCGAGCCGGAGGAGGTGCTGCACGGGGGGCGCTGGCGCACGGTGCGCGAGCTGCAGCGCCTTGGGGCGGCCGGCGCGGACCCGCTCGCGCCTGAAAACCCCCTCGTCCTCGCCACCGGGCCGTTCGCGGGCTCCAGCTACTCCAACGCCAACCGCCTCAGCGTGGGTACCCGCAGTCCGCTGACGGGCGGCGTAAAGGAAGCCAACTCGGGGGGCACGCTCGCCTACGCGCTGGGCCGGATCGGCGCCGCCGGGCTCACCCTCGTTGGGGCGGCGCCGGACTGGGTGGTGCTGGTGCTGGGTCCGGACGGAGTGCGCTTCGCCGACGCCGCGCCCTACCTGGGGCTGGGCAACTACGCGGCCGCCGAGCTTCTGTGGAACGACTTTCCCAATGCGGCCAGCCTGGCCCTCGTCGGTCCGGTGGCCGAGTACGGCGGCCTGCTCGCGGGCCTCGCCGTCACCGACACCGACGGCCAGCCGGGTCGGCTCGCGGCCCGCGGCGGGGTGGGCGCCGTCTTCGGCGCCAAACGCGTCAAGGCGATCGTGGTGGAGAAGGGCGAGGCGCCGGCGTTCAGCCTCGAGCCCGCGTTCAAGGAGGCCATGCGCGCCTACGCACGGGCGCTGCTGGCGAGCGACGGCATCCGGCGCTACACCAGCGTGGGCACCGCGGGGATGGGCGACTTCCAGAACATGTTCGGCGGCCTGCCGGTAAAGAACTTCTCGCGCGGCCGCCTGGCCGAGGGGGAGAATCCGCTCGGCGGCGAGGCGCTCCGGCGGCTCATCCTGGAACGCGACGGCGAGGGGGCCACGGCCCACGCCTGCATGCCCGGCTGCGTGATTCGCTGCTCCAACAAGGTGCCCGACGCCCGGGGGAAGGCGGTGGTGAGCCCGCTCGAGTACGAGACCCTGGGTCTGGTGGGCAGCAACCTGGGCTTCGACGACCTCGACGCCGTGGCCCGGATGAACCGCTGGGCCAACGACCTGGGCGTCGACACCATCGAGTTCGGCGCCGCTCTGGGGGTGGCCATGGACGCAGGGCTCGGCCCCTGGGCCGACCTGGACTTCGCCTTGGGCGTCTACCGCGCCCTGCTCGCGGGTACGGAGGAGGGCCGCCGCTACGCCCAGGGGGCCGCGCGGCTCGGGCGCGCGCTCGGGCACGGGCGCGTGCCGGTGGTGCGCGACCAGGGCATCAGCGCCTACGACCCGCGCGTCGTCGAGGGCACCGGCGTGACCTACATGACGACGCCGCAGGGGGCGGACCACACCGCGGGCAACGTCCCCCGCGAAAACCCCGGCGAGCGCAGCCTCGAGGAGCTGATGGACCTGAGCTTCGCCGCCCAGGTGAACGCCGCGGCTTCGGACGCGCTGGGGCTGTGCATCTTTGGGGGCAGCGTCACCTACGCGCAAAAGGACGCCGCCGTGCGCGCCGCGGCGCTGGCCGCGGGTCTGGACGAGGAGCCGGACGCCGCCGTGTTCGACCGGCTGGGCCGCGAAGTGCTGGCCATGGAGCTCGCTTTCAACCGCGCCGTCGGCCAGCCCGACGTCGCCCCGCTGCCGCGCTTCATGTACGAAGAGCCGCTGCCGCCACGCAACCTCCGCGCGCGGCTCGACCCCGAGCGGATCGCCGGGTTCTGGAAACGGCTCGAGCCCTAGCGAACGGCCACGCCGTGTAGGAAGACCTCTTCGATCAGCCGCCCGTCGTAGGCGTCCTCGTTGTCGGGTTCCACGAACCCCTTGGCGGCGGGGTGGAAGAGCAGCGAGAGGAAGAGCTCGGCCAGGTTGCGGGCGGGCTCGGGCCGCACCTCGCCCGCGTCGATGCCGACCTGGAGCACCCCGGTGACGACGCCCACCAGGCGGTCCTTGAGCGCCACGAAGCGTTCGTCCTTGGTGAGGCTGGGCAGCGAGTTGGCGGTCAGCAGGGCGTGGAAGGCGCCGCGGTTTTGCTTCTGAAAGGCGATGGCCGAGCGCACCAGCCGCCGCAGCTGCGGCTCGAAGCCCTCGGGCTCCTCGCCGGCGATCGCCTCGAACTCGGCGATCAGCTCCTCCATCTTCCACTCCACCAGCGCCTTCAGGATCGACTGCTTGTCCCCGAAGTACTTGTAAAGCGCGGGCCGGGTCAAAAGCGCCCGCTCCGCGATCTCGTCCATCGTCGTCTTGGGGTAGCCCTTCTCGGTGAACACGTCGAGGGCGGCGCTGAGAATCTCGCGGATCCGTTTCTCGCGCCGTTTTTCCTGAAGGCTGGCCGTCTCCGTGTTCATCGACGCCCCCATTATGGCAGACTCCCCGCGCCCCCGTGCGCGGAGGCTTGACACAGTGTATAGTAAAGTTTACAGTCTGTAAACGTGTTAGATACCTTGTTCTATGAAAGGGGCGTAACCCAACGTGCAGCTACTTAGTCAGATGGCCATCCGGCACCCGTGGCGGGTGATCGGGCTCTTCCTCGTTCTGAGCGCGGCCTTCGGGGCCGGGCTGCGGGGGCTGGAGCTGGACAACTCGCCGGAGTCGCTGGTGCCGCCCGACCTGCCCGCCAAGCTGCTGCTCGACCAGGCGCGGGAGACCTTCGGCGGCGGCGAGATGGAGTTGGCCGCGCTCGAGGGCGAGGTCTGGACCCCGGAGGCGCTCGAGCGGCTGCGGGCCGCCACCGACGCCGTCGCCGCGGTCGAGGGCGTCCAGCGCGTCACCAGCCTGGCCAACGCCAAGCGCATGGAGGAGGACGACGGCTTCCTGCTCGTCGAGGACCTGCTCCCCGAGACGCTCGGCGAGGCCGACGTCGCCGACATCCGCGCCTACGTGGAAGGGCACCCGCTCTACGCCGGCCGCTTGGTCAGCGCCGACGGCCGCTACGCGGCGGTGATCGTCGAGGTGGACCCGGCCGCCGACATGAAGCGGCTCAACCGCGAGATCGGCGCGGCCCTGGGGGCCACCTGGGACGGGCCCGTGCACCTGGCGGGGACCCCCGCGCTCTCGGGGTACATCCTCGACACGATGGCGCGCGACATCCCGCGCCAGCTGCTGCTCGCGATCGGGATCATCGGCCTCGTCTTCTTCGTCAACTTCCGCAGCCAGCGCGGGGTGCTGCTGCCGTTGCTCACCGTGCTGGTGGCGCTGGTCTGGGCGCTGGGGCTCGGGGGCTGGCTCGGCTTCAAGCTGGGGATGATCAGCTCCATCCTGCCGGTCGTGGTGCTGGCCGTGGGCAGCTCGTTCACCCTGCACGTGCTCAACCGCTTCTACCACGAGCTGGCCGCGGGCGCGTCCCGCCGCGAGTCCGTGCTGCTGGCGACCCGGGAGACCGGGTTGGGCGTGCTCGTCTCCGCGCTGGCCGCGGGTGCGGGGCTGGCGGCGCTCTTCACCTCGAGCATCCCCCAGATCAAGTCGTTCGGACTGCTGGCCGCCTTCGGGGTGCTCGCCGCCTTCCTGGCCTCCTCGCTGCTCGTGCCCTCGATTCTGGTTCTGCTGAAGAATCCGCGCCGGATCATGGACCCCGAACGCCCCGATGCGATCAGCCGTGCCATGCGCGGTCTGGGGGGCTGGCTCCTGGGCGCCCGCAAGGGCGTGCTCGTGGCCGCGCTGCTCTTCCTGGGGGCGATGCTCGTCTTCATCCCCCGCATCCAGGCGGAGACCAGCTTCCTCTCCTACTTTCCGAAGGCCGCCGCGCCGCGCCAGGCCACCGAGCTGGTGGACCGCGTCTTCGGCGGGTCGGACAACGTCATTCTGATCGTCGACGGCGAGCTCAAGGACCCGGCGCTCCTGGGGGCCATCTACCGCTTCGAACAGAAGGTCCAGGCCTACCCCGAGGTGGGCTCGGCGGCCTCGATCGCCGACGTGATCCGAGAGCTGCACAAGGCCCTGACGGGGGCGTACGGCCTCCCCGACAGCCGCGAGGGCGTGGCCCAGGAGATCCTGCTCTACCAGATGTCGGGCGACCCCGAGGACCTGGCCCAGTTCATGGACGAAGCGGCGACCACGGCCCAGGTCACGGTGCAGGTGCGCTCGCTGCCCTCGGGGGCGATGCAGGACCTGGTGGACCGCATCCAGGCCGACGCCGAGGCGATCATCGGCCCCCACGCGTCCGCGGTGAACACCACCGGGAGCACGGTGTTGATGCTCGAAACGATGCGCTTGATCCTGCACGACCAGTACGTCTCGCTTGGGTTGGCGCTCGTCCTGGTGGCGTTCTTCAACGCCTGGCTGCTGCGCTCGTGGATCGTGGGCCTGGTGAGCATCGTGCCCCTCGTGCTCACGGTGTCGGGCCAGTTCGGCTTGATGGGGCTGTTCGGGATCCCGCTGGACACCGCCACCGCCCTGATCGGCGCGATCGCCATCGGGGTGGGCGACTACTCGGTGCACATCATCGTGCGCTACCTGGAGGAGCTGCGCAAAGGCCGCTCCTCGGCCGAGGCCGCGCGCGCGAGCGTCTACGTCTCCGGCCGCGCGGTCTTCTTCACCGCCCTGGCCATCGGCGGCGGCTTCATGGCCCTGCTCTTCTCGGGCTTCGCGCCCATCCAAACCTTCGCCAAGCTCATGGGCTTCACCGTCAGCGCGACCGCACTCTTCGCGCTCACGGCGCTGCCTGCAGCATTGTTGGTCTACGTCCAGAAGGACAGAAAGCAAGAGGTGGTTCAGGATGCGTAAGGTACTCACGGCGGCACTGCTTTTTTCGGCTTCCCTGGCGCTGGCGCTTAGCGGCGAGGAGGTGATGCAAAAGGTCGACGCCCACCCCAGCCCGTCCTCCATGCAGGGGACGATGGTCATGCAGCTGATCGGCAAGCAGGGCAAGGTGCTGACCCGCGAGATCCAGGTTTGGAGCAAGAAAGCGGACGGCGAAGAAAGAATGCTGATCAAGTTCGTGGCGCCCGCCGACGTCAAGGGCACCGCCTTCCTGACGATCAAGAAGGACGGCAAGGAGGAGATGAAGCTCTACCTTCCCGCCCTCAAGCGGGTGCGGCGCATCGCCGGCAGCCAGAAGAAGGGCTCGTTCATGGGTTCGGACTTCAGCTACGACGACATTTCCAACCTGAGCGGAATGAAGATCGAAGACTACACCCACGAGCTGCTGCGCACCGAAAACCAGGGCGGCGTGGAGGTCTACGTGGTCGAGTCCACCCCCAAGCCGGGTGTGGACAGCAGCTACTCCAAGCAGATCGTCTGGGTGCCGGCCGACACTTTCGTGCCCACGCGGATCGAGTTTTACAAGAAGGGCAAGCTTTACAAGGTGCTGACCAATCGCGAGGTGAAGCCGTTTGCGGACGGCAAGTACCTGATCCCCACGCTGTTGGAAATGGAGAACGTGCAGAGCGGACACAAGACCGTGCTCGAGCAGAAGGACCTGCAGCTCGACGTTCCCATCGACGACGCCGTCTTCACCGAGCGCTTCATGAAGAAGCGCTAGCGGGAGGGTTGCCATGAAAAACATCCGCCTGTTCGCCCTGTTCCTGACCCTCACGGCCGCACTGGCCCTGGCCCAGCCCCAGTTCTCTGGAAGCTTGCAGACGGGCTTCGGCCTGCGCACCCAGGACCTGGCCCTTTCGCTCGACCGCACCCGCTTTGACCTGGGGGTGAGCTACGACCTCGATGACGCCGCCTTCACGGCCGAGCTGCGCTTCGCCTACGACGCCCGCACACGCACCCCGGGGTTTTCGCTGGGTGAGGCTTACGCCACCCTCTTCCTCCCGAGCGTGGACTTGAGCGTGGGGCGCGAGGTCGTCGCCTGGGGGCGCCTCGACCTGCTCAGCCCCCTGGATGCGCTCAACCCGCGCGACCTCAGCAACCCGCTGGACCAGGAGAAGCTGCCGGTGGCCATGGTCCACGCGACCGTCTACCCCGACGCCGAGGGGCGCTACCAGCTCGAGGCGGTCTGGATTCCGCTCTTCACCCCCTCCACGGCCCCTGCGGGCGAGTGGGCCCCACCGCCGCAGCCGCTGCCGCCTGGGGTCACCCAGGTGCGGGTGGAAGAGCCGGCGGCGGAGCTGGCCAGCGGCACCTTTGGCCTGCGGGCGACGGCGAGCCTCGACGTGCTCGAGGGGCTCGACCTAGGCGGCCAGGTCGTCTACGGCTACTTCCCCTTCCCCAGTCCGCAGGGCGTCGAGCCGGTGGACCCGGCCCAGCCCGCCGGCCCCTTCCGCCTGGTGCTGGGCTACGACCGGCGCACGCTTGCGGGGGCGGACTTCGCCCTGGCCTTCTCCATCCCGGGCGTCGCCGAGGGGCTGGTGCTGCGGGGTGAGGCGGCCTACGCCTTCACCGGCGATCCGGAGGGTGCCGACCCCAACGTCCAGAACCCTTACGCCGAGGGCGGGCTGGCGCTCGAGTACGCCTGGAGCGGTGGACCCACCACGGTGCTGGCCTATGACCTGAAGTGGCAAAAAGCCGACGCGCCCGGCAAGGGCGCCTGGACCCAGACGCTGGGCCTGATGGCCCGCTACGAGTACGACGAGCGCCTCACCCTCCAGGGGGCGTGGCTGCACACGATCTCCGACGGCTCGGGGCTGGTGCGGCCGGGGCTCGAGTACGCCTTCGCGGACGGTGTGACCGGACGCCTGAGCGCGGCCTTCTTCTACGGCGCTGACGGCACCCGTTTCGGCGTTTGGCGCGGCAACGGCGAGTTGCGCACCGAACTGGCCTACAGCTTCTAGAAAAGAGCGCCAGGCCGCCGGCCGCGAGTTCGGCCGGCGGCTTTCGCTAGCGCACGAAGACGGCGGCGCTTACGAACTGCAACGCCTCCGAGCAACCCTTCCCGGGCTGGAACTCGGCCCGAAGGCGGCCGGAGTCCTGCAGGCGCAGCAGCACCCGGCCCACCGGAGTGGTGGTGCCCGGCTGCTCGGTGGGGTAGCAGTAGGTGCCGCCGGGCGTCACCTGTTCGAAGGGGCGGTTCACGCTTCCGCTGGCCTCCGGGGAAAAACGCACCACCCGGCCCGCCAGCGCCCCCAGCGAGGTTCCGGCGCTGATGGCGTAGAGGCCTGGGTCAACGTTGTCCTTCACCAGCGCCAGGTGCGGGTCTTCCGGAAAAAACGGCTCGCCCTCGCGAAACCAGTTGCCCATGGCGGTACCGGCCACGTCGTAGGCGATCTGGCCGTGCAGCGGCTCCCGGGTGCGCCGGTTGCCCTCGAAGTCGCCCATCTTGGGGTCCACCGCGTCCTGCAGCTCGGGCGTCAGGTAGTCGAGGGGGCTGACCGCATAGAGCAGGAAGGCGGCCTCGTTGCGGTAGCGGGCCGGGTTGGCGTAGGCGTTTTGTTCGCGCCGGTAGTCCTTGGCCCCCA
>Ga0256839_1001717_pt1 | contig 25966 bp, 19 predicted proteins | sample 354166metaG_FD_185968 | JGI IMG/M metagenome (GOLD analysis project Ga0256839, IMG submission 185968) | Hydrothermal vent microbial communities from Mid Atlantic Ridge, Atlantic Ocean - 354-166 | ecosystem: Environmental > Aquatic > Marine > Hydrothermal vents | place: Atlantic Ocean: Mid... | reverse complement strand
AAACCAACGCAATAGATGGAGATTTTCAATGAATCCCAAAGGAAAACCCAGTAAAAAGCAACCTTTAGGATTTAAAACCCTTAAATTAACCCGTTAGTTTTTCGGTTTTGAAACCCTAAATCTTACTCTTTATTGGGTTTCTGTGAAAGGTAGGATTAATCGGGTTCAGGTTAATAACTTTTCATTTAATTCTTGTTCTGAGTCAAAGTTTATTTCACTTAACAAATTTTCTTCGATGGCTTTCTAGAACCTTTCAATCTTACCATTTGTTTTGAGGTCTATAAGTGAAGAATAGCTATCAGATGCTGTATTATATAGAACTTAGCCCTTTAATCATATCTTTATTGGGTGGGATTGCAGCAGTATATAAAATATTCATTACAACAAAGGAGGTGCAATTGAGAACCTAATGCCTTTCCTTTGCGTCTAGTGCCTTTGCAGTTTCTTTTTTTATGTCAACAAAATCAGCTCATACCGCCTTTATTAAATCCAAAGCCAAAGAACTAGGGTTTATCTCTTGCGGTATTGCTAGGGCAGAGCACTTGGCAGACATTGCGCCACAATTAGAAAATTGGTTAGCTAAAAACAACCATGGTCACATGAGTTATATGGCCAATCATTTCGATAAAAGGCTAGATCCTACCAAACTGGTGCCTGGGGCAAAATCAGTTATTTCGTTGGCCTATAATTATTATCCAATTAAGGATTTAGCCAAAAATAATTCCTACAAAATTGCCAAGTATGCTTATGGCGAAGACTATCATTTTGTGATTAAAGATAAGCTCAAGGAGTTTTTTGCAGCTATTGAAGAAGAAGTTGGCGCCATTGAAGGGCGCATATTTACCGATTCTGCCCCAGTTATGGAACGCCAATGGGCCGCTCGAAGCGGCTTAGGCTGGCTAGGCAAGCACTCGCTTTTGCTCACCAAGCAAAAAGGCAGTTTCTTTTTTTTAGCTGAAATTATCTTGGATTTGGAACTGGACTACGATAGCCCCATCGCCAACCATTGTGGCACTTGCACCGCCTGTGTGGATGCCTGCCCAACAGAGGCTATTACCAAAGCAGGTGTGGTAGATGGCAGCCGATGCATTTCGTATTTTACCATTGAGCTAAAAGATGAGTTGCCCACATCGATGAAAGGAAAATTTGAAGATTGGATGTTCGGTTGCGATATCTGCCAAGATGTATGCCCTTGGAACCGTTTTTCAGTAGCACATAGCGAACCACGGTTTACGCCCCACCCAGCACTTAAAGGGCTAACCAAAAATGATTGGCAGGAGCTAACTCACGAAGTGTTTAGTAAAGTATTTCAAAAATCAGCGGTAAAGCGCACTAAGTTTAGTGGATTGAAGCGAAATATTGAGTTTTTGAAGTAACTTATTTCTGATGTATTTACAGCAATATTACTATATAATGATTTTATAAAAAGCATAATTAATAAAATATTGCTTTTTGCAAGAGCATTTTACTGTATATTTGCTTACAAAAAAAGCAATTATGGATAATCTTCTTTCTAAATCGCAACTAAAGATTAAAAACGTTACTACTCATTTTAAGCGTTACTTATTTAGTAAAATCAATACAAAAAATAAGCTTATTGCCATTTTAGGGGCTCGGGGTGTAGGTAAAACAACACTATTATTGCAATTAGCAAAACAGCAACATCTAAAGGTAATGTACATTGCATTGGATGATTTGTTTTTTACAAGAAACACCTTATATGAATTGGCAGAAGAGTTTCAACAGTATGGAGGTAAGCTGTTACTTTTAGACGAAGTTCACAAATACCCCAATTGGTCAAGAGAAATTAAATTGATTTATGATGATTTTCCTGATTTGAAGGTGATTTTTACATCCTCATCTATCTTAGATATTTATAGAGGAGAATCTGATTTAAGCAGGCGTGCAGTTAGTTACAACCTTAGTGCTCTTTCTTTTCGAGAATATTTATTGTTTTATGAAAAAATAGCCTTGCCCGTACTAGAGTTGAATGAAATACTAACAAACCATTCAGCGTTAAGTTTAGGGCTACTTAAAAAAATAAAACCCATCCCCTATTTCAAGGAGTTTTTAAAGGTAGGTGCATACCCTTATTACAAAAAACACAAAATAGATTATTACCAGCAGATAAAAAACACAGTTAATCTGATTTTAGATGTTGACCTTCAAGCAGTTCTTCCCATTGATTATAATAATGTAGCTAAATTCAAACGACTATTATATGTAATTGCCACCAATGTTCCTTTCGTACCCAACATTGCCAAACTAAGCAAGCAAATTAACATTAATAGAAATACCTTGGTGCAGGCATTGCAATTATTAGAAAAAGCAGAATTAATACACGCTTTGTACAAGGAGAGCAATAGTGTTAGTGTGCTTAATAAGCCCAATAAAATATGGCTAAGAAACACCAATTTAAGTTATGCAATTTCTTCTGAGGAGGTGAACTCTGGTAATATTAGAGAAACTTTTTTTATTCAACACCTAAACACTTTCCATAAACTTGCACTGCCTGCAAAAGGTGATTTTATAATAGATGAAACCTACACATTCGAAATTGGGGGAAAAAATAAATCACAAAAACAAATCCAAGGGATTTCTAATTCCTATGTTGTTAAAGACAATATTGAAACTGGAGCGTTGAATACCATCCCATTATGGTTATTTGGCCTGATGTATTAATAGAGGTTTTCCTTGAGCTAAGCAATTTTTAACCAAAACTACCATATCCCTTTGCGTACATTGTGTCTCCTCTGTACCCTTTGCGATTAAATTAATACCCATAAAAAAACCCGATTAAATTAATAACCAGGTGTAAATTGTTAAACTATATTTTTTACGTTGCAATCACAAAACAGCGATCTAAAATTGGCCTATATGATCTGCCAAATGATCGGTAACACCAGCGTTTGAGTATTTTAATTTCTCTTAAAACCAAGTTGTCAATCGCTTTTAATAGCTCTTTCTCGAAGAGCACTAAATCGAAGCTCACCTTTTTAAGGATTTTTTTTACATATTCTAGCATAAATTATTAATTAAATTCAAGAACATTCCCCTTTAAACAATCCATTCACACCTGTCGCTTTGCTAACCGCTAAAGTTTTAGTGGTTGCAACCAAGCTAGGTGGGCTTCTCGTAAAAGGAAATGAAAAGTTACAGTTTTTTATAATCAAATCAAAGAAAATTTTATAATCAGTTGCCACAGTTTCAAACCTGTCTTGCATATTTGTGGTTGCTATTATATACGTATGAAATACACAACGGTTACATTTTTATTTTTTGCCTCTCTCTTGGTAAAAGGGCAAGATTTAAGCATTCAATTGGGCAGTAGTACCATTGGGCAAAATCAGGCCTACACCATCTCCATTGTATCTAAAAATGGCAATATAAAGTCGTACGATAAATTTCCTGCTATTGAAGGATTTCGAAAATTAGGCACGTCTTCCTCAAGCCAAACCAATATTGTAAATGGGCGAGTTTCCTCTACCCATAGCATTATCATGAATTATAGTGCTTCGAGTAAAGGCACGTTTACCTTGCCTCCATTCGAAATTAATGTAAACGGCTATTTACTTAAATCCCTAGGAGCTACCATTACGGTTAAAGAAGCTGTGCAGCAGCAACATAATAATTATAGCGACCCGTTCGATAGTTTTTTTGGAAGAAGGCGAAGTGCTCCTGCCGAATTTGTAGATATTAAGGAAGATGCCTTTTTTGCGTTATCTACAGATAAAAAAGAGGTGTATGTGGGGGAGGGTTTTACCACCACCCTTGCCTTTTATGTGGCCGAAGCCAACCGAGCACCCTTGCAATTTTATGATTTAGGCAGGCAATTAGGCGAAATTTTAAAAATGGTAAAACCCGCCAGTTGTTGGGAAGAAAATTTTAGCATTGAGCAAATAAACGGACAGCGAGTAACCATAAATGGCAAAAACTACACCCAGTACAAAGTATATCAGGGTGCTTTCTATCCCCTTAATAACGAAGACATCGTTTTTCCTTCGGTGGGCTTGGAGATGATTAAATACAAGGTAGCAAAAAACCCTTCCTTTTTTGGACAAAACAGGCAAGAGAGCCTTAAAAAATTTAGAAGCAAAACAGTTACGGTTAAAGTAAAAGACTTGCCTCCTCATCCTTTTAAAGACAAAGTGGCGGTAGGTAATTTTAAACTCAGAGAAAAGATTGATAAAACGGAGTTAAATACAGGCGAAAGCTTTAATTACGATTTTAATATTTATGGAGAGGGCAATATAGCAGGCATCACAGTTCCCACTATTTCCGAATCAGAAAATTTGGAATTATACCCACCTAATACCAGCCAACAAATAAACCGTTCGGGCAATCGAGTAACAGGTACCAAAGCATTTGATTACTACGGAATACCCAAAGAGCCAGGCACTTATAAGTTAGGAGATCATTTTCAGTGGATATTTTTTAACCTAAGAAAAGATAATTATGACACGTTAAAATCGAACGTAGTGCTTACTGTTACGGGTGAAAGCCGCAAAAATGAATCCATTATTTCTAATGATTTGGGCTCGTTTTACGACCTCATTGAGGTAGAAAGTAATGAATTTATGTATCAAAATGACTGGCCTATCCTTAGAATTGCGATGAATGTCTTTATTTTGTTGGTGATAAGCTTCTCAGCTTTTTTGATTTATAAATTGAGAGGATAAGTTAATACCTTAACATACGCAAAGAATAACGTTTATGCTTTTTTGTGCCTTCGAGCCTTTGTGCCCAATATTATGAGCAATACACTAGGAACAATCTTTAAAATAACCTCCTTTGGAGAATCGCACGGCTCTTCCATAGGCGTGGTGATTGACGGCTGCCCAGCAGGTGTAGCTATTAACAGCGAATTTATTCAATCCGAATTACTCAGAAGGCGACCCGGCCAATCTAACATTACTACGGCTCGTGACGAGTCGGAAACCTTTGAAATTATTTCGGGCGTGTTCGAGGGTAAATCTACAGGTGCACCTATCGCCATTATAATTGCCAATAGCGATGCCCGTTCAAAGGATTACGACCATAATGTAAAAGTGTATCGCCCATCGCACGCTGATTATACCTATCAAGAAAAATATGGCCACCGTGACCACCGTGGAGGAGGCAGAACTTCGGCCCGCATTACCGCAGGTTGGGTGGCAGCTGGAGCCATTGCCAAGCAAGTGCTTGCTTACAAAAAAATAAAGGTACAGGCCTATGTGAGCCAAGCAGGTACAATAAAATTAGAAACACCTTATACGGCCTTAGATTTAAGCCAAACCGAAAGCAATATCGTGCGTTGCCCCGAGCCAATAGTAGCCGATAAAATGATTGCCCTTATTGAGCAAACCAAAAAAGAAGGTGATACCATTGGTGGCGTTATTACCTGTGTGGCAACCTCAATGTCCGTAGGATTGGGCGAACCTGTTTTTGATAAACTACACGCTGCTTTAGGGCACGCTATGTTCTCTATAAATGCGGTAAAAGGCGTAGAGTTTGGTAGTGGGTTTGCAGGAGCCACCATGAAAGGCTCAGAACATAACGATGTGTTTTTAGCAGGAGATAAAATCACGACAAAAACAAACCACTCTGGAGGCATACAAGGTGGCATTTCCAATGGGGAGGATGTGGTGATTAGAGTAGCCTTTAAACCGGTAGCCACCATTATGAAAGAACAACCAACCGTGGATGAGCTTGGCAATGCCGCTACCATCAAAGGCAAGGGTCGCCACGACCCCTGTGTAGTGCCTCGGGCAGTACCCATTGTAGAGTCAATGGCAGCCATTGTGCTTGCCGACTTTGTATTAAGAGCGCAATCCACTACTTTGGAGAGGTAAAAACTTATTTTTATAATTAATAATCGAATAATGAAAAAAATGTCTTTAGTGGCCAAAATTGGTCTTGGAATGATCATAGGAGTAGCCATTGGCGTTGTGGCTATATTTTTTAATGGAAATGAATTTGTACTCGATTGGATAAAGCCTTTCGGTACCATTTTCGTGAGTATGCTTAAGCTTATTGCCATCCCGTTAATATTAGTTTCGTTAATAGATGGCATTTCTAATATGACGGATACCTCCAAACTATCGCGCATTGGAGGTAAAACGTTGGGGCTTTATTTAACAACCACTGTATTGGCCATTGCCTTTGCACTTTTAATTGCCAATGTGATTAACCCCGGGTCGTATTTGCCCGATGAAAAAAGACTTGAATTAAAAGAAAAATTTGCCAAAGATGCGATGGTAAAACAGGACAAAGCTTCTGATGTGAAAGAGTCACGCCCATTACAAGTAATGGAAGATATTGTTCCTTCCAACTTGTTTCAAGCCTTGAGTACCAATGGTAAAATGTTGCAGGTAATTTTCTTCGCCTTCTTATTTGGCATTGCAATGGTTATGAGTAATCAAGAAATTGTAGCTCCTGTTAAGAGTTTCTTTAAAGGGGTGAATAATGTCATCCTTAATATTGTAGATATTATTATGAAATATGCCCCCATTGGGGTGGCTGCTCTTATTGCTGGCCTTATTGTAGATGTAGCAGGAGATGACCCTGCAGGGGCATTAGACCTGTTTAAAGCCTTGGGCATTTATGGGTTAAGTGTAGTATTTGGCTTAACCTTTATGATTTTTGTATTCTACCCTGTAATTATTACAAGTTTTACTAAAATAAAATACCGAGATTTTTTCAAAGCGATTTTCCCTGCTCAATTATTAGCTTTTTCTACCAGTTCGAGTGCGGCAACCTTGCCTTTAACAATGGAAAGGGTAGAACACAATTTAGGTGTATCCGAAGAAGTAACAAGCTTTGTGCTGCCAATGGGGGCTACCGTTAATATGGATGGCACCAGTATTCATCAAGCCATTTCGGCTGTGTTTATTGCCGTAGCTTTTGGCCACGACTTAACCCTAATGGATCAATTAACCATTGTGGTTACGGCTACGCTTTCATCCATTGGGGCAGCAGCCGTACCCGGTGCCGGGCTTATTATGCTGGTAATAGTACTTGGTTCTATTGGCGTTGACCCAGCAGGCTTAGCTTTAATTATTGCATTGGATAGACCATTGGATATGCTGCGCACGGTTGTAAATGTTACAGGCGATGCCACGGTGGCTACTTTAGTAGCTAGCAGCGAGGGCGAGCTTAATCATATTCCAGAGAATGTTAAATAGGTTAAAGATTGCATTTATTACTTTCTTTTTTGTTTTAAAAATGGGCAGTGCCCATGCGCAAGAGATAGATACGCTTGTGTATAAAGGCATTTCAATTATTTCGCATAATAAAGTTTTGGGTAAAGAGATTATTCAAGAACTTTCAGGCATAGAATATACAGGTATTGGTAATGCTTTTTATATAATTCCACAATCTAAGGAGAGGGGGCATATCTTTTTAAGCACTATTCAATTTTCTAATGCAGGATTAGAAATCGTTTTTGACAGCATCCTCTATTTAAACCAAAACCTTTTGGAGGCAGAATCGATTCGGGTTAACCCCAAAGACCAACAAGTTTATATTGCGGAGGAAGGGAATGGCACCTCCTATATTTATCGAATAAATTCAAAAAACGCATTAGAAGTAGTGTACACATCAACCACTAAACAAAGGCATAACCGAGGATATGAAGGCCTATGTTTTAGCCCCGATGGAGCCATTATGTATATGGGTTTGGAGCGGCCAAATTCTGGCAGTATCACAAATATAATTGCCTATAATTTGGCTACAAAAAATGAGAAGGTCTATAATTACACCTTAGATGTATTGCCCAACGACAAACGTGCCGATAATGGAATTACCGAACTATTAACGCTGAATGATTCTACCCTTTTAGTAGTTGAACGTGCCTTTTTAGGGCCTAAAAACGGTAATTCTGTGCGAGTGTATAAGGTCCTCATTTCTGCCAATAGTAATGAAATTATAAAAGTAAAATTACTAACCAATTTTAGTGCATCGCCCAAAATTGATAATATAGAAGGGGTTTGTTGGAGTGCTTCTGGCAAAGAACTCCTCTTTATTTCGGATAATAACGGCAACTCCTACCAGCAAACGTTGCTTATTAGTATGAAAGTTGAATAGATGGGTTATGCAGTCATGTCTGCGTGCCGCAACACCAGCACTTCGCACAGGTGTGTTCTTGGCTATGTCTGTATCCAGAGGCATAAAATGAATGATAAATTCGATTAACGTCCGCCAATTGGCGAAGTAAGATCAAACTTATGGGAACCTCTATTAATTCATTTCTTTCAAAAAACAAAAAGAAACAATGAGTTGCAAGAGGGCGGAGCGTTAAAAAAATGTTTGGTAAACATTTTTAGCGATCGAGCCAGCTTGCAGGGTTGCTTTTTGAATAGCCAAAGCTATTGAAAAAAAATATAACGCACGCAAATCGTTGTTTATCTTTGTTCCCGTAGGTTTTTTCCCGATTTTATCGGGACTGCTCCTAATTTTCTCATAGTATCCCGACCTGCCTGCCCTCCGTACAAGACTTCGGAAGGCGGGTAGTATTTCAAAAATTAGAATTGCCTGCAAAGCACTATGAAAATTTTGATGCGAATGAATTAATAGAGATTCCCTTATAAAGATGAAAATGGAGGTCTCTTTGTGTGTAACAGACTTATTATTGTATTTTTATAACTTATTCCATTGTTATTGCACTATTTACTAATGAAAAAGCCCATTATTATCTTCACCGCATTGCTTGTTATCCTATTCGGAATTCTACTTACCCTCCCTTATTTTTTTAAGGACGACATAAAGGCCGCTATTGATAAAGAATTAGCAGCCTCGGTAAATGCCGATATTAATTTTGATGTGGACAATTTCAACGTTTCGTTATTTCCACATTTCCCTAACCTCACAGTAGGTATTCAAGATTTTTCTGTGGTAGGCAGAGACGACTTCGCAGGTAAAGTGTTGTTTTCTACACAAAATTTTGAAGTAGTGATTAACCTTAAAAAAATCATTTTTGATGACCAAATGAGTGTACAAGCCATACTGTTAGACCACCCTGTAATTTGGATAAAAGTACTCGCTAGCGGTAAAGCCAATTATGATATTGCTATGCCAAGCGAAGAACCTGTTGAAGAGGTAGAAGTTGAAGAAGCCTCAGAACCGTTTAGCATGAGTATTGAAAAATGGCAAATTATTGGGGGTGATATTACCTACGATGATGAAACTATTCCCTTTTTAATGGAAATTAAAGAACTAAACCATACCGGGTCGGGTGATTTTTCTTTAACCGTGTTTGACATGCTTATGCAAACGGATGCTATGCTTGCCACCATAAGCTATGATGGGGTTACTTATATGAAAAACAAAAAGCTAACCGCTGATATGGGGTTAGCTATGAATATGGATCAAATGAAATTTACGTTTAAAGACAATGTGTTTAAGCTAAACGATTTTGCTATGGGTATGAATGGGTGGTTTAGTATGCCCGAAGATGGCTATGATATGGATTTGAGTATCACTTCTAAAAATAACAGCTTTAAAAGTATTTTATCTTTGGTGCCTGCCTTGTATGCTACCGATTTTGAAGGCTTGTCAGCCTCCGGTGCAGTTGATTTTAGCACTACATTAAAAGGGATTTATAATGATAATCGAATGCCTGCCTTTAATATAGGTTTGGGCATTAAAGAGGGTCGTTTTCAATACCCCGATTTACCAGCAGCAGTTGATAATGTGCAACTAAAAATAGTGATTGACAACAAAGATGGTAATATTGACAACACCAACATTAACATCAGCCGGTTTCATATCGAATTGGGCAAAAACCCGATTGATGCCACACTAAAAATTGCCAATTTAGTTGATTATCCTATTGACCTTAATGCCTCTGCCAAAATAGATTTTGCAGATATGATGCAGCTATTCCCGATGGAAGGCGTGGAGTTAAAGGGCATATTGGATGCAAACATCCAAGCCAAAGGTGTGTATGATACGCTTACTTCTACCATACCCGCCAGCGGCTCTTTTAACCTATCCAATTTTTATTATTCAGATACCGAATACCTGCCTCAAGGAATGAGTATTTCTACAGCCAAGGCAAGCTTTAATCCTGAGAATATGAGCTTGGATGCGTTTGAATCTAACATAGGTGCAAGCGATTTTTCGGCTACAGGCAAGCTAACCAATTACATTAATTATGCGCTGTTTCCTAACGAAATATTATCGGGAAATTTAAACCTCACCTCTACTAATATTTTGGTGGACGAGTTTATGACAACTGCCGAAACTGAAGAAGAAATAGCAGTTGACACAACCTCCGCCAAGGAGGAAAACTATGATATGGCCGTGCCTGCCAATATTGATTTTATAATGAATACCAACTTAAAGAAAATAGAGTACGATGGGTTGCTGCTTACAGAGGCCAAAGGCTCGCTCATTATAAAGGATGGTATCCTTTATATGAAAGACTTAAGTACTAAAACATTAGGCGGCAAAATCGTATTTAATGGCATTTACGACACCAAAGAGCCAACCAAACCCAAATTTGATATGGATTTTGGTATTCAAAACATCTCAATTCCAGCATCGTTTAAGGCGTTTAACACCGTACAGAAATTAGCACCCATTGCCGAAAATATGCAAGGTAATTTAACTACTAACTTTAGTATGCGTGGAGATTTAGATAAAGAGTTAATGCCGATTAATGAAACGGTAAATGGAGGAGGTCTTTTAAAAATAGCCTCTGCAAAAATAGCAGGCGGAAAATTTGTAACCGCACTAAGCAAGTTTACCAGCAAAGGAGCCAAAGAGGAAATGGCACTTAAAGATATTAAAATGCAGGTTATTATTGAAAATGGGGCAGTTAATGTAGCTCCTTTTGATGTGATTATTGATGGCAATAAATCAACCATTTCGGGCAGTACAAGCCTTGAAGGTAACCTTGATTATAAAATAGCTACCAGCATACCTGCAGGGCAATTGGGAGCGCAAGCCAATGCAGCACTTAATAAATTAATGGGCAGCACAGAAGAAGCTTCTTCTGAAATAAAGCTAAACTTAGGCGTAACAGGGCTTTACGATAACCCCAAAATTAGCTTGCTAGGTTCTGATATGAAAGAGGCTGCAAAAGAGCAAGTAGTAAAGGCTGTAGTTGATAAGGCAGCAGAGCTGGCTAAGGAGAAACTAGGGGTAGATGTACCAACCTCTAAAGAAGACCTAAACAGGGAAGCTAGAGAGAAAGCTGATAAACTGTTAGCCGATGCACAAAAACAAGCCGACCAAGTAAAGGCCGAAGCTAAAAAAGCGGCAGCACAAATTAGGGAAGAAGCTAAAAAGCAACGTGATGCTTTATTAAAGGAAGCTGGGAGCAATTTTTTAAAACAACAAGGAGCTAAAGTAGCGGGTAAAAAACTGGTGGACGAAGCCGATAAAAAAGCGGACTTGGTAGAAACCGAAGGCAATAAAAAAGCCGATGCTATAATGGCAAAAGCAAGGGCGCAGGCAGATGCTGTTTTGGAGAAAGGAGATTAAATCCCCTTGTGTTTATTGATTTAAATATGAGTCCACTCCGAAAATAGGCAATTTTCACAAAAAGAGTTGTTTTGGATGTTTTCGGAATGGACTCAATCTTATTTTTTAAATTTCGCTCTTAGAATGGCCCTAATTACTAATGGGTACCTTATGCAAAATAGCATCAATCACATCATGGGTAGTTACCCCATCGGCTTCGGCTTCGTAGTTTAAAATAATTCGGTGGTTTAAAATATCTGGAGCCACTTCTTTTACATCTTCGGGCAATACATAGTTGCGCTTATTAAAGAAGGCCACTACTTTGGCTGCTAAATTCATATTAATGGTTGCTCGTGGCGAAGCCCCAAATTGAATATATTGTGCTTCATTGTCTAGTCCGTAAGATGCTGGCTCACGGGTAGCATATACTAACTCAATAATATAATTTTCAATCGATTCATTTAGGCTCACTTGATTCACCGCTTCACGAATCTCAAAAATATCTTCTTTGGTAAGAATTGTGTTTACCTCAGAGCTAAAAGTAAGGTTCGACATCCTTCGCATTACTTCCAGCTCTTCTGCTTTGGAGGGGTAGTCCACGTGTACTTTCATCATAAATCGATCGATTTGTGCTTCGGGTAGTGGGTATGTACCTTCCTGATCAACAGGGTTTTGCGTAGCCAACACTAAAAAAGGCCTGTCTAACGGATAGGTAGTTTCGCCAATGGTTACTTGTTTTTCCTGCATCGATTCGAGCAAAGCCGACTGTACCTTAGCAGGAGATCGGTTAACTTCATCGGCCAAAATTAAATTGGCAAATACAGGGCCTTTTTTTACTTCAAAGCTGCCTTCCTTTTGGTTGTAAATCATGGTACCCACTAAATCGGCTGGCAAAAGATCTGGCGTAAACTGAATACGTTGAAAATCCAAGTGTAGCACTTTGGCCAACGTGCTTACCGTTAATGTTTTGGCTATCCCAGGTACTCCTTCTAATAAAATATGGCCATTAGAGAACAAACCCACCAATAAGCGGTTAATCATATGTTCTTGCCCAACTACCACTTTGCCAATTTCGGCAAATACCTTTTTTATTTTATCTTGGAGAACAGATGTTTTATCTGCGTTTTCTTCTTTTTGTAGTTCAATCATTGCTATCAAAATTGATTTTGCGTTTTCAAACGCAATTATAAAGAATTGAAATGAATTTTTAACAAGATATTTTTTTTTGGATGATAGGCTACGTAAAAGGTAGAATTAATCGGCTTTAGGCTGAAAAACAACATGTATATGCAACAGTATTTTGCGACAAACGAATAATTGTTAATAATATCTATTTTGTTCTTAGTTTTTTATATTTACTTTTAGATAATTGATTTGAAAAAGCTTAACAAATTCCATAAGTGGTTTGGTATTTGTACTTTAGCCTAATAAACACCTAAATGAAACACTTTTTTTCTGGTCTTGTTCTTATTATTTTGTGCATATCTGCATTTGGGCAAAATGTAAATGTAAATAAAGAAGCATATAAAAGATATGTAGATATTGATAAATATAACCAACCATTGGAGGGCTATATTATACTTAATAACGGTAAAAAAGAGAAGCTTGATATAAAATACGAAGAGCCATATATGCTTTTAGACGCTCAACTACCCCTTATTACTTATAAGAAAAAGAATAAAGAAAAACCTTTTTTAAAAAGTAAATTAGCTGGCTTTTATGTAAACAACCGGTTGTATGTGCGTGAATTTTTTGAAGAAGATAGCAGTAGATGGGTAATGGTGGTACGTGAAGGTGCCATAAGAGAAAGTATTGTACTAGTACCTAATATTCCTTATGATCGACCTGAGTATTATTCTGTTAATCGGCTAGTTACTAATACAATTACACTCAAAGCATTCTTTGTTGGTCGCTTAGCCATCAATTTTGGGCTTAATATGAGTTCAATGATTTTTGATTACGCACAACTTAATAAAAAAGTACGTGATGCCGAAGAAGGCTATAAATTTCTTAATTACCAGCAAATTATAGCACGCTATAATATGTGGTTTAATAGCAAAAATCCCGATGCAATCTACTATATGCTTCCTCGGCCTGATTACCAAAGGTTTATTGATAATTAAGCTACGTTTATAAGGATAGTTTTCTTTGGTGATAATTGTGATTTTTAGAAATGAGTCCACTCCGAAAACACCCAAAACCCAAAAAGTCTCTTTTTGTAAAAATTGCCTGTTTTTGGAGTGGACTCAGAAATATTTAGGACACCTCTATTAATTGATTTTTTCCTCTGTTAGAAATAAAGTGCTTAGATGCAAGGCAGAATCGACAAAGAAGGCTGGTTGCCTTTTTGTCGATTATAACGAAGCAGATAAGTGCTTTAATCTAACCCAAGGGGGCTTTTTATGAGGATCGTGCGCTTCGTTGTGCTTTCTAGTCAGGCAACCAGCCTGCCTTCGAAACCACGCCTCGATCAAAAACCTCAGAAAAAGCCAGAGGGTACAAGCAATTAATAGAGGTGTCCTTTACTTATAGACGGACACTAAAGTACCCAAATGTGGGGCAGAAACTGTTACCCCAATAAATCACCAATATCCTCCTTGCTAAGGTTTTTTACAAAACTATTATCGGTTGTTATCAAATCTTTCGCCAGTTTAAGTTTACGGCTTTGCAATTCAAGAATTTTTTCTTCTACTGTGTTTTTGGTAATAAACTTATAGGTAAAAACTTTCTTTTTCTGCCCAATTCGGTGGGCTCGGTCAATGGCTTGGGCTTCCACAGCCGGGTTCCACCAGGGATCTAATAAAAACACATAATCGGCTTCGGTTAGGTTTAAGCCTAACCCACCTGCTTTTATCGAAATCAAAAAGATTTTAACCTCCTCATTTTCTTGAAATCGCTCTACTTGTGCTTGTCTGTTTTTTGTAGCTCCATCTAAATAACAATAGTCAAGTCCTCTGGCCTCAATAAGGTTTTTAACAATAGTTAAATGCTTAACAAACTGGCTAAATATTAAAATTTTATGACCTTCAGACAAGGTGTTGGTAAGCATATGCATCATATCATCCAGCTTACCAGAGTCTCCCACATAATCAGGGTCGGCCATTTTGGGGTGGTTGGCAATAAGCCTAAGTTTTGTGAGGCCTTGCAACAAAATCATTTTCGATTTACCCACCCCATACTCATCTATATGCGAAAGAATCTCATTTCGATACATATTCTTGGTCTCCTCATACATTTCTGCCTGAAGGGCTGTCATAGTGGAATAGTGAATATTTTCTACTTTTTTGGGCAAATCTTTGGCCACCTGCGATTTATGCCTTCGCATAATAAAGGGCTTAATTAAGCTGTAAAGCTTATTTGATTTATCCTCATTATTTTGCTTTTCAATAGGAATTTGGAATTGTTTTTTAAAAAAATTTTGATGCCCCAACAAACCGGGATTAATAAAACTCATTTGCGACCAAAGATCCATCGTGCTATTTTCGATAGGCGTACCTGTTAAAATAAGCCGATAGTTAGCATGCAGCTCACGCACCGCTTTTGATATATTAGAGGCAGGGTTTTTAATGGCTTGCGACTCATCCAAAATAATGTAATGAAATTTATATTTGATAAGCATCTCAAGGTCTCTCCTGATAATACCATACGATGTAATCACCAAATCGTAGCCTTTAAACTGGCCAATATCTTTGGTTCTATTAACACCCGTATAATTAAATACTCGTAAATTAGGGGTAAACTTTTTGGCTTCTTTTTGCCAGTTATATACCAACGAAGTAGGCATTACCAATAATGATGCGAATGAGGCTCCTCCTTCTTTTTGCGATTGTAAAAGAGCTAAGGTTTGTACTGTTTTACCTAAGCCCATGTCATCGGCCAAACAACCACCCAAATTATATTGATTTAAAAATTGAAGCCAATCATATCCTGCTTTTTGATAAGGCCTTAGTGTGCCTTTGAACTTTTCAGGCATCGGGTGGTCATCAATTTTATTAAAATTACGTAATTGACGAAGCTTCTTATTCATTATCACTTTAGAGTGCTCTACATTTTCTAACTCGTGTACCAAAGCCAGGTGATGCTTTTTAAGAATAGGGCTATCATCGGCATTGTTTTCAGAAAAATAGAATAACTCCGAGTAATCTTGCAACCAACTAGCCGGTATTACGGCAATTTCTCCATTGGGTAATTTAATTTCGTTCCTCCCTTTTAAAACAAGCTTTCTAAGCTCCTGAAATGGGATTTCGTACTCGCCAAATAAAATAATGGCTTTAATATCAAACCAATCAATATTCTCATTAATATCAATTTTAATACTGGACTTGCCTATAAAATATTTTTGGGCGCTCGTTTGCTTTTGTATAAGTTCAATCTGTTGTTCGGTTAGTTTAGCCCTGTTTGTTTGAATCCAGTCAAAAGCTTTTCCTGCTAATAAAACCCCTTTGCCATCGGTTAGGTCAAGATGTAAACTTTTTATAAAATTAATAAACTCAGTTTCAACCTTTAAGTTTCTTGCAATCCGATTAAATATATAAGAGTTCTCTGTTTTCTCTACATTTACCACCACCTCGTTTTTATCGGATGGGCGTATTTTTGTTCCATCATAGTTAAATACAAAGCTAAAAACGAACTTTTGAATATCAATGCCCTTTTCGGTATCGCCATTATCAAGCATTAAACTATGCTGCAGCTGTGCCAATGGCGAAAAAGTTAATTGCCCCTTTGGGGTAATATGTTTCGTGTTTATCTCAAAACCCTTGGCATACACATCAAATTGGGCTACCAACGGAGCGATAAATTTCCGGTAGTATGTATCTTCCACTTTTTGTGGAATAAGGATGAATTTTTTATTTAAAAACGGCCTTATTTTGGCTCCATCAATGTTTTTTTGAAACGAAAAAATCCTTCCCTCAACCACCAACCATGCAGGCTCATCACTTAAAATATAGCCGCCCTTGTATTGAAAATCTATTTTTTGATTCTTGTATTTAATAGTAGGAAAGTAGTGCGTATTATCCTCATTTCGTCTAAAATGAAAAAGTACGGTAGCCTTTTCGGGCATTACTTCTAATTTGCGCCAAGTGGGCTCTCCATCATTACCCATTTCGAATACATACTTACCAATAAGCAGAGGGAGTATTTTCGACCTAATATTTTGAATGTAAATTTCTATTTGGGATTGTAATCCTTTATTTCCTTTTTCTTTATCAAATATTTTAGGAAAAAAATCGCTTGGTTTTGTAATAACTGAAGCATACTTTTTTACAATGGCCTCTTGTTGCATCGCATCCATTAGGCGGATTAACTCAAAATCACTTTCATTTAAGCCTGAAGAAAACTCCTTGGCGTTTAAGGAAGAAATGTTTTGATTTTGCAGGGTTAGTTGCCCCTTATCATCCACTTTTACCACAAAAGATTCAAAGAGGAAGCCGAGATACTCGTGTTTAAAAATCGAGTAAATAATTTGAAACTTGTCTTCGGTAGAAATATTCATTTTTTATAAAGGGACAACTTACAAAGTAATACCTATTGGTTTTGCTAGACAAGAAAAAAGAATATGATTTATATCAGTTAACTTGCTAAAATCATTTGTATAAGGTATATTTAATGTGCGGTTCAGTTAACACAACCGAACCCAAACTATGGTTAAAAGGGCTTCATCCTGATGGTTATCGGGATTATGCCACACCAACCCAAAGGCGAGCAACACTCGCCTTTGGTGGTTTATAAAGTTTTACATTAGTGCCAGCCTAGCCAACAAGGCTGGCTTACCGCTTTAGGGAATCGCTCAATTTAGGTAATAAAGAAAATCGGGGCTAACATTTGCTAAAACAACCTAGGAGGATAGGGCCAAATTCTAACATTTGCGCTTTTGGTTAACTCCGCCAAATCTTCAATTTAAAGCCCTACGCAGTTTAGTGTGGCGCTATGCTAAAAATGCCACGATTGTTTTCTTTTCACATTTTTCATTTTCGCATTTCATATTTCCTATTAACTTATACCTTTGCCCCCTATGGCAAAAAATGACGACAATCTTTTAAAAAAAATCGTTTCTCACTCTAAAGAGTACGGGTTTATTTTTCCTTCAAGCGAAATTTACGATGGCTTGGCTGCCACTTACGACTATGGGCAAAATGGGGTAGAGCTTAAAAATAACATTAAGCAATATTGGTGGAAAGCGATGGTGCAAATGAATGAAAACATTGTGGGCATTGACTCAGCCATATTTATGCACCCCACTACCTGGAAAGCATCTGGCCATGTAGATGCCTTTAACGACCCGTTAATTGATAATAAAGACTCAAAAAAAAGATACCGTGCCGATGTGCTGGTAGAAGACCATATTGCCAAAATTGAAGGAAAAATTGCCAAAGAAGTAGCCAAGGCTGCCAAGCGTTTTGGCGATGCCTTTAACGAAGACGAATTTGTTTCTACCAACGGGAGAGTAGTAGGCTATAAAGAGAAAATAGCCGCCATCGAAAAGCGAATGCAAGCCGCCATCGACACACAAAATTATGCCGATTTTAAAGCACTCATTGAAGACCTCGATATTTTTTGCCCAGTATCGGGTTCTAAAAACTGGACAGATGTAAGGCAGTTTAACTTGATGTTTTCTACCGAGCTTGGCTCAGTGGCGGGCGATGCCAGCACCATTTATTTACGACCCGAAACGGCTCAAGGGATTTTTGTAAACTATCTCAATGTGCAAAAATCCGGGCGAATGAAACTGCCTTTTGGTATTGCCCAAATTGGCAAAGCCTTTAGAAACGAAATAATTGCACGACAGTTTATTTTTAGAATGCGCGAATTTGAGCAAATGGAAATGCAGTTTTTTGTAAAACCAGGAGACGAACTCGACTGGTACGAAAAATGGAAAGAGAAACGAATGAAATGGCATAAAGCCTTGGGCTTAGGAGATAACAGCTACCGTTTTCACGATCATTTGAATTTGGCACATTATGCCAATGCTGCGGCTGATATTGAGTATGATTTTCCGATGGGCTTTAAGGAGCTGGAAGGCATCCACTCTCGTACCGATTTTGACCTCACAGCACACGAAAACCATTCAGGTAAAAAGTTGCAGTTCTTCGACCCACAAGAAAACAAAAACTATGTGCCTTATGTGGTAGAAACCTCCATTGGGTTAGACCGTATGTTTTTAGCGGTACTCTCGGCTGCTTATAACGAAGAAACCTTAGAAGATGGCTCGGAGCGAGTGGTGCTCAATATTCCTCCGGCTCTAGCACCCACCAAAGTGGCTGTATTGCCTTTAACCAAAAAAGATGGCTTGCCCGAGAAAGCACGAGAACTCATCAATAAACTTAAGTTTGATTTTACCGCACAATACGATGAAAAAGATGCCATTGGCAAGCGTTACCGCAGACAAGATGCTATTGGCACACCGTTCTGCGTAACAATCGACCATCAAACCTTGGAAGACAATACAGTAACAATTAGAAACCGTGACAGTATGGAACAAGTGAGAGTGCCTATGGAAGAAGTAAGAACTACGTTAGAAAAAGGCACTTCTTTAACAGATTTACTCCGTAAAAACTAACCTCTTTATCGGATTTATTCCGGTATCCCCCTTTTATGCATCTAATGGAGAGGCCTCTGAATCCGACCAGTTGGTGGACAGGGCAGGGGATGGAATAGTTTTTTTATTTTAAATGGAGGGAGTGTTTTTGAGAATACAAAAAACCGCCTTAATTTAAGCTTAATGATACTTTGTAACTGTTCAGCCGAAAAAACATAGCCACCACCCGCTAGCTAGCGGGCAAAGAACCACAAAGCATTAACTTAACACATATAAATTTTGTGAAACTTGGAGGCTTAGTGCCTTCGCTAAGGTGTATAACATTTTGTCGCTAATTATTTATACTGTTATTTTAGGAGTAGGTACGATACTTTTAAAGCTAATTTAATAATTATCCGGATGACAATGGTTGTTTTTTATGTTTTCATTATTGCTTCCGTTATTATTATGGCGCATAAATTTTATGGGCTAGGAGGGCTTTTTCATAAGCTTATGGCCAATCAACGGTTGCGCCTTCGTTATAAAAACCCAATGGAGGCACATAGCAGGTTTTACCAACTTTTGCCGGCAAAAAGTAAGGCTCGGTTTGAGCACAAGGTGAATTATTTCATCCTCACCAAAGAGTTTATTCCACGCAATATGCCCGAAATCACCGATGAAATGGTGGCACTTATATCGGCCACGGCCGTGCAGCTAACCTTTGGGCTACCCAATGTAAGTTTATCGCACTTTAACAAAATATTGGTGTACCCCAACGATTATTACTCTACTATTAACCGCCAGTACCATAAAGGAGAGGTAAACCCTCGATTAAAATCCATTGTGCTTAGCTGGCATCATTTTGTGGAAGGCTTTGCCCACCCTGCCGATGGCAGAAACCTGGGCTTACACGAAATGGCGCACGCCTTAAAACTCGAAAATTTTATTCGTAACGAAGAGTTTGGTTTTTTTAGTAAGGAAGAGTTTGCTAATTGGCAACTCATTGCCCAGGCCGAAATGGACAAAATTAAAAAAGGAGAGGAGTCCATTTTTAGAGCCTATGCCTCCGTAAACGAAGATGAGTTTTTTGCTGTTAGCATTGAAATATATTTTGAGCAGCCCCACCAATTATATGCGTATAACTCGGAGTTGTACAAAACCTTGTCTAACTTATTAAGGCAAGATGCAAAGCAGTTGTACGATAAAAACCCTAGTTTATAAAAGCTTGACATACTCTATTTTTGCAATCTTTAAATACTCTAAACTTTTCTATTAGATGCGTATTTGGTTTAAAGCTATATTTATAACGGCTTCAATTGCAGCCCTTATTTTATTTTTTGATGCCTATTGGTTTGTAGATAAGCAAAACAAAGAGGCTGAATTACAAGCAGCTCAAGCCGGCAATAAAGCAGCACCCGAAGCGGAGAGCATTAAATTGCTAAAAGACAGCTTGTTTGTATCAATAAGTCCCAAAAATTATTCTAACTTTGCGCTTCGGTTATCGTCCTCCTATGAACGTATAGGTAATTACGATAGTGCAGCCAGTTATAAAGAGCTGATTGCCAACCGTTTTCCGAACGAGGAAAATTGGAAAAATGCCGGATTGATGTATTTTAAAGCATTTAAAAATGCTTCTGGAGAAACACAAGAACTACAATTGGCCACCAAGGCAATTGTTTGTTTGCAAAAAATTAGTTTATCAAATTCATCAAAGGAAGTAAAATTAGCCTTGGCTACTCTTTACTTATCTTATAATGAATCGGACAAAGCCATATCGTTACTTCAAGAAGTATTAGCCACCGATGATGTAAATAAAGAAGCTTTGTATGCCTTGGGCATTCATTATTTTCAAGATAATAACTTTGAAAAAGCCGATAGCTACTTAACCCAACTTATTACTATAGATAGTAGCCACATTAACGGGATGTATTTTTTAGCCTTATCAAAATTAAAGCTTGATAAACAAAAGGAAGCTAAAATGCTTTTTGAAAAATTGAAACTATTAGATATTTCAGCAGAGGTTGAGGTCGATATTGAAAGTTATCTAAATGATATTAAATAAATTAATGTATAACCGTTTGTTCGCTCGTTTGGAGGAATAAACAGAAAACAACAAAATTATGCCTTGCGGTAAAAAAAGAAAAAGACATAAAATCTCTACTCATAAACGTAAAAAACGTTTAAGAAAAAACAGACATAAAAAGAAGTAGAGTAAGTAGCTAAGGCTACAACAATTGCGCTCTGTAGCTAACCCTTTGGGCTGTACTACAGAGCGTTTATTGGTTTACCTAACCCATTGTTTTAAGCACTAATAATTGGTGATTTTGCTTTGGTTAGGTAGTAATAAAATTTAACATAAACGACATTTATTTTGAGTAATGAGTTAGTAATTAGTGCTACTCAAACTGGAAGTCGGATTGCCTTATTAAAGGACAAAGGATTATTAGAATATCATCGAGAAGACGACAGTCGTCAATTTACAGTAGGTGAAATATACCTAGGCACTGTAAAAAAAGTGGTTGCAGGACTTAATGCCGCTTTTATTGATGTTGGTTACGAAAAAGATGCATTTCTTCATTACCTCGATTTAGGACCTAAAGTACAATCGCTTAATAAGTACACAAAACAGGTTCAGAGCAGAAATGCAAAGCCCGATTTGGGCGGATTTAAAATCTTACCCGACATTAATAAACACGGTAAAATTTCTGAAGTATTAACTCGAAACCAAAAAATCCTTGTTCAGGTTGTAAAAGAACCTATTTCAACTAAAGGCCCCCGACTATCCTGTGAGCTATCACTAGCCGGAAGATACATTGTGCTGGTACCGTTTTCGAAGGCGGTAAGCATATCTAAAAAAATTAGCAATAGCGATGAGCGTAAGCGCTTAATGCGCTTAATGAACTCGATTACACCCGAAAATTTTGGGGTAATTATTCGTACCGTTGCCGAAAGCAAATCTGTTGCCGAACTCCACACCGACCTCGATATTTTGGTGCAAAAGTGGAAAGCAGGAATGGAGCTGCTTAAAACAGCCAAACCCCGCGATGTAATTGTAAGCGAAATGAGCAAAACCTCTTCGATTTTAAGAGATGTGCTTAACGAGAGCTTCGATAAAATTACCGTGGATGACAAAGATATGTTTGAAGAAATTCAAACATACATCCGACAAATCGCCCCAGACAAAGAAGGCATTGTTAAGTACTATAGTGGCAAGGTAAAGCTCTTTGAATCACTTGGGTTAGAAAAGCAAATAAAGCTTATGTTTGGCCGATCGGTTAGCATTAGAGGTGGAGGCTATTTAATTATAGAGCACACCGAAGCTTTACACGTAATTGATGTTAATAGTGGCAATAAAAGCAACCGTGAGGTTGACCAAGAAGCTACCGCACTGGCTGTAAACTTAGAAGCAGCGGCAGAAGTTGCTCGCCAATTGCGCCTACGCGATATGGGAGGCATTATTGTGGTCGATTTTATCGATTTGCGAAGGGTTGAAAATCGTAGGTTATTGCAGCAAAAAATGAAAGATGAAATGGATGGAGATCGCTCCAAATACACCATTCTCCCTCTTTCAAAATTTGGTTTAATGCAAATTACCCGCCAACGGGTACGGCCAGAGGTAGATATTAAAACGGCTGAAAGTTGCCCTACCTGTAATGGTACAGGCACAATAACGGCTTCCATTAACATTTCCGACCAAATTGAAGATGCCTTGGCTAACCTCTTGGAAAACCAAAATGAGCAAGGTCTTTCCTTGGTTGTTCATCCTTATTTATATGCTTATTTTACTAAAGGTATTTTTTCTATCCGATTTAGTTGGTGGAGAAAATTTGGCAAATGGGTGAAGATTGTTGAAGATTCTTCGTTAGCAGTTACAGAGTATAACTTCTTAAATGCAATGAAAGAAGAAATTAAATTAGATTAAAAATAAAACTACACGCCTCATCCCTGCCTCATCCCTGCCTCATGTTTCGTCATTCTCGTGCAGGCGGGAATCTGTTTAAGTTATGCTCAATTTTAACAGATTCCTGCTTTCGCAGGAATGACGTTTCTACTAATTACCTATGAAAATAAGCAAGTACATCCTCATTCTATTGGCATTTGGCTTTGCTTGCACACCTAATACAAATTGTATTGATGCGCCCGAACTCACCTCAGCAAACAAGGTAACCATAACTGTGGAGCGATTGGAGGAGGAGCTATTTAGTTTAAATACGATTGCAGAAGTTGAACATTTTATTGTATCACACCCTGTGCTTTCTGATGAATTTTTAGGGCGGCAGCAATACCCTTCCGATTCTATTTTAGCAATGGAGCTGTTTAAGCGGATTAAAAACCCGTATGTAGATACGTTGTATAATGAAACCATTGCAGCCTATGGCGATTTTTCAGCTCTTACCAATGAGTTTGAAAATGCTTTTAGTCGAATAAAATACTACTACCCCGATTTTAAAGCTCCTCAAATTAAAACACTTATTACAGGTTTTGGCAGCAGCGAAATGTATGTGGGTAAAGATCAAGTAATTATTGGGCTTGAGTATTATTTGGGCGAAGATGCTAAATACAGGCCTCCTGGTGTGCCTCAATATATTTTGCCACGCTACGATAAATCGTACATTGTGCCAGCCGTAATGTTGCTTTATGCCAACAACTTTTTAAAGGAGACCCCGAGCGACCAAACAATGTTGGCGGATATGATTTATTATGGCAAAAAATTCTACTTTGCCAAGCAGATGATGCCTTGCACCCCTGATTCGCTCTTGGTATGGTACAGTGGGCAAGAATTAATAGATGTGGAAGAAAATAAGGATGCAATTTGGTTTCATTTTTTAAATAACGAGCTGCTTTACAACACCAATCATTTTGAAAAGCAGAAGTATATGGATGAGCGGCCAAACGTAGCCGAAATTGGAGAAAAGTGCCCCGGCAGAGTTGGGTCGTGGGTAGGTTGGGATATTACCAACGCTTATATGAAAGCCAACCCATCGGTTACACTACAAGAATTAATGGCCAACCCCGATGCCAAGGATATTTTGACCAAATCGAAGTATAAGGTGTTTTAGCCTGTATAATTCATGATTCTTCTTCACACGCTCATCGCTTGCCTTGCCAGTCAGGTTAAGTTGAAGCACTGTGGCTTTTCCTGATTGCGCTAGAGGACGAGTGATGTAATAATGAGTAAACAGATGATTTTAGGTAATAATCAATCACTATCATTCAACCAAATCCGTTATCAAATCAAAAACAGGTTAAAAGTATTTTTTTGGGTTGAATCAAGGGTGTTTTTCTTTTAACACTTCTTATCACTATTTTAGTCGTTTATTAGTCGTTTTTAACCTAACACATTTCTGTTATGCTCGGTTTAGATTAAACCTGAATAGCTATCAGAAAATTAGGTAGTAGTTAAATTAGTATAAACACCTCACATCAATGGCAAAGAAAGACGTATTTAAAATAGACAATTACCTTATTACAATCGGCATTTTGTTTTTGATTGCAGGTTTAGCCACCACTTTTTTAGACCCTCGATCTTATAATGATTTGCTGGTAGAAAAAAGTCCAGGGTCTTATACTTTCGAAGATTATGAAGGCCGTACACTGGAGGAGGTTCAACAAGAACTGGGAAGTGATGTAACTGTTACTGTAATTGAAAAACCCTTCATCAGACCCATTATTGGCATTAGTGGTTTGCTTCTATTAATGGTTGGCGTTTATTATCGTAAAAAAGAAAACAAAATACATAGTATTTGGGATGCTTTGGAGAAAACAAAAGAAGGAAAATTGAGAGATTTGGAAGTTTCCTTAGGCTTAAAAAGATCGTTTATCTTAAATAACCTCAAACATATAAATGCACAACTTGGGGCATATTATGTGTACATTTCAGCAAAAGATACGATTGTAGATGGGAGGCTTATGGAAGAGCACACCTTATCTGTAAAATGCACAGGTTGTGGTCACTCTATTAAGAAAAAGGTTTCGCTTGCTAATTTAGAAAAACCAGCTTGTGACTATTGTGGTGCCCCTGTTCCTGTAGCAGAGTTATCAAAGCTCAGGAAAGATGTTGTAAATCAATTTGTTTGGGATAATACTTCAAAAAAGAGCGATTTTAATCTGGCCATTTTTATTCCACTCTTACTGTTTTTCTGGCCTGCGGCCATCGGCTATATGGTTTATAAAAAGAATTTAGCCTCAAGTAAAAATATTGATATGCTAGCTAAATTCACAAAAGATAATTTGCAGAATGTGAGTGCAGGAGGGAATATTCGGATTTGATTTAGCGCTTTATTTCAAGTATTTATATCCATGCCCAAATAAGCTGCTACCCAGAGCCTTCGAAGTATTAAATCAAAAAGACTATCACCCTGCAATTAAAATTGTTGCCTTGCCAGTTCAGGTAGGCATAGCAGGTAGCGGACTTTATGGACAGGCACTCATTTAACACTTAGGAACTGTAAAAAAATAAGTTGTGCATAAAAGCCTTAATTATTTTTGTTCCTGATAAGGCAAAAAATTTGCGCATAGTAGCACTACGCAATGATTTTTTAACGCAACTAGGGGCAAAAAGAATAAGGATAACTGTGCAAGTTATTTCTTTACAGTTCCTTAATATGCCTTCTTCTTAATTTGGTTCATGTTATTACTAAACCCACTATCTTTGCCCTATGCAAGAAATTCTCGTACTATTAGTAGCATTTGCCGCCATTGCCTACCTTGGGATAAGGGTTTATAAAAGCGTGTTTGCTAAAAAATCTAATTGCGAGGTAAACTGTGGTTGCGAGCCAAGCTCGCCTGTGGTGTTAGAGCAGCTTAAGAAAAAAAATTAATATCAACACTATTTTAGCTAGTCCAAGTTTTATCCTTTTTAGCCTAATCAAAGCAAAAAATAACTTCAATCTAGGTTCAACTCTAAAAGCAGCAGTTGTCAATAGATTCTCAGTGGCTATTATGACCATTAATTTATTCTGTATTTTTGAATTATAATTATGAGTAAAAAAAGAAATAAACCTG
>Ga0256839_1001716_pt1 | contig 25976 bp, 20 predicted proteins | sample 354166metaG_FD_185968 | JGI IMG/M metagenome (GOLD analysis project Ga0256839, IMG submission 185968) | Hydrothermal vent microbial communities from Mid Atlantic Ridge, Atlantic Ocean - 354-166 | ecosystem: Environmental > Aquatic > Marine > Hydrothermal vents | place: Atlantic Ocean: Mid... | reverse complement strand
ATCGCCCGTAATCGCGGAGACGGCGTTCTTTCAGGAATTTACCTGTAAAACCAATACCCTGCGCAACCTTTGTGCAAATTAATGAAATGTCCGGATAATTAGAATATTGCCCGTACCGATCAATTTTGCCTATTCTCACTTAACCCTGATCAACTTGCCACAAATAAGTGCGAAGAAAAACCACAAAGCCAATAACAAAAAAGCATGACAGAAAGCTGACCTATTCTGCTAAATTTTCCTACCACTTGCCGATAAACCAACATATAGTACATTAATCGGCTAGAAGCTGGCATACAGCAAAATATAAAATCGAGAGAATAACTTCATGATGAAAGTAAGCCACCTGTTCCAGAATAAATCCGGCGAGTCCGTCTCCGTAAGCCCGGAAGAGCCCTTGATCCGAGCAGCTGAATTAATGGTAAAACACCATATTGGATCACTTGTCGTCTACCAGGATGGAAAAATAATCAGCATCGTATCAGAGCGTGATGTCATGCGTACCGTCGGACAGCATGGTGATAAAATCGCCAATACCAAAGTAGCCGATGTGATGGCCAAGAACCTGATCACCTGTGATATTGATGACAGCATAAATGATGCCATGGACATGATGCTCAACAATGCCACCGGGTCACGCATTCGCCACTTACCGGTATTGGAAGATAACGAATTCATCGGTGTTATCTCCATGAGTGATATTGTCGAAACACTCTTGGCACAAACAAAACTAGAAAATAACCTGCTGAAAAATTACATCCAAAACTGGCCTGAAGAAGAGAAGTAGGCTCAGCCATACCACTTCAAAAGCCTCGCACTGCGGGGCTTTGCTCTTCATACTGCCCCTACCCCTCACACCTTTTCAAACCAAATTAAGATCCAAAACTTCCTTTTGAGACACCTCGCACAGTAAAGTCATGTCATGCTCGCATTGCTTTATCTTCCAAACAGACTATCCTCAATTAAACGGACTTTTGTGGGAGTAGTGACAGAATCTGCAACAACAGCGAGGATACTGCGTTGTAACTTAGCTCTAAAGCTTATGAGTTTGCTGTATCTGAAAAGAGGCGAATACGCCGCATTTGCAAGAGGAGATAAAATATGGACAGCTCAGTCAACTTCGGAGGCTTGGTGGGGATACTCAATGACTATCCTGAGGATATGCATAACCTGCTGGTTGAAATACGTGATCATGACGCAGCAGAGCAATTAAAACAAACCAACCAAACTGCGCCAACACCGGAGAATCAACCAACACACTACCCAGAGTAGTCATCTTTAAAATCGATAACAGCATAATGCCAAGTTGGGTTATGCTTTTTTTATGTTAATTGAACTCTATCACTACCTCACCACACCCTGCCCTCGCACACACCGCCAACTGGGCTACCTTACCGGAATGCTTGGGCTTCAAGCTCGACACCGACGTGTTCAAAACCACTGGCAGCAACATCTTGAAAACTGCCAACAGCTCATCCTGAGATCTGCCCTAGCGTGTCGCCAAACCAACAAGGCCACCATCATCGGCTCCGGGTTATTACTGGAGGTTCCTCTAGAGCAGCTCAGCGCACAATTCAATAAGGTTGTTTTGATTGATATGGTTCAACCACGAGCCGTGCGTAAGCGCTGCCTAAAATTGGGCAATGTCACCCCATTGGTGCACGATATTACCGGGCTGGCAACCGCACTTATCAACTACAAAAAGGGGGATAAGCTGCCTACACCCCAGGCCTCCCTCCCAGGTCTAGGATTGTCGAGTGACTTGATCATCAGCTGTAACTTACTGACTCAACTCGCCCACACACCCAGCCACTTTCTGCAACATCGCCATGGATGGCATGAGGATGACCCGCAACTTCAACAGTGGCGACAGGCCATCATGAAAGAGCACCTTTTGCTACTGGCGCAACAAGAGGGGCGGTGCTGTCTGATTTGCGATGCGAGTCATGATTACCGTGATAAATCCGGGAAGCCACTGGCACAAGAGAACAGACTACTCGGACTCTCGCTGGGAAGGGTAGATCAAGAGTGGTTGTGGCCAATCGCCCCACTGGGTGAGTTGAGCAAACAACACCAGCTAATCGCCACCGTGCAAGGGTTTTGCAACTGGAGAGGCTAAATAATGAGTAGCGACTGGGCGCTAAACACCATCCTCAAACTGTTTGGCAATGGCGATAAATTGATCTTCTATCTCAATGAAGGCATCTACAATATCAGGGTCAAAATAGACCTCTCTGCCTTCGAGAATAATTTTTTTCGCCTTTTCGTGGGAAAAAGCCGGTTTATAGACGCGCTTGCTGATCAACGCATCGTAAACATCCGCAAGGGACATCAAGCGACCAGAGAGAGGAATTTCATCACCCTTCAAGCCACGGGGATAACCGCTACCATCCCACTTTTCATGGTGGGTATAGGCGATCTCCCGAGCTGAATGTAGAAAGGAGCTACTGCCCAGTGCCTGCTCAGCCCGACAGATGGCATCGTAGGCGTGGGCGGCATGTTTTTTCATCTCCACCCACTCCTCTTGATCCAGTGCGCTGGGTTTGAGGAGAATACGGTCAGGCACGCCCACCTTGCCGATGTCGTGTAGGGGCGCTGATTTAAATAGTAATTTAATGGTGTCAGCATCCAGCTGATCACAAAAGCGTGGATGATTTTGCAGATGTTCCGCCAGCAGTTTTATATAGTGCTGAGTCCTGCGAACATGATTGCCGGTTTCGTTGTCCCGCGTTTCAGCCAGTGAAGCCAAGCAGTGAATGGCGACATCCTGAGTGCGGGCAATCTCCAACACCCGCTCCTGAATTTTATACTCCAACTGTTCGTTTTGCTGCTCCAGCGCCCTGAGCGCCTGACCATACGCGAGGTGATTTTTCACTCTTGCTTTAACAATCGGCGGACTGATTGGCTTTGAAAGATAATCTACCGCACCCAAGGAGAAGCCGTAGGCCTCGGCCTCGGCATCACTCTTGGCCGTGAGGTAAATTATGGGTATATGGCGGGTTTTGTGGCTATTTTTAAGACGGCGACACACCTCATAGCCATCCATTTCAGGCATGAAGATATCCAGTAGAATCAGGTCAGGCGCAGGCTCAGATGTTGCGATCTCGAGCGCTCGCTCGCCACTCTTGGCAATGAGTACGTTGTAATCACCACTGAGCAAGCCGACAATCACATTCAGGTGAAAGCGCTCGTCATCAACAATCAAAATTCTGGCAGGATTGTTCATCAATCCATCCCTCTATCAATAAAATTTATATCGTGTTTAATTTTTTGACGCGGGTATTAATGAATCAATTTCATGCATCAATGTGTCACTCTGTACCGGTTTGCGTAAAATAGCTGAGATCGCTTTCGAGTTGTCGTCCACCACCTCAACACCACCATTATCCTCACAGACAATCACTGGTATTTGTAAGTTTTCAGCAATAATCGCTTCAGCAAGCGCTTGACCACCCATCCCCTGCATACTTTGGTCGGCAATCACCAGGTTAAAAGAGGCGTTAGCGGTAAGGAGTAGATCGAGCGCCTCTTGTCCGGAGTTACGAATGGTCACCTGATAACCACTCACATCCAGCAGCTCTTTCCACAACATGGAGACACTGACATCATCACTGACCAGTAAAATATTATTATCCGCTTGTAAATGAGGTGAGAGCACAGGTTCAGAGTGATTAACCGCCGCCTGTGCCGTGGGGAATAGCAGCTTAAAGGTAGAACCTTTGCCCAGTTCAGTATCTAATTGAAGGTGGCCTTGATGTTTATGAACAATATCATTCACGACCGATAGCCCCATGCCGGTTCCTTTTCCCTCTGCTTTAGTGGAGAAAAAGGGATCGAAGATACTCTTAACTTGCTCTTCACCCATGCCCGAGCCATCGTCCGAAACCTCTAGTACCACAAAGTCCCCTTCAAATGAGTGATGGCAGGCGCTGCACTCACCCTTAACACCGCGTTGGTAAGTCAAGGAGATAGCCAGGTGACCCTGGCCATTCATGGCATCCCGCGCATTGATACAGAGATTCATCACCACTTGATGCATCTGCACCTTGTCAAACAAGATCTCAGGCACCTGCTCATCCAGCGACACATCAAAACGTATCATGGCCGGAAGTACCGGGCGCAGCAGCGTAAGCGCCTCAGAAATAATATCAACCGGAGGGAAAATATGCGGTTTACTGGGAACGCCACGGCTAAAGGCGAGCAGTTGCTGAATAAGCCCAGCGGCGCGGCTACTGGCCAGCACAATATCTTCTATATTTTGTGTCGCACTCTCATATTCACCCATTTGAATGTCATACAGTGCGATATTACTGAACCCCTCCACAGAGGTTAAAATATTATTAAAATCATGGGCTATGCCACCTGCGAGCAGCCCAATCGACTCCATTTTGTGGGCACGTTGCAAGCAGCGCTGTAACTTCTCTTGCATCTCATGGGCCTGCACGATCTCCTGAGTCCGCTCTCGAACACGTTTTTCCAGCAGTTCATTTTGTTGTTCCAGATCACACAAGGCGCGGCTAAGTGCTAAGTGGGTCGCGACACGCGCTTTGACAATCGGCACACTGTAAGGCTTGGTGATATAGTCCACTGCACCGAGGTCAAACCCATATTTTTCATCATCCACATCTGATTTTACCGTCAGAAATATCACCGGGATATGCCGCGTTCGCGGGTCACGTTTCAAACGTTTACACACCTCATAACCATCCATCTCCGGCATCAAAACATCCAGCAAAATAAGATCTGGCACTGGCTTGGCTGCCGCGATATCCAAGGCGCGCAGGCCATCTTTTGCTACCAGGATGTTGTACTCTTCCCCCAGTAGATCCGCCATCACATTCAGGTGGAAGCGCTCATCATCTACAATTAAAATTCGTTTAATTTCATTCATCCGTTGGGTCCTTGAAAATAAGTGGGCCGCCATGCCTGACCACAATGAGCCGCAACGTATTGTACGCCTCTGCGTAATCATAATCTGCAATTTGCTCCTCAAGCAAGAGAAGCTCTCCGCGTTGAGAAAACTGAGCCAGCGTGCTTTTGTGCTGATAGAAACAGGGCTTCGCACTGGCACTGCCTTCAAACAGCAAAGCAGCGAGCTCTTGTACCTCATCCCAATTCACCACCGTATCTTGCGACTGCACCTCTGAAGTCACCGTATCATCGGTAGATATTTTGTCCAACACCTCAACCAGGCTATTCATCACCTGGTTGAACTCCTTCAAAAAAGCTGTATGCGCTTCCGGTCGACGTTGATCGTTGGTGAGCACCTTTTCCAAAACGGCCGCACATCGCTCCAGCGGCTCTGCCCCGATGCTGCCCGCCACACTGCGTAGCGTGTGAATCAGTCGACGTGCGGTGAGCATATCACCACCTGCCAGTGCATTTTCAAGTTGCGCATCATCACCCTGATGGTCGGCAACGAACTCCTGCAACAGGGAGAGAAACAGTGTTTTATTCCCGCCAATCCGTGCCAACCCTTTTGACAGATCAACCCCTAAAATAGTATCCGGCAACTGTCCATCAACGTGTTCTGTGATGTTATTATCGGCTACCACCTTACACTCCCCCCCCGACTCAACACCACTCATCCAGCGATGCAGCATGGCAAACAGATGATCCGGGTTGATGGGTTTGGTCAGGTGGTCATCCATTCCCGCCTCCAGACATTTTTCACGATCCCCCGCCATGGCATGGGCAGTCATCGCCACGATGGGCAAACGATCAAACTGTTTATCTTTGCGGATCATACGTGTTGCCTGATAACCATCCATTTCCGGCATCTGTATATCCATTAACACTAAATCAAATGAACCGTTGCGGATCGCTTGTACTGCCAGCGCACCATTAGCCGCTATCTCGACCTCAACACCAACCCCCTGCAGAATCTCACGGGCGATACGCTGATTGATCGCGTTATCCTCCACAACCAGCACTCGAGTACCGTTCAGGTTGGGTGCTGAAGCGGTTATCGGCACCGACACCACCCCCTCATCCCTGGTCGGTGCAACCGCCTCGGCAATGGCATTAAAGAGTGTCGAGGGGTTAACCGGCTTAACCAAAAAGCCATCAATACCCACTTTATGCGCCTCTTTCATCACCTCTTCCCGGCTATAGGCGGTTACCATGATCACGGTCGGCAACTTCGGCAGCCAATTACTTTGTTGAATCAAGCGGCTCGCCTCCACACCATCCATTCCCGGCATTTTCCAATCCATTAACACTAGATCAAAATGGCCATCAGGCCCCTCACTGGCCTGCTCCAAAGCAGCGAGTGCGGCTGTGCCAGAGGAGACCACCGAAACATTGAATGAGAATGACTCCAACATCGATTGTAACGTCTCTCTTGCTGCCGCATTATCATCCACCACCAAAACCCGCATACCACTCAGAGCGGGAGGGAGTATCAGTGGTTGATCACTCGCCTCATCAGCGCAAGCAAACTCCGCATCAAAATAGAAGCGACTACCCCGCCCTATTTCACTCTCTACATGGATAGAACCCTTCATCAACTCAACCAGCTGCTTGCAAATGGCCAAACCCAACCCCGTACCACCATATTGACGCGTGGTCGAACCATCCGCTTGTGTGAATGGCTCAAACAGCAGATCAGCCTTATCCTGCTCGATGCCAATGCCACTATCCTGAACCGAAAAGCAGAGCCTGACTCGGTCATCCTGCTGCTCTACCATTGCAACCGAAACCACAATCTCTCCCTGTTCGGTAAACTTGATCGCATTGCTGGTCAGGTTGATCAAAATCTGCCCTAGACGCAGCGGATCGCCGATCAGCGTTTGCGGGATCGCGCTATCGACTGAGAAGATAATTTCCAGGTCTTTTTGTGAAGCACGCAATGACTCGAGGCTTGAGAGGTTTTTAAAGACATCTTCGAGAAAAAACCGGGTCTGCTCTATATCTAGCCGTCCCGCCTCAATTTTAGAGAAATCGAGAATATCATTGATAACACCCAGCAGTGTGTTGGAGGAGGAGAGAATAATATCAAGGTAATCCTGCTGACGTGCGCTCAGTGGTGTCTTCTGCAGCAGGTAGGTCATGCCGGTCACCGCATTCAGCGGGCTGCGAATTTCATGGCTCATATTTGCCAAAAACTCGCTCTTGAAGCGGCTCGCCTGCTCCGCTTGCTCCTTAGCATTTTGCAGCGCCTGTTCGGTGCTTTTTTGCAGGGTAATATCGGTAATCACATTCCCTAAATAGCGGGCTTTTCCACGCTCATCACGAATCACAAATAGATTTTCCAGCGTAGGAATCGCCTCTCCCGTAACATTCAGCAGCGGCAGTTCACCCGTCCATTGGCTCCTCTCTTTGAGAACCAGCATGATCTCTTTTTTAAAGCGTGCATTAACCTGATCAGGGTAGTAGCGAGAAAAATCATTACCACGAACATCCTCAGCTGATGTTTCGCCCAACATTTGACACAGCGTGTGATTAACATAGGTAATCTTGCCATCCAGCGTAGTGATACCGAACCCTTGACCGGAGGTTTCGGCAAAGCGCTGATAGACCTGCAAGTTCTCTTCTACTATTTTGCGTTCAGTAATATCCTCTTTCATTGCCACGTAGTGGCGAATAACACCATCATCACCCACTAGGGGGGAGATACTCTCTCGCTCCCAATAAATCTCACCGCTCTTTTTACGATTTTGTAGATCACCGTACCAATTGCGGCCTGCAGTAATGGTCTGCCACATCTTTTCATACACCTCTGGAGAGGTCAGACCCGATTTCAACAGTGATGGCGATGCGCCCACCGCCTCTTGCGAAGTGAAGCCCGTCACCTCAGTAAATTGTGGATTAACATACTCAATCACCCCATGTCGATCCGTAATCATAACCATTGAGGGACTCTGCTCCACCGCCAGTGAAAGCTTGCGTAGCAGCTCCTGCGCCTGTTTCTTTTCGGTGATATCCGCCTGAGTGCCCACCGCCCGCAAGGCGTTACCCTGATCATCTCGACTAACCACACTCCCCTTAGACAATATGTCGCGGTAGCTTCCATCCTTGGCTCGCAGCCGGAACTCATGTTCATAACGCGAGGTATCACTTGTGATGGCGGCATTCACCACCGCCAATGCCTTGTTTTTATCATCGGGGTGCAACAACCTCTGCCAAGTATCGTTTTGCTCTGGCAACTCGCCCGGCGCATAACCCAACATCTGCATATAAGCTGGGCTGTAGTAGGTCTCTCCGCTGACAATATTCCAGTCCCAAATACCGTCAGAAGCCGCTGCCATTGCCAATTGAAAGCGCTCTTCGCTGCGTCGCAAACGGTTTTTCTGCTGCTGCACCGAGTAGTTCCAAAACAGAACCAACACTAAAAGGAGGACGGCAACAGCCACAATCTGCCAAACCAGACGGTAATCAACACCCAGGTCATAACGAATTGCCAGCCACTTTTGCTGAATAGCGGTTTTTTGTTCCGCAGAGAGGGTGTCCAACCCCTGCTGCAGTAACGGAATCAACTCTGGCCAATCTTTACGCACCCCGATACTCAGGTCGTATGCGTAGCCGGTAGGAGCCGCCACCTTCAGATTGGTATATCCACGCTCTGCAATAACATAACTGGCTTGCACCAAATTACCGACATAGACATCTCCTTCACCCTGAGCAAGCCGTTGTAGTGCCTCTTGAGCCGTTGACACCAAGATCAAGGAGAGCATCGGATAATCACGCTGCAAAATGTCATGAGCCAGATAGCCTTTCTCGACAAGGATCTGTCTCCCTTTCAGATCATCCAGGCTATTAATATAAGCCGCATCATTTCGACTGAAAATAACCAACGGAAAGCTGATATAGGGTTCGGTAAAGTTCAGGTACCGCTCTTTCTCTTCAGTTTTAGCCACTGCCGGTAAAACATCCACCTCGCCACGCTCAACCTGCTCAAGCACCGCTTCCCAGCTAAGGTCTCTCAGGGGAGTCATCTTAATAGCCAGTATTTCACTCAAATACCCCATATACTCAGACGAAATCCCCTGGTACTCCCCTTGTTCAGAAAAGAATTCTATAGGCTGCCAAGCGGGGTCAATACCCAGGCGCATCTGTGGGTGCTTTGCCAGCCACTCACGTTCACTCTGGGTCAGACTGATTCTTTTGGCTAACATACCAGGAAGCTCGCCATCAACCGAAATCCAGCGATGGCGAATATCAATATGTTCAGCCGTCGTAATCGTCGCCAGACCTTTATTCAGAATAGAGGTCAACTCCGGCCAATCACCGCGCACACCAATACTCAACCCCTCCATCTCGAAAGGTGAACTAGCGGCTACTTTAAGGTTAGTGATAAAGTGCTTTTCGAGTAGATAACCGCCCACGGCCAGAGTGCCAATATAGGCATCGGCACGCCCTTGTGATACGGCTTCAAGTGCTTGCAGGGTGTTATCAACCACCAACAGAGGAGCATCCGGATAGTCCCGGCGCAAAAAGTCGTGGCTAGAGTAGCCTTTTTCGATGGCGATGGTGTGGTTGCTCAAATCTGAAATACCACTGATCTGCGGGTGTTGCTGGCGGGTAAAAATAACCGATGATAGCTCATTATAAGGTTCGGTGAACCCTGCATACTGCTCCCGCTCATCGGTTCTCACTACACCACTGAGCGCATCCAGCTCTCTATTTTTGAGCATATCCAAGGTGGCTGGCCAATCGCTATAGACCACCATTTCAAACTCAATGCCCAAGCGTTGAGCCAACAATTCAAGGTAATCGGCACTCAGCCCTTGGGGGACTCCCTCGTCACTCAAGAACTCCATTGGCGGCCAGTTTGCGTCAATCCCGATACGCACCACGGGATGTTTTTCCAACCACGCCGCCTCAAACTCTGTTAACTCAATTGACTGCTGTGATGCTGGTTCAGGTAGAGCCAGGGAGACCCAGCGACGACGTATCTCGACCCGCTCTGCCGTGGTAATACTCGCTAACCCTTTCTGCAAAATTGAAGCGAGCATCGGCCAATCCTTGCGCACACCCATGCTCACCCCGTTCACTTCAAAGGGTGTCTCACCCGCCACTTTGATATTGGTGATAAAGTGTTTTTCCAATAGGTATGCCGAGACGGCCAAGGTACCGATGAAAACATCCGCCTGCCCCTGGGATACCGCTTCTAATGCGGCCAGTGTGCTGCCTACTTCTAGCTGCTCTATTTCGGGGTAGTCTGTAGACAGTGATTTTTGAGTTGCAAAGTCACGTACCACCGCCACGGTGGAGCCATTTAAATCCTCAATACTTTTGACCTGCGTATTGTCACTACGGGTAAAAAGCACCACGGAAAGCTGCTCATAGGCCGGTGTAAAGAGTGCAAACGCCTCACGCGCTGGGGTTTTCCAAATGGCACTTATCGCATCAATCTCTCTGTTTTCCAACATCGAAAGCGTCACCGCCCAGGGGTTGTCCGCCACCATTTCAAACTCAACGCCCAAGCGTTCGCTCAACAGCGTGAGGTAGTCCGCCGCAACCCCCTGATGTTGACCGTTTTCAATAAAATCGAAGGGGGGCCAATCCGGCTCCCCCCCCATGCGAATAACCGGGTGCTCTGCTAACCAGCGACGCTCATCCTGGGTCAGACTCTGTAAAAGACTCTTCTCTTGTGGCTTAAAGTAGCGAAACCCCGGATAGGCGATCCAGCGCCGCTCTAGGGCTGAAAACTCTTCGTCGGATATGGCAGAAAGCCCTGCATTCACCCACTCAAGCAGTGCCGAATCACCCTTTAAAACCCCCGCATAAATACGCTTGCTAAAGAGCATTTCATCACTGCTTTCGATACCACCCGCTCGGGAGAGTTGATCAAGTGCCGCCTGCGTAGTGGGCACTTCTGAAAGAAAGGCCTGTATGCGCCCCTCACGGAGCGCGCCAATCATCTCGCGCCTAGTGTCGAACAGGAGAACATTTGAAACACCCTGCTCACGCAAATAATTCGCCTGAAATGCACCCTTTACCGCACCCACCGGCTTATCTTCAAGATCTGCCAAGCCACGATATTCAGTATCACCCGAGGCGTAAAAAAGCGCGGAACTGATACCATAAAAGGGTAAGGAGAAGTCAATCCAGGTGGCACGCTGTTCGCTTTTAAACAGCCCCGAGTGAATATCTGCTTCACCAGAGCGCAGCGCTTGTAAAGTACCGCCCCAAGTCGAAGCACGAAAGGTTACTTGGCGGCCGGTTTTTTCTGCCCAGAGATGCCAAACATCCACCAGCAGACCCGCTGCCTGCCCCTGTTCATTTACAAATGTAAGCGGGTAATAGTTGTTGTCTATCGAAATAACCAGCGGGGCAAGATCATCCATATCGCCTGCTGATTGAGCTGCTTTTAATGGCATGACAAACAACAGTAACGACAATAAAAAAAAGATCGAGCAGCTAGGGATTAAACCGTTCCGACAAAATGGATTATTCAAATATAATATCCCTATAAAATATGCGCTGCCTGAGGAAGCCTTGAAAAGAGTACTCGCTTATATAGTAATTATTTTACGCAGCAAAAGGCGCCGCAATAATCATTTTTATGGCACAGCAAAAACTATGCGTCAAGGTCGGGGATAAGGCGGCTCTCTAATTGAGATATTTGATCTTTGATGGCGAGTTTACGTTTTTTCATTCGACACAATAGTAGCTGATTATGGCTCTGCTCTTGATGCATATGACCAATCACACCATCAATGTCTCGGTGCTCAAGACGTAACAGCTCCAGCCACTGCTTTAAATTAACCATCTCATTTTCATGCATTAGGCGGGATTCCTTATCAACGAGTGACCACCCTTGAAAGATAGCACAATATCAACGCTTTATTCAGGCTATAAAAGACGCAGCGGTGGCTCAGCCATGAGAGCAATCTGTTCACGCAGCGCCTGAATATGCTCTTCCCAATAACGCGCACCTTCAAACCAGGGGAAGTTCTGTTTAAAGGCCGGGTCAACCCAGCGTCGAGCCAACCAGGCGGCATAATGAATCATACGCAATGCACGCAATGGCTCGACTAAATTAAGTTCAACCGGGTCAAAATCAGCGAATTCATTGTAGCCATCGATCAGCGCCGCGAGCTGCTGCTCTTGTTCGTGGCGCTCCCCGGAGAGCAGCATCCACAAATCCTGAATCGCCGGCCCCATACGACAATCATCAAAATCCACAAAGTGTGGGCCACTCTCCGTCCATAAGATGTTGCCAGGGTGACAATCACCGTGCAGACGTATCTGGCGCAGCGGCCCAAGCTGTTCAAAGTGCCCATGGATATGTGCTAGCAGCGTTTCGGTCACCGCTTGGTAGTTAGGCATCAAATACGAGGGGATAAGGTCATTACGGCCTATTAGATAGTTGCGTGACACCTCACCAAAGCTCTCAACAGTGAGTGAGGGGCGATGTTCAAAGCGCCCCGCTCCCGCTTGGCGATGGATGCGCCCCATAAAACGCCCCAGCCAGGCCAGATTATCAAGGTTATCCAGCTCAGGCCAGCGACCACCCTGGCGAGGGAAAAGTGCAAAGCGATACCCCGCGTAGTCGTGCAATGTTTTACCCGCAATAAACTGCGGTGCCACTACGGGTATTTCGGCCATCATCAACGATTGGCTAAAAGCGTGCTCTTCGAGAATAGCGGCATCACTCCAGCGTTCGGGGCGATAAAACTTGGCAATCAGCGGCTTCGACTCATCGACTCCCACCTGATAGACCCGATTCTCATAACTATTCAGCGCGAGCAAACGCCCATCACAGAAAATATCCAGCGACTCTACCGCCTGTAAAATCAGCTCAGGAGTCAAGCCCGCGTAAGGGGTCGCCTTCTCCTCATCAATAATCAATTAGAGCCACAACACTTTTTATATTTTTTACCGCTACCACAGGGGCAAGGCTCGTTTCGGGCAATCTTGTCACTGGCCGCAGCCACAAGCGGGAGCAAGTCATCACCCCTCACATAAAACCACTGCCCCGCTTCTCGAATAAAATGGGAGCGCTCATGCAATGACTCAGGACGACCCGATATAGTGTAATGGGCAACAAATTCAACCTCACCCCGACTATCCTGCTCGCCACCGCCAACTATATTAATAACTTCAAGACCACGCCAAATAAGCTGCGGGTTATGGGTAATGGCATCGCGAGGTCGTGTTGAGCTATGCCAACTCTTATTCAAATATTCATTGTATTCGCGGACATAGGCACAGTAACGAGAACGCATCAGCGCCTCGGCAGTCAACGCGACGGCCATATCCTGGTGGTATTGACCACAGCACGCCAGATAACCTTTACCTGAACCACACTCACATTGATTTCCAATCATCCAAGACTCCCCAATAAGTTGGATTATGATTGTACATCAACTTTGGGGATGTACCAGAAATAGGAGCCATCTGAAGTTGACACGTTACAAGCGCCACCTTACTGTGCAGTTTAATCACCTTGGCCACGACTCCTAATGAACAGCAGAAAAAAGAAAAATAGACAAGCCATCACCGCAGAGGAGTCGGCACTTTTTCGTGAAAACATGAAAGATGTCATACCGCTTAAACAGAGCCGTGTCAGCCACCCTAAACCCCGTATTCGTTCTCACCACCGCCAACAACACCCACAACAACATCACCATTACGATGATCAGCGTGACTATTATGACAGCCCATTAAGCAGCAAGAACCTTCAACGGTCGTTGCAAAAAGGAGAGATCCCCATCGAAGGACGGCTGGATTTGCATGGCAAAACTCAACTGCAAGCCGAAGATGCACTCAAGCAGTTTCTCCAGCAAGCGCTCTATATGAATATCCGCTGCCTGTTAATCATTCATGGCAAAGGGGTCAACTCAGACGGCAACATTCCTGTGTTAAGAGAGCTGACTCACTACATTCTTAAACAAGAGCCGATGGTTGCACTCTATCGTTATGCAGCGATCCAACATGGCGGCAGTGGCGCAACCTATGCCATCCTCAGAGGCAACGCCCAATAACATTAATATTTTCAATGAAATCAACCGCTAATCTAGTTTTAAAAATACCCATGAGTAATTGCATTTTATATTAAAGCATCAAAAAACATTCCCGACATACCAGATTTATTGAAGGGGAAAATAGTTATGACGGAGAGAGCGGATACCATCGAAAAAACCTCCGAGGAAGCCGCAGCAACGACTACCACGACTTACGCCGACCTCATCATTAATTACCTTATTCAGCTCGATGTTGACTATCTGTTCGGTGTGCCTGGTGGGGCGATTGAACCACTCTACAACGCCTTGGGGCGACACCTGAAACGACAAAACAGCAGCTTGGAAAGAGTCGAAAGTGATGATGCAATTCCGATACGCCAACGCCGTGACAGCAAAGGAATTCGCCCTATTGTGGCACGCCATGAAGCGGGCGCTGCTTTTATGGCCGATGGCTATACCCGTGAAACAGGGAAACTGGGGGTCTGTTGTGCAACCACCGGCCCAGGTGCAACCAACCTAATTACCGGTGTCGCCTCAGCCTATGCCGACAGAATCCCGATGTTGGTGATCACCCCGCAAACCGCACTTCCCGATTTCGGCAAAATGGGCTTGCAAGAGTCATCCAGCGACGCTGTCGATATTGTCGGCATGTTTGAACACTGCACCTGCTATAACTCGCTGGTATCACACCCCGCTCAGCTCGAAGGCAAACTGTACAACGCGCTGATCAACGCCCACCGCCACCCCCAGGGGCCCGTTCACCTGAGCATTCCAATGGATATACTGAATACTCCCATCGCTTCAAGTGAAAAAACCTACCCGATTGCCCACCTGTTTCGGCAGCTAGAAACCGTGGATGAGGGGGCATATAACACCTTGTTAAAAGTGATTGTTAAAAGCAAGCGTATCGTACTGTTCATTGGGAGTGGCAGTAAAAATGCGGTGCCTCACATCAACCAGTTGGCCGACATGGTCGATGCGGAAATTGTCACCACCCCGTCAGGGAAATGTTGGATAAGCGCCTACAACCCCCGCTATCGGGGTGTATTTGGTTTTGCGGGCCATCAATCGGCAATGGATTGCATCGCGCACGAAGAGGTTGACCTCGTTATTGCGGTAGGCACCCGCATGGGCGAACTCTCCACCTGCGGTTGGAATGAGGCGCTGCTCAATAAAAAACTGGTTCATCTGGCGCAGATACCTGAAGATTTTGCCCGCTCGCCCATGGCCGGTTTACATGTACTTGGAAACATCGGCTATATATTCAAAAAAATATACAATGACCTCTCTCGCATCAAAGAGGCCCCGGCACCCAGTACCACCACTGCAAAGCCATCACAAAAAGAGCTTCACTATTTACCTGAAAAGCTCACCTTCCGCACGGTGGATAAGTGCAACTCAGACTCTCTACCCCTCAAACCCCAGCGAGTGATGAAAGAGCTGATCGACAAATTCCCCAAAGGCACACGATACATCGCCGATGCGGGTAATGCATGGGCCTGGGTCACCCACTATTTAATGGACAGCGAGATCAACACCCAGCGGGTGGGCTTTGGCTTTGGCAGCATGGGTTGGGCAATCGGAGCCGCTGTCGGTACTGCACTGGGTAATCGAGATGATATCACCGTCTGTATCACCGGCGATGGCAGTTACTTGATGAGTGGGCAAGAGATCACCGTTGCAGTGAGTGAAAAACTCCCGATGGTCTTTATTGTTTTAAATGATCAAGCATTGGGCATGGTCAAGCACGGTCAACGGCTAGCGGGTGCAGAACAGCTCTGTTATGAGCTGCCGCCGGTTGATTTTGCCATGCTGGCAAGATCACTCGGTGCGGATGGCATCACCATTAAAAAGCCGCAAGATTTTGCCCAGCTGGATATCGGTACGCTGCTAAAAAACCAAAAACCTTGCCTGCTCGACATCTACATCGATCCGGAAGAGGTGCCACCCATTGGCTCTCGAATCGAGGTGCTTAACAAAAAAAAGAAATCATAAGCAGGTAACAAATCTGGACAAGTGACCGACATTGAATCTATCGGTATAGACAATGAATATTTCCCCACAACAATCACCGGGAATATAGATCGCACAACGGTCTCAATAAATAATAAAAAACTGAAGTCGACTTAATATTATGAGTAACACACCCCCAGATAAAAGTATGCGTGCAATGCAGCAAAGCTCCTTCCTGGATGGATCGAATGCTTTGTATATAGAAGCGCTGTACGAACAGTACCTGAGTGACCCTGAGAGTATCGAAGCGCCTTGGCGAAAATATTTTGATCAGCTAGCGGCTGAAAACCAGACACCTGATGTTGCTCACACCCCGGTGCGCGATGCTTTTCGCAACATCGACAGCCACCACCGCAGCACAAGCAGCAGCTGCGTCTCACCGCGTGACTTACGACTGCAAGAGAAACAGCTGCAAGTGACACAACTCATCAACGCCTACCGTGCCCATGGGCATAAACAGGCGCAATTTAACCCGCTGGCAGAAGATACCGAAAAACCGCATATTCCAGAGTTAACACTAGCGCACCACCAACTCTCGGATGATGATCTCGATAATGTTTTTGATACCGGCATGTTGGCGGGTATAGGGCGCGCACCGCTGCGAGAAATATTGTCAATATTACAACGTACCTACACCCACGCCATCGGCTCAGAGTATCTGCATGTGGCAGAGAAAGAGGAGGAGCTGTGGCTACGTGAGCGCATTGAACAGCACCATGGGCAGCCCCCCTACTCCCAAGAGACTCAGTTACGCCTACTCGACAGGCTCACCGCAGCAGAAGGGCTAGAGCGCTTTCTACACAGCAAGTACATTGGCCAAAAGCGCTTCTCCCTTGAGGGCGGTGATAGCCTGATTCCCATGCTGGATACACTGGTACAACACGCCGGTGCGCTAGATGCCAAAGAGGTATTAATCGCCATGGCTCACCGTGGCCGCCTCAATGTTTTAGTCAACATTTTGGGCAAACACCCCAAAGATCTCTTTCAGGAGTTTGAAGGCCAAGCGGACTGGGATGGTTACGCCACCGGTGACGTTAAATACCATCAGGGGTTCTCTTCAGATATCAACACCCCGGGCAGCGTGGTGCACACCTCCCTTGCCTTTAACCCCTCACATTTGGAGATTGTCGGGCCAGTGGTTGAAGGCTCTGCCCGTGCTCGCCAGGATCGTCGCAATGACAGTGAAGGAGCCGAGGTTATTCCCGTCATCATCCACGGTGATGCCGCCTTTGCAGGGCAAGGAGTGGTCATGGAGACCTTTAACATGTCCCAATCCCGAGGCTACTCCACCAAGGGAACCCTACACATTGTCATCAACAATCAGATTGGTTTCACCACCAGTAATCAACGCGACTCCCGCTCAACGATGTACTGCACCGATGTGGCGAAAATGGTCAATGCGCCGATCCTGCATGTGAATGGCGACAATCCTGAAGCGGTACAGTTTGTCACCGAACTGGCACTCGCCTACCGCATGACCTTCAAAAAAGATGTGGTCATTGATCTGGTCTGTTACCGCCGTCATGGTCATAGCGAGGCGGATGAGCCAATGGCAACTCAGCCCAGCATGTACCAGAGCATTAAAAAGAAAAAAACACCCCGCGACATTTACGCCAGCCATTTAATTGAGGCCGGAATAGTGGAGGCACCCAGCGTAAAACAGATGATGAAAGATTATCGCAATGCCTTGGAGCAGGGGCGCTGCGTCGTCAAAGAGGTCAACCCGGACTACCCCTCACTCCATACCGACTGGAATCGATACAAAGCACAAACGTGCACCCTATTACCCAACACCGGTGTTGATAAAAAACAGCTGCAACAGCTGGCTGACAAACAGCAACAGATGCCGGAAGATTTCAAACTCCATCCAGCCGTGCGAAAAATATATGACAACCGCGCCAAAATGGCGGCTGAAGAGATCGAGATGGATTGGGGGTTTGCAGAAACACTCGCTTACGCCACACTGGTTGACGAGGGTTATCATGTGCGTCTCTCGGGCCAGGACTGTGGCCGCGGCACCTTCTTTCACCGTCATGTAATCACCTACAATCAAACTGATAACCGCGCATTCATCCCACTGCGCCACATCAAAGAAGACCAGGGTAACTTCTTGGTCATCAACTCAGTGCTTTCAGAAGAGGCGGTACTGGCTTTTGAGTACGGCTACGCCACCACCGACCCCAACACACTAACAATCTGGGAAGCGCAATTTGGCGACTTTGCCAATAATGCCCAAGTGGTGATTGATCAATTCATCAGTGCCGGCGAACAGAAGTGGAAACGTCTTTGTGGCTTGGTGCTGCTGCTACCCCATGGTTATGAAGGACAAGGACCCGAACACTCCTCAGCCCGCGTCGAGCGTTACCTGCAACTCTGTGCACAGCATAATATGCAGGTGGTCATGCCCACCACACCTGCACAAATATTTCATTTACTGCGTCGGCAGATGATACTCAGTTGCCGCAAGCCACTGATCATTTTTTCACCCAAATCACTGCTGCGCCACAAGATGGCCACCAGCCAATTGGATGAGTTAACCAAAAATACTTTTCAGCCCATTATTCCAGAAATCGATGAGCTTGACCCCAAGGGAGTCAAGCGGCTAGTGATGTGCAGCGGCAAAGTCTACTACGACCTGTTACAACAGCGTCGAGAGGATCAACGCACCGATGTGGCAATTATCCGCATGGAGCAGCTCTACCCCTTCCCCTCAGCCCTCATGAAAAAAGAGCTGGCGCGATACAGCCACGCGACAGAGTATTACTGGTGCCAGGAAGAGCCAAAAAACCAGGGGTCATGGTTTACCAGTCAGCACCATGTTCGCTCCCTGCTGGATGATAAATTTTACCTAGAGTATGCCGGTCGCCCCTTCTCTGCCGCACCGGCAGTGGGCTACCCAAAACTTCATAAAGAACAACAGCGCCAACTGGTCGAAGATGCCCTTGGCCCCAACACAGATAAAGGATAAATAGATGACAATCGAAGTCAAGGTTCCCAGCTTTCCTGAATCAGTTGCCGACGGCACCCTCGTCACCTGGCATAAACAGGTGGGTGATGCCGTAGAGGCCGAAGAGATACTGGCAGATGTTGAGACCGACAAGGTCGTCTTTGAGGTTCCGGCACCATCAGATGGAGTGATTACGTCAATCCTGATTGAAGAGGGAGCCACGGTGCTTTCTGGTGAAATACTCGCCACCCTTGATGAGGCCAAAGCCGGTGCCACACCCAAACCAGCACCGGCCATTGTGGAAGAGCGCTCACCTCCCGCTACCGAAGCGGCTGGCAACAGCGAGCCTGAAGCCTTCATCACTCCCGCAGCACGAAAGATGATCGAAGAGAGCAGTGTGGATGCTCAACAGATCCAGGGAACCGGCAAAGGGGGCAGCATCCTTAAAGAGGATGTGATCAACTTTATGGCGTTGGGCACCAAAAAAACGGCCCCGACAACCGCCACTATCAGCAACGATGCCTTTGTTGGCGAACGCCCCGAAAAACGGGTACCGATGACGCGCCTACGCAAACGTGTTGCAGAGCGTCTTTTGGAGTCACAATCCAGCGCCGCAATTCTGACCACCTTTAATGAAGTCAATATGCAGCCGGTTATGGCGCTGCGCAGCAAATACAAAGAAGCATTTGAAAAAAAGCACGGCACCCGTCTTGGTTTTATGTCCTTTTTTGTCAAAGCCGTCTGCGAAGCCCTCAAACGCTTTCCGGAGGTGAACGCCTCCATCGATGGTGATGATATTGTTTATCATGGCTACTTTGACATTGGTATCGCCGTTGGCTCGCCACGCGGCCTGGTAGTGCCTATTCTGCGTGATGCCGAGCAGATGAGCCTAGCTGAAATCGAAGCGACCATTCGTGACTTTGGCGCTCGCGCCCAAGCCGGTAAATTAAGCATTGAAGAGATGACCGGTGGCACCTTCTCCGTCACTAATGGCGGCGTATTTGGCTCGCTGATGTCGACCCCGATCATCAACCCACCACAAAGTGGCATCCTCGGTATGCACAAAATACAGGAGCGCCCAGTGGCTGAAAATGGTCAAGTGGTGATTCGCCCAATGATGTACCTAGCTCACTCCTACGACCACCGCATTGTCGACGGCCGTGGTGCGGTGCTGTTTTTAGTAGCCATTAAAGAGCTGCTGGAAGATCCTGCTAGGATTTTATTGGATCTTTGAACCCCACTCACCCCAAACAGACAAGCGGAATACTCATGAACGAAAAATTTGATGTCATCGTCATCGGTGCCGGCCCTGGTGGCTACGTTGCCGCCATTCGTTGTGCGCAACTGGGACTAAAAACAGCCTGTATTGACGACTGGGTCAACAAAGAAAATAAGCCCTCCCCAGGCGGCACCTGCCTCAATGTGGGGTGCATCCCCTCGAAGGCGATGATTGAGTCATCCGAACAATATGAAAAAGCACAGCACGAACTGGCTATTCATGGCATCAATATCAGGGGAGTAAAACTCGACCTCGCCACTTTGCTGGCGCGTAAAGATAGCGTGGTCAATGAACTCACCTCCGGTGTTGCTGCACTGCTGGCAGCCAATCGAGTCACTTTCATCCACGGTCGTGGCAAGCTGCTGGCCAACAAGGAGGTTGAGGTCGGTGAGAAGCGGTTTAGCGCCAGTAACATCATCATCGCCACCGGCTCATCACCCAGCGCCCTGAAGGGTGTCGCTTATGATGGCAAGACCATTGTCGACTCTACCGGTGCCTTGGCGTTCGACAAAGTGCCCAAGCGCCTCTGTGTTATCGGTACCGGAGTTATCGGGCTCGAACTTGGCTCAGTCTGGCGTCGGCTCGGCTCAGAGGTATTTATGCTCAAATCCAGCAACACCTTCTTACCCATGGCCGATCAAAGCATCGCCAAAGAGGCGCTAAAAACCTTTAGTGAACAAGGGTTGGATATTCGCATGGGTGCTAAAATAAAAGATGTCACCGTGGTGCGTGGCAAGGCGGTGATTGAATATGATGATAGCAAGGGTAGCCACCAGGAGAAGGTCGATAAAATTATCGTTGCCGTCGGTCGCCAGCCCAACACCCACGACCTGATCGCAGACGAGGTGGGCATTGCAATCGATAAACGAGGCTTTATCAGTGTGGATGATAAATGCCGCACCGCCGTGGATGGCATCTACGCCATTGGTGATATTGTTCGTGGGCCGATGCTAGCCCACAAAGCCTCTGAAGAGGGGGTGATGGTAGCCGAGTTGATCAATGGTGAGTTTGCGCAGATCGATCTAGAGAGCATTCCGTCCGTCATCTACACCTCCCCCGAAATCGCCTGGGTCGGAAAAACCGAACAAGCACTGAAACAAGAGGGCACAGATTACACTATTGGCACCTTCCCTTTCGCCGCCAATGGACGGGCCCGGGCACTGGGTGAAACCAAGGGGCTTATCAAAATCATCGCTCACGCTAAAACCGACCGAATCTTAGGCGTACACATCATCGGCCCACAAGCCTCTGAAACAGTCGCACAAGCAAAAATAGCGATGGAGATGGGTGCCAGCAGTGAAGATATTGCACTCACCGTATTCGCGCACCCGACACTCTCGGAAGCGCTACATGAAGCCGCTCTTTCAGTGCATGACCGTGCGATACATGTGGTGCAACCAAAGCGAAAGAAGTGACCACAATGCCCACTGCGGTGGGCGCAATTACTTTGCCTTTAGGTCGTTTTTAACAATCTTATCAAGCAACCCTTCACTGGCTGATTCAATAAGATCATATACCCGATCAAAACCACGAGGCCCACCGTAATAAGGGTCTGGCACATCCTTTTCACTGTAGAGGGAAGTGAAGTCCAACATCAAATGAATCTTCTGCTGGTGCCCCTCCGGGGCGATCTTCAGCAGATTAAAGCGGTTATCACTATCCATGGCCAGAATATAATCAAAACGCTCAATATCTTCCGCCGTAACCCTCCGAGCACGCACATCACCCAGCTCAACACCGCGCTGTTTGGCCAGCTTTTTTGCACGCGGATCAGGGGCTTCACCATCATGATAGGCGTGGGTTCCCGCTGAGTCTATTTCGAACATATCAGCAAGACCCCGATCAGCCACCTGCGCACGAAAAACACCTTCTGCGGTTGGCGAGCGACAGATATTACCCATACAGACAAAAACAACACCTATTTTTTTCATATAAATCATCACTTAGAAGCATTTTTGGATCTCTCTGGCCAAATAACAACAAGAGAGTTCAGTAACTACGGGGCATATTAACAGAGAGCTTTACAGCATAAATAGTTTATTGGGGACACTCTGAAAAAGGAGGGGGAATCACGCCTAAGATTCAAAATCTCGCAGAAGAAAGCGGCCTTCTATTTTCTCATAAAGCGATTCAAATTCGGCTGCCTTAATGGGTTTACTGAAATAGAAACCCTGGATTTCATCACAACCGTGCATCAACAGCTGCTCAAACTGACTCCGGGTCTCGATCCCTTCTGCAATCACATGCAGACCAAGATTGCGTGACAGATCGATAATCGTTTTGGCGATTTCAGCATGGTTACCCTCATCGTCAATATCTTTAATGAAAGCCCGGTCAATCTTTAAGGTGCAGAGTGGCAACTGTTGCAGATAACTCAAGGATGAATACCCGGTGCCAAAATCATCCATAGAGGTTAATACGCCCAGCTCACGAACTTTTTTCAAAACCGAAATGGTGTTTTTCAGGTCACTGATCGCCATGCTCTCTGTCACCTCCAAATCAAGCTGCTCCGGTGGCAGCCCGCTCACCTCCAATGCAGAGGCAACGACAGCTTCAAAATTTTCCAGCTGAAGTTGCTTAACCGAAAGGTTAACCCCCATTCGAACTTTGATTCCCTTATCCAACCAGCAGCGCGCTTGCTGACACGCCCTATTCAACACCCACTCCCCCATCGGAATAATCATCCCCGTCTCTTCGGCGAGTGGAATAAATTTAAAAGGCGCTACCACACCCCGCTCAGGATGGTTCCAGCGAATTAGCGCTTCAACACCGACAATCTCCTGTGAACGAGCATCTATTTGTGGCTGATAATAGAGCTCAAATTGCTCAAGTTTCACCGCTTCACGCAGCGCTTGCTCCATCAAAAGGCGCTCCTGCGCCAACCCATCAAGCTCAGAAGAGAAATAACGATACTGCCCCCCACCATGCTTTTTGGCCAGATTCAGCGCAGTATCCGCCCCAAGCAATAGCCGCTCGGCACTCGCCACCTCCAGAGGATAGAGCGCGATACCAACACTGGCACTCATCTCCAAGGTGTGCTCACCAATTTGGCTAGGGATTCGAGCCAGCGTCAGTAAGGTTTGTGCTAACTCATCAACCTCCTCAACACTACCCGCCTTGGGCAGATAGATGGAAAAGACATCACCGGCAAAACGGGCGACCACCATCGCCTCCTTTTGCAGCGGGCTTAAACGCTTCGCAATCTCTTTTAGCAAAAGATCACCACTGGCGTGCCCCAGTGAATCGTTTACCGCTTTAAAGCGATCCAAGCCAACAAACAGCACGGCTTGTAGCTCATCACCACCCAGCTGCTCACCCAGCTGTTTCTCAAAAAGAGCGCGATTGGGTAAGTCACTCAATGGGTCATAATAGGTATGGAAGTAGATCATCTCCTCCGCATGGACCCTCTCGGTGATATCCTGCAAAGTACCGCTAATCAACCATTCGCCATCAACCTGTTGCGCCTCACCCTGCTGCAGAATCACCTTTTCTGGCTCTCCTGACAGTTTTAAGCGGTGTTGGAAAATATATTGCCCTGCGCCGGCCACTGCCTCATCGAGTGCCTGCCGCATTTTTTCTTGGTCTCTGGGGGAGAGCAGATTGAAAAAAACTTCGGATTTAATAGTACTTTCACCATCCAGCCCGAGCATTTCAGCAATTTCCGGAGAGAAGTCAATAATGCCGGTGGTCAGATTCATCCGGCCATAACCTAACTTTGCAAGATGCTGAGCATGACTCAACTGCTGCTCTTTTTGCTCAAGCTCAAGGTAGAGCTCACGATTACGCAGTGCATAGCGTACCCGCTGCACCAATATCGCCCAATTAACCGGTTTAGAGACAAAATCAGTTGCCCCGGCACGAAAAGCAAGCTCAACCGACTCCTCATCATCCGAACCGGTTAAAATAAGGATCGGCAGACGCAACCCCTTCACCCGTTGGCGCAAGCCCTTACAGGTTTCACAGCCACTTAATACCGGCATCACCATATCAAGAAGCACCATAGAGGGCACCTCTTCACTCTCATCAAACAAGCGTATAGCCTCTGCACCATCCGCCGCTTGCACCACCCGATACCCGGCGTATTCCAGATGCAAAGTAGCCACCTGGCGGACAAACTCATCATCATCAACAACCAGAATCAGTCCAGCAGAAACCTGTTTTTTACTTTCTTTATGTAACATAAAAGCTCATACCTGAGATTTTAGTGTGGGCAAAGGGTTTTCTTGCGTATCAGTCCATCTAACTATCGGCTTACACGGTCAAATCTTCACTGCCTCGACCCAGTCTATTTCCATATTTTTATTGGTGATATTAATTTCGATACAACCGCTGGTGCCGGGGAGGCTGGCCTATAGATAAGTATTGTGTCCCCAGAATCCTATTTACTTGCAGCTAAGTCACCAATAATTTTTGATATATCATGCAACCCAAGCTCTATTGTATCGCTTAATGAACCACTTTTAAGGTATGAAGGAATAATAATATCCATGTTTTTAAATTCATTATGTTGAGATATTATTTCGAGGTATCTAATTAATAGCTCAGGCTTAGTTGTTTTCCGTGACAGATCTTTTTTTACTTTTTCTTCATATCGCCTAATTTCATCATCGTCATCATCATAATCATGTTGTGCTATATAAAATTCACGCCCCAATCTCTTTTGAGACCACTTTAGCTTAGCAATTATATTTTTTATTTCATTTTGTAATTCAATTGTCCCCATTTGTCTCCAATTCCTTTGTTATCTTATGAATGTCCCAGCAGGGATGGTGAACTTTAATTTAATAATAGGAAAATATTATGTCTAAAAATTCAATGTCAAAAGCCGCTGCTGCTAGAATTCAATCAGCAAGCGCAAAATCTAATGGTGACTCAGTAGCAAAGGGTTCATTTGCTGCAAGAGCACAATCTGCAGCAAGCAATTCTGGTTCAACTCCACCACCAAATGGGCCTAGCACAACAGGAAAACCCTCTGGTGGTGGTAGAGGAAATAATTCACCAAAGGGTAAATAATAAATTAGCCTTGATTCAGCTTTGCTGTTTCAAGGCTTTTTGCATGATTTTGCGTTATTTTCAAAGGCTTTTAAAAAACCTTCTTCATTTACTTTATATCGAATATATGAAATTTCATTCATGGTGTTTTCTAATGCACAAAGACAAAGCTCTTTCTTTGAACCATATGTTCTATAAGAAAGCGACTTTTTATATGAGCTAGTGCATGCTTCTAATACTGCATATTCAACATCTAATGGGTATCTATTGTCTGTTAGGGCATATTCTACAAACTGCCCAACTCCATACGAAAGAACAACAATAATTCCTGCTACTTTATATGGATTAGTTATCGTTTTCTTGTAAATTATATTTGTGCAAGAACCACATTTAACAATCACGTCGGCAATGTAAAATTTATTGCTACTATCACAAGAGCAATGTGCAACCAACACGTCCTCCTCTTCAGTAAGATTATTTATATTGACGCGCTTTGCTTTGAAACTATTTTTTAGTTTTGTTTTTAAATTTGATATCAAATCAAGTAAATCTGGAGGGCCTTCACCATCAGACTTCGGTTCTTTCCATGGCATGTAATTTTTCTCTATACTCTCAGGCTTGATGATTTATAACGAGGCTGTAGAAAAACCCATTCAGAGCCCCTTTCTATCTACCCAACGTCTCTTTTTTTGATGACCCTACCATTACTCAATTCCACATCACTTTCAATGATAATGATCTTTCAGTCCGATATTTACCTAAAATAGCACTCTTTACGACTATTGAGGCGCTTGTTCAGCCTTTTCTTGCCTTTAGTGGGCTAATTGCCCGTAAT
>Ga0256839_1001715_pt1 | contig 25979 bp, 24 predicted proteins | sample 354166metaG_FD_185968 | JGI IMG/M metagenome (GOLD analysis project Ga0256839, IMG submission 185968) | Hydrothermal vent microbial communities from Mid Atlantic Ridge, Atlantic Ocean - 354-166 | ecosystem: Environmental > Aquatic > Marine > Hydrothermal vents | place: Atlantic Ocean: Mid... | reverse complement strand
GCAAGGCACTAAAACAGGCGCATAGCAAGCTACGCAACTGTTTTAGTAACGCAGCTATCGGCAAAAACTCAGTCGTTAGAAATCCGTAGTCGTGACCGCACGAAGTATAAGTTGTTCTAGTTATTATGTGCGTTTCTTAGTGCGACTTTTGATATTATCCTGGCTGGTTAGGCTCTTGCACAAACCCAAATATCAACCCGGGAAACACCTGCTTTTTTCAGTGTCCTTGCCATTTCATTAGCTGTTGCCCCTGTTGTCATGACATCGTCCACAATGACAACATGCCGAGCAGGAATGGCTCTACAGACTGTAAAAGCGTTACGGAGATTTTTCTGCCGTTGTTTTGCCGGTAATGCCGATTGTTGCAAAGTATATTTTTTACGTTGACAGCTTGAATAATCCAGAGGAATTGATAGTCGTTTTGAAACTGTTCTGGCAATTTCCAGCGATTGATTAAAGCCACGTTGTCTGTATCTGATTGGATGTAAAGGAACCGGCATGATCAATTCGGGAAACGTGGCCGAATTAATAACAGAATCAGCGATGAGATTGCCTAATAAGCGTGCATTTTTATAGTTATTGTTGAATTTCAAAGTCTGTATTAAATGCCGGATACCGCTCTGATAAACAAAAGGGGCATGAGTTTTGTCGTATGCCGGCGGGTTACTGAGGCATTTACCGCAGGTTCTTGCCGAAGCGTCGATTTCTAATGTTGAGGCGCAACAAGAACAGCTGTTTGTATTTTTTTTAAAATTTATCGCGCAGGCATCGCATAAATCATCAGAATGATTGCAACTTAAATTGCATAAAATGCAGGTGGGTGGAAACAGGCAATCCTGTATAATATTGAACCAGTTGTTTACCATTTATTTTTTTCCAGGTTAACGGTTGGAAGAAATTATTTTCTAGAATTTTAAAGTTGGAGAGTAACAAAATGTCGGTAAGTCCCGCAATTGTACAAATGGGCAGCGCCTCATTGCTTCGTCATGATTGGCGTCTTGATGAAGTTCAGTCGTTGTTTGAAATGCCGTTCAACGATTTAATATTTACAGCGCAAACAGTACATCGAGAAAATTTTGATGCCAATGAAATTCAGGTCAGTAGTCTGCTGAGTATAAAAACCGGCGCTTGTTCTGAGGATTGTGGTTATTGTCCGCAGAGCGCTCGGTTTGATGCCGATTTAAAGCCCGAGGCATTGATGCCCGTTGAAGAAGTGCTCGAAGCTGCAAAACGTGCGAAAGATCAAGGGGCTTCCCGTTTTTGCATGGGCGCGGCCTGGCGCAGCCCTAAAGACCGCGATATTGATCGAGTTGTCGAAATGGTTCAGGGTGTTAAATCACTGGGTATGGAAACATGCGTTACTTTGGGAATGTTAACTGAAAAACAAACCCAGGTATTAAAACAAGGTGGACTCGATTATTACAATCATAACCTTGATACCTCCGAAGATTATTATTCTGAAGTTATAACCACCAGAACTTACCAGGATCGTCTAGACACTTTGGAACGTGTCAGGGATGCGGGAATAAATGTTTGTTGTGGCGGCATTGTTGGGATGGGTGAGAGCGATATTGATCGGGCAAAATTACTGATGGAACTGGCCAATTTACCAAAACATCCTGAAAGTGTTCCAATTAATATGCTGGTACAGGTGGAAGGAACTCCGATGGCTGGAACAGTAAAACTTGATCCAATTGTTTTTGTAAGAACCATCGCAGTAGCCCGAATATTAATGCCCGAATCAAGAGTCCGGTTGTCTGCAGGTCGAACTGAAATGAGTGATGAAATGCAGGCTCTGTGTTTTTTAGCGGGGGCAAATTCTATTTTTTACGGAGAAAAACTGCTGACAACAGATAATCCCATGACCAGTCAGGATCATGATTTGTTCAATAGATTAGGTGTCTATCCGGGAGGTTCGAGTCACACCTAATGTCGGGATATGACCATCAGTTTTCAGAACAAATAGACGAGATAAAACACCAGGGGCTTTATAGGATGCACCGTTTAATTGAAACGGCGCAAGGTGTATATATCAGGATGGATGGCAGGGAGCTACTAAATTTTTCCAGTAATGATTATCTGGGCCTGGCCAATCACCCTGGCATTGTTGCTGCCTTCAAACGTGCTGCTGATGATTATGGTATAGGCAGCGGTTCCGCACATTTGATTTGTGGGCACCATAGAGTTCATCATCAACTTGAAGAAGAATTGGCTGATTTTGTCGGCCGTGATCGTGTTTTATTATTTGCCAATGGATTTATGGCTAATTTGGGCATAATTTCCACGTTGATTGGTGCTGGAGATGCGGTTTTTGAAGACCGTTTGAATCATGCTTCGTTACTTGACGGTGGGATTATGTCTGGCGCACGTTTTTATCGTTACCAACATGCTGATTGCGAACATTTAAAAAAAATCATATCCCGTAGCCACGCAGAGAAAAAAATGATTGTGACTGATGGTGTTTTCAGTATGGATGGTGATTTGGCGCCGGTAGCTGATTTGGCCGCCATTGCAAATAGCAGTAATGCCCTGTTAATGATTGATGATGCACATGGAATTGGTGTTCTTGGCGAAAAAGGGGGTGGTGTTGTGGAAGCGTATCAGCAGACTCAGCATGACGTACCTGTGTTAATGGCGACATTGGGGAAAGGTTTTGGAACTTATGGAGCTTTTGTTGCGGGCTCAGAATCTCTAATTGATTGCCTGGTTCAAAAAGCCCGAACCTATCTTTTTACAACCGCATTGCCGCCAGCATTGGCCGAAGCGACACGAACCAGTTTGAAGCTGGTTATTCAGGAAGATTGGCGGCGTGAAAAACTTAAATTATTATCTGCCAGATTACAAAACGGTATTCGTCAGTTAGGTCTTGATTTAATAGAGACTCATTCAGCAATTCATGCAGTGCTGATTGGTGATAATCATCGCGCCAGTGAGATAAGTGCTAATTTGCTGAACATGGGTGTTTTTGTCAGCGCAATTCGACCACCAACCGTTCCCAAAGGCAAGGCAAGATTACGAATCACTTTGTCTGCTAACCATGAAAATCAGGATATTGATAAATTGCTTGCAGCACTAGAAAAAACAGTTATTTGATGCAATTATTCACTGAAACCTTGGGGCAGGGTAAAACAATAATTTTGGTGCATGGCTGGGCAATGCATAGTGGGATTTGGCATGATTTTGCAGAACAGCTTGCCAAAAACTACCAAGTTATTTTACTCGATTTGCCGGGTCATGGTCGAAGCAGCAAGCTAGAAGATTTTAATTTAGATAACATCCGGGAAGCATTAATTGAAGCTGTACCAAAACAACCCTGTTGCTGGATAGGTTGGTCGCTTGGAGTAAAAATTGTATTGGATATTTGTCAGTATTATCCAGAACAGGTCGAGTCATTAGTGTTATTGGCTGGAAATCCTCGTTTTACTGGTACTGAAAATTGGCCGGGTGTGGATGCTGATTTTTTACAGATGTTTAAGCACAGCTTTGAAAATAATGGGGAGGCCACTTTACAACGTTTTTTATTATTGCAACTGCAGGGAACAGAGCAAGCTAAACTGTTAGCAAAACACCTGAAAATGAGCATATCTCAATATAAAATTCCCGACAATTCAACTTTGCTTGCTGGTCTTGATGTTTTGCGTCAAGCTGATTTGAGACTGGCGCTGGCATCCGCTCAGTGTCCAGTTTCAATCATTCTTGGGGAGACTGATAAGCTGGTGCCAATGGAAGTAGGACAAGCGATGCAAGAAATCCAGTCCAATTGTGAATTGAATATAATTCGAAAGGCCGGACATCTTCCTTTTTTATCACATCAAGAAGAGGTCATTAAGGTTTTGCGGGACTTTCTGGCTTAACCGGGAAAAGTGTAAAATGGAAAAAAGCAATATTCAGCGTTCATTTGCAAGGGCTTCGGTTTCTTACGATGAATTTGCAAATTTACAAAGGAAAGTCGGCCTGAATTTATTGGAAATGCTTGCGGGCCAAATACCTGCCGGAGTTATTCTGGATCTTGGTTGTGGTACGGGGTTTCTAACCAGAGAACTTTCCCGAATTGTTGATCACAATAAAATTATTGCGATGGATTTGGCTTTCCCCATGTTAGAAGTGGCCAGGGAAAAACATGGGAATCAGTTTTTTTGTGCCGATATTGAAAGGCTGCCAGTTAGATCAGAGGCAATAGACTGGATTTTTTCTAATTTAGCTCTTCAATGGTGTGTCGATTTGCAGAAGGTTTTTTCGCAGTTTCGAAGCGTATTAAAACCTGGAGGACAGTTTTTTTTTTCCACTTTTGGGCCGAAAACATTTCAAGAGCTCAAGCAGTCCTGGGCAATGGTCGATGATTATAGTCATGTCAATCATTTTTATAGTGTCGAACAAATTCAGAGATTTATGGGTCAAGCCGGATTAACCACTTGCCAGATTGAGTGTATCAATCAGCAATCATATTATTCAAATGTGGTGACATTAATGAAAGAAATTAAAGGTATTGGCGCCCATAATATGACACAAAACAGAAATAGAAACATAACCAGTAAAAGGCAATTGCATGATTTGGTAGCTGCGTATGAAAAATTCAGGATTAATGGCAAGATATGTGCAACATTTGAAATTATCTATGTTGCCGGGAAATTAGCATAATGTCGAAAGGATTTTTTATCACTGGCACTGATACGGGTATTGGTAAAACTGTAGTAACCGGTGCTTTGATGCGCTATTTTAAGAATCAAGGCCAATCGGTGGCGGCGATGAAGCCAGTAGCATCAGGAGCTGTTCGGAAGAATGGGCAGCTGGTCAATGAAGATGCTTTATTTTTGCAGCAAAATGCTTCAGAAAATATCCAATATGATTTACTGAATCCCTATGTTTTTGAAGAGCCGGTTTCTCCGCATATTGCAGCAAAAAACCACGACACAACAATTAGTTTCGAATTGATTTCAAAAAATCTAAATCAATTGCAGAATGCATTTGAGGTTGTTATCGTCGAGGGTGTGGGCGGTTGGTTCGTGCCACTTGGTCCAAAAGTTGATGTTTCTGATTTGGCTCTATACCTGAATTTGCCAGTCATTATCGTTGTAGGGATCAGGTTGGGTTGCATTAATCATGCACGATTAACATTTGCCGCTATTCAAGAATCGAAGGTGAATGTGGTCGGTTGGGTGGCAAATTGTGTGGCGCCAGAAATGTTAGCCCAACAAGCGAATATACAAACGATTGCAGATTTTACTGATATACCGTTGTTGTCGGTTTTGCCTTATTTTTCTGGGCAAGCGTTGGAAAGTTTTGATGGAAATTTTAATTTCTAGGAAGCTGTCGGATTAAAGAGCAATTCGGGATGGCGAAAAAACTGAATTTTATTTGATTCAGATCAAATAAAAATTTTAAGTTCATGTACATAATGCGCACTCTTGTTATAAAACTAATAAAACACCGGAGGAAATATGTCATTAATTACTTGGACTGAAGAACAATTTGGTACGAAAGTTGGATTTGCTGATGATGAGCATAAAGGTATTTTTGATCGTTTGAACAAATTATATGATTTGGCGACGGGCGGTGCTGACCGGAGTGAAGTAGGGGCTGCACTCGATGATTTAATTGGGTATGTTGCTGATCATTTTGCCCATGAAGAGCGGGAAATGGAGGCAAAAGGATTTGGTGGCTTGGCCGCACATAAAGCAGAGCATGATGCTTTGGTCAATACTTGCGTTGATCTTCAGTCAAAATTTAAAGCTGGCGAAGCCGATGTTACTGAGGAAACCGGTGCGATGGTCAAAGGCTGGCTTGAAAACCATATTCCAACCTTTGATTTTGCGTATAGTGATGCCTTGAATAGTTAAAGGTAATCATTTGGTTCGTTATTGTTTTTCTGGCTATTTTAATTGAGCCGGAAAGGGATTCTCTATATTTTTTTGACGATAAGTGATTTAAGCTGTTGTAAAAAATGGGAAATCATTAAAAAAATATAAGACCGACTTACAATAATGAACTAAAATCAAAAAGGTCTGTGAGAGTTAATTTCACAGACCTTTTTTATGAGGTTGAGAAAAGCAAAAAATATTTTATGGTATAGAAAGTCCTCATAGGTTAAAATTAATCAATTAACTTGTACCGAATTCGTTGGATCAATTGAGTTAAGGAAGGAAACTCATGCGGTGCGAAGCTCATACAGAATTTCAAGAGTTTACAACTATAAAGAGGAGATTACTCCGTGAAAATAACTAAGCAATTATTCGCTGGTATAGCCTTGATGGCATTCAGCTTGGGAACTGCTTATGCTGATTACACCCTGAATTTGATGAAAGGTGTAACCGAACAAAGTAATGAAATCTACGATCTCCATATGTTAATTTTATGGATTTGTGTTTTCATCGGCATAGCTGTTTTTGGGACCATGTTCTATTCGATTTATCATCACAGAAAATCGAAAGGACATGAAGCTGCCCAATTTCATGAAAGTACCAAGGTGGAAATTATCTGGACAATTATTCCAACGGTAATTTTGATTAGTATGGCGATTCCTGCAACCAAAACTCTGTTGACACTGGATGATGTCGAGAATTCTGAAATGACTATAAAAGTGACAGGATGGCAATGGAAATGGCAATATGAATATCTTGATGAAGAGCCCAGTTTTTTCAGTACCCTAGATGCTGCCAGTAATGAGGCGCGACAAGTCGGCTCAGGTATTGACCCAACAACCGTCCCTAATTATCTGTTAGATGTTGATAAACCATTGGTTGTACCCATTAAAACAAAAATCCGTTTTTTGTTTACAGCGGGTGATGTTCTACATTCATGGTGGGTTCCTGATTTAGGTTGGAAAAAAGACACGATCCCCGGTTTTTTTACAGAAGCTTGGACTTATATTGACAAGCCAGGTGTTTATCGTGGTCAATGTGCTGAATTGTGTGGTAAAGACCATGGTTTTATGCCAATTGTTGTGGTCGCCCTGGAAAAAGATGAATATGATGAATGGCTTGATAATTATCCGGATAATGGAGCCGCCAGCTATCCAGATGGGACATGGGCGGCTCAAGCAGCTTGCGCAGGTTCTGAATGTACCAAAGATGAGTTAATGCAGATTGGTGAAACTGTTTATACTAACAATTGTGCCTCTTGTCATATGCCGGGCGGTGAAGGAATTGCAGGAACTTTTCCTGCAATTTCGGGTAGTCCTATAGTAACAGGAGATATTGCAGGTCAGATTGGCTTAATGTTGAAAGGTAAGGGCATGATGCCAGCTTTTGAGCAGAGCATTAGTGATCTGGAATTTGCAGCTGTCGTTACTTATACGAGAAATGCATTAGGTAATAATGTCGGCGACTTGGTTCAGCCTGCAGAAATTGCGGCAATGAAATCTAAATAGTATAAATGTCTTGTTGAGACTAAAAGTAAATTATTGACTATAAATTGAGGTATTAATTATGTCTGCGGTAGTGACTGAGCATGATGATCATCATGATCATGGCCCTGAAAAGGGTCTTTTAAGGTGGGTTTTTACCACTAACCACAAAGATATTGGGACCTTGTATCTGGTATTTGCACTGGCTATGTTCTTTGTTGGTGGGACCATGGCTTTGATTATCAGATCGGAACTGTTTCAGCCGGGGATGCAGTTTGTCGAACCCCAATTCTTTAACTCCATGACCACTATGCATGCTTTGGTTATGGTGTTTGGAGCGGTGATGCCCGCCTTTGTCGGATTGGCAAACTGGATGATTCCAATGATGATTGGCGCACCAGATATGGCGTTGCCGAGAATGAACAATATGAGTTTTTGGGTGTTGGTTGCTGGCGTTTTGCTTTTAGCTAGCACTTTATTCATGGAAGGAGGCGCACCTGCATCAGGTTGGACCTTATACCCGCCATTGGTATTACAGACTGGTAATGCCCTGCCATTTGCAATTTTTTCAGTACATTTACTGGGCATTTCTTCAATTATGGGAGCGATTAATATTATCGCAACGATTTTCAATATGCGCGCTCCAGGCATGACGTTGATGAAAATGCCATTGTTTGTCTGGACCTGGTTGATTACTGCGTTTTTATTAATTGCTGTGATGCCAGTATTTGCCGGCGGTGTAACAATGCTGTTAACGGATAAGTTTTTTGATACCAGCTTCTTTGATGCCGCGGGTGGTGGTGACCCCGTTTTATATCAGCACATTTTCTGGTTTTTCGGGCATCCTGAAGTTTATATAATGATTTTGCCAACATTTGGTGTGGCTTCAACCATTATTCCTGTTTTTGCCAGAAAGCCATTGTTTGGCTATAGCTCAATGGTTATTGCAACGATTGGGATTGCATTTTTGTCATTCATTGTTTGGTCGCATCACATGTTTACGGTTGGCATGCCAATGGCCGGCGAATTGTATTTTATGTACGCAACAATGATGATTGCGATTCCAACTGGAGTCAAAATTTTCAACTGGACTGCTACCATGTGGAAAGGCTCGATGACCTTTGAAACTCCCATGCTATTTTCAATCGCTTTTGTTGTGTTGTTCACCTTGGGCGGGTTTACTGGGTTGATGATGGCTTTGGCACCGTTGGATTTTCAATATCACGATACCTATTTTATTGTTGCTCATTTCCACTATACCTTGGTCCCTGCTTCAATCTTTATTTTGCAGGCAGCTGCATATTATTGGCTGCCAAAGTGGACCGGACATATGTATAACGAAAAATTGGCACAACTGCACTTTTGGCTGTCAGCAATTTCTGTAAATATTTTGTTTTTCCCACAGCATTTCCTTGGTTTGGCAGGCATGCCAAGAAGAATTCCAGATTATGCAGTCCAATTTGCAGATTGGAATATGATTTCAAGTATTGGTGCATTTATCTATGGATTTAGCCAGTTAATCTTTTTATATATTGTAATTCAAACCATTAGACAAGGAACCGGTGAGAAGGTGACTGATGAGGTTTGGGAGGATGCTAAAAAACACGGACTGGAATGGCATTTGCCATCACCACCTCCTTATCATACGTTTACAACTCCACCTAAAGTTATTCCTACAGAACATATTTAGAGGAAAATCTTCTATCCTGAATAGCCTTTGGTTGATTCAGGGTAGAAATGAAAATGAATAGAAAAAATAAAAACATTCTGGTTGCGGTTATTTTGTTTATCATCGCTACGGCGATTTATGTCCTAGCAGTTATGAAAGCAGTTTCTCAATGAGTGAAGTAATAGAGCAAAAAAATATAAAGCTAGTTAAGAAGTTGCTACTCGTTGTATTAGCTATGTTTGGGTTTGGTTATGCGCTGGTGCCGATTTATGATGTTTTTTGTGATATTACTGGATTGAATGGCAAGGTTGAATTGAGTGCAGCCAATGAAGGCCAGTATGAAATTGATACGGGTCGTGAGGTTACTGTGGAGTTCATTACATCATTAAATGAAACGACACCTATGAAATTTCGGGCCATAACAAAAAAACTGAAAATACATCCCGGGAAGTATTATACAGTTGATTTTCTTGCTGAAAACTCTACTGATAGACCCATGATTGCTCAAGCCATACCAAGTATTTCACCAGGTGCAGCTGCAGAATATTTTCATAAAACAGAATGTTTTTGTTTTACAGAACAAAAATTTGCAGCTCATGAAAGTAAAACTATGCCAGTTCGTTTCGTCGTTGATCCAGAACTTCCGGAAAGATATAAAACAATAACGTTGGCTTATACATTTTTTGATAACACTGACAAAACAGTTAAAAATTAGATAGGGGAAGAATATGTCTACAAGTGGCAATTATTACATTCCGCATAAAGCAACATGGCCAGTCATGGTTACAATTGGTTTGTTGTTAATGCTAGTGGGTTTCGCAAATCATTTGAACGGATCAACCATTGGTTCAACCTTAATGGTATTGGGCTTGATGGTTTTTTTGTTAATGCTCGCTGGCTGGTTTACGCTACAAGCTATTGAGAGCGAATCAGGAATGTACAACACGCAGGTTGGTGTTTCATATCGAATGGGCATGATGTGGTTCATTTTTTCGGAAATCATGTTTTTTGCCGTATTTTTTGGCACCCTCTGGTACACGCGTAATTTGGTTGTGCCTTGGTTAGGCGGAATTGGCGATGGGCCAGGCCGTTCATCACATGAATTATGGCAATCTTTTGAAGCAATGTGGCCGACCAATGGACCGGGTGAAGTTGGTGGGGATTTTGAGCCAATGGGTGCTTGGGGAATCCCTTTTTTTAATACCTTGATTTTGTTAACAAGTGGTATTACCTGTACTTGGGCGCATCATGGTTTATTAGCAAAAAATCGCGATCAGTTGCTAAAAGGGTTGATGGCAACAGTAGGATTAGGTTTTTTGTTCGTTAGCTTGCAAGCTTTTGAATATTATGAAGCTTATCATGATATGGGCTTGACTTTAGGTTCAGGAATTTATGGTTCAACCTTTTTTATGTTAACCGGTTTTCACGGTTTTCATGTCTGTGTGGGTGCAATCATACTCAGTGTGGTTTTATTTCGTAGCTGGAAAGGTCACTTTACGCCGGAAAACCATTTTGCCTTTGAAGCTGCTGCTTGGTATTGGCACTTTGTGGATGTTGTCTGGCTAGGTCTTTTTGTATTTGTTTATATGCTCTAAGTTATACTAGTCACTACAAAAGAAAGCGTTGCCTTGAAAAAGGCAGCGTTTTTTTTTGTCTACTTTTTGTGGATTGCGAAAATTGCACTAATTCCAATAAGTCCTCATATATTCCTTCCCCTGATAGAGAAGGCGGTGATGTGGATAATTTGAATATAGACTTGTTGGGATTGGTATTTTTAAGAGTCTGTTTATTTGGTATTGCCTTTTAATTGTCCGGGATTGCTGTTCGAAGCAGGTTGATGCATTTTCGTGCCAATACCATGCGGCTTGATCAGTCCGGTTGCCACTGCAATAAAAAGAAAAATAAAGAGTAGAATAGACAGACTGATACGGAAAGTGAGGGCATTGACGGTTTTTTTAGAATGTTCTTCGTAATTGACTAAATGAAACAAGGCTTTGCCCAAGCTGAAAAGAATAGCTATAAACGCAATAACAATAATAATTTTGACCATGCTGAAAAGTTTTTTGTATAAGAAAAATCTTATTTTCAGGTAATCTGTAAATTTTGCAATAAAAATTTCGAGTAATTGACTTAAATGATAATTAAGCTGGGCCAAAATAGATTGAAACTTAATGTTTTTCCAACATTAGTGTTCCTTGCGTTACTAGCATTATTAATTTTTTTAGGGCTTTGGCAACTTGATCGTGCCGAGGAAAAACGGCAATTACTTAAGTTAAATGATAAAAGATCATCAACTCAAATTTTGCTGTTGACTGGCGAGACACCAGATAATCCCAATAAATTACGCTACCGTGAAGTTCAATTGTCAGGAACTTATGATGAAGAACATCAGTTTTTAATTGATAATCAAATTGTAAATGGGCAGCCGGGATATTTTGTGATGACGCCTTTGATTCTGTCAAAATCAAACCGTGCTGTTCTTGTTAATCGGGGCTGGGTTCCTTTAAAAAAAGATCGCTCACAATTACCTGAAATCTTGTTGCCAGCGAAAACCCAAGTAAAGATTAAAGGTCGGATAAATACATTTCCAAGTGTAGGCATTGAATTGGCCGGAGCCGAGATTCCAACGCCAGGATGGCCGGCGGTAGTTCAAATCATTGATCAAGAGATCTTATCAGATAGATTAGGCTATCCCTTGTTTAGTTTTCAGATAGAGTTAAACCCTGATGAAAACTATGGTTTTGTCAGGCAATGGCATGAGGCTAGAATACTTACTCCTGAAAAACACCAAGCTTATGCTTTTCAATGGTTTGCCTTGGCTTTAACCCTTTTTGGATTATTTTTCTGGATAAATTTTAAAAAAGAAATTGATGAATAAACAATTAACACGAAATCGACTTATTATTGTCATGGTCTTCGCCATGTCAGTGATTCCATTCATTATTGCCTGGTTTTTATTTCAGAACCCTGAATGGTTGGAAACCGGGACTAACCGGGGGAAATTGATTAGTCCACCTGTAGCTACTGAATTACAAGATTGGCAAGGGTTAGATGAATTTTCAGTGCGGCATATGAGTGAATTAAAAGGCCGCTGGGTTATGGTTAATTTGGTTTCTGGTCCAGAATGTAAACAACAGTGTCAAGAAGCGATACATAAAACCAAACAAATGCGCCTGATGTCGAATAAGGATTTAACCCGAATTCGTCGTATAGTAGTTTTTTTGACAGACATTGATTTGAAAAATAATAAGGGATTATGGCAAAACGATACCAGATTATTACGAGCCAGGCCCTCACAGCAGCTTTCAAAAAAATTGCTTAAAATCAGAAATGGGAATGTTCCTGATGGAATGCTGATGATTATGGATCCTTTAGGCAATTTAATGATGGAATATGAACCAGGATTCAATCCTTATGATGTACTGAAAGACCTAAAAAAATTATTAAAAATATCTCAGATTGGCTAACGGAAAAAACATGTTTCGACCTATTACACTTTTTTGTTTGATTCTAGCATTTACAGTTATTGTATTAGGCGCTTATGTGCGACTAAGTGATGCTGGTCTCGGTTGTCCTGATTGGCCCGGTTGTTATGGAAAAGCCATTGTCAGTGGTGATGCTGATTTTGCCAAACAAGCGAAGCAGATGTTTCCGGATAAGCCTTTGGATGTAAAAAAAGCCTGGAAGGAGATGGGGCATCGCTATGTGGTCGGATTGCTCAGTTTTTTCGTGTTGATATTGGCTATTTTAGCCTGGCGACAACAGTCACATCGGAGCTCTGCCATTATTTCAACATTACTGCTGCTGGTGTTAATAGCGCTACAGGCTGCACTGGGAATGTGGACTGTCAAATTAAAAACCATGCCCATGATCGTAACCAGCCATCTTTTGATTGGATTGTTAACTTTCTGGCTGATTTTTTGGATTTATTTGCGAAGTAAGCCGGGGCTGACTAAAAGAAAAGTGAAAGTTAGCACAAGCAAAGGATTATTGGTTCTAGGAATGATGGTTTTATTTGTCCAGGTTTTTCTGGGCGGTTGGGTAAGTACCAATAATGCGGCTTTAGCTTGCCAGGGATTCCCCCAATGTAATGGTAGTTGGTGGCCGGATGTTGATTATCTCGATGCGCTCAATATTTTTGAAGGCTTGATAACGGGCTATCAAGGTGTCTTGTCGTTTCAGGGGCAGATTGCAATACACTGGTTACATCGAGTTGGTGCTTTGTTGAGCTTTTTAATATTGACTGGCGTGATGCTCAATGCAACTTCAAGTAACAACCCGAAACCAGTTCGCAGAGGTGGATTGGCATTGGCTGTTGTATTGATGATCCAGATTACATTGGGTATTTTGCTGATCAAGTTAGGTATCCCTTTATGGGCGGCATTGTTACATAATGCATTTGCTGCATTATTAATGTTACCACTCATTTATATTGGTTTTTACAGTAAATATTCCTTTCCTGAAGAGGTTTCAGAACTTGGCCATGTTTCCCAACCAGAACCTTCAGCCCCTGTTGCTGCGCCTATTCCGGTTGAAGAAGAATATCAAGAGCCTGAACCAGAATCTTTATTTTTACGCCTAAAAACACAATTACATAAAACTCGCACAGGCTTAGGTGGTGTTCTTACGGGATTATCGCTAAAGCAAAAAACCATTAATGCTGATTTACTGGAGGAAATCGAGAACAGCTTGATTATGGCGGATGTCGGGATAGAAGCCACACAAGAAATTATTGCTAAATTAACTGAACGAGTTGAGCATCATCAATTAAATGATGCGGAGGCGTTGTCTGAGGCTTTGAAACAGGAATTATTGGATATCCTTGAGCCTTGTGATAAGCCATTAGAAATTCCGCAACAAGATAGTCCTTTTGTGATTCTGGTTGTTGGCATCAATGGAGTGGGCAAAACCACAACCATTGGAAAAATGGCAAAACGCCTTCAAATGCAGGGCCATAGTGTGATGTTGGCAGCTGGTGATACTTTCAGGGCAGCTGCTGTGGAACAACTTCAAACCTGGGGAGAAAGAAATAATATTCATGTCGTTGCACAACATACCGGGGCTGATTCAGCTTCTGTAATTTATGATGGTGTGCAGTCAGCAAAAGCAAAAGGAGTTGATGTTTTGATTGCTGATACCGCTGGGCGCCTGCACACCAAATCTAATTTAATGGATGAATTAAAAAAGGTTAAACGGATAATGACAAAAGTTGATGCTAATGCCCCACATGAGGTGTTATTGGTTTTGGATGCTGGAACCGGACAAAATGCTTTGTCACAAACCAAACAGTTTAATGAAACAGTTTCAATAACGGGAATCGCATTGACTAAGCTGGATGGCACGGCAAAAGGGGGAGTTATTTTTGCATTGGCTAAACAATTTGGAATACCGATTCGATTTATTGGTGTGGGCGAAGGAATTGATGATTTACAGGATTTTCACGCCAAACAATTTGTTGATGCGTTGTTTTCATCATAAATTGTACTGATGATGTTGAAATTTGATCGTGTCTTTAAAAGATATCCTGATGGGGGAGATGCATTAATTGATATCAGCTTTCAATTAAAAAAAGGAGAAATGGTCTTTTTGACGGGTCATTCGGGTGCGGGTAAAAGCACCCTGCTAAAACTTATTGCAGTGATGGAACGCTGTACTCGGGGTCAGTTATTTTTTGAAGGGCAAAATCTGAATCGTATTAAGGAAAAGAAGATTCCATTCGTTAGACGTCAGCTAGGGCTGATATTTCAGGATTATAAATTACTTCATAATCGCACTGTTTTTGATAATATTGCTTTACCCTTGGTGGTTTCTGGCTTTGGCTATCAGGAGATTGTCAGACGAGTCAGGGCAGTTCTGGAGCAAGTTGGTTTGTCCGGAAAGGAAAAAAAATTTCCTTTAGCCTTGTCAGGGGGAGAACAACAGCGAGTAGGTATAGCTCGGGCGGTCATTAACAAACCAAAACTGATTTTAGCTGATGAACCGACCGGCAATCTTGACCCTGAATTATCGGGCGAGATTATGAGTTTATTTGGCAGGTTCCAGCAAGTTGGTGTTACAATCCTGATTGCTAGCCATGATTATGCTTTGGTGGAGAAATTTCATACCCGGGTATTACATCTTGATCATGGGCGATTGGTTGAAGATTGGCATGAAACAAAGCGGAGTTAAATCAAATCATTCTCGTCTTAAGGACAATGTTAGTTATAAAATAAATGCCTATGGGGCATTGCATGCCCAGGCTTTATTTTCTAGTTTAGGACGATTAATCAGAAATCCCGTCACTTTTGCTATGACGGTGACAGTTTTGGCAGTGGCTTTGGCACTGGCGGCTGGTTTTTTTCTGTTGGTTGCAAATGTTCAGCAATTAACAGGAGCTTTGGAAGACAGTAACCATGTGTCGGTATTTTTACAACCGCATGTAACAGAAAAACAAGGGCGAGAACTTGCAAATAAGTTACGAGAAGATACCCGGATCAGCCAGGTTACATTTATTTCCAAACAGCAGGCATTGGAAGAATTTAAACAATACAGCGGTTTTGGCGAAGTTCTCAATGTACTGGAAAGCAATCCTTTACCTCATGTCATTCAAATTTTACCTGAAAGTATGTTATCCGATGAGAGTTTGACCAGTGATCTGATTATCAAGCTGAAAAATTTGCCGGAAGCTGATTTCGTGCAAATGGATATGGCATGGCTAAAGCGGCTACAGGCCATGATTCATTTAGCGAACCGGGGAGTTTTGATTTTGTCCGTTGTTTTAGCTCTGGGCATTTTATTTATTACGGGTAATACGATTCGGCTGGAATTGCAAAATAGCCGGGATGAAATTCAAATAGCACAACTTGTTGGAGCAACACATGCCTTTATTCGCAGACCTTTTTTGTATAGCGGGTTTTGGTATGGGCTTATTGCTGGTGCTGTCGCCTGGATTTTGGTGAGCTTGATGCTTTTATTAATTCAGCAGCCTCTTGATCAACTGATTGGTCTTTATGAAGGGCAATTTAGGGTACGCTTTTTTAGCTTTAAGGAAACAGTCATGCTATTTATGATCTCTGTAGGTCTTGGTGTTTCAGGTGCATGGATAGTGCTGCATAGTCAAATTCAGCAATTGAAACCGGAAAAATAGCGAAATAAAATGACCGATTCCATGACAACTATTTTGACCATCGAGAAAGAGGCCTCCCATAAGGAAAATCTCGATACCAATTTGTCAAGAGAATCATTTCATCTACTTTGGGCTGACAGTATTGAACAAGGCTTGGAATTGGCCTTGCTACATGGTCCTGATGTGGTTTTATTAAACTCCGGGCTGTCACCTCATTCAGTTTTTGATGCCAGGCAGCGATTACAGAAGATTATTCACTCAATTGGAGCATCGGTGATTTTGCTGGGAGAGCCAGATAAGGAGTCTTTTAATTCATCATTAGACAATGGCCGTGTTGATTTTTTAACCTTGCCAGTTGGCAAGGAAGAATTATTGGCCCGGCTGAATACCCATCTGCAAATTTCCCGGTTACAAAGGGAGCTAACAGAGTCCAAGGCTAAATTATCTGGTATTTTATATCATGCCCATCTGGGTATTGCCTATACAGACAGGTTTTATCGGCTTAACAATATTAACGATCAATTCGTTAAACTATTGGGCTATGTGGACAGCAAGCCCATGACACTTTTCGATCTGTTTCCGGGAACAGTTGAGAAGCACAGGCAATTGAAGCGGCAAATTGAAAAGGCAGTAAACCGTCATGGTTTTTTTGAGTCGGAATTAAAAGTCTGTCACCAGAATGGTTCATCAAGATGGTGCAAAATCAGGGCAGGATCAATTATTCCAGGAAAAATTGAACAGGGAATGATTTGGTCTTTTGAGGATATTACCGAAAAAAAAATAATTGAAGACGAGTTGCAACTGGCGGCCACCGTATATCAGGTTACCGGAGAAGCAATCATATTGCTGAATATCGATCATCAGATCGTCAGTATTAATCCTGCTTTTTCAGCCATGACCGGGTTTACAAAAAATGACATTACTGAAATTGCATTCAGTAATTTAATACAAGAAGATACTGACTTAAGTAGTTATCTTGATATTTGCGATCATTTGCAGAAGCAGTTACGCTGGAAAGGCGAATTAAAAATAAAGCGATTCAGCGGGCCAGCTTTTGTGGCTTATACACGCATTGATGTGGTAACCCGAACTGATGGCAGCATCGCCCAGTTTGTTTGTGTATTATCTGATTTTACTGAGCGCAAAAAATACGAGGAAGAATTACGTTTTCAAGCTGAATATGATGCCTTGACTCAGTTACCCAATCGAAAGCTGTTTTTCCATCGTTTGCAATTGGCTTTGAATGGCGCAAAACGTTATTTGCACAGCGTGGCGCTACTGTATCTTGATTTGGATAAATTCAAATGGGTTAATGATAACTTCGGACATGGTCGAGGGGATGAGGTGCTGTTTGAGGTAGCCCAAAGACTTAAACAATGTATCCGTGAAGTTGATACGGTTGCCCGAATTGGTGGCGATGAGTTTGTTATTATTTTGAATGGCACATCGAAACAGTTAATTCAGTCTACCGTACAACGGATACTTGAAGCTATCAATTTGCCGGTTTGTAATAATGTAATTGCTTTTAACGTTACTGTGAGTATTGGAGTGGCCTTGTTTCCAGATGATGCCCAGGATCTAGAAAAACTGGTTTTGATGGCGGATCAGGCGATGTATAAAGCAAAAAGAAAGGGGGGCGCGGCTTACTGTTGGCATTCAATGAGCGATTAGATAATCATGATCTTAAACAAAATCAATTTCGATAAGTTAAAGAGCCTGCGGATTTTATATGTTGAGGATGATGCAGAAACGCGGGAAGAACTCGAGTTGCTATTAAAACAGCGGGTTATGAGTCTTTATGTTGCTAATAATGGTGCTGAAGGCTTTAAGTTGTTTCAAAAATATCGGCCGGATGTGGTTATTACTGACATACAAATGCCGTTAACGAATGGTTTGGCGATGTCGGCAGATATTAAACATCTTGTACCAGAGCAGCATATTATTATTTTAAGTGCCTATAATGATGTCGAATACGCATTCAGGGCAATGAAGCTGGGCATACAGCATTATCTGACCAAACCAATTAATATCGAACGGTTATTGAAACTACTTGAGAAAATTGCTGAACAAATTCAGTTACAAAGTGAATTGGCGAAAAGCCAGAAACTGTTGCAGCAATATAAATTAATGGTCGACGAACAAGCAATCGTTGCAAAATTTAATCTTGATGGCGAAGTCACCTATGTTAATGACCGTTTTTGTGACTTATCCGGATACAGTCAAGAGGAACTCATTGGCAATTTTTATCCATTTTTATACCAGGTTGATGGAGATTTAGAAAAATTTCTGGATTTTCTAAAGCAATTGGCTGGTAAACGGAAGTGGCACAGCGTTATTAAAAATAAAACCAAGCAAGGCAAAGCATTCGTTGCTGATGTGATTATAACGGCAATTGTCGACGAAAAAAATCAAGTCGAGGAATATGTTGCCATGATGGTCGATATTACCCATTTGTTTAACCAGCATGAATTAGATACCGCTGACCTGAAAAAAGATCTGGATCAACAAAAACATTTTTTAGCCGAATATGAACGGGCTTTGGATGTCGGTTCATCACTCTGTGTTATTGGAAATGATGGTTTGATTCAAAGTGTCAATCAAAATTTTTGTAACAGTCTACAGTGTCAGGCTAAAGATCTGATTGGCCAATCGTATTGTGGCTTGATATCTCGTAAAAAAGCAGGTCTAGAGGTTAAAAATTTTCAACAACGCGTTTTACATAGTATTCAACGACATGGACATAGTGCGGAGCTGTTAAAATTAAAATATGGTGAGGGTCCTGAAAAGACATTCAGTAGTGTGATCGTCGGCATTAAAAATTTACAAGGTGATAATCATTGTTATCTGGCGCTTAGTCAAGATATCACCGAATCGATTAAATTGAATGAAGATATTCTTGAGACCCAAAAAGAATTTATTTATTTGATGGGAGAGGTTGTTGAAAATCGAAGTCATGAAACCGGAAAACATTTAAAAAGAGTAGCCGAAATTTCACGTTATTTGGCTGAAAAGTTAGGTTTGGGAGATGAATTTTCGGAAATGCTCGGAATAACCTCGCCGATGCATGATATTGGTAAAATTGGCATTTCTGATGCAATTTTGCACAAGCCGGGACGGTTGACAAAGAGTGAGTTTGAAATCATGAAAACCCATTCCCAGCTGGGTTTTGATATACTCAAAAAAATGGACAAGCCCTTGATTCAAATGGCCGCCCGGATTGCCCATGAGCATCATGAACACTTCGATGGAACCGGTTATCCCGTGGGCTTAACAGGTGAAGAGATCTCAATAGAAGGCCGAATTGTTGCTTTGGTAGATGTCTTTGACGCCTTGGGAAGCAAGCGGATTTACAAAGAACCCTGGTCAGATGATACGATTTTAGCGTATATCCAAAGTAAAAAAGGCAGACAATTTGATCCGCAGTTAGTCAATTTATTGACTGAGCATTATGATGAGATCATAGCAATTCGCAACCAGCTTTCGGATTAACAGAATAAATTCGATTGCAGGATGAAATTTAAAATTATGTTTGTATTTCTGCTTTGGTTTGCAAAAACTGCCGTTGCGGAAGAGAGAGTTTCACAGTATCAGAATTTAACCCTTGATGATTGTATTCGAATTGCATTAGAGAAACATCAGTCATTACAGGTTTCCCAGGCAGCCGTAGAAATGGCCGAAGCGCAATATCAGCAAGCGATGTCAGCTTATTGGCCGCGGCTGGATATTAATGTTAGTGCGAGCAGGGCGGATCAAGATCGTACTTTTTCTTTGCAGGGCTCAGTATCCCTACCCAGCGAGCTTGCTAATATTGGGCCAAAACCAATTAAATCCATTCCTTTGGATATGGATATAAAATTGATGGATCGCGATATTTTGTCTGCGTCTATTAACTTAACCTATCCAGTTTTTACTGGCGGCAAAAGGCATGCTATAGCAAACCAGGCTAAGCACGGTGTTGAAATTGCGAAACAAGGGCTTCGCAAATCGACCTTGAGTATTATTCGAGATATTAAACGCTTTTATTATGGGGCTGAATTTGCTCGTCAAATGGAACAACTAACCTCTGATACCCTGGAGCGATTCCAGGTCATTGATGAGTTGACAGAATTGTTATTCCAAAACGGTTCGTTAAGAGTTAAAAAGACCGATTATTTACGTACCAAAACAACAACCGCAATAACCCGCGCCATGTTGCACGAGGCTCACTATGCTACAGAGCTGGCGCATCAAGCATTAGCCAATGCCATGGGGCTTGAGTGGACAGAAGAATTAAGCCTTCAGTTTAATCATGAACCGTTTCGTTTAAATCAGGAGCTACGAGCATTGATTGAAGATGCTCAGAAATTTAATCCCGATATTCAACGCCTAAGTCTGGCTGTTAAGGCTTCTGGAGAAAAAATTACAGAAGCACGTAGTGGTTATTACCCTAAACTGGGATTGGGGGTTACTGCTCATAAAATCTGGAGTGATTTTGATAGTGGGCTGATTAATTCAGATAATCAGGAAGGATGGACCATAGGAGTTGAGTTGAAATGGAATTTGTTTGATGGCTTTAGAACATCGGGAAAAGTGGATCAGGCCAAAGCAGGGTTAAGAAAATTAGAAAGTCAAAAGGTTCTTGTAAATCAAGCAACAGCGCTGCTTATTAAACAACATTTATTGCGTCTAAAATCAGCAAATCAGCAAATTGATGATTTGTTAACGGCTGTGAAGTATGCTGCCCAAAACCGTGACCTCCATATTCGCGCTTATCGTGAGGAGATGGTTAAAACAGAAGACGTACTTGAATCACAAGTCACTGAAGCATTTGTACAGGGGTCTTTATATCGTGCTAGATATAATCTTAATAAAGCACTCTATTCCCTGGAATTTCAGGTTGGGAAAAATATTAGCGCAATGAAATAAAAGAGAAAGGGAAATGGGCAAATTTGTTATTGGCATTTTGTTAATCATATTTTTTATAGAAATTACGAGTGCCGAAGAATCTGACAATTATCCTGAATATATAATTGGCGTGAATCAAAATCTAATTCCTGATTTAACACCTACCGAGTCAAGTTTGGCTTTGAAACTGATTGATAAGGATTTTGGGGAATTTGCCAAGCTTCGTGTTTCCCATATTAATTATGATGATTTAGCCAAAATGCGGAAGGACTTTAATAATGGCAGGTTTGATTTTATTATTTTGCCTTCTATTGAAATTATTAAAAATTTTGAGAAAGAACAACTAGGTGAAGCGCTTACGCTTTCTTCTCGCGGTCAATTTTTGGATTTGTTGCTTGTGATTTCCAGAAACAATGAGGGAATTCATGATTTTTCAGATTTAAAAAATCGAAAAATAAGTATTCCCGATAATGATGAATTAACTGATATTTACCTAAAAACCTTAGTTTATCGTTCAGGCGGTACGGATAATTGTTTTTTTTCAAAAATCGATAAATTCCCGACTTCTCAGCGCTTGATATTGCAACTGTTTTTTAAGCAAACTGATGCAATCGTTATTTTTCAGAGCCAGCTTCAGCTGGCATTGGAAATGAATCCAGTCATTGCAGAAAAAATAAAGGTAGTTGATAAGTATGAAGCTGTTCCAGCAGCTATGGGGTACTTTAGTCAAAATGTGGATAAAAGTTTACAAGAATATATTATTTCCAGCCTGTTGAAATTTCAGCGTACGGTCAGAGGGAGACAGTTACTGCTTTTATTTAAAACCGATGAATATAGACGAGCAAATTGGACACATTTGGAGCCACTGATAAAGCTATATAATGAATACAAGTTGTTAAAAAAAAATACAGATAGTCGGAGGGGGTGTCCTGCTGAGTTATAAAGCGCTTCTAGCAAATACAGAGAGTTCTTAGGGCTGATATTTTAATTTTAACATATTGGTTTTTAACTAATAAATAACAAATAACAGCTACTGTTAGACTTTTTGACTGTATTAATATACCCTTAAACGGTTTATGATTTTTCTGCAGCCATAATTGTCTGATTTTTGCTCAATGATTGCTCTTGTTGCGTTGTTTTTACTGCTAAGCTTTAACGCTGATTGTGTTTGTGCAGATCAAAAAGCACAAAATGATGAGCATTTAAATTTTGGCATTTATAGACCCTCATTAAGTAATTATGTTGATTTAGCTGATATCGAAATTTCTTTGAAATACTGGTTACGGGAAGTTACCCGTGATCTCGCTATACAAACGACAGAAACTTATTTTTTTGAAAACTATCAGGATTTAAGTGAATCCTTTTCCAAGGGAGACATTGATGTATTTGTTGCTCCACCGCTTGCTGTCGTCATGTATTTTGACAAGGAATTACTTGCAGAGGGTTTTTATAATAAAGGGAATAGTCATGAGGGAGATGCCTTGTTGCTTTTGGCGCGTTCCAAAGTGATTGAAGACCTTGGACATCTGGCCGGAAAAAAACTGATTTTACCGGCTAATGATAAATTGGCTGAATTTTTTTTGGAAACAGTGACCCTGGAAACCTCTCGTAAGGCTCTTGCTGATATTTTTCCGACGATTGTAACAGCAAAAAAAATGAACCGAATTATCTTGAGTTTGTTTTTTGGTCATTCGGATGTGGCGGTTGTTTATAAGAGTAGTTATGAAGTTATGGTTGAAATGAACGCTCAGATTAATTCCCGAATAAAAATATTAAAATCATTTCCTGTCTTGTCAAAAAACATAGGATTTATACGCAAGAGCTATCCTAAACGAAAATGGGTTGTTGATAATATTCAGAATTTCACGACTAATCCGAGAGGACGGCAAATTCTGAATATTTTCCAGTGTTCTGCTGTTGGAATTACTTCGGTCAAGGTTCTTGAGCCATTTGAACAGTTCTACCAGAGTTATTTGTCATTGAAAAATCAACAACTAATTAACAAAATTTAAGTAATATTTAAGTATCATGCCTTAGAGTTGCTTTGTTCGTTTTGCGAATTTTGCAAACAACAAATAAATTTTTGGTGAGGCTAATGGAACAAAATAGGAGAATCAATGAATCTTTTTCTTACCTAACGATGCTTTTGATGATTTTTTTTCTCTCAATAGCCAAGGCTGGGAATAATGGGAAAATTGTTTTTGTCCAGGACGGTATTGGGGAACTGCAAAAATCAGAGAAACAAATTGCTATAAATTTTTGGGATGATTATTTCAATAAAAGGACAAAAAACTATTCAGTTTCTTCCTCGGTGACTAGTATTGATAAATTTATGAAACATCTCGATGGCGGTAAAATTGATTATGTGCTTCTTGATGGTTCAAATTATATTCAATATTATCATCGCTTAGAGCCAAATTTAACAGATGAGGCATGGCTGGTGCAACGTACGGAACACTCTTTTGAAGAGTTTGTGCTGCTAGTGAGGCAAGAAACAAATATCGATCATTTTCGGCAATTAAGAAACACTGTATTTTCCCTGCATTCTGGTTATGGCTTGTTAAGACTGTATCTTGAACAGCTTGTCTTGAAAACTTCCAACATGTCAATTACTGATTATTTTAAGGAAATTCGGGATGCCAAAACCGAATCACAGGCCATTTTGGATGTTTATTTTTCCAATAGCGATGCTTGCGTTGTTGCAAAACATGTCTTTGATGATGCCATTGAACTCAATCCAGCCATTAAGGAAAAAATAAAAATAATTCAGCGGACGGAAAGAATTTATGCGCCAGCAATTTATTTGGCTCTAAATGGTGTTTCAAAACAAGGTCAGCAAAATTTTTCACGTGGAGTTGATATGTTAAACAATACGATTCGGGGTCGGCAAATACTGGACCTGTTCGGCATTCATATTATAAAAAGGATTGATCCCAAAAAACTGCAACCCATGCTGCAACAAAATATAGCTTGGAGAAAATATTAATCTGAACCCCGTAATTTCGCCATTACATTATAAATCCGTGAGCTGGATACGTTGGCCAGGAAGAACGAAGTTATTCTCCGACTATTTTGAAATTACTGATTTGGGGCGGCTGAATTATACCGATTGTCATAAATTATTTATTGGAATGAAAACCAAACATCGAAACAGGCTTTTCTTAAAGGTTTTTGCTCTGTTTGGTTTTTTTGTGATGATGATTGTATTATTTATTGGCTACATGGTTATTCCATTGCAGAAAAAATCATTGCAAGAAATTATGTATGCCCAAGCAGTTTCAGTTTCCAGATCAATTATACAAGCAAGTTCTGATGCTATGATTAATAGAGATTTTGGCTTTATCGTCGAGCATAATCTGCAGGTATTAAAAAATAATCACAGTATTCGATATATCCTAATTTCACCCATCCGAGGTAAAAGAATTTTTATTAAACCTGCAAGCTGGGAAGTGTATGAGACTCCAAATCAATTTTTGGATGATTTGCAAAAAGATCAGGATCAATTGTTATTTTTGGAAGATCAGTTAATAGCGGACAGAGTTTATCATTTTGTTTATCCGATTAATTTTTCTGGCATTGAATGGGGTTGGATTCATATTGGTTTTTCAACAGAAAAATATGATTATTATGTGAAAGAAATTAATGGTCAGATCGCCTATATAATTGCTGTTTCTTTATCATTGATACTGTTTCTAGGTTTTTTCTTCGCTCGATGGATAACCCGGCCATTATTAAACTTAAGTGATATGGCGACACAAGTTGCTTCTGGAAATTTAGAAGTGAGTGCAACATTATCCCGTAATGATGAAATTGGGGATTTGTTTTTAAATTTTAATCAAATGGTTTCTGCGCTTAAACATTCAAGACTTCAGCAAGAGAATTATAAGCAACATCTGGAACTCGAGGTTCGAAGACGTACCAAGGAACTTGATGAGCTAAATAAAAACCTTGATCAACGCGTTAAATTGGAAGTGCTTCGTAGAAGGGAGCAAGAACAAATGTTGGTTCACCAGTCTCGTTTGGCCGCAATTGGTGAAATGGTAGGCGCAATTGCTCATCAGTGGCGGCAGCCTCTTAATGCATTGGGCTTGGTATTGCAAAACATGCAATTGACTCATCAACAGGGGCGGCTGGATGAGGCGGCCATCCGGAGAAGTATTGATAAATCAGGTCGGCTGATTAATAAAATGTCCTCCACCATTGACGATTTCAGGGATTTTTTTAAGCCTAAAAAGAATTTGGAATTCTTTAGCCCTTATCTATCAATTGAATCCGTGATGGAGCTATTGGCTGCAACCTTGAAAAATAGAGGCATTAAAGTTGAAATTATTGGCGATAAACAAACTGAAGTGTATGGGTACAAGGGGGAGTTTTCACAGGTTATTTTGAATATCATTAGTAATGCGATTGATTCTTTATTGGAAAATCAGCCAGATAATCCTTTAATTTTAATCGTAATTAAGGAAAGCCAGGGAAAAGTTTTAATTGATATTTCAGATAATGGAGGTGGTGTTAAAGAGCAAAATTTACATAAAATTTTTGATCCTTACTTTACAACCAAAAGTTCGAGTGAGGGGCTGGGGATTGGTCTTTATATGTCTAAAATGATTATTGAAAAAAGCATGCATGGAAAATTATATGCAAAAAATTATGATAAAGGCGTGACTTTTACAATTGAATTATCAATATCTCCAGATTTGCAAAAGAATAAGTAACTACTCAGCGTAATTATTCCAGTATATAAAACTTACTCAACATAATCGGGCATTTTTCCCTCAAACAATAAATTCAAAGCCGTGCAAGCAGACACGCTCTGTTTGCGGCAAGTCGATAAATAGTCGCCCCTGAAAAATGATGTGTCAACACTTTTCCGGACACACAATTACCTAGATTTGTAACGATTTTCATATTCCACTGGCGACAAATAACCATTCGCCGAATGGATTCGCTCGCGGTTATAAAAAACTTCGATGTATTCA
>Ga0256839_1001714_pt1 | contig 25993 bp, 25 predicted proteins | sample 354166metaG_FD_185968 | JGI IMG/M metagenome (GOLD analysis project Ga0256839, IMG submission 185968) | Hydrothermal vent microbial communities from Mid Atlantic Ridge, Atlantic Ocean - 354-166 | ecosystem: Environmental > Aquatic > Marine > Hydrothermal vents | place: Atlantic Ocean: Mid... | reverse complement strand
AGGGGGGCGATGCCGCCCTGCACCCCGGCGGGCAGATCGCCCCAGACGTTGCCCAGCCGTTCGGCCACCTGCTGGCGGGCCCAATAGACGTCGGTGCCTTCCTCGAAGTCGATGGTGATGTCGGTGATGGCGTACTTGGCGATGGAGCGCAGCATCTTTTGCCGGGGAATGCCCAAAAGCTCCATTTCCAGCGGCAAGGTGATGCGGGCCTCCACTTCTTCCGGGGTCATGCCCGGCGCCTTGACGATCACCTTGACCTGGGGCACGGAAACGTCCGGAAAGGCGTCGATGGGCAGTTGCCGGGCCGCCTGCCAGCCGAGACCGGCGAGCACCACCGCCGCCAGCAACATCAGCAGCCTTTGGGTGAGGGCGAAACGGATCAAGGCACCCATGTCACCCCTCCTCCCCGATACCGAGCCAGGCGGCCTTCAAGGCGGCGGTAGCGCTGACCACCACCGCCTCGCCCGGGCGCACGCCGGCCTCGAGGTAGGCGCTGCCGGCGGTCAAACGCAGCGGCGTCACCGGCCGGACCTCGAAACGCTCGCCCTGACGCACGAAGACGAAATGGCGGCCCTGGTGCTCAACCACCGCCGCCCGCGGCAACTTCACCACCCCGTCCACCGGCGTCACCAACCGCGCTTCGAGTTTGCGCCCCGGTCGCAGCCCGCCCGAACGGTCGAGCACGGCCCGCACCGGAACGGTCTGGCTGGCGGCATCCACCAGGGTGCCGATCCGGATCACCCGGCCGGAAGCCCCCTGCCCCGGTATTTCCACCCGGGTGCGCTCGTCGAGCCGCTCGACCAGGGCCACCGGCACCGCCAGTTCCAACCACAGGGGATCGGAAATGATCAAGTGCATCAGGGGAGCGGCGCGCTCGACCCGCTGCCCGGTCACCACCCGGCGCTCGTGCACCACCGCCGCCACCGGCGCGTGCACCGCCAGGTGGCTGTCGAGTCTGGCGGTACGCAGCAAACGTTCGATAGCGGAACGGCTCAGACCCATCAATTCCAGCTCGCGGCGGGCCTGGCGATAGGCGGTGCGCGACTGACGCCAGCGCTTTTCGGTTTCCTGCCAGCGGCTTTGGGGAACGATCCCGGCGCGGTACAAGGATTTCTCCCGCCGGTAGCGAGCCTCGGCCACCTGCCACTCGTTCCAGGCATCGAGCAGGTGACGCTGATGGACGAGCAAATCCGGGCTCTCCAGAATCATCAACACCTGTCCGGCATGGACGGCGTCGCCGCGGGTGACCTTCACCGTCGTCACCCGCCCGGCCAGCGGCGCGGTGACCAGGCGGTCGTTCTCCGGCGGCACCGTCACCTGGGCCGGTACCCGGCCGAGGGGCACTCGATCCACAGCCACGGCGGTTTCCACCGTCAACCCCAGCCGCCGCGCCTGTTCGGTGGTGATCGTCACTTCATCGGCATCGGCAGCAGCCAAACCGGCCACCAGAATCCACCAGAACCACGACCACTTCATGGCAACACCCCCACGACCTGGTTGTAACGGGCGGTATCGCGTCCCAAACGGACACGCCACTGGCGGGCGTCGCGCAACGCTTCCTGGGCCAGCATCTGGATCCGCAGCAGGTCGATCAGATCCATCTCTCCGGCGGCGAAGGCCTGGCGCGCCAGTTCCAGGTTCTCGCGGGCCAGACGGTGGCGTTTCTCGGCCGACGCCAGTTGGAGCGCGTCCACCTGAAGAACGTGTTCGGCCTCGTGCAGATCCCGCTCCAGGCGGCGCTGCAGTTCGCCGCGTTCGCTCTCCGCCTCGGCCAGGGCGACGGCTTCGGCGGCGACGTTGGGCGCCTGGTAGCGGCCGCCGCCGAAAGGAATGGTGAGATTGGCCATCAGGCCGTGGCTGGTGGGACCGCCCCGGCCGGCTTTGGCATGGGTGCCGCCGACGGTGAGATAGACCTGCTGATTGCCGGTGTCGGATTCGAAACGGCTCCAGCGCACCCGGGCCTTGAGCTGGGCGATTCGGGTTTCGGCCGCCGCCAAGAGCGGATGGTCCGAAGAAATGCTATCCAGCGGCGCCCGGGGCTCCTCGAAACGCTGCGGCGCCCGGTCCAGGCGCACCAGGTTGAGGTAACGGCGGCGGGCGTGCATCCATTCGGCTTCTGCGGTCATGGCCTCGGCCCGGCGGCGGAGCAGCTCGGTTTCCGCCAACAGCCGGTCGGTGCGGGCCAGATCGCCGGCCTCTACCCGTCTGCGCACCGCCGCCACCAGCTTCTCGTTCACCGCCAGCAACTGACGAGCGGTTTCGTAGGCGGTGCGTTTGAGACGCAGGTCCCACAACGCCTCCCGCACCATTCCGGCCACCTGGAGCGCCAGCGCCCGCCGGTAACGGGCGGCGTACTCGGCGGCCCGGTCCGCCACCTCGCCGGCGGCGCTGCGCTGGCCCCATTTCCACAGCATGAAGGTCAGATCGTTGTCGATCTCCCAGACGCCGGTGTCGTCGCCCACCTGGTCGCCGCTGTAAGTGGTGCCCAGCATCACCGGGCCGGCCAGCAGCCCCCCGGCGCGCCGGCGCCAAGCCCGGGCTTCCTCCCGGAACGCCGCCGCCAACCGGCTGCGGGGAAAGTTGGCCAGGGCGGTCTCCACCACTTCGGCCAGGGTCAGATCGGGATCGTAGCGGAGCTCGTCCCGATGGGGAACGAGCAAGTCTTCCTGAGCCTGGCCGCCGACCGCCCCGGCCAGCAGACAGGCGCACAACAACCAACGGCATAGTCTGCGCACGGTTCTTACCTATGAAAATCTGGAATTGATACGGGATCCGGCACGAAGCCGGAAACTCGACACAGGATCAGAACCGACGGGGCGGAGCGCGGCTTGGCGGCAGATGGACACATCGAGACGGCGGCGCCAGTACGGTGACAGGCACCGGCGCCCTCGATGCAGGAAGAAGGCGGGGTTCGCTCTCGATCGGCAGAACCAACGCCGCCCCGGACGGAAAGGCCAAGGGTCCGGAGCGAACCCCCTTGGCGGCCTGCACCACCAGGCCGCCGTGATCCGCGAAGGAGACGGCGTCACTCACCCCTTGGTGAAGCGCCGTTTCCAAGCCGGGAAGATGAAGCGCCGCCGGGGAGAGATCCGCCCCCATGTGGGCATGCACCAAGGGCGCTGCCAGTTGGGAGAGGCAGAACAGAAAGAGGGTGAAAGCGCGGACGAAACGCAATGCTGTTCCTCGATGCCTGGAGGGGCAGAGTATAACGTCCACGCGAAAGTGGAACAACCGGATCAGGCGGTTTGCGGTTCCTGCGCGTAACCGCGCAACAAGGCGGCAAACTCGCCCAGCGCCTCGACACCGCTTTGCTCGGCCTCGCGACACCATTGGCTGAGCTGCTGCAGCCGGGCTTCCGGATGGGGAGCGCGCTGGGCCCAGATTTCCTTGAGCCGGTGTTTGAACCGGTACACCGTTTCCAAACGCTGGCTGGTCCCGATGGCGGCGTGCAACACTTTCTCGCGCTCGGTGTCGAGCCGGATGTCCTCGCGCACCATCAGCGGACGGGCCCGTCTGAGCAACCGGCGGACCCTGCGGTCGGCCCGGCGGCATTCGTCCCGCAGCACCGGTACGATCACCGTGCGGGCGTAAAGGGCGAGAACGTGGAAACGATGACGCATCAGCGCCATGACCGTTTCCCGGCTCGGCTCGGCGGCCTGCCGCACCAGACGCACCCTTGGGGCGATCCGTTTGACCTTGGCCAGACCGAGGAACGCCAACAGCCGAATGTACACCCAGCCCAGATCGAACTCCCACCATTTGTTGGACAGCTTGGCCGAGGAGGGGTAGGCGTGATGATTGTTGTGCAATTCCTCGCCGCCGATGAGGATACCCCAGGGGATCAGGTTGGTGGCGGCATCGGTGGTCTCGAAGTTGCGGTAACCGACATAATGGCCCAACCCGTTGACGACGCCGGCGGCCCATACGGGGATCCAGAGCATCTGGATCGCCCACACCGTCAATCCCAGCACCCCGAAGCAGACCACATCGATCAGGAGCATCAGGGGGATGCCCAACTGGGAAACGACGGGGTGGCTGTAGACGTGACGCTCCAACCAGTCGTCCGGCGCCCCCCAGCCGTACTGTTCGATGGCCTGGCGGTCCCGGGTGGCCTGGCGGTAGAGTTCCGCCCCCTCGAACAACACCTTGCCGATTCCCAGAACCTGGGGGCTGTGGGGATCTTCCTCGGTCTCGCAGCGGGCGTGATGCTTGCGGTGGATGGCGGCCCATTCCTTGGTTTTCATGCCGGTGGTCAACCAGAGCCAGAAGCGGAAGAAATGACTGACGATGGGATGCAGATCCAGCGCCCGGTGGGCCTGGCAGCGATGCAGATAGAGGGTGACCGCGACGATGGTCACATGGGTCAGGGCCAGGATGACGAGTCCATAACCCCACCAGGGGAGTTCGAAAAGACCAAACAACATAAACGGATTCCAGAGTTCAGATACAAAACAACCGCCCTGAAGGCGGTCTCGCTCGACTTAAGCCGACGTTTCACGACGTGATTCGAGTATAGGCCGCTTGTGCACAATGTACAAGGCAAATCGCCCAATCCTTGACCTCTATCACTTCCCATCCCCCCGGGAACCCGAATCGATCGGTTTTCCGACGGGCTGGAAAAACCAACGGCTCTCAGCGCTTCACGGTATGGACCACGCTGTCGATCCGATGCTTGCGCAACCGGGCCCGCACTCGCTCCACCTCGGTCATGGAGGTGAAAGGACCAAGCCTCACCCGATACCACACGGCGCCTTTCACCTCGGCCCGTTCGATGCGGGACTCGACCCCCAGAAGGGCCAAGCGGGCCTTGAGACGGTCGGCATCGGACATCCGGCGGAACGAGCCGGCCTGAACGAAATACTCCCCCCGCCGGGCGCGCCCCAGATGCTCCTCCCGCCGGATCGTCCGGATCTCGCCCTCGGGCACGACGACCTCCTTTTCCGGCAACAGGGTGTAGAAGGTGAAGCGGGGCTCCCGTTTCTTCACCGTCACCGCCTCCGCCTTGGGTTCGGCCGACGGAGCGGCCGGCCGCGCTTTGGCCGGGGTCTCGGGCGAACCGGTGGACAGCCAATAGAGAAAATAGCCGAATCCAGCCAACACCACGGCGGCCGCCACCCACAACCAGACCGGCGCACCGCTTCGGCGTTTCCCCCTGGCACGGCCGCGGGGCGGGGATCGGCGGGGAGAAGCGGGCTTGCGGCGGGCCATCTACATCGACTCGGGGGCGCTGACGTCGAGCAGACCGAGACCGTTGGCGATGGTCTGACGCACGGCGTCGATCAGATTGAGGCGGGCGTTGCGCAAAGGGGCGTCCTCCACCAGAAAAGTGTGGGCGTTGTAGTAAGTGTGAAACTCCCCGGCCAGTTCGCGCAGGTAATGGGTCAACTGATGGGGTTCCCGCTGCAGCGCCGCCCGTTCGACGATTTCCGGATAGCGGGCCAGCGTGGCCAGCAGCGCCTGTTCGTGAGGTTCGGTCAGCCGCGTCAGGGCCTCCATGCCCTGGTCCACGTCCCGCCGCCAACCTTTTTCCGCCAACTGCCGGAACACGCTGCAAACCCGGGCGTGAGCGTACTGGACATAGTAGACCGGATTGTCGTTGGATTGGGAAACGGCCAGCTCGAGATCGAAATCCATGTGCTGCTCGGGCTTGCGCATCACGTAGAAAAACCGGGCTGCGTCCCGGCCCACTTCCTCGCGCAACTGTCGCAGGGTGACGAACTCCCCGGCCCGGGTGGACATGGGAACCTTCTCCCGGCCCCGGTACAGGATGGCGAACTGCACCAAACGCACCTCCAGCCGCTCGGGATCGGCCCCCAGCGCCTGCATGGCCGCCTTCAGGCGGGGCACGTAGCCATGATGATCGGCTCCCCAGACGTCGATCAGGCGATCGAAGCCCCGTTCCAGCTTGTCCAGGTGGTAAGCGATGTCGGAGGCGAAATAGGTGATCTGGCCGTTCTCCCGAACCACGACCCGGTCCTTTTCATCCCTGAGTCGGCTGGAGGCGAACCAGGTGGCCCCATCCTTGCGATACAGCCATCCGCCCTGATCCAGCAGGGCCAGGGCTTGCTCCACCCGGCCCGATGCCACCAGGTCGCGTTCGGAAAACCATCGGTCATAGCGAACCCCGAAAGCCTCGAGGTCCTCACGGATGTCGGCCAGGATCGCCTCCAGCGCCGTGCGCAAAACCGTCTCGTAGGCCTGGTCGCCCAGAAGCTGCCGGGCGCGGCGGATCAAGGCGTCGATGTAAAGTTCCTTGTCCCCTGCCGGGGCATCCGGCGGCAATCCTTCCAGCACGCTTTCGGCCGGTCGCCGATAGGACTCTCCCACCTGACGGCGAAGCCGGGCGGCGATGTCGCGGACGTAATCCCCGCGGTAACCGCTGGCCGGAAACGGCAACGATTCACCGCACGACTCCAGATAACGCAGCCAGACACTGACCGTGAGAATGTCCATCTGACGGCCGGCATCGTTGACGTAGTATTCCCGGTGGACCTGGAAACCGGTCGCCGCCAGCAGGTTGGCCACGGTGGCCCCATACGCCGCCCCACGTCCGTGTCCGACATGGAGCGGACCGGTGGGATTGGCGGAGACGAACTCGATATGGATACGCCGCCCCCGACCGATATCGCTACGGCCGAAACGCTCCCGCTCTTCCAGAACCCGGCGGACGATGGCGAACTGGGCCGCCGGATCGAGGAAGAAGTTGATAAAACCGGGGCCGGCGATTTCGACCCGGCGGATCGAGGGATCTTTCGGCAAGGCCGCAACGATCCGCTCGGCGAGCTTCCTCGGCGGCATCCCGGCCGCCTTGGCCAGCATCAGGGCGATGTTGCTGGCGAAATCCCCATGGGCGGAATCGCGGGCTCGATCCACCCGGACCGCAACCCGGGCCTGTTCCGGCAACAGCCCTTGCCGTCGCAACTGATCTATCGCCGCCTCAAGCAGGCGCTGCAACTGGTCTCTCATGCTCCCTCGTGCCTTGCAAAACGGATATTATCCCGCAATTGGAAAACACCCCCAAGCCGAAAACACCGCAGCAAGATGGCGCAAACGGCCGCAATTGCCTATCATCATCGTCCCGACAACTTTCCTCGAGGAGAACGCCCATGCCGGACCATGTCTACAAAGTGATCGAAATCGTCGGCTCATCGACCAAAAGCATCGAGGATGCCATCGACAACGCCATTCGGCGCGCCAGCAAGACCCTCAACCACCTCAACTGGTTTCAGGTGGTGGAAACCCGCGGCCATATCGAAGACGGCAAAGTGGCCCACTACCAAGTGATCCTGAAGATCGGCTTCCGCCTCGAAGACTGACCCTCTTACCCCCGATCCAATCGGGGGGCGTGCAGCCAGCCCTCTTTCCCCGCCCCAAGCCCTGCGGCACCCGATGGGTGCACTTGGCGCTTCAATTTTCCCCGACCGGCTTTATAATCGTTGCCAACTTACAAAAATTTTAGGCGTTATGGCAACAAAGCAACATTTCATCCGGCCGCTGCTTTTCCTGATCGGACTTTGTCTCGCCCAATGCGCGGTCGCTTCCCTCCCAGAGGAGGTCCGGGAAATCGGCCGACGCTGGGACGAAATCGCCTATCACTGGCCGAAATCACGACGGCCTCAGGGACTCGGCATCCTGCTCGCAGACATCGAGCGCCTGAAAAGCCGGTATCCCCACCGAGCGGAACCCCTGATCTGGCAGGCGATCGCCCTGGCGACCCTGGCAAGTCTCGATCTCGGCTTGTCCTCTCTGGACCATGCGACCCAGGCAAGGGACCTCCTGCTGCGCGCCGTGGCGATCGATCCCGACGCCATGCGGGGCAGCGCCTATCTGGCCCTGGCCTGTCTCTACTACAAAGTGCCCGGCTGGCCGCTTTCCTTCGGCGACGCCGAAAAAGCCGAGTACTATTTCCAGAAAGCACTGACCCTCAATCCCGGCGGGATCGAAAACCATTACTATTACGGCCATTTCCTCGGCAAGACCGGCCGGGTGCAGGAAGCGCTCGCCCACTTTCAGCAGGCCGCCCGACTGCCCCCCGATCCGGACCAGCCCTATCTGTCGCTGAAGCTGCAGCGCAAGGCTCGGGAAAAACTGAACCGATGGCTGGTCGAGGCCAGACCGTAAACGCCTGACCGCGCCGAACGACTCGGCCGGCACATCGGCGATATTCGCAACGGAAGAAAAAAGGCGTGAACCTTGGGTTCACGCCCTTTCCCCCGGAAGGATGACCCGGAGCGATCAGAACATGATCACTGCATCGACACCGAACAGAAGCTGGTCGTTCTGGCTACCGTCGTCGTAGGGTTTGGCGTTCTCAGCCCAGTCATAACGGATTTCCGGACGGATCTTGGCCCACTTGGTGGGAGTGAAGTTGATCCCGAAGGTCATCTCGTAGAAGTTGGCCGACTTGCCGGCACGCACCCCCTGGCCACCGTACAGGCTGCTGACCCGGACACCGCCCTCGTCGCGGAACCATTCCATCCGCGTACCGACCGAGAACATGTCGTTGATGTCGTAGGTCAGATAGCTGTTGACGCCGTACCAGTGGGCATCGTCGTCGGTACCCAGCTGTTCCTCCCAGCCGTGGTCGTGCTGGAGGGTGAAGTGCAACTGATCCGTGATGTCGTACCACAGCACGATGCTGTACAGGGAGCGCTCCAGATCGTCCATGTTGCCGTGATAGCCGGCCACGGTGCCGGTGATGGCGGTCAAGGCCACCGACAGGGCGCCGGCGCCTTCCACGCCGTTGTCCCAGTTCAAACCGCCGATGAAGTTCCAGGCGTCGTCGATATCGGCAGTGAAGCTGTCCCAGCCGTTGACCGCACCGACGGTGATGCTCAGATTGTCGACCAGCGGCATGGAGAACAGGGCGCCGGTGTGGGTGAAGGGCTCACCGTACTGCATGGTGTAGGCGTGGGAATAGAAGAAGTTGTCCGGCGCCGTCACCACCTCGTTGCCGATGATGGTGTAGAAGTGGCCGATCTTGGCGGTGATGCCGTTGAGCACCGGGGCGTAGATTTCCAGATAGGCCTGTGGCAGAGCCAGCTTGTTGAAATTGTGGAGCTGATCGGTGTCGCCCATCCACTTCTGCTTGCCGGCGTCGGAAATTTCCAGTCCGGCCGCCTGGGTGAAGGGGGAGTCGGTACCGATCATGAAGTCCACCCGGCCGCCGACGTCCCAGCCACCGTCAGTGCTGACCGCCCGTTCGATGAACAGGTTGGCCTGATTGAGCATGACGTGGTCGTAACGGAAATTGAAGGTGACCGGATCGTTGAGGTTGTTGCGGGGATCCTCGAAATTGTGGGTGTAGCCGAAATCGATCCAGCCGCCGACCCGGAGTCCCAGGGACTTCAAAAACGGCGTTTCGTTGATGTCGTAGCCGGTAAGCGCCTCGATGACGCCGTCGGCATTCCGGATCCGATCCGGGACGAAGCCGGCCCCGCTGCTCAGTTCATGGGCGCCGGCACCCCCGACCACCACCGCCAGTGCCGCTGCCAAAGCAGAAACCTTGAAACCTTTTTCGCTCATCGTCATATCCTCTCGTAGTTTTTTATTCGCGACAAAATGTAGTTTTTTGCCAAAAATAGCAAGTCTGCGGCCAAAATGCAAGCGCCGAGGCCCGACAACCTCGGCGCCTGCGTCCATCGGGACCGAAGATCAGCGGGCGCTGCCGGTGAATTCGGGATAGGCCTCCATGCCGCATTCGGCGAAATCGGCGCCGTTGTATTCGTCCTCGGGGCTGAGACGGATACCGATGAGCGCCTTGAGAACGAACCAGACGACGAAGCTGGTGAGGAACACCCACACCAGGATGGTGACGATACCGATCAACTGGGCACTGAGCTTGGCGTCGGGATTGGACAGGCAGACCGCCAGCAAGCCCCAGATGCCCACCACGCCGTGGACCGACAGCGCCCCCACCGGGTCGTCGATACGCAGCTTGTCGAAACCGACGATGGAGAACACCACGATGAAACCGCCGACCGCGCCGACGATGGTCGCCAGCAACGGCGAGGGGGTGAGCGGTTCGGCAGTGATGGCGACCAGTCCGGCCAGCGCGCCGTTGAGCATCATGGTGAGATCGGCCTTGCCGAACAAAGCCCGGGCGGTGAGCAGGGCGGCCACAGCGCCACCGGCGGCGGCCATGTTGGTGTTGACGATCACCCGGGCGACGGCGTTGGCTTCCTCCACGTTGGACACCTTGAGCTCGGAACCGCCGTTGAAGCCGAACCACCCCAACCAGAGGATGAACGTGCCCAGGGTGGCCAAGGGAAGGTTACAGCCGGGAATGGGATGAATCTCCCCACCGGGACCGTATTTGCCGGTGCGCGGCCCCAGCAGCAGGACTCCGGCCAGAGCCGCCGTGGCTCCCGTCAGATGCACCACCCCGGAACCGGCGAAATCCAGGAAGCCGAGCTGATCCAGAAAACCGCCACCCCACTTCCAGTATCCCTGCATGGGATAGATGAACCCGGTCATGACCACAGCGAAGAGGAGAAAAGCGCTCAGCTTCATCCGCTCGGCCACCGCCCCGGAGACGATGGACATGGCAGTGGCCACGAACACCACCTGGAAGAAGAAATCGGCCATCACCGAGTAATACACCTCGCCGTCACTCTTGAGCACTTCTTCCAGAGAATGATCCTCGCCGATCAGAAACCCGATCCCGGGCCAGACCGAATTGACCGCCTCTCCCGGATACATGATCTGGTAGCCCACCAGCATGTACATGATGCAGGCGATGGCATAGAGGGCCACGTTCTTGGTCAAGATCTCCACCGTGTTCTTGGAACGCACCAGACCGGCCTCGAGCATGGCGAAACCGGCGGCCATCCACATGACCAGCGCCCCCATGACCAGGAAATAAAAGGTGTCCAGCGCGTAGCTGACTTCGATCAGTTTTTCCATTTTATTTTCACCTCGTTCTTCTATTCGGATTTACAACGCCTCGGCTCCCGTCTCCCCGGTACGGATGCGAATGACCTCCTCCAACGGAGTGACGAAAATTTTCCCGTCGCCGATTTTACCGGTACGAGCCGCTTTCTGGATCGCCTCGAGCACCTGTTCCAACTGCTCGTCGGCGATCGCCACCTCGATCTTGACCTTGGGCAGGAAATCCACCACGTACTCGGCACCGCGGTACAATTCGGTATGCCCCTTCTGGCGCCCGAAACCTTTCACCTCGGTCACGGTCAAACCGGCGACCCCCACCTCCGACAACGCCTCGCGTACGTCGTCCAGCTTGAAAGGCTTTATCACTGCAGCTACCAATTTCATCACGATTCCCCTCTGCTAAGTTGGTGTGCAAATCCATTCCTAGCAGCATCCATGCCAGTCATATGCCGTGACGATGGTGCAAAAGGGAAACCATTTCGCACCCAATTGGATCAATATGCACAATAATGGTGCACTCCGCCCCTCCTTTTGGCATCGCTTTCACCGCCTCGCTTGGCCCGATACTTGCTTTTCCAACCATATATGAATGACGAACGATTTCACCAGCGCATCCTGGAGCACCTCGGCAACGGCGTGCTGCTGTTCGACCGCACCCAGCGGTTGCGCTATCTCAATCCAGCCGGGGAAATGCTACTCGCCACCAGCGCTCACAAGGCCCTGAATCAAAAGGCCAGCGACCTGTTCCCTTCCCTGGGCGACAAGATCACGGCCGATCTCGATCACACCATTTCCAGCTGCGCGCCCCGGGTGGAACGCCACCTGCCGCTACGGCAGGGAAACCGCACCATGCTTGTGCACTGCGCCATGACACCGCTGCTCGAAGGCGAAGAGGTCGAGGCGGTGATCATGGAAATCGAACCGGTGGAGAACTATTACCAGCTCTCGCGGGACGCCCAACTGCAGACCCAGCAGGAGGCCATCAACCAACTGTTGCGGGGGCTGGCTCACGAAATCAAGAACCCCCTCGGCGGCTTGCGCGGCGCCGCCCAACTACTCGCCGCCGAACTGTCCGACCCCGAACTGAGGGAATACACCACGGTCATCATCAACGAGGCCGACCGGCTCCGCACCCTGATCGATCGCATGATCGCCCCAGACCAGCCGCTGCGCCTGCGTGAACTCAACATCCACCAGGTGTTGGAACACGTGCGTCAGCTGCTGCTGGCGGAATACCCGGAACTGACGATTCACTGCGACTACGACCCCAGCCTGCCCGCCATCTGCGGCGATTCGGATCAATTGATCCAGGCGTTCCTCAACATCGGCCGCAACGCCGCCCAGGCCCTGGAAGGGGAAGGCGCCATCACCCTGCGCAGCCGGATTCAACGACGGGTCACCATCCGCCAGCACCTGCACCGGATGGTGGTCCGCATCGACGTCATCGACCAGGGGCCGGGCATTCCGGCGCAATTGCTGGAACAGATCTTCTATCCCATGATCACCGGCCGTCCCGGCGGCACGGGCCTGGGGCTTTCCATCGCCCAGGCGCTCATCAGCCGTCACGGCGGACTGATCGAATGCGCCTCCAGGCCGGGACACACCTGTTTTTCCATCTATCTACCCTTGGAGAAGCCCGATGGCTGACGAAGTTTGGATCATCGACGACGACCAGTCGATCCGCTGGGTACTGGAAAAGGCTTTATCGAAGGCAGGTTTCCGGGTCTGCACCTTCACCGATGCCGCCGAACCGGAACTGCTGTTGCGCCAGACCCGCCCGGACGTGCTTCTGACCGACATCCGCATGCCGGGGATCGACGGGTTGGAACTGTTGCACCGCATTCGGGGGCGCCATCCCGAGCTTCCGGTGATCGTGATGACCGCCCACTCCGATCTCGACAGCGCCGTCGCCTCGCTGCACGGCGGCGCCTTCGAGTACCTGCCCAAGCCGTTCGACCTGGACGAAATGGTGCAGGTGGTCCGGCGCGCCTGCCAAAACCGGTCCCGGAAACAGGCCGACGAGTTCAGCGGCCCGACGCCGGAGATCATCGGCGCCGCCCCGACGATGCAGGAAGTGTTCCGCGCCATCGGCCGGCTGGCGCGATCCCACATCACCGTGATGATCACCGGCGAATCCGGCACCGGCAAGGAACTGGTGGCCCGCGCCCTTCACCGCCACAGCCCCCGGGCCCAGGCACCCTTCATCGCCCTCAACATGGCCGCCATTCCCCGGGATCTGCTGGAATCGGAACTGTTCGGCCACGAGAAAGGCGCGTTCACCGGCGCCCAACAGCGCCGCATCGGCCGCTTCGAGCAGGCGGACGGGGGGACGTTGTTCCTCGACGAAATCGGCGACATGCCCGCGGAATTGCAGACCCGCCTGCTGCGGGTGCTTTCGGAGGGGGAATTCTACCCGCTGGGGTCCCACGCACCACGCAAGGTGGACGTGCGCATCATCGCCGCCACCCATCAAGACCTGGAAAGCCTGGTGGCCCAGGGTCGTTTCCGCGAAGACCTGTACCATCGTCTCAACGTCATCCGGATCCGCATGCCTCCACTGCGGGAGCGGCGCGAGGACGTTCCCCGCCTGTTGCGCCATTTCCTCCAGCGGGCCGCGGAAGAGCTGCGGGTGGAACCCAAGATATTGGAACCGGAGGTGGAGAGCTATCTCAGCCGGCTCGACTGGCCCGGCAACGTGCGTCAGCTGGAAAACGTCTGCCGTTGGCTCACCGTGATGGCACCGGGCAACGTGGTCCATCTGGACGACCTGCCGCCGGAATTACGCCAGCAATCCCCTGCCCCCACCCCGGCCCGGCAGACCGAAGAAGAGGACTGGCGCTCCCAACTGGCCCGGTGGGCGGGCCGCGAGCTGGCGGAAGGACGCCGGGACGTGGCCAAGCGGGCCATCATCGACGCCGAACGCATCCTGATCCGAACCGCCCTGAAACACACCCGAGGGCGCCGTCAGGACGCCGCCCGCCTGCTCGGTTACGGCCGCAACACCTTGACCCGAAAGATCAACGAACTGGGACTGGACGAGGAAGAGGAGAGTCTGGCCGGCTGACCGGCGCGGTTTCGAATGGAAGCGAATATGGAGGCGGCGGTCGGAATCGAACCGGCGTACACGGCTTTGCAGGCCGCTGCATAACCACTCTGCCACGCCGCCTGGAAGAACAAAAAAGCCGCGGCTTGGCGGCTTTCCCTGGAAGTTGGAGCGGGAAACGGGACTCGAACCCGCGACCCCAACCTTGGCAAGGTTGTGCTCTACCAACTGAGCTATTCCCGCATCAGGCGTTTTGCCATTTTAACGATCCGAGACGCTCTGTCAAGTGCCGCAACTTGTCATTGATCATCGATCATTTCGAGAGACGCGGCCACCGCCCCCGGCGCAACTGCCACCCCAATCCCAGTGCCTTGGCATAGGTGGTCAGGTTGATGGCCCACCACACCCCGGCGCTGCGCCAATCCAGCAAGAAAGCCAGCCAGACGGCCAGGGGAATGCGCAGCAGATTGAAAGGCGCCGACCACCAGAAAGCCGCCCGGGTCGCCCCGGCGCCTTCCAGCACGCCGCCGGCGAGGGCTTCGAAGGCGACGAAAAGCTGAGAAAAGGCCAGAATGCGCGCATAACGGACGGCTTCCTCGTGAACGCCGGGATCGCCGGTGAACCAGCCGGTGAGCGATTCGGCGCCCAACCAGAAGACCAAGGTGGCCACACTGCCGCAGATCCAGGCCAGCAGGCCGGCGCAGCGGATCGCCTGGCGGACCCGCCGACCGTCGCCTTCGCCCAGGGAGCGCCCCACCAGGCTGGCAGCCGCCGCCGCGATCCCCCAGAACACCGGCCAGGTGAACCCCTCCAGCGCGGAATAACCGATGCCCAACGCCGCGTTCACCGCCGGCCCCAGGGGCGATATCACCCAGGCCAGCAGTCCCCAGTACACCAGGGCGTAGAGTCCGGTGCCCCAGGCCACCGGCATACCGAGGGAAAGAATCCAGCGAAGCACGTTGTCCGGCCGAAGATCCCCCGGAACCAGACCGACCTCGCCGACCAGCCAAAACAAGCCCAGGAGCAGGGAAACCCCGCGGCTGAGGCCGGTGGCCAGGGCGGCACCGCCGATTCCCATCCCCAGGTGGTAAATGAACAAGGGATTGAGCACGACATTGAGCACCGTGGCCAGGAGCTGCATGACCATGACCCGACGGGTCCGGCCCATGGCGATGAAGACGGAATCGACCAGCGGCGCCAGGGTCAGGGGGAAACCGGCGATGGCCAGCCAACGCAGGTATTCGGCCGCCGCAGCGCGGGCCTGCGGTGCCAGATTGAGCAGACTGGCAATCGACTCCGCTCCCAGTCCCGCGGCAAGCAGAACCAGAATCCCGATGATGGTCGCCCCCGACAGGGCGTTGCCCACCACCCGGCGCCGCCAGCGATGATCCCGGGCCCCGGTGGCCCGAGCCACCAGTGGCGCGGCACCGGCGGCGGTGATTTCGTAGAGGGCGAAAAAGGCGATCAGGACGAAGGTACAGGCGCCCACCGCCGCCTGGGCGGCGACCCCGAGCCACTGGACCGCGAATTGGTCGATCACCTTGAAAGCGTTGTTGAGCAGAATGGAAACCGCCGCCGGCCACGCCAGGGCGAACACCTGTCCCAGGGTGACGGGAGAAGGGCGCCTGCCGCTCGTCACTCGATCCATACGCGTGGCGCCTCGATCCAGGTGCGGCGACGCGCCGGGCATTCGCCCGGCTTGGGCAACCTGCCCCGACCCCCCCACTGGCGGCAGCGGGCCGTTTCGAGATGCAGCCGCCGAATCAAATTCTTCCGGAGCACGGGTTCCTCTCCCGACCTTTTGACAGCTTCCGGCAAACACCTTATCGTAACGGTTTTTGCAAACCAACCACGATGAGCAGCCCCAAACCCGGTTTCGAGGATCAACTCAAGGAGCTGGAACAGATCGTCACCCGCCTGGAGCAAGGGGACGTCAGTCTGGAGGAGTCCCTCACGCTGTTCGAAAGGGGGGTGCGACTCGCCCGCGCCTGTCAAACCGCTTTGCAGGAAGCGGAACAGAAAGTCCAGATCCTGACCCGGAGCGAGGATGGCTCCTTCCACTGCCAACCCCTACAAGCCGATGACTGAAATAGCGACCGAACGCCTCGAGGATTTCATCGCCACATGCCGGGAACGGGTGGAAGCGGCCCTGGACCGGCGCCTGCCTCCGGCGGACAAACTGCCGAGCCGGCTGCATCGGGCCATGCGCTATGCCACGCTGGACGGCGGCAAACGCCTGCGTCCGGTGCTCACCTATGCCACCGGCCACGCGCTGGGCGTGCCGATGGAAACCCTCGATGGACCTGCCTGCGCCGTGGAATTCATTCACGTCTACTCCCTGATTCACGACGACCTGCCCGCCATGGACGACGACGAGCTGCGTCGGGGCAAACCCACCTGTCACGTGCGCTTCGACGAAGCCACCGCCATCCTCGCCGGCGACGCCCTGCAGGCCCTGGCCTTCGAAGTGCTCGCCGACGACCCCACCATCGAAGTCGGCCCGTCGCAGCGGCTGGCCATGATCGACTGTCTCGCCAAGGCGGCAGGAGCCGGCGGCATGGTGGGCGGACAGGCCATCGACCTGGCCTCGGTGGGCTTGCAACTGGACCTGCCGGCCCTCGAACTGATGCACATCCACAAGACCGGCGCCCTGATCCGCGCCAGCGTGCGCCTCGCCGCCCTGTGCCGTCCCGATCTGGACGGAGAAACGGCCGCGCGTCTGGACCACTACGCCAAGTGCATCGGACTGGCGTTCCAGATCCAGGACGACATCCTGGACGAAACCGGCGACACCGCCACCCTGGGCAAAACCCGGGGAAAGGACCGGGCCCAGAAAAAACCCACCTACCCCGCCCTGCTCGGCCTGGCCGGAGCCAAGCGCAAGGCCGTGGAAATGCACGAAAACGCCATCGCCAGCCTGGAACCGCTGGGGGAGCGGGCCGATTTGCTCAGAGCCCTGTCGCTCTTTATCATTCAAAGGCGCAATTAGTATAATCGCCCAGGTTCGAGAAGGAAGCATGACGTTCTCAGTCGATACTTGAAACCTGTGGGCCGACGAAAAACAAAGAGGAGGTAGAAGAATGAGCAACGAAAACGAAAATCCCACGACGCCGGAGGAAGAGGAAGGCAAAGCGCCCGCCGAGGAACAACCGTCCGAAGCCCCCAGGGAAGAAGAGGCGAAGGCCGAGGAAGCCGGCGCCACCAACGCCTTGAAGGAAAAACTGACCGCGCTGCGGGAGGAAAAGCCGGCGCTGTTCTACGGTGGCATCGCCGGTATCCTGCTGTTGCTGTTCCTGATCTTCAAGATGTTCGGCGGTAGTGGGGTGGAACAACTCAAGGTACCCACCATCCAGGTCGGTCAAACCTATAAGCTGGTGAATCCCAACGTGACCGGCGGCGGCGACGTCCTGCTATTCCAAGCCCCGGGACGCATGGGCGCCACCGATCCGGAAATCCGCGAGAAGGAGAAAGTGTGCGTGGTGAGCGCCGGCACCCCGGCCAAAGTCCTGGAACAGTCGGTGGTCAACTACGTGAAATATGTCAAGGTCGAGCCCGTGGAGGGCGATTGCGCCGGCAAACAGGGCTGGACATCCATCGTCAACCTGAAGGCCCTGTGACCTTCCCGGTTCGAAGCTGAAAAGGTGCGGCCACCCGCGCCTTTTCAGCTTCTTCACTCACAACCGGCGTAGAACCGCCACCGGGCTGCGCCGCAAAGCGCCGCGGCAACCTGCCATCCCGGCAAATCCCGTCAGTATCGCCCCCAGCAACGGCACCACCAGCCAAACGACGAAATGGGGCCGAAAGTCGATGGCGAACAGGCGCCGGTAGAGCAGCCAGGCCAGCAGCTCGCCGACGGCCACCGCCAATATTCCGGAAAGCAAACCCAGGCAGACGAACTCGATCCCCTGACTGCGCGAAAGCAGTCGGCGCCGCGCCCCCAGGGCTCTCAGCAGAGCACCCTCCCGAATCCTCTCATCGATGCTGCTGCGGACCGCGGCGAACAGCACCGCTATCCCCGCCAGCAAGGCGAACGACAGGACGTATTCCACGGCGAACCCGACCTGCTGCAGCAAATCGCGCAGATGACGCAGGATCAGATCGACGTCCACCAGGGTGGCATTGGGGAAACGGCGCACCAGCTCGCCCAGGGCGGCCTTCCGCTCGGGGGGCAGGTAGAAACTGGTCATATAGGTGGCGGCGAATCCCTGCAGAGCGCCCGGGGAGAAAATGACGTAGAAATTGGGGGTCATGGATTCCCATTGCACCGAGCGCAAACTGGCCACCCGGGCCTCGATTCGCCGTCCTTCGATGAGAAATTCGAGCCGATCCCCCACATCGATACCCAAACTGGCGGCCAGCTCCGCCTCCACCGAAACCCGGACGCCCCCCTCGTCACGCCACCAATGCCCCCGGACCACCCGATTGGCGGCCAGCAGCGTCGCACTCCAGGTCAGATTCAGCTCCCGGTTGACCGCGGCTTCCCCGACGCTGCCGGGACGTACCCGCCTGTGGACGGGCACGCCGTTCACCCGGACGAGGCGGCCGCGCACGATGGGATAGAAGTCGCTGCTGCGGGCACCGACCGTCTCGGTCAGATAGCGGCGGAACGCCGCCACCTCCGACGGGAAGACGTTGATGACGAAGTAGTTGGGAGCATCGGGGGGAAGCTGGTCCCGCCAGGTCTCGATCAGGTCGCTGCGTACCAGGTAGGTCAGCGTCATCGCCGCCAGGGTGACGCAAAAGGCCAGGATCTGGCCCACTGCAGCCCGGCGCCGGCGGGTCAGCCCCCACAACCCCAGACGCCAGACCAACGACATTCTCCCTGACAAACGCTGCAAAAAGGACAGCAGCAGCCAGGTCAGCAGGGCCAGGGTGATCAACGCCGCCCCGCCAACGCCCAAGACCACGCCCGTCAGCCGCCAATCACCGCTGAAACGCCACAGCAAAACCGCCACCGCCGCCAGGGCCAGACCATAGACCAGCCAGACGCTCAAAGGCGCCGGCAGAAAATCCCGCCGTAACACCCGTGCCGGTGGAACGCGCCGCAATCGCAGCAACGGCGCCAAGGTGAAACCGACCAACAGGATCAGGCAGACCACCGATCCGAAGGCGAAGGCACCCGGAGCCGGGGAAACCAGTTGCGGCGGCAGCAGATCCCGGAGCAACGCCACCAGCGCCGCCTGGACACCCCACCCCAAGACGGTACCGACGACACTGGCACCCATACCGACAAGCAAAAACTGGAAAGCGAACAGCCGCAGCACCCGCCGCTGGGAAACACCCAGGCATTTCAGCAGCGCCACGGCGTCGAAATGGCGCTCGGTGTAACGCCGCGCCGCCATGGCCACCGCCACACCGGCGATCGACACCACGACGATGCTGGACAACCCCAGATACCGTTCCGCCCGACGGAGCGCCCCGCCGATGTCGGGGCGGTCCTGGTAGACGTCCAGCAAACGCTGTCCCGGCTGCAGGCGGGGCCGTAACCAGCGACGCAACCGCTCGACCGCCCGTTCCTCGCCGGCGAACAGGTAATAATAATGCACGCGGCTGCCGGGCCCGAGAATATCCGCGGCCGGCAGATCCTCCAGCCGCATCAGCACCCGGGGGGCGAAACGGTAGAAACCGCCGCGCACGTCCGGCTCGAAGGTGAGGAGGCGATCCACGGTCAACGCCGCCCGGCCGACGTGGAGCTGCTGCCCCAGACGCAGGGACAACTCGCCCAGGACGCGCCGCACCACCCAGACGGTGCCGGTCGCAGGCGGCCGCCGCACGGCGACTTCGGCGGCCGGATCGGTCGCGGTGATCTTCAGGCGACCGCGCAGAGGATAATCGTCGCTCACCGCCTTCACGCCGGCCAGCAGCATGCGGCCGTTCTCCATCAGCACCGTGGCGAACTCGACCGTCTCCGCCGTCCGCAATCCCAAGGCCCGGCCCCGCTCTAGCCACTGCCGGGGCAGTGGGCGATGGCCGCTCACCACCAGATCAGCGGCGAGGAAATCGGCCGCCTGGAGGATCATGGTCCGCTGCAGGCGGCTGGCCGCCAAAACGATCGCGGTGGTGCTGACGACGGCGATCACCAGGGCGACGAACAGAATCGTCAGTTCGCCGCCCCGCCAGTCGCGCTTCAGGAGACGCCAGGCCAGTTTCCAGTCGTTCATGGCCCCTCCGCGACGATCCGACCACCATCGAGGACGACGGTCCGCTGACACCGTCGCGCCAGAGCCTCGTCGTGGGTGACCAGGATCAGCGTGGTGCCATGGGCCCGGTTGAGCTCGAACAGCAGATCGATCACCTGGGCGCCGGTGCGCCGGTCCAGGTTGCCGGTCGGCTCGTCGGCGAACAGAACCGCCGGTTCGGTCACGAACGCCCGCGCCAGGGCGACGCGCTGTTGCTCCCCGCCCGACAGTTGTCTGGGGGTATGATGGAGCCGGTGTGCCAGCCCCACCCGGCACAGGTATTCCCGGGCCCGGGCGGCGGCACGAAGATCCCCCTTCAGTTCCAGGGGAAGCATGACGTTTTCCAGCGCGGTCAGGCTGGGCAGCAGTTGGAAGTTCTGGAACACGAAGCCCACCAGATCGCCGCGCACGGCGGCGCGGCCGTCCTCGTCGAGCCGATCGAGGCGGACGCCGTCGAGAAGGATTCGCCCCGAGGTAGGCACATCCAGCCCGGCAAGCAGGCTCAGCAACGTGGTCTTGCCGGAACCGGAGACGCCGACCACCGCCACGCTCTCGCCCCGCGCCACCGTCAGGTTGACGTCCACCAGGATATCCAGGCGCCCTTCCCCCGAAGGGACCGATTGATTAACATGCATGGCGACAACGATGGGAGACGGTGTGGTTGACGACATGCGAATCGGATTGCTGCTGCTGTGGCTGTTCCTCCCCTTGCCGGGCTGGGCGACGACCATTCTGGTGGTGGGCGACAGCCTGAGCGCCGGCTACGGCATCGCCGTGGAACAGGGTTGGGTGGCACTGCTCGAGGAACGGCTTAAAAAAGAACACAAAGCGGCCACCGTTGTCAACGCCAGCATTTCCGGCGAAACCAGCGCCGGCGCCCGTCGGCGGCTGGCGCAGCTGTTGCAGGCCCATCGTCCCGACATCGTCATCATCGAGCTGGGGGGCAACGACGGCCTGCGCGGCATCGCCCCCGCCCAGACCGAAGCCAATCTGGCCGCCATGATCGAAACGGCGATCCAGAGCGGGGCCAAGGTGCTGCTCCTGGGCATGAAGCTTCCGAGAAACTACGGTCCCCGCTTCCGGGAGCGGTTCGAAGCCGTCTACCGGCGCCTGGCCCGACGCTACCCGGTGGCCTTCGTGCCCTTCTTCCTCGACGATGTGGCCCTGGACGATCGCCTCATGCAAGGGGACGGCATCCATCCCAACGCCGCCGCCCAGCCGTACCTGCTGGAACGGATCTGGCCCGAACTGCAGACCATGCTAGACTAGTCGTCCCAAAACGTCTCGAAGGAACCATGACCGCTCCCTTGACACTCTGCAACGCCGAGCAAAGCCTGCTGGTGGTCATCGACGTCCAACCGCGCCTGGTGGAGGCCATGCCGGCACCGGAAGCCCAGCGCATGATGGAAGTCAGCACCATGCTGCTCCAGGCGGCGGCCGCCCTCTCCGTACCCGTGCTGGTCACGGAACAATACCCCGAGGGACTGGGAACCACCTGCCCGGAAATCGCCGCCCATCTGCCCGAGGGCGTCACCCCCATCGCCAAGACCGGCTTCGCCTGCACCTGTGCGGAGGCCTTTCGAAACCAGTTACGGCACAGCGGCCGTCAACAGGTCATCCTGACCGGAGAGGAAACCCACGTCTGTGTCTTGCAGACGGCGGCGGCCCTGCAGGCTCAGGGCAAGACGGTGTTCGTGGTCGAGGACGCGGTGTGTTCGCGCCGCCCCGAGCACAAGGTCTACGCGCTCGAACGGATGCGCCGGGCGGGCGTCATCGTCCTGTCGGGGGAATCGGTGCTGTTCGAATGGCTGCGCGATTCCCGTCATCCCCAATTCAAATCGTTGGCCCGCCTGATCCGCTGATGACACCGCAACAGCTCATCACCCAAGTCCGCAACGGCGCGCCGCTGCGCTTCGCCGACGTGCTGGCCGTGATCGACCGCCATTACCATTACACCCCGACCGCGTTCGCCAACGGCCTGGGGGAACGGCGCTTCGTCAATCGTGCCGGCGAAAACGAGGGTTCCTGCAAAGTGTTGGCCTTCGCCCGGCTGCACCGTCTGAGCGCGGCGGAAACCTTGGCCCTTTTCGCCGAGCACTACCGGCACGTGCTGAGCACGCCCAGCGGCCAAGACCACCGTAACATCCGCACCTTCATGGTGGACGGCTGGCAGGGGGTGGAATTCTTCGGCCAGCCGCTCAAACCGCGCAACTGACCCGATTGCGCCCGCCCCGTTTGGAGCAATAGAGGGCGGTGTCGGCGGCCTCGAGCAGTTTTTCCGCCTGATCATCCGGCCCGGGAACGACGGCGGCGACGCCCTCGCTGATGGTGACGACCCCGAAGGGCGAATCGGGATGGGACAGTGCCAACCGTTCCACCTGCTGGCGCAGGTTTTCCGCCACGGCAGCGGCCCCCTGGACGTCGGTCTCCGGCAACACCACGGCGAATTCCTCTCCGCCGTAACGGGCGACCAGATCGTGGGAGCGGTGGACCACGAGGGTGAAGGTGGCGGCGATGCGCCGCAGGCATTCGTCCCCTTGCTGATGGCCGAAACGGTCGTTGTAGCTTTTGAAAAAGTCGATATCGATCATGATCAGCGCCAGGCTGGTCCGATTGCGCAAGGCCCGTTTGAATTCCCGCAACAGGAAATCGTCGAAGTAACGACGGTTGTAAAGCCCGGTGAGGCCGTCCCGGAACGACAACCGCCTCAGTTGCTCGTTGGCCTTGCGCAACTGCTCGGCCAGCCGACCCAGTTCTTCGGCCTGGTGCTTGCGCTGGTCGATTTCGGCCTTGAGACGCAGGGCGGCGTGGATGCGCGCCAGCAGTTCGACCCCTTTGAACGGCTTCTCGATGTAATCGGTGGCCCCGGCCTCGAAGGCCTGACGCAAGTGCTCCTCCTCGGTGCTGCCGGTGATCATGATGACCGGAATGTCGGCCGTGTGAGGAGTACGCTTGATATGGCGGCACGCCTCGATGCCCGACATGTCGGGAAGGAAGATGTCCAGCATGACCAGATCCACGCCGTTCTCGGAAGCGGCCGGATTTTCCAACCCCAGCAACTCGAATGCCTGTTTGGCGGTCCGAACGCTCAGGGTACGGTAGCCCTCGGCATCGAGCCGCATTCCGACCAGTTTCCCCAGGTGGGGGTCATCGTCCACGATCAGGATGGTCATCCTTTGCTTCTCCACGGCGCACCTTTTTCAGGGACGGAAGGGGTCTTTTCGGTTGGTCCGTCACGGGGCGGATTGGTTCAGAACACCAAGGCATCAAGGGCACACCACCGGAACTGGACGGTCCAACACGATCTCCTCCACGGAAACCCTGGCCCGCCATGCCAGCGCCTCCACACCCCCGGCCAGCGCCTGGCGCAACAGGCGGCCGTAGTCGGGGTCGATGTCGTCGGCCGGGCGGAATTCCCGGGCGTCGGCGCGCTGAATGCAGAAGAACACCACTCCGCGACCTCCCTGGCGCACCACCGTCAACAGCTCTCGCAAATGCTTCTGCCCCCGCACGCTCACCGCATCGGGAAAACGGGCCACGCCCTCCTCGACCAGGGTGACGTTCTTGACCTCGACGAAACACGGAGGTCGGGCGTCGTCCTCCAGCAGCAGGTCGATCCGGCTGCGCTCGCGACCGTAGCGCACCTCGCCGCGAATCTTGCGATACCCCTGGAGATCGGGGATCTTCCCGCCTTCCACGGCTTCACGGACCAGACGATTGCTGTGACCGGTATGGATTCCCACCAGGACGCCGGGGCCGACTTCCACCCGTTCCCAGGAATAGGGGTATTTACGGCTGCCGTCGCCGGTATCCCGCACCCAGACCCGCGATCCCGGCTCGGCGCAGCCTTTGAGGGAACCGGTGTTGGGCGTATGGGCGGTGATCGTGGCACCGTCGTCCAGGCGGACGTCGGCGAGAAAGCGCCGGTAGCGGCGCAACAACCGACCCGCCAGCCAGGGGCCTTCGAGCCGCATCAGGGCAGTTGCAGCCGGTTGTCGACCTTCCGGACTCCCTCGACGTACCAGCAATCGTGTTCCGCCAGCCGGATCTGCTCCGCCACGGGAACGGCGCCGGTCATGACGACCTCCCCGTCGCAGCATTGGATCGCCATCTGAACGTAATCCACCAGGGGGTCGATGTCCAGGGCCAGCAGGATCGCCTCCTTGATCTGCTCGTCGCCGTCCTGTTCCGGCGGCTCCACTTTGAGAGTGTTGATCACGTTGCGGCTTCCCGGCACCCACCAGGCCATCACCTCCGCCAGCCGGCGGTCACACAGGGAACGGACCCGCCCCTCCAACAGCACCGCACCGTTCTCGGAATGGATCAGCAGATGACTGGCCTCGTCGTCCAGCTGGCGCAAGACTTCCTTTTCGCCCTTGTGGTCGACACAGGTCACCCCATAATGCTTGAAGGCCAAATCGTCGAGCAACATCTTGGCCAGATGATCCAGAATCTGGTCGTCCCCCATCTCCTCCGCCGGCTCGACCGTCAACCGCTCGTCGACCGCCGTCACCCCGGGAACGGCCGACGCCACGTAGTACGCCCGGCGTTTGGCGGAAATCTCGGCCACTTCCCCGGTCAATACGATGGCGGAGCCTTGGCATTCGATGGTGATCCGGTCGCGGTGGGGATTGACCCAGGGATCCACTTCGAACGCCGCATAGACGGCCTTGGCGAGATCGTTGGATGTCATGATGCCTCCCTGAAAACAGCAATATTGGAATTTGGTGTTATTCTATCGGTAATGTCGCGGTTTTGCCCCATCATGAAACGAAAAATTCTCATCCTGTGGCTGGCGGTGGCCACATCCGTTCTGGCGGACACCTTCGTCCTGCCGCCCAGCGACGTGGATCTGGTGGGAAAGATGGTCACCACCAAGGTAGGCAAGGACGAAAACCTGCTGGACATCGCCCGCCGTTTCGACATCGGGCAGAACGAAATCCGCCTGGCCAACCCGGGCTTGAGTCGCTTCCTGCCGCCGGAAGGGGCCGAGGTCCGCATTCCGAAACGGTTCATTCTGCCCGACGCCCCGCGGAAAGGCATCGTCCTCAATCTCCCGGAAATGCGGCTGTATTACTATCCTCCGCCCAGCGGCAACGGGCCGCCGACGGTCGTCACTCACCCCGTCAGCATCGGCCGCATGGACTGGTCCACCCCCATCGGCACCACCCGGATAGTCGCCAAGGTCGAGGATCCGGTCTGGCGTCCCCCCGAATCCATCAAGAAAGAGCACGCCGCCGACGGCGATCCCCTGCCCGACGTGGTTCCCCCAGGCCCCGACAATCCCCTGGGAAAGTATGCCATGCGCTTAGGGATTCCCGGCTATCTGATCCACAGCACCAACAAACCCTTCGGCATCGGGATGCGGGTCACCCACGGTTGCGTTCGGATGTATCCGGAAGACATCGAGCGCCTGTTTCCCCAGGTCCCGGTGGGAACGCCGGTCACGCTGGTCGATCAACCGATCAAGGTGGGCTGGTTCGCCGGCGACTTGTACATCGAGGTGCATCCGCCCCTGGAGGAGGAAGCCCGGACCTATGACAAGATGCTGGAAGAAGCCCTGTCCCGCATCCGGGCCAAAACCGGCGATCTGCCGATACGAATCGACGGCGCCGCCCTCAAGGACGCCCTGAAACGTCAGGACGGGATTCCGGTCCGCATCTCCCGCCCGGTGTCACTGATTACGGCCCGTCAATAACACGAAGCCCCGCTCCGGGCGGGGCTTCGTCACCGACCGGCGCTGCCGGAACGGTCATTTCATCATCGATTTTTCGAACACCTTCTCCATCCGGCCTTCGCACATCCGTTTGCACTCCTTCGCCAACGCTTCCGCGTCGGCGGCGTGCTCGTGGGCGCCCTTGGCTTCCTTGAGGGCCAGATT
>Ga0256839_1001713_pt1 | contig 26029 bp, 18 predicted proteins | sample 354166metaG_FD_185968 | JGI IMG/M metagenome (GOLD analysis project Ga0256839, IMG submission 185968) | Hydrothermal vent microbial communities from Mid Atlantic Ridge, Atlantic Ocean - 354-166 | ecosystem: Environmental > Aquatic > Marine > Hydrothermal vents | place: Atlantic Ocean: Mid... | reverse complement strand
GATACAGCTCGGTTAAACGCAATACCTCATCGACTGGTGCGCAGCGGTTGGAGGCTTGCGTTAAACGCTTATCCAACAACCCTGCCTCACCTTCTTCACGGTAGCGGGCAATATATCGCCGAAAGTTACGACCACCCATGCCTAAGAGCTGTCCTGCTTCTTCTTGGCTTAACCGACCACTTTGCCAGTCATCATATACTTCTAAAAACCTCATCTTTCTTATCTCCTGTAACACTTCTGTTTGTCGCATCGTTGATTGCCTCCAAGGGCAACCTGCAAAACGGACAACTATCGTGCTACTGATGAGGACAGGTTATATGTTCCTAACACACCATATTTTTCCCGGTTGCATTCATCATACCAGTGGCTATATTGCGCCCCTCAACGGAAGGGTGACAGAGCTGGCCGAATGTACCGGTCTTGAAAACCGGCGTAGGGAAACCTACCGTGGGTTCGAATCCCACCCCTTCCGCCAGCTTAATGCTCCGCTGATTGCAGCGGGGCAAACGGCTAAGGAGAGGTGGCTGAGTGGCTGAAAGCGCGCCCCTGCTAAGGGTGTATAGAGTAACATCTATCGAGGGTTCGAATCCCTCTCTCTCCGCCATGCTTGGGCGCATTATATTTGCCCTGGCTTTTCTTGCTTTGGTAAGTGGCTGTGAAGTGGAGCAAAGCAAAGAAATAGAATGGCAGTTGCCGCTAAGTGTCCCTGATGACCCTCACGCGGCAACTACTGGCAACACGCTACCCAAGTGGGCAACCCTGATAGAAGGTAGCGCAAGCCTTGTTTTTTTGCATAAATCAACCACTCGCTTGTCACAAATCGAGCTTGAAAATGGCAACAAAGCAAAACTGGGTGACTGGTATATTGAGCTGCTTGGGTTAGCATCAGGTTTACGGGTAAAAGGGCATACTTTTATCAATGATGAAGCCATAGCCAACCCTGCCGCTTTCGTACGCTTATCTTTGGTCAATAAAGTGGTGTACGAAGGATGGTTGTACCAAGAATTTCCTGAATTATTTGGCATGGATAATTTATACTGGAAAGTTTGGGTGAAAGACATTACCATGCCGCCGTCTTCACAAGAAGACGGCAAAAACAAAAGCTCCCTTAGCTCAGCTGGATAGAGTATCTGACTACGAATCAGAGGGTCGGGCGTTCGAATCGCTCAGGGAGCGCCACTTTATCAAGAAGCACTTGCATTGTTGCAAGTGCTTTTTTATGCAAAAATATCATATATATTCGTGTGTAACACTTGAAATGCTCAAGCAGTCCATATATATGTTTGTGTAACTATTTGACATATATGCAATATTAGTCTCTTATTCGCTATGGTATTAATTCAATATGTAATCTAGTTAAGGCTGTAAAGGGAATAGTGAATTAGGAATGATATTTAAAGTTCAACAAGCAACACCTCCTATACATACGCTTATCCTTTCATGTATCTTGGTCTTTGCGCTTACATCATGCCGCTCAACTGTACCCCAACCTTCGCGCATACTGACTGATAAGCAACAAAGCCAGCCCTATTTGCTGCAAAATACAGCACCAACACAAACCCTAAACGCAAAAAGTATTCATTTCGTCGATCTTAATCATGATGGTCACTTGGATTTACTGGCTGGTGGACACACGCGATCATCAAGCTTTCAAGTTCTCTGGGGAGATGGCACAGGCAACTGGAAAGAGCAATCAGGGCCTGTAACAACCATGCAGCCACTAGCCTTTGCAACTGCTGACACCAACAAAAACAAGCTTGTAGATATTATTATTGGTGGCAAAGGAGAGCAAAAAGGGTTGCAGATCTGGGAATACCATGCGCAACAACAGCACTGGAAACTACTATCTTCACCGACGCTTTCAGGCACTTTTTCTGGCATTAAGTTTGCCGATATCAACCATGATGGGTGGGATGATATTATTGCCACACGACTAGATAATGCTGAGGGTGGTGTGGCCGTGTTTCTTAATGATGGGCAAGGCGGCTGGCGCTCGGGCCTTGGCCCATCAAGTCAAGGTGTATTTACCGATGTGGCTGTTGAAGACATCAATGGTGATGGCAACCTTGATATTATTGCCACACGCCGTGGTGGGCTGGGCGCAAAACATGATCATGACGCATGGAGCCAGGTTGGCGGCATACATATTTGGTACGGCGATGGTAATGTCCATTGGAAACCACACGAACTTGCAACCCATTCCGATGCTGAATCTTTAAGTGTCACTGATATCGATGGTGATGGCGACCTGGATATTATCACTGGGCTTTACCTGAAAGGCATTACCTATTGGATTAATCATAACAACCAATGGCATAAGATGAGTCTTACCCAAAATGGAACATGGTCATCCTTACGGGTTGGTGACTTAAATGGTGATGGCATCCAAGAACTTGTCGCAGCATCCAGTGTTGGCTCTGGCTTGCACATCTGGCATTGGCAAAATGGTCGTTTTATCCAAAACAACACATTAACCCCACAGTTTGGTAGCTACTTTGATGTCACACTCGGTGATATTTACAATGATGGAACATTGGCTGTTGCCGCAACCCGTATTGATGCAGGTGTTGAAATATGGTCTTCCAAAAAAGCTCCACCCCTGCCTTCCACCCAATCCAAAGGTAACCCAATAGGTCACCCTTTTGTTGCTACCTTTGACACGGCAAGCACACTGCTTACCCCATCTGTACAAAATGGGCTCAAACACTGGCTGGCATCCCTTGATAGCATACCCGATAATCTGCTCATTACATTGCATGCCACATCATATGAGCATATTCACTCTGATTTATATCCCAGTTCTTCGGCATTGTCCCGCGCGCGCGCGCAAAAGGTATCGCAATGGTTAAAACAACATGGTATTGAGCACACTGAAGTTCGCGTTATGCAACCTGAAAGAAAAGAGCTTTTAACCGCTGCGAATAATCATGGTTTTGTTAAACTTCAAGCTTTTGCATTACAAAAAGTAAAACTGCCAGCCTCAATTTCAAACTACAAAAGCCGCAATCTTTATGCTGTGGAAGAAAATCAGGTTTTCAAAACCATTGATGGTATCGCTGAATATAAAGTGGGTGCAGGCGATGAGCTGAAAATCACTTTTTGGCGTGGCGCAAAGCCTGATATACAAAAGGTTTTGGTGCATATTGATGGAACCATTTCACTTCCCTATCAAGCAGCCCTACAAGTCAATGCAAAAACTCCTCGTGAAATTGACGCTCTCATTACTGGTATACTCAAAAAATATGAACGCAATCCTCGCGTTGATGTCGTGGTCCTAAAAGCACGCAGTAAATACGCAAGCATTTTTGGTGAGGTGAAGTCGCTCACGCGACAGCCAACAGGTGCTGGCACATATAACCTCCAGGGAAAAGAAACACTTGTTGAGTTTCTATCTCGTGCAGGTGGGCCGACCAAAAGTGCTAATCTGAGTGCTGTGCAAGTCATGAGGGGAGGTAAAACCATTATCGCTGACCTCAACCGTGTCATCCAACAAGGTGATACTACCGAGGATATTATTATTGACCATGGTGATAGTATTTTTATTCCATCCCTAGAACAATCCAAGCGCCAAGTGTATGTGTTGGGTGAAGTGAACAAAAAAGGTATTGTAAAATTCACAGGAAACATGAACTTTTTGGATGCTATTTCACAATCAGGAGGGCTAACACCCGATGCTTATTTACCTGATATTCGCATCATTCGCGCCAATCGCGAGCAACCAGAGATTCTAGCTGTAGATTTTGAACGGTTCATGGAACAAGGGGACTTAACACAAAATCTGACCTTAATGGATAAAGATATTATTATTGTTCCGTCAAGGCCTATTGCCAATTGGAATAAGTATATTGCCGATATTTCACCAACCATTAGCTTACTCTTACAACCTGTAAGCATCGCACAACAAATCCTCACACTTCGTGTCTTATCAGGGCAAATCCAATAATGCACACACAAGTGAATGAAGGCTATGAGCTAAACTTGGCAGAATACTGGCAGATTATATCTCGCCGCCGCTGGGTTATTTTGTTTTGTGCCGTAGCTATGGCAATATTCAGTGGTTTTTTAACATGGGTCAAACAACCACCCCCACTGTATAGTTCAACAGCAGCCATTAAAATTGAATCGTCAATTAATGTTGCTGACTTATTGCTGATGGGAGGAGTGCGCTCACATTCATTCACCGATATACGCACCCAACTTGCCATTATTGAGTCATATGCTGTCATGGAGCGGGTTGCGCAACGCATGGGTATTATTCCTGAAGAATTAAGTTCAGAAGAAATTCGTGCCAACCCTGAATACATGGATGAAGTACTATCCATCAAAGACAGAATAACAGTCAGCCAAGAGGAATCATCAGGCTTAATCTTAATTACAGCAACATCCATTCGCCCTGCTTTTGCGCGTAATCTTGCCCAAGCGGTCGCTGATGAATTTAAATCTTTTAATATTGAAGATAAAAATCGTCGTATTTTTGAGGCCAAAAAGTTTATACAGCAACAACTCATTATTGTTCGTGACAGGTTAAAAAAGGCTGAAGAGCGTATTAGCGCCTATCGTAAACAGCACAACCTAGACTTTTCCAACGCTGATCCCGAACTGATGGCTCAACTCACCTCAGACTTAGAGCAAGAATATCGCAAGGCTACTGCGCACCTCAATGATTTGCGGTTTGCGATTGCACCACTGCAAAAGCGTATCAACAATGGGGCTTGGGACTTTCAGGCCATCACTGTCGCAGGACAAGTTAGTGATTATTTTGATTCACTGAATAAACGCCTAGTTGATATGGCCCTCAAGCGTACAGAATTGATGACCAACTACACTGACGAACACCCACAAATTCAAGAGCTTCAAGCCCAAGCTCATGATATTTTAGCATCTATGGTTAGTGAGTTGGAAAAACAAATATCCCTCACCCAGCGCCGTATCAAGAGTATTCAAGAGAGAATTGAGGCCACCAAACAACGCTTTCAAGGCTTACCCGAACAAGCCTTAGAAATCCAACGGATGCAGCGCACAGTACGCATCAATGAAGAACTGTTTGATCTACTGGAGAAAAAATATCAAGAAGTGCTCATTAAAGAAGCAGAAAAAGTACAAGATGTTTCGCTAGTACGCCCTGCCATGTTGCCAACATCCCGCATCAACCCTGTTAATCCTGCCCAAAGTGCTTTAGCAGGCTTAATTCTGGGCTTGGTTCTTGGGCTGGTTATTGCACTGGTTCTTGAAGCCATGGACTCATCTGTAGGTACAATCGAAGAAGTAGAGAGCTATCTTGGCACACCCGTTGTCGGCTTTGTGCCACAACTTAGTCATGATGAAGCCGTTGACTTGTTCAAAGATACCGAAGGTCTGGCTCTCAGCGGACACCAACTTGAGCGTCAAATACGCTTGGTTAGCCACTTCTCCCCCCCTTCAACCATGGCAGAAGCATACCGAAGCCTACGAACCAACCTCCTTTTCTCTCAAGAAGGAACACATAAGGTTATTTTAATCACAAGCTCAACCATTAAAGAGGGCAAAAGTACCACTGCTGCCAACCTTGCTGTTGCGCTTGCCCAACAAGGTGGACGCATTCTCTTGATTGATGCCGATATGCGCAAACCCATGCAACATCATACCTTTGGCATTCAGCGCGACCCAGGTCTTAGCGAGTGTCTACTTGGACAGTACCATTGGCAAGATGTTGTGCAGCGATTTTCCGATGTGATGCTGGGTGACATGGGTATAGACCAAGCTTTGCTCACACCAGGTTTAGATCAACTGGAAATTCTGACCTGCGGTGCAGTAAGTGCTAGCCCACCCGATCTTTTGGCCGCCCCCACCATGGATAAAATGCTTCAAGAAGTTCGTGAAGAATATGATATGGTTATTATTGACATGCCCCCTTTGCTACACACCACGGATGCAACCATCCTTGCATCTAAAGTTGATGGTGTGCTTCTTGTGTACCATATTGGTGCTGTCGTTCGGGGAGCGTTGAAGCGTGTACAAAGTAATATTGAGTCTGTGGGTGGTAAAGTGTTGGGTATTGTGCTTAATGGTGTGCACGGTGAATTGTCACCAGATTATGCAACATACAAGATGAACCGCTACTATACCTATGCCTACGGTGCTGACGAAACATTAAGAGGTAATGTATTGCAACAAACCTTGGCAAAAATCAAACGCAAGCTCCTTGCCCTTTGGGCACAAGCAAAGTGATTGTACAGCATGGCTGAAAGTCACTATCAATTTATGCGGCGCAAGCAGCGCAGGCGGCGAATTATTGTGATTTCTCTTCTTTGCATCATTTTATCCATCGCTGTTGTAACTATGCGTGAGTGTAGCCAAAATATGGTGGAGCCTTTGGACAAAACTTACCGACCTGTTGATCAACCTTATCCAGAACAAAGGTAGCCTGAACTGTGAGTATCAAGTCTATACGCATACCCATACCGCCCACCATTCTGATCACATTTGTTTTATCCACACTACTTCTATACGCCACATCCCTAGTTGCCCCGAGCTTGGTTCAAGGTCCTGTCTTACTGCTTGCCGCACTGATGATGATTGTCATCACCTTTTCCAGCATCGAGCTGGCTTTATACTTTCTAATTCTTGCTACACTTCTATCACCTGAGATTACTCTTGGCGGCGCACCAACCCATGGTGACCTTATCACCGGAAAGGTAAACACTACAGAGTCAAGGGGTATTACCATACGCCTCGATGATATTATGTTGACCTTAATCACCATCACATGGATGTTCCGAATTGCTATTCGCAATGAATTGGGCATACTCAAACGCACGCCCATCAACCAAGCAGCCGGGCTATATTGGTTCGCAGCGGCTTTCAGCACCATCCTCGCTTACTTTCAAGGTGATGTTGGTGTGTACGGTTTATTTTTTATTGTCAAATACCTTGAATATTTTGTCTTGTTTTACATGGTTATTAACCACATCCACGATGAAGCAATTATCAAACGCTTGCTGTTTGTCATGATCTTTACCTGCATGGTTGCTTCACTTGTTAGCATGCTGCAAATCCCTCAAGGCTTACGCGTATCCGCGCCTTTTGAGGGAGAACAAGGTGAGCCCAATACTTTTGGTGGGTATTTGATGTTTATGTTTAGCGTGCTGCTGGGTATCTTGTTGCACACAACAAGCCCCAAGCAGCGCTTGATGCTGTTTGTTATGCTGGGCATCATTTTTATCCCCTTTATTTTCACAGAGTCCCGCAGCTCTTACATTGCGTTTGCTGCATCCATCCTTTTATTTTTATTGTTCTCCCCCCGCAAAAAGCTTTTGCTTTTCATGTGTTTTTCCAGTATTGTCATAGCCCCTTTTATTATCCCTCAAAATGTCATGAATCGTATTTTATTTACATTTAATCAAGCAGAACAAGAAGGTCAGCTTGTGGTTGGCGAACTTAAAATTGACACATCAACAACAGAACGACTGAAATCATGGGAAAAAGTTTTGACCAAGTCATTTCCCGAGAATCCATTCTTGGGTGTTGGTGTAACAGGGGGGCAATTCTTGGACGCACAATACCCAAGAGTGCTTTTAGAAACAGGTATGGTTGGTTTGATACTTTTTATTTGGTTTCTCAGGCGGATATGGGTACTACTTAAAAGCCATAGCAAAAAGATTCGTGACCCTATGATGCGTGGTGTTGCCTTGGGCACACTCTGTGGTTATGGCGGGCTTCTGGTTCACGCTATTGGCGCAAACACCTTTATCATTGTTCGTATTATGGAACCATTTATGATTACACTTGGATTAATCTTGGCAATGCGTATGCTTGAAAAAGAACAAGAACACGCAGGAAAGCGTTTACAGTAGCATATCTTCAATCACAAACTGAATGGACTCAGCACCTCGAAAGGTATCTTTCTGTAGTTGCCCAAGAAGAGAGACCGTTAAGCCCTGTTGTAGCAAGCTTTCTGCACCCAAGTGCCGAAACAACACTGCTGGCACAAACCGTTGGCCATCAGTAAGCATAAGCCGACACACACCACCTTTGAGCTTTTTGAAATCTGCAATGGTAACCTGATGTATCAGCCATACACATGCGGGATTACCTTGACCCAAAGGCTCAAAGCGTGCCAACCGGCTAGCAAGCCCATGATGTAGGGCCTGAAGGCTAAGCGCACCATCAATCGGTAGTGTTTGCGGCTGATCTTTCAGCTCTGCTTGCTGCTTTTGCACTGCCATATCAAATGCTGCCACAAAACCAGGCCACGCTTCCTTTTTCACTGTGCCACCACCAGCTCCTGCGTGACCACCAAACCTGTCCAAATATTCTGAACACATATACAGCAAGTTGCCAACATGAAAACCACACACCCCCCGCAATGAAACACGGATATGTTGCATCGTATCTACAAAGCCAACCGCTGCAGGCCTGCCATATTGCCTCGCCAGTCGCCCTGCAACCAAGCCTACAACTCCCGCGTGCCATGTTTGATCATAAACAGCCAGTGTATGACCATAGGCAAGCTTTAATTTTGCTGTGGCTTGCTTAAAAGTGTCTGACTCAATTTTCCTTCGTTCTTGATTCAATCCATCCAACACAAGCGCAAGCCTTTTGGCCTGTTGCTCATCCTGGCAACATAAAAGCCTCATCGCATCCTCACCATGCTGCATTCGCCCTGCGGCATTAATGCGTGGTGCCAAATAGAACGCAACTGTCTCCGCTGAAATACGGTTTTTATTGACCTTGGCTGTATCCATCAAAGCTGACATACCTATCGAGGGTGCTGTTTTAAGTTGCCGCAAACCAAAATGTACCAACACACGATTCACACCCTGCAACGGCATCACATCAGCAATCGTTGCCACAGCTACCCTATCTAAAAGTTGTTTCAAGTCATAATCAGGGCGTTGACCTTGTTTGCCTAATTGCTTCCACACTGCTACCAAGAGAAAAAAAGCAACACCTGTACCACAAAGTTGTCTATCTGCAAACCCACAATCATCTCGCGCTGGGTTAAGTATGGCAAAAGCACGAGGTAATGTTTTATCTGGCAAATGGTGATCAGTGATGATGAAATCAAAACCATGCAACATGGCGTAATCGCAAGCTTCAAAACATGTCGTGCCTGTATCCACGCTTAAGCCCACAACAGCACCCGTATCCATGGCTGATTGCAGTGCGTCCATCCCAATACCATGCCCGTCATTCACCCGGTGTGGAATCGAGTATCCAACATCAGCTCCTATCGCGCGTAACGCCTCAACCAACACACATGTACCACTCACACCATCACAATCAAAATCCCCAAACACATGTATTTTTTCTTTTTTTTGTATTGCTCGCACCAACCTGGACGCAGCCAGGTCCATATCTTGCATCAAAAATGGGTCAGGAAGATCGGATAACGCGGGTGTAAAAAACTTATCTTTTTCTTTGAGATTGCGAGCTTTGAGCAAGCCTTGCCAGGCTTGAACAGGATCATTCGCGATCAGTGGCTGATGCCGCCATACTACCATTTTCCCCTTGTGGGTAAGCTTTCCTATCCACTGATCATCCACCATCAATGCTTGATCAGACCCTGGCTACCAATATCGCTCGCTTGGGAGCAGGATAACCTTCAATTGTTTTTGCTGTATTTTGTGGATCTAGATAATCAGCCAAAGACTCAAACTGCATCCAGTCTGTTACCCGCTGCTCTTCAATACTTGTGGTATTCACATCGACACAACGAATATCGTGAAAGCCCAAGCGCTCCAACCAAAGTGTAAGCATGGCAACAGAAGGGATAAACCATACATTGCGCATCTTGGCATACCGCCCCTTTGGCATGAGGCATGTGGTCTCATCCCCATTCACAACCAAGGTTTCCAAAACCATTTCTCCACCACTTATCAATAGCTCCTTGATACGCAACAAATGGCTTAAAGGCTCTTTGCGATGATACAATATCCCCATAGAAAAAACAGTGTCAAAGCTGCGCATGTGTTCTGGCATGGCATCAATACCTGCAGGAATATAAAAAGCTTGCGCCTGGGGTTGATATCGCTTAATGGTTGCAAAATGAAATGCAAACAGTGGTGAAGTATCAATGCCCAACGCAAAACTGGCCCCTGCTTCCAACATACGCCACAAGTGATAACCAGAACCACATCCAATATCCAATACCTTGCGACGCCAAAGCGGTGAAATATGTGGATAAACACGCTGCCATTTCCAGTCCGAACGCCACTCCGCATCAATATTCACACCAAACACTTGAAATGGTCCCTTACGCCAAGGGCAAAGTGCTTTTAATGCAGCAGTAATTTCAGATTGAGAACAACTTGTTTCTTCAGCCTGCCCTACCTTAATTCTGGAACCATTCTTGAATGTGTTGGTTTTCTCCAGTGGCAAAGCGGCAAAAGCGGCTTGCCACCGCTTAAAATCACCATGCTTGGCAATGTGATCCCAGCCCTGCTGATATAAGTTTAGCAATATATTTTTATGCGCCACAACAGACGCGTCATCCAAACTCTTCGCCAGGCTAAACTTTTCATGTTGAATATAGTGGTAAAGCGGACATTGCTGTGAAGTCATAACCGCAAATGCTAAATGAATTAAGCTTGAGTTAAAGCAAAAAAGGCTTGCATGGATAAGCAAGCCTTTTTCACCATATTACTATGTTGTATTACTTTACAATCAGCTCAACACGGCGATTCTTTGCCCGACCTTCACGCGTACGATTATCCGCAATGGGGTATGCCTCACCATAACCTTTGGCGGTGACACGAGAAGCTTCAATACCATGCGAAACCAGATAATCTTTTACCGCATTAGCTCGTAAGCCTGATAAGTATTCATTATACGAAGCCTTACCGCCACTATCTGTATGGGCTGCGACTTCAACTTGAATATTCGCTCGCTTTTTAAGAATCAAAACAGCTTGATCCAAGGTTTCTTTCGATGATGCCGTTAAAGTTGCCTTGTTGCTCTCAAAGTTGATGCCTTTTAAGTCTATCACTTCTGAGTTGGTATAAGATCGTATTGGCTGCACCGTAGGCTTCGCTTTTGCCTTAGGCTTGTTGGGCTTGGGCTTTGCTACTGGCGTAAGCTTTTCTTTCTTCGCCGTACATTTGGTTTTTGCTGCTTGCGCGGCATCAAGACCTTCAGCTATCAGCGCTTGTGCCTCATCCATATTGTAATTGCCACCTTCCTCAATCTCATGTGCTGCATACAATGCTTTTACCTCAGCCTTGGCCAGCTCTGCTGGAGCACACCGCTCTGCCCCTAGGCTTTTTGCTTCAGCAACCTTCTTGTTTAACCCTTCAAGCTCAAGCTTGTCTTCTGTTGTGGGCAGGTGCGTAGCACAAGATGCAAGTGTAGCACACGCGATAAGCAAAATAGTTTTCTTCATTATTTCCCTCCTGATTGTGCTGCATGTTTCTCAGCTTCATCCATAAATACAGCTGCATCAGCAAGATGTTGCTGATCCTTTTCTTCTTGAGCGACAATAACCAGCTCTCTTGCCATATGTGCATGATAGTCTGTTTTTCCTTGTACACTTGCTTTGACGCTATCTGCCCGACTTTCGATGCCTGCAAATGCTGGACCTGTTGTCAGCAATACAGTCAACAATAACAATATTTTCATCATACCCTCGCTTCTGTTTTTTTCTTCAATAAAAAAGAAGGCAGCAGCCTATACAACACCGAGCTTCTTGCTGGTGTCATATCTCACTTGGTCAGATAAGCAAAATGCCTAGTCGCTTTTACGCTTGAAACCTAACAAGGAAAGCACGCTTCCAGCGATACATACCTTATGGCTACGATAAAAGGTCTTCATAATAAACTAGGAGAGCGACAATGCTTAAACTTATCACACCATTAACTTATATATTAGCTTGTTTAACCATGTTTCAAACCACAACCATGGCATGGGAGCAACACAGTCTTCCTGTAGCTTTCACAGATAGCAGTACAGCGCACTACGGCGGCAATAAAGCGCCTTTGGTTTTGTCCAACACGCACATCCAGGTTGCAACCGCCCAGGGTGCTGGTGTGCAACTTTGGACTTCAAACCATGATGGTATCACTTGGCAAACAACCCAATTATCAAACAATACAGCCTTCACACATACCTACCTGGCATCTCCATCTTTGGTTTTAAGCTGGGGAAAGACACAGCCGCCAACCATGTTTTACCAAAACATATCCTCTGGTAGCTGGTCTGCTGCATCACCGACATGGCCACTTACAAACTGGCATATCATTGATGTAAACACATCAACTACTGGGGATATAATTGTATTGGCAACCACGCCTGAACAAGAAAAGCTTGTTGAAGGTGAGTTGTTTATCTTGCGCGGCAACCTTCAAGGTTGGTCAAAGCCTGTTCATTTGAGTCAACCCACCACGTTGGTAGGCGATGCTTCAATCGTGGTACACTCGTCAGGTTTGGAGAGTGTTGTTTGGAGCGAGCGTAATGGTAATGCTTGGCGGATTCTATCACGCAATAGTTCCGATGGTTATACATGGTCCAGCCCGCTTACTATCGTTGAAAGTATTGCCGCACCTTATTTTCAAGAAGCTGCTGTCCAAATTGATGCAGATAGCCTAAACCAAGAAGAAATTGCCTTGGCTTATACAGGATGGATGATGCAAGCACACAGTCAAGTTTGGAGCAAGGCATTTGATGCTATTTCTGGTCAAACAACACAAGCTAGCTCTTTACTGCCTGATGCAGGTGATATGGTTCATCAGCCTTCTCTAGTCACCCTTGCGGATAACACTTGGGCAGTAGCCTGGCAACAAAAAATAGGCATTGACTCAGAAATATATATTGCTCAACATCATGCAGGCACATGGTCAGATGCGGTGAATGTATCCGCAGATCCAAACCATATGGATAGAGACCCACATATTGCCAAAGGTTTATCCAAAACACTAAACATTGCATTTACTCGCCGCATGCAAGCTGACATCCAGGAAGTTTATATGTTTGCTGAAGGTGATATCAATGATAGCAGCCTGGATAGCGATGGTGATGGCATTCCAAACACGCAAGAGCAAGGCTTTGATTTAGATAATGATGGTATTGATGATGCGCATTCAGCGCGTGTTGCAACCTGGCTGGCAGAAGATGGTCGTTATGCGCTTATTGTTCAAGGCAATGGCGAACTTCGACAAGTTCAATCACCTTCACTGCACAACACAAATATTAAGCTACCCGACTCACACCAAGCTTCCAGTGCTTTATTTGTTTTCCAAATTGATGCCTTAAACCATGGAGAAACAACACAGGTTCATGTTCTCACACCAAACCACTTGGATGAACATACCACATGGTTAAAACTTCATACACATGTATATGAGTCACACAATGCGTATCATACAGTAGCCCCTGATGATACAGGTCGTGGCCTTATCATTTCCCTTACAGATGGCGGCGCTAATGATAAAAATGGCATAAGCAATGGTATTGTTGTTGACCCTGCCGTACTTGCGACCCCTAAAACCACAATACCCGACAGCACCACCAGCCACCTTGGAAGCACATCTGCGACACAAGCTGAAGGAGCTTGCCTTGCACCCACAAGTCACAACCCTTGGGTAGTTGTGATGCTTATGGGGTTAATCGTGCTCATCAGCTATCTTCAAAGCAAACACTAAACAATATAAAAAAGCAACCCGCCAGAAATAGGGTTGCTTTGGAATGGTTCACAAACAGCTTTCAAAATGACAGCTAAAACGGAATATCATCATCCACAGGCGCTGAATTAAAATCAGGCTGATCTGCAAATGGATCATTGTTTTGCGCTGGCTGTGTTTGCTGACCACCACTTTGATAACCACCATCAGGACGACCACCAATCAAATCAAGCGTGTTGACGCTTACTTCAACAGAAGTACGGCGCACGCCTTCTTTATCATCATATTCACGCACCCGAAGTTCGCCCGATATGGCAACCTGTGTGCCTTTTTTTAAGTATTGTGGCAAGCCGCCTTCAGCACGCTTGCCAAACAATGAGCACCTAACCCAATTTGTTCCTTTGTTGTCGCCATAGCCATAGTCAACAGCCACGGTAAACGAGCAAATTGCCATACCACTTTGCGTAAAGCGTTGCTCACTATCTCGCCCTAACCTGCCTGTAAAACTATATACATTCATACCCTTCTCCTCTTCCTATTATGTTCTATATTCTGCATTAATTTCAATATATTCATGGGTTAAGTCACCCGTCCACACCCGTGCACTTGCATCACCCAAACCAATATCCACGCGCAAAGTAAATTCCTGTTTGGCAAACACGGCCATACCCAAAGCATCTTGGTAATCAGGGTGCAAGTTACCATCTTTGAGAATCAACACATCATCAGCTTGAATACTTACCTTTTCAGGTTGAATCGGTGCATCACTGTTGCCAATCGCCATGATAATTCTGCCCCAGTTGGCATCTGAGCCTGCAAATGCCGTTTTCACCAAAGGAGACACCGCAATGGTACGCCCTAAAGTACGGGCTTGTTCTTCATCTTCTGCACCCGTCACTTCAATCGTGACAAACTTGGTTACACCTTCGCCATCGCGCACAATCAATTGCGCCAGCTTAATCGCAACTTCTTCTAAAGCTTGTTCAAATGCAGAGGTGTCTTCAAGTTCGTCATAACCAAGCCCTAAACCTGATGACAACAAATAAACCGTATCATTGGTGGAAGTATCGCCATCCACGCTGATGCTATTAAAGGAGACATTCGCCACTTTAGATAACATGCGCTGCAACGCATCGGCAGGAATCGGTGCATCAGTCGCAATAAATCCAAGCATGGTTGCCATATTGGGATGAATCATACCACTACCTTTAGATACGCCTGTGATGGTATAAGTCTTACCTGCCACTTCAAATTGCTTTGAGGCATATTTAGCAAAGGTGTCTGTAGTTCGAATCGCTTCAGCAGCTTGAATCCAGTTATCTTCTGCCAATGAATCTTTGGCTTCGCCAATCGTTGCACGAATCCGTTCAATCGGAAAGGGTTCACCAATCACACCTGTTGATGCGGATAAAACTTGATACGGCGCAACCCCTGCAACATCCGCACCCAAATCAATCAATTGCTGCGCCCACACCCGCTCCATCTCGCCCACGCCCGCGTTGGCATTACCCGCATTGGCAATAATCGCGCGAATATCTGTAGTATGTTCACGAATAGCTTTCTCGCCCAAGTCCACACAAGCTGCCCGAAAATGATTTTGTGTAAACACTGCTGCTGCCTGCGCAGGCACATCGGCAACAATCAAGGCTATATCTTGGCGTTTCCCCTTAAGGTCAGGTGATTTAACACCACACGATGCCGACCCCACCCGAAAACCAGGAACAGGCAAAGGCTTGATCAAAGTGTAGGGAAGATTTGGCATGATCAGCGTTTCTTCCCATGACACTGCTTATATTTTTTACCCGAACCACAAGGGCAAGGGGAATTGCGTCCAACTTTTTCACCCTTTCGTTGATAGGTTGCATTCGCAGGCTCAGGTTCATTGCTTTGCACATTATATACAATGCGTTCTTCTTCTGGCTCAGGTTCAGGCTCTTGCACTTCAACACGGAACAAAGACATAATCGTTTGTGAGCGTACACGCTCCAACATATGACTAAACAACTTAAACGATTCATGTTTATATTCTTGAATTGGATTTTTCTGGGCATAGCCCCGCAAACCCACACTTTGGCGCAAATGATCCATGGCCAACAAGTGATCTTTCCATAAATTATCCAGCACCTGCAAGAGCAACCATTTCGCAAAACCTCGCATTTGTTCCAAACCCGCCGCAACCTCTTTAGCTTGCAAGTGCGCTTTTAATGTTTCCACAAGTTTGGTACGCATATCATCAGCATGTTCCACATCTTCGTCATCTGCCCAAGACTGTACATCAGCTTGTATATTAAGCTCTTCGCTTAGCGCCTTTTGTAAACCTTCAATATCCCAGTTGCTCGGTATATCGGATAAATAGCTTGCCACGAGGTTGTCCACATAGTCCAACATCATATCTTCAATCACATCACTCACATCTTCAGACTCAAGAAGTTCGCGTCGTTGCGCATAAATGACTTCCCGTTGTTGATTCATCACATCATCATATTCCAGAAGCTGTTTGCGAATATCGAAGTTGCGCCCTTCCACTTTCTTTTGTGAGTTGGCAATGGCCTTACTCACCCAAGGATGTTCAATGACCTCACCTTTATTAAAACCCATTTTGGTAAGCATACCTTGCATCTTCTCGCCACCAAAAATACGCATCAAATCATCTTCAAGCGACAAGTAAAAGCGGGTTGAGCCTGGATCACCTTGCCTACCCGCTCGCCCACGCAATTGATTATCAATGCGACGCGATTCATGGCGCTCTGTACCAATAATATGCAATCCACCAAGTGCAACCACTTCATCATGTTCAGCTTGGCATTGTGCTTTAATTTCTTCAGCGCGCTTATGGCGCTCTTCATCACTTAGCTTATCGGAAAGTTGAGCAATCAACATATCAGGATTGCCGCCCAGCATAATATCTGTACCACGACCTGCCATATTGGTGGCAATCGTGATGGCTCCTTTGCGCCCTGCTTGGGCTACAATTTCAGCTTCTCGCTCATGGTGTTTGGCGTTGAGTACTTCATGCTTAATGCCTTTTTTCTTCAACATATCTGACAACATTTCAGACTTTTCAATTGAAGTTGTACCCACCAATACCGGTGCACCTGTTTTGGAGGTGCCTATAATATCAGCAATGATGGCTTCATATTTATCTTCCTGATCACGATAAATCAGATCCCCCAAGTCCTTGCGAATCATTTCTCGATTGGTCGGCACAATCACGACTTCCAAACCATAGATTTTCTTGAACTCTTCAGCCTCAGTATCTGCTGTACCTGTCATACCAGCCAAAGTGTCATACATACGGAAAAAGTTTTGAAAGGTAATTGAAGATAAGGTTTGATTTTCAGGCTGAATGGTGACCCCTTCTTTGGCTTCCAGAGCCTGGTGCTGACCATCAGAATAACGGCGACCTGCCATCATCCGACCAGTAAACTCATCAATGATCACCACTTCATTATTCCGCACAATATAGTCTTTTTCACGAGTAAATAAGGTGTGTGCCCGTAAACATTGCGTTGCAGCATGAAGCAAGTTGATATTTTCTGGGTCATACAAGCTTCCCGCTTTGAGCACGCCCACTTCACGATACAAAGCTTCAATATGCTCAACACCTTGCTCCGTGAACGACACATTTTTATCTTTTTCATCCAGTTCGTAGTCAGCTGCATCGAGCTTGCGAATCAAGCCATCCGTCAAGGAGTAAAGCTCACCTGCCTGCTCCGTTGGACCTGAAATGATCAGTGGCGTACGCGCTTCATCAATCAAGATGGAATCAACTTCATCAACAATAGCAAAATGATAACCGCGCTGCACCAAATCTTCGACAGAAAAAGCCATATTATCACGCAAATAGTCAAAGCCAAATTCATTGTTGGTGCCGTAAGTGATGTCCGCAGCATAGGCTTCCTTTCTATCTGCATGTGCCATATGGCTCACAATCACCCCTGTTGTTAGCCCCAGAAAACCATAAAGCTTGCCCATATTCTCTGCATCTCGTGATGCCAGATAATCATTCACTGTGACAACATGCGCGCCTTTTCCTGCCAACGCATGAAGATAAACAGGCAATGTGGCCGTTAAGGTTTTACCCTCACCCGTTTTCATTTCAGCAATTTTACCTTGATGAAGAATGATGCCACCCAGCAATTGCGAATCAAAATGCCGCATACCCAACACTCTGCTCGATGCTTCACGAACCACGGCAAAAGCTTCGGGCAGCAAATCATCCAGGCTCTCCCCTTTTTGAATGCGCGCTCGAAATTCATCTGTTTTTGCGCGAAGTTCTTCATCGCTTAACTTGGCGGTTGCATCAGCAAGTTCATTGACTTGCCGAACAATCGGATACAAGCTTTTTAACACTCGCTCATTGCGGTTGCCAAAGACTTTGGTTAATAACTTTAACATGAATTCCCCTGATCAAGATGTAACCATTGATTAATTTGCACGCAAGATAGCGTACCTTATGCATAAAATCATGTAATTTATGATGGTCATTAGATTTTGACATGATAGGCAAGCTTGTCATGTCAAAATCATCAACCCTAAGCGTAAATAAACTTTTTAATACTTTCACTAAAGTTCTGATCAGAATATGGCTTCTGTATAAAACCTGCCAAACCTTTTCCAGCAAAATAACTGGTTGCTTCTTGCTCATTATAACCTGATGAAAGTATCACCCGTACATCAGGCTGAAGCACGCGCAGCAAGCGAAAACACTCTTTTCCATCCATTTCAGGCATGGTCATATCCAACAATACAAACTGAATCTCATCCTGGTATTGCTTAAAGATATCAATACCTTGCTGGCCAGATCTTGCCGTCATCACGCTATACCCCATATCTTCAAGCATGGCACGAGCTGTCTCACATATACTGACTTCATCATCAATCACCAATACCAAACCTGAGGCTGCATCCACCTTATCTTGAGATGGTTGGGTCCTATGCTCCTCGGTTGTGGAGGATACAGGAAAAATAACCTTAAAAGTTGTGCCTTTACCCTGCTCAGAATACACACGAAGCGCTCCTTGATGCCCATTAACAATACCAAGCATGGCGCTCATACCCAAGCCACGCCCAGTGCACTTGGTTGTAAAAAAAGGATCAAACATCTGCCTCTGAATATCTTTGCTCATGCCACAGCCTGTATCTGAAACTTCCAGGTAAATGTATTCACCTTCATCTTTTTCAGTATCACCATATGCTGTTGATAAATAATCTTTATCCGCATACATCTCACCAATAGATACTGTAATTCTTCCTGGCTTATCTTCACCTATCGCTTCAGCTGCATTGGTGAGCAAATTGAGAACAACTTGCTGAATTTGCGCAACATCTGCATCAATCATCCTTAAGTTATCAGGTACATCAAAATAAAGTGTAATATGTTTAGGAACAGAAACCTCAATCAACTTCATCATATTTTTCACCAACAATGATAAGTTCACAGGCTCAATAACAAATTTCCCTTTGCCAGAATAAGCCAACATTTGCCGACACAAATCAGCTGCACTGTGGCTTGCCTGCAAAATACAATCGATATGCCGATACACAGGTGTTTCAACATCAAGCTTTTTCAAAGCTAATGAAGCATTGCCTAAAATCGTTGTCAAAATATTATTAAAATCATGGGCAATACCACCAGCCAAAACTCCTAGCGAACTGACTCTATCTGCGTGGTTCAACTTTTCTTCCATTTTCTTTTGTAGTGTGATATCCCTTTGTATCACGGCATATCCATAAGTTTGATGGTCATCATGTAAAGAAAACGCATTTTGCGAAACCTCATACAAGCTCCCTTCCTTGGACTTGTTCTGAAAAACATGCAAATAAGGTATACCCAACTGAAGCCTCTGCCACCATTCAGCATATGGTATTTGCCCTTCTTCATCGTGCCAAACCAACGCTAGCGTTTGCCCTATAGCTTCTTGTTGTGAAAATCCACTGGTTCGCTCAAAAGCAGGGTTAACATAATCTATGCGACCCTTGGTATCCAAGACAATAACCAACTCATCAGCCTGCTCAATCACTGCCGCCAAACGCTTGGAGTGCGCCTCTACAAGCAACTTATCCTTCATGCTCGAAATATTTTCATCCATCAACGATGTCACCAAGACACCAGCTTCAATAAGAAAAAGTATAATCAACACCAGTATGGCAAGTGCTTCCTGCGGCAAACCAGCACTGCCTATACCCATGCTGCTCATAGAAAAGAAGCTAACCCCTGCCATGGCCGTGTAGTGCATCGAAGAAATAGCCATACCCATGAGCAAAGCGATAGGAATCTTATATTTTAATTTTCCAAAGGTATAAGAAAGCTTAACTTCTTCTAAAAAAGATAAGCCAAAGGCAGACACAACAATAGCTACAACAACAGAAGCCCATGCCACCCAGTGATTATGCTGCATACTTGCATCCACAATCATGGCAGCCATACCAATATAGTGCATGGATGCAATAGATAAACCCAAAACAACGGACAACATCATATGCCTTAAGCCTCGGATGCTTTTATCTTTTGTGATAAATAACCCTGTTACTCCAGAAGCCAAGACAACAACTAACAACGACAGTATCGTCAAGGGCAAATCATAAGTCACTTTCAAAGGCAGTTGAAAAGCCAACATACCAATGAAGTGCATCCCCCATACACCCACACCAAAACTAAAACCAAAGAGTGCAGACCAAAGGTATCGCGACCTTGCATCAGTCGCCTTCGCTATCCTGGAAACCGTGCTAAATGCAACAAAAGATGATACGATAGCAACCATGATGGATATGATAAGCAGCCCAATATCATATACCCCAATGACTTCTATTTGCATACATCATCCTTTCTCATACTTTTATCACGCCTAGCCAAAGAGCCACAGTATCAAGGAACCCCAACCCCAATCAGCGTATCAATGCTCATGCTTACACTCGCAACTTAGCAATACATATGCCAAAAGCAAGCAAACTGAAGAAAACACTGAACAAGTTACCAAGGCATATATGGATGTTTCTTCGCTCAGCAACTACTCGCCACAACCACCCAAAACAACCACCGAACCACCAGACTCCACCACAAGCTTGCGTTCTGCATCAACAACCTCAATGGGTAACAGAGCAATACCCTGATAGTTCCCGTCATCATTCTGAGCAAGGCTGGTCACATCACCGACTTTAACCGAAGTCAACACTGGGCATGGTACATCCACACGCTCATCCAACAAAACACGATACAGCTTCTTCTTAATGCCGCCACGCCATTGCATACGACTGGTCACTTCCTGTCCTACATAGCACCCCTTGTCAAAGCTCACACCTTGCCGCTCAATCAAGTTGGCATTGAGTGGATGCAGCTTCACATCCCAATCCACTCCCAACATAGGTATGCCTCTCAGAATACGCCCCTGCTCCATTATCGCTTCATCCACATTGCTCTGTAATGGGATATTAGCTCCCATAAGCCAAACGCCATCCCATGCTGACTCTATCATGCGTAAAGCAAATATATCCGATTGATTCGCAGCGGCTAAATAACCTGATGCTGGCACAGGCAAGCCTTGCTTAGCCAGTGCTGTATCTACATCAATACCTTGGGCACTCACCACTTCCCATGATGAAACCTTGCCTATACGCAAGTCGTGCCCCAAGGCAAACATCCGTATTCGCTCTATCAATGCTACCGTAAACTCTTGTGGACACAAAAACATCACTTCCGCCCAATTGCCCTTGTGTTGAGTGAGAAGCAAATAAAAGTCTGTGACTGCTTTACCCTGCGGCGTTAAAACCGCTGCATACAACGCTTGGTCAAAAGTAAGTTTATTGATATCTTGTGTGATTTGACCTTGAAGGTATGCCAAGATATTTTCACCTGAAGCCTTGACCACAACAAAAGCAGTTCGACGAGATATTTTGAGTGCTGAATAACCAGTATGCGACATATTTTTTACCCCCTATCAGGGTCGAAACCCTTATAATATGAATGTTTTTTAACAATCCTGAAAAGTTGTGCACCAAAGCTGTGGATAACTTTGTGTATAACCAACTCTACACCTTATATATTATTCAATACTTAAGCCCCAGCAGCTTAGTGACTATTTTTTAGGCATTTTTGTTTATTGCTTAAAAAACAAATATTTACATTATTTATTTACTTAAAAAAATCAACCCGCAAACTTAATTGAGACAAAAAAGTGACAAATGCCTGAAAAAGTGAATAACTTCTTATGTCAAGTATTTTTTTCATGTGATAAATGTACCATCTGCACGCTTTTTTCGCCTGATTGCACCGCAAGTTCAATGGTTGCGGGCAACCCACCAACTTGTGGTGCTTCACCTATATCAAAAACATGATCAGGCAAGACAATTTGCCGATATTTTCGGGTCAACACTGTCGCTCTTTTTTCACGAATAAAGCGTATTTTTTTAGGCTGCGAAAGCTTTATATTCAGCATGGCTTCTATCTCTGATAATACCAGTGCAATTAATTCTTCTCGTGTTTTATCGGATTCATCTGCGCTAATAATCGCACACAGATGCTGTAACCCGCTTTCCTGGTTCATCATCGCCGAGACATCAAACAGCCACTGCCCATAAGTACCTAACATACCTTGCATAATATTGGGCAATGTAATCTTGTCTTCAAACCACAAGTGAATATTGGTAATCGCATGGGTTGCCACATCTTCATGGATGCCAAGCAAGCGATTTCGCGCAAAAGTGGGAAGCGCTAAAACAATCGAGTCATGATGCAAATCATCAAGGCTACGAATGGATGATCCAAGCTTGATACGAACATTCAAATCCCTCAACTTATCTGTAAGTGGGGCAACCAAAGCTTGGGATAATGGCTTATTAAACCAACCCATCCTAGCATGGCGGTGCGATGAAAAGGATAACGCCAAAACAAGCGCAAATGTTTTGGCTTTGGCAGTGCGCATGGGTTCATTCATCACCCCCAAACACAAGACCTCCAACATATCCTCAACCAAGCGTTTCGGCGCTTTGATTTCATCCATCCATTGCTGCACCGTTTGTTCTTCATCGCGGTTTGCCATGGTCATGGCAAGCCTAAGCATGGCTTTAACACTACTTAAATCATGCCCAGGCAAGCGATAAACTGCCCAAATAAGCGCAAGATTAACAGGCAACCAAGGCTTAGCCTTCAAATCAAAAAAACCGCGCGATTTATCCCAAAGTGACAATGTTAATGATGATTGCCAGCTCACATATTGCGTTGCATCAATATCTTCGAGCAACTTTAATGTACTATGGTATGCACCCACCATGGCATGAGGGCCATTATCCACCCACTCATCGACTTCTTCATCATAAAAAGACTTGGTGCGCCCACCCAAAGCAGGGGCAGCTTCAAACAAATCGACCTGATAGCCTGATTCAGCTAAACGAAGGGCAGCCGTCATACCCGCAACGCCACCGCCTACAACAGCAACACGCATTAAAATGAAACTTTAAGCGGCAAACCTTTTTTTACCGCTTTTTTTTCATAACGATAAGCTTTCCATGCCACCCATATTTTTTTCAAGGGCGTTAATCGTGCGGGGTGCTGCCAAACATCAAAATCCACAGCTTTAATTTTTGTCAAATGCGCATAATAAATCGCCCCCATCATGATGGATGGAGTCAAACTTTGCCTGTCTTCTTCGGGCAGCGCAGCAAGCGCATCTTGATACGCCTGCTCTGCCTTATCGTAATAATATTGCAGTAAGGCTTTAAGGTTGGCACTGATTTGCGCATTATCCGTAAAGCCTTGGCGAATATCTTGATCAGTCACTTTGAACTTGGCACGAGCTTGCTGTGGCAAATAAATACGCCCAATTTTGGTATCTTCATATACATCTCTTAAAATATTGGTGAGTTGTAAAGCATCGCCCATCTTCAGCGCAAACTGCTTGGATTTTTCATTGGTATAACCAAACACAGCAATCGACATCAGCCCCACCACGCCAGCAACACGATAACAATACAACATCAAATCTTCATCGGTCACGATTGGTTTGCCCGATACATCCATCAGCATGCCTTCAATCATTTCAGTAAACTGCTCTTTTTCCACAGGATAATGCGCAATGGTCCACATCAACTCTTTACCAACGGGGTGACGAGCTACCCCTTCAAAGACACGCTCAACCTCTTCCTGCCAAAACGCAAGCTTACGCACTGCAATTTCTTTTTCTTTGATTTCATCCGCAATATCATCCACTTCACGGCAAAAGGCATACAACGCCATCATGGCGCGGCGCTTTTCAGGTGATAAAAACAAAAAAGCATAAAAAAACGATGAACCAGAGCCTCTGGTTTTATCTTCACAATACTTTTCCGGGCTCATACATATCCTCGCTGATGATTATGTTTTGGTCGCAGCGTCATACTGACAATGCTAAGGCTCACCTTCAGCCAATCAAGCTTAGTTAATGTAGGGCGTTGTTGCAGCGGGTTTGATAAAGCTTTGGTTGCTGCCAAAATAGAGGAGCCACCTGCCAAGGTTGCCGCAATTTGCATGCGCAAACGAAACGGCAAATAAACAAGAATCACATAACCTTGGGTAAACAATGCTTCAGTTTCAGCAATGGCTTGATCAATCGCGGGGCGAAGTTGCGCTATACCCACCTTACCTGATAACACATCTTCCCTGCTGATATGCAAAGGCTTTAACCATTCATCTGCCAAGTAACAACGCCCTTTGGGCAAGTCCACCTTAAAATCTTGCCAAAAATTAGTCAGTTGCAGGGCAGAGCAAACCGCATCCGATGCCTTCAATGCCTTTTCATCGTCAATATGATGCAAAGCAAGCATCAGCCGCCCTACAGGGTTGGCAGAATGCTTGCAGTAAAACATCAAATCAGCTAACGATGCAAACCCCTTAAAGTTTACATCCATACGAAATGCAGTGAGCAAGTCACGAAACAATTGCGCATCCAAGTCATGACGGCGCATCACATCAGCAAGCGCAATAAACACTGAGTTATCACTCTTATCCTGCAAACATAAATCCAGCTGGTATTCCCAATCATCGAGTTTTTTTAAGCGTTCATCCGCAGTCAAATCACCCTCATCGGCAAAATCATCCGCCGCTCTAGCAAAAGCATAAATCACTGCCACCGCAGGTCGTAGTTCTTTATTCAGCAGCAACGAGGCTGTTGGAAAGTTCTCATAATGTTCGCTGGCAATGCTTTGGCAGTGCTTATACGCTTGCTCAATACTTAACTTATTTGGCATGGCTGCATCTTAGAATGGAAGTTTGACAAGGCAACCGCTATGCTTGCCACCCATTGATGTTGTTTTAACCAAGAGGGATGATCCATGTTTGATTCATTAACCAGCAAATTAGGTAATATCGCCAATAAACTCCGTGGCTCAGTGCGCGTTAGCGAAGCCGACTTGGACACAACCCTAAGAGAAATGCGCATGGCATTATTGGAAGCCGATGTCGCGCTTCCTGTGGTTCGCCACTTATTGGATGCAGTTCGTGAACGAGCATTGGGCGCAGATGTCGCCAAAAGCTTACAACCGGGTCAGGTCATTATTAAAATATTGCATGATGAGCTTGCCAGTGTACTTGGCGGGCAACGCCGCGACCTAAACACCGCAAAAATCCCATCGGTTATCATGTTATGTGGTTTACAAGGTGCAGGTAAAACCACCACAGCAGGTAAACTTGCCAAACTACTCACAGCACAAGGTAAAAAAGTTGCGCTCACATCCGTAGATGCCACCCGCCCTGCAGCAAGAGAGCAACTACAAATCCTAGCCGAACAAGTCGATGTTCCTTACTTGCAAGGTGAGGGCAATAGCCCTGAAACAATGGCAGCTTCAGCACTCAAACAAGCACGAACAGGTGGGCATCATGTCCTTATTTTAGACACCGCAGGTCGCCAAGTGGTTGATGATGCACTTATGGCGGAGATTCAGGCTGTTGAAAAAGCCGTCGGCTCAACTGAACGCTTATTGGTGCTTGATGCAATGACTGGGCAAACCGCCTTGGAAATTGCTGAAACATTCCACAAGTCTGTGCCTCTCACTGGTTGCATCATGTCCAAAACCGATGCGGATATGCGAGGGGGCGCGGCACTATCGGTTGCTTTTAGCACGGGTGTTCCCGTGCGTTATGTGGGCACTGGTGAAAAGCTGGATGCCTTTGAGTTGTTCGACCCTGAGCGCATGGCAGGCCGCATTCTTGGCCAAGGTGATATTGTTGGTTTGGTTGAAAAAATCCAAGCCAATGTTGATCAAGAACAAGCTGAAAAAGCAGCGCAAAAAATGCGCAAAGGCAAGTTTGACTTGATGGACTTTGCCGAGCAGATGGGGCAAATGCAAAAAATGGGTGGTATTAGCGGCATTATGAAGATGATGCCAGGCATGAACCTTCCTCAAGAAGCCCTTGGTCAGTTTGATGATAAACCCATCAAACGCATGCAAGCCATGGTTTACTCCAT
>Ga0256839_1001712_pt1 | contig 26048 bp, 24 predicted proteins | sample 354166metaG_FD_185968 | JGI IMG/M metagenome (GOLD analysis project Ga0256839, IMG submission 185968) | Hydrothermal vent microbial communities from Mid Atlantic Ridge, Atlantic Ocean - 354-166 | ecosystem: Environmental > Aquatic > Marine > Hydrothermal vents | place: Atlantic Ocean: Mid... | reverse complement strand
CTTGGGCGGGACGGCCATTTTATTTGTCGTCATAGGCATTTATTTTAATGTCATTGACAGCGATTTTATCGGACTTATTCCAGAACGAATATTTGGCACCATGACCAATGATGTATTATTGGCCGTTCCCCTGTTTATATTCATGGGCGTCATGCTGGAAAAATCCAAAATCGCCGAAGATCTTCTGGAAAGCATGTCAAAACTCATGGGACGTATGCCGGGCGGACTTGGTATTTCGGTGACCATTGTCGGGGCTCTGCTTGCGGCATCTACAGGGATTGTTGGCGCAACGGTAGTGACCATGGGCTTGCTCAGCCTGCCAACCATGTTGAAAAAGGGTTATAGCCCTGCCTTTGCCTGCGGTTCAATTGCAGCAAGCGGCACTTTGGGCCAAATTATCCCGCCGTCCATCGTGCTGGTGCTGCTGGGTGATCAATTATCCTCTGCATGGCAGACGGCGCAATTAAATATGGGCAATTGGGCGCCCGAGCCTTTGTCAGTTGGCGACTTATTTGCCGGCGCCCTTATTCCCGGCGTTACTTTGGTTCTGATGTATATCCTGTATCAGATTGGCGTGGCGTTTTTCATGCCTCATCTTTCCCCGCCAATTAAACAAAAAACCGAAGAAGAACATGTCAGCACATCAAAATTATTAGCCGCCTTCCTGCCGCCAATTCTCCTAATCATTTCCGTTTTAGGGTCTATCATCAGCGGCATCGCAACCCCGACAGAGGCCGCCGCCGTTGGCGCAACCGGCGCAATATTACTCGCCGGTTATAAGCTAAAACCAAAAAAAACCACACCCATCTTTGCGGCGGGTTTTTCCCTTGTGGGCCTCATCCTGATGTCTAATCTTGTTGATCTGCGCCGGGGCAGAGAAGCGATCCCTTTTACAGACACCCTTGGTTATGTCTGTGCGATTATCCTGACAATATTTGTTGTATGGGGCGTCTTTACCGCAGTTTACCGTGCCTATCGCGCCGAAATTTTGCAGTTTGTCATGCAATCAACAACCCGAATTACAGCTATGGTTTTCATGATCCTCATCGGGGCTGCAATGTTTTCTCTGGTCTTTAAAGGTTTTGAGGGCGATGTTTACATTCATGATTTTTTAAGCAATCTGCCGGGCGGCAAGCTCAGTGCGCTCATTCTTGTGATGCTTGTGATGTTTGTGCTTGGCTTCTTTCTGGATTTTATTGAAATCACCTTCGTTGTGGTTCCCATCGTCGCGCCAGTGTTGTTGATGATGGATATTAATCCCATATGGCTCGGCATTATGATGGCCATGAATTTGCAAACCAGCTTCCTCACCCCGCCCTTTGGCTTTGCGCTATTCTATTTGCGCGGCGTCGCGCCGCCGTCCGTGCACACCATGCAGATTTACATCGGCGTTCTGCCCTATGTGATGATTCAGCTTATCATGTTGTGTATCCTGTGGAATTTCCCGGCGATGGTCACCTGGCTGCCGAGCGTTATTTTTGATTAAACTGAAATATATATTCCAGAGGCCTGTCGAAGGCGACGGCAATGCGAAAGGCCAGTTCCAGTGACGGGGAGTATTTTTGTGCCTCAAGGGCAAGGATGGTCTGTCGGGCGACCCCAACCGACAATGACAACCCCGCCCGAACTTCGTCACTCCCGCGAAGGCTGGATACCCGCCTTCGCGGGTATGACAATTTAAATAATTTATGAATGCGGATATGACACATTTGCCGTATTTGCAGGACAGATTAAGGTATAATATCCTCATCAAGAATGGCCCAGCGTTCGTGATCACACCATTCTCCGCCGATCTGAAGATATTTAGGGCTGAAGCCTTCTTTTCTGAAGCCGAGCTTCTGCACCAGCCTGATGGACGGGATATTTCCCGGTTGAATATTAGCTTCCAAACGGTGCAAGCCAAGACTTTCAAAGGCATATTTAATGGCAAGCGTCATACCCTCGGCCATATAGCCCTTACCCGCATAAGCCTCATCACCATAATAACCTAGGCTGGCCATACGCATGGGACCCAATAGAATATTGTTGATATTTATAATGCCAATAAGATTATCCGTCTGCGAATCAATGACAAAACAGCCTTGCAGCACGCCGTTTTTAATGCGTTTCAGATAATGCTCATAATATTCTTGTTTAAAAGAATGATATACCCAAGGCCGGTGATAGGTTTCATTGCGCTGCAAGAATTCCTTATAGGCCACCATTTTTTTTCGTGTTGGCGGCTCGATATGGCATTTTTTTCCAATCCCCAGCGGCGCGCGGGGAGGAATGATATTAATCATTTTCCTGCCCCATCATACTTCAAGAAAATCTATTAGTGGTTGGAAAGCCGTGCGGCGGCATACGGCCCACCGCGCCGCGCCGGCCAATCCATGTGGTCAAATCAGTTTCCGTGCGGGTTTTGCCGCCTTTCATAGGCCAGCTCAGGCCGTCCTCACCATTAAAAGAGGTTATATCCCCCATATGGGCACCCTTATATTTCTGCAAGACGGCTCCCCTGCCCTTATTCATTTGCGGCATTTGTTCAAGGGGAAAGACGAGCATTTTACGGTTTGTGCCGATGATCGCAATATTATCGTGATTTTCATCAATGACCCTACAGACGGCTATTTTATTTTTACCCTCTTCCACATTCATGACCTGCCGGCCATTTTTCGTGCTGGCAATGACTTTATCGGAATCCAGCATAAAGCCCCTGCCCGCTATGGAAGCCAGCAATAATTTTTTACCGGGTTGATGGACAAACAGGGCAATAATTTCTTCTTCGTTGGGCAGGTCAACCATCAGGCGTACAGGCTCTCCATGTCCGCGCCCGCCGGGGAGTTTATCACAGCCAAGCGTATAAAAACGGCCATTACTGGCAACGAGAATTACCTTGTCAGTCGTATAAGCCGTAAAGCCAAATTTAGGTGCGTCCCCATCCTTATATTTAATTTTGTCGTCTATAGGCACATGCCCCTTTAAAGCCCGCATCCAGCCTTTTTCCGAACAAATCAGCGTGACAGGCTCTTTTTCAATCATGGCCTCCACCGTCATCAGATCAATGATGGGCGCATCAGAAAAGACCGACCGGCGCGCACCAAGTTCAGTTTTTGGCCCGAATTTTTTGCGAATTTCTTTGACTTCACCGGCTATATGCTGCCAGCGCAAATCTTCACGGTCCAACAGTTCAAGCAACCCGGCCTTTTCAGACTCAAGTCCGGAAAATTCCGCGCGCAATTCTATTTCTTCCAGTTTGCGCAGCGACCTGAGGCGCATATTCAATATTGATTCGGCCTGTAAATCTGTCAGTTTAAAACTCTTCATCAGAAAAGGTTTAACGTCATCCTCTTCGCGGATAATACGAATCACTTCATCCAGATTAAGGTAAGCGATCAGGTAACCGCCCAATACTTCAAGCCGGTGATCAATTTTTCCAAGCCGGAATTTAGACCGCCTTGTCAAAACCACCTGCCGGTGATCAAGAAAGGCTTGCAATACTTCGCGCAGCGACATCACGCGCGGCAATTTTCCGCCTTCCAATACATTCATATTTAATGAAAAACGCGTTTCAAGATCCGTTAAACGAAATAGGCTTTCCATTAAAACAGCCGGCTCTACCGCGCGCGATTTCGGCTCGAGTACTACACGAATATCCTCGCTGGATTCGTCCAGAACATCCGCCAGTAAAGGCAGTTTTTTCTGAAACATCAAATCGGCAATCCGCTCGATCAGTTTGGATTTCTGCACTTGATAGGGGATTTCGGTGATCACCAGCTGATACATACCCCGTCCGGTTTCTTCGACTTCCCATTTGGCCCGAAGCCGGAAACTGCCCCTGCCGGTTTCATATGACCTTATGATACTTTCACGCGGCTCCACAATCGTGCCGCCCGTGGGAAAATCCGGGCCATTAATGAAGGTAACCAGTTTTTCTATGGTGGCATTCGGGAATTTAATCAAATGCAGCAGGGCATTACAAATCTCTCCCACATTATGCGGCGGGATATTGGTCGCCATGCCAACCGCAATACCTGTCGCGCCATTGGCCAGAAGATTAGGGAAATTGGCCGGCATGACCACAGGCTCTTCTTCTTCGCCGTCATATGTTTCCCGAAGATCAACCGCATCCTGGTCAAGCCCTTCCATCAAGGCAACCGCGACGGCGGTCATTCTGGCTTCGGTATAGCGCATGGCCGCAGCGTTATCGCCGTCAATATTACCAAAATTTCCCTGACCATCCACAAGCGGGTAACGAACCGCAAATTCCTGTGACAAGCGCACCATGGCATCATATACGGACTGATCCCCGTGGGGATGATATTTACCGATCACATCCCCGACGACACGGGCGCATTTTTTAAAGCCCGTTTCCGGGTTAAGCTTTAAATGCCGCATGGCAAAAAGCAAGCGCCGATGCACAGGTTTCAACCCATCACGCACATCGGGTAATGACCGGGACATAATGGTTGACAGGGCATATGAAAGGTAACGATCCCCTAGCGTTTCGCCGAGGGCAACGTCAAGTATATTGTCTGGTTTCTCTGATTTGTCATTCATGACCCGACTATAGCAAAAAAAAAATCCTGCACCACAATTTATAATGGTTCAGGTGTTTTTTTTACTGTTTATATCTTGCGCGGCAAATCATTCAGATTGAATGGATTTGATAACTTTTGAGATAACACTATTCTGGCCCTCATTAAATTTGAGGCTGATTCTGCCATTCTTATTGCTCACAACATTGGCTGAAATACCATCGACACTTCCTTTTTGCGTAAAATAGATACTGTCACCAATATTGGCACCAATATTTGCTTTTGCGGTAACGTCCACGGCAGCGCCGCTGAAGCTGATATCGTGAATATGGCCGGAAAAACTCTGTCCCTTAATCTCAATCATGCATTCGACTAACGGATCAGGATGGATGCGGTCTGTTTTGCGTCTGTTAAAGGCGTCATAGCCCCGCAAGTTACCCATTATCTTTACGACCTTTTCGGATAAGTTTTGTGTCGCTATGGTAACTTCCATTGATTCATTCGCAACTTCCCGCGCAATACCGCTTGTGCTACTTGCGTTATCAGCTACGAGAGACACATCATTTGATGATGACCGCGTTGCTTGTGCGGCCTCCTGCACATTATTACTGATTTCCTGAGTGGCGGATAATTGCTCTTCGGCTGTTGAAGCCACAGATTCTGAAATATCACCGGATTCCCGAATGACCGCCCCAATTTTTTCCATGGCATCCGTCGTATCGGCCGCCATCTGCTGGATCGTCGCAATTTGAATGTCAACACGGTTTGTTGCTTCCGCTGTTTGATTGGCAAGGCCTTTTACCTCTGATGCCACAACCGCGAAGCCCTTACCGGCTTCCCCCGCGCGGGCAGCTTCGATGGTCGCATTAAGCGCCAGAAGATTGGTTTTAGAGGCAATTTCCTTGATCATTTTGGCAATATCGCCAATTTCTTCTGCGGCTTTTGCCAGATTCATGACGATTTCATTGGTCTTGCCAACCTCTTCCGTTGCTTTTATTGAGGCATTTCGCGATGATTCAACTTGCCGGTAGATTTCTTGTGCCGATGCCGACATTTCTTCGACTGCAGCTGCGCAGGATTCTACATTTCTGGTGGCATTATTTGAAACATCAACAACATTTCTGGCTTGCGTTGTAACCTCTTCGAGGTTGGCGCTCATATCTTCGGATTTAGAACGCATGTCTTCGCTGCTTTTCTGGACAATATCCACAGCGGATTTCACTTCGCTTTCCAGATTATCTGCCAAGGCAACCATTTCTTTCTTGCGACTTGCCTCACTGGCCATCATATGATCCCGTACGGAATTAGTAATATTTGCCCCCCTTCTGAAATCACCCTGCATGCCGCGCTCAACAAATGTGCGATAATATTTTTCTTGTGAGGCATGCTCCAGGGTGGTGCCAGACTCCCGAATGAAGGAATCTGTCATATCGAATGCCTTATTCATTGCCGCAAGCACAGGCGAAAGATTGCCAAATTCATCCCAATGCGTAATTCGCGCAGACAAGTCACCTTTGGCGACTTTGGCAGAAACCTCTTTGATGGTATCAAATGTATTTTTATAAAGAGATATTTCTTGACGAAGTCTGGTGATCTCGTCATCAGACGTTTCTTTGTCTTCGTTGTCTGTCGTCGTCGTTTTTCTTAAAATTTGAAACATAATTAGCCCTTCAGTGACCATATAAATTCTGCATATGACGTATTTTGCTCGTCCAGAAAATTCTTCAAAAACGCAGAACTTGCCTGAAGGCCTTCTTTTGAATTAGCGTGCTTCTTTTCTTCAGCCAATAATTTTTCATAAATTGGGGAAATTTTCTGGATAGTTTTGTCCGCAGGATATCGCCTGTTTGAATGATAACCATTCAAATCACCCTTATCATCATAGCTTGGTGTTACATGGGCATTAACCCAATAATATTTACCCGTCTTTGACATGTTTTTTACATATGCGAAAATTTCTTCGCCCGACTGAACGCTGTCCCAAAGCAATTTAAAGACAGCGCGCGGCATATCTGGATGACGGATAATATTATGGGGTTGGCCGATAACTTCTCGCGTTGACATTTCGGCAACCCGGCAGAAAACATCATTTGCATATATTATTCGGCCTTTAAGGTCCGTTTTTGAAACGATAATTTCTTCTTCATCAAATTTGATTTCTTCATCTACGGGCTTTACCAGTTGTAATGCCATAATTTAAACCCCTTTTAACGCATATAAGCGGCGATAATACAAATAGGCCCCATGGCATATTTTTTATCAATGAGAATAAATTTAACGGGTAATATCTAAATTTTTAGTTAATATAAATTCCAATAATTGATTTTTTAGATATTTTATTTTTGTATATAGATGGGGGAAGCAGGCATGGTACGCTGGCGATGATATTTAACTGAAACAATACTAATGCCGGCACGTCAATTTTTCTGGCCCCAACCGCCTTGTTCGGTTTGTTGCCAATAGATAAGTTCATGCCCGGCCTCTTTGTATATTTTCCAGCGCGCCCGCGCCGCAATGACGGCATCCTGATTGCTGCCGTCAAATATTTCCAGACAACGGTCATATTTATCAAGGTCATCCGCTGTCATATTATCCACCAGAATAAGCACTGTGGCTTTAGCCGGATTATCATCACCGGTCGTCAAATAGATCGGTTGCTGGTCAGGGAATTTATTTTTCATATGCCCATGGGGCAGGAAGCTATGCTTGTTGAATGTCCAAAGCGCCTCATCCAGCTCCCCCATCCTTTCATTTGATGCCAGCTTGATAACGGCCCTCAGACCTGCGCCATATACTTTTTCCAAAAGTTTTGGCAGGGCATTATTCAAGGGTTGGTGCAGCAAATGGTAGAAACTGATGCTGGTCACTATTATTTTGCCTTAATCTTCGTAATTATTACGGATCAATTGGTCCAGAAGGCGCACGCCATAGCCTGTGGCACCGCGATCGGCCATATCAGACGCTTCTGTTTTCCATGCGGTTCCGGCAATATCAATATGAACCCAGGGAACATCACTGACAAAACGCTGCAGGAATTGTGCAGCAGCGATACTTCCGGCATATTTTCCGCCCATATTTTTCATATCGGCTATTTTTGAATTGATCTGTTTATCATAAGCCTTGCTCATCGGCATGCGCCATACAGGCTCATCCACCTGACTGCCTGCCTCTGTCAGTTTTTCCGATAGTTCATCATTATTCGAAAATATTCCGGCATATTCCTGTCCCAAGGCAACCATGATGGCGCCGGTCAAAGTTGCGAGGTCAAGCATCACCTTAGGCTTAAAACGATCCTGCGTATACCAGAGCGCATCGGCAAGAACCAATCGGCCCTCAGCATCGGTATTGATAATTTCAATGGTTTGGCCTGACATGCTTGTCACCACATCGCCGGGTCTCTGCGCTGTACTGGACGGCATATTTTCAACAAGTCCCACGACACCGACAACATTCACTTTGGCATTGCGTCCGGCCAGCGCCTTCATCGCCCCAACCACAGCGGCTGACCCGCCCATATCGAACTTCATATCTTCCATGCCAGAGCCGGGCTTCAGGGAAATTCCGCCCGTATCAAATGTGACCCCCTTGCCAACAAAAGCCACCGGCGGCTCATCCACATTTTCAGACCCATTCCAACGCATAATCACAATATGGGATTCGCACGCGCTGCCCTGCCCAACGCCCAGCAAAGCCCCCATGCCCAATTCTTCCATATCATCTTCATCAAGCAGTTCAACATCAACGCCAAGACTGGACAATTCCTTGATCTTTTCAGCATAGCTTTCCGGGTAAATCACATTGCCGGGCTCCGTCACCAAATCACGGGCAAACGCTACGCCATCAGCAACTTTATCCAAATCTGCAAATATTTTTTTCGCATTCAAGGCCGCTGCCGACATAATAGATACACCGATCACGGACGGTTTCTTGGCCTCCTCCTGCTTGGTAAAATATTTATCGAACCGATATCTGCGCAGGCGCATACCCAGTCCCATATGGGCGGCAAATTCAGCATCGGATATATGGGACCGTACCGGGGCATCCGCCGCAATGGAAATCTGTTCATCACCGGATGAAATCAGTTTCGCCATAATTTTGCCGCCAATTTTTTGGGCCCGCAATATATCAATTTCTGCTTCACGCCCCAGCCCGACAACAAGAACACGATTGACTTCAAGATTTTCGGGGGCGACAAGATCAATAATCTGGCCAAATTTTCCGGCAAAATGACCGATTATTATGGCACGCTTGACCAGCCCTCCCGTTGCTTTGTCAATTTTACTTGCACTATCGGACAATTTACCGTTCGCATAAACAAAGATGACATGCGCATCGGCGGTGGGTAAGCTTTTCTTGTTAAAAATAATATTCATTATCTGCCTCAATTATGTCCAAGTATCTTTTTAGGTTATCTTATTGTGACGGATACTTCTGAAAAAGTCACTGATACTTCTGAAAAAAACATTGTGCAAGTGTAAAACTTATTTAGACGATTTTTCTGTTATCATGGAAAAAACTGTAGGCAACAAAAAGAAAAGTATGTAAATAACCCTATATGGTAAGAAAAATAATCTTCGTCAGTCTGTTCTCAGGAATGATATTGCCGAGCTCTGCATTGGAAGCCTTCTCCGATGGCGGCAAGATTTCCCATGCGGAAACAATCGGCAATAATAAAATAATAAACTTTTCTGCGGAAAAAGTCGAATACCTCAGTGAAGATAATATCATCATCGCCACTGGCGACGTTACCCTGCATCATGAAAAAACGGTTCTAAGAGCAAATAAAGTTACTTTTAATCGGGCAACCCAGGAAGTAAAGGCCACTGGCGGCATAACCATTCGCGATGACAATGGTAATATCATGTTTATGGAAGAAACCATTCTTAAGGATGGTCTGAGGGAAGGGTTTATCCGTAATGTCAGAGTATTATTTTCCGATGATTCTCATTTGGTTGCAAAAGAAGCCATTCGCGTTGGCAAAAGAACAACCTTCAAAAAATCCGCCTATTCTCCCTGTAAAACCTGCAACAGTGATGGTCACAGAGAGCCGTTATGGCAAATCAAAGCTGATTCTATTACCCATGATGAAAATGATAAAACCATTACATATAATAATGTTGTTCTGGAAATTGCAGGCGTTCCTATATTATATACACCCTATTTTTCTCACCCGGACCCAACTGTTCGCGCGGCCTCGGGTCTTTTATCTCCAGAATTTGCCACCTCATCAGAGCTTGGCATAAATGTTACGGTTCCCTATTATTTTAATTTAGCCCCCCACAGGGATATCACCTTTGAGCCAATATTAACCACAAAGGAAGGTATTGTTTTTGCCGGGACTTACCGGCAACATACAGGCAATGGACAATTTTTTATCAAAGGCTCCGCGACCAATGCCCGTGATCTGGACATTAACCAAATTGGCACAGACAGCCGTGAAATTCGCGGGCATATATTCTCTGGCGGGAAATTTGATCTTGATAGCTTAAAATTCGCCGGAGATACATGGCAGTGGGATTATGCGTTAAAATGGGTCAGTGACGACACTTACCTCAGACGTTATTATCAGGATCGCTCTGACGTTCTGGAAAGTCATGTCCGCATCGAAAATTTTACAGGCCGGAATTATTTCACGGCGGGACTTTATGGATTTCAGGGGCTGGACGAAGAGGATATTGCGGCCACAACAGGTCAGGCGTTACCGTCTTTTGACTTGAATATGGCGACCGCGCCCGGCAAATGGGGCAATCAGTTCACATTTGACGCCAGCGGTGTTTCTATTGTCCGCACGGGCGGCGTAGATTCACAGCGCATGAGCGTTCAAGCTGCCTGGAAACTGCCTTTGAAAACGCGGCTTGGTGATTTTTATACTTTTACTGCAAGTGTGCGGGGCGATGTGTTTCATAATAACTCCCAAAGCCAGCAAAATCAGATCACCAATAACGTCAGCAAAAATACCGTTGCCAGGGTTTTGCCAAAATTTGCGGCCGACTGGAAGCTGCCTTTCATTAAAAACGGGGAAGCAACCCAACAAATCATCGAGCCTTTAATTTCAATCATTGTCGCGCCAAACAACCAAAATTCCAACGATATTCTAAATGAAGACAGCCGTAATTTTGAATTTGATGAAAATAATCTCTTCAGTCACAATCGTTATAACGGATATGACAGATGGGAATCCGGAACAAGGGTTAATTACGGCGTACGTTACTCCCTATATTCCGGCCAGACCTCTGTCATCGCGACCATAGGCCAGAGTTTTCGCTTTCAATCATCCGAGACTTTCCCAGTTGGTTCAGGATATGAAGGAAAATCATCGGACTTTGTGGGCCGGCTTGATTTGATTTTCGGGGATTATCTGGATTATATCCACCGGTTCCGCCTGGATAAAAACAGTTTAAGGCTTCGCCGGAACGAGATGATTCTTTCCGGCGGGACAAAAAAATTCAGAGCCTCCATGCGTTATCTTGATTTGGATAGAGACGCCGCAGACCTGAGGAATACCGAGCTTGAAAACAGCAAAGAACTCGGGACAGGCCTTCAGGTTTATGTAAACGACCGCTGGACGCTCCATGGTAGCTGGGTACGCGACTTACTTAAAAAAGACACAATTTCCTACGATGCTGGCATTCGTTTCAAAAATGAATGTTTGGAATTTGGCATACGATATGAAAAGCGACTAACAACCGACAGGGATATTACCCCGTCCAGCAGTTTTCATTTAAGACTGGTCTTAAAACATCTGGGATGAATTGCCTTTTGATTTTTCCATTGTTTATCAGTATAGATATGTAGTAAAAATTCAAAATCAGACCAAAAACAGGCACATGTAATATGAATTGTAGGTTTCGAGCAAAAACATTAAAATTAGGTTTAGTGACTATCATCGGCAGTATTTTGCTCTCTTCGGTAAATAGTGTTGCTCAACAACGCGGGGCGCCTGCGGAACTTAGTGACATCCAACAAATTGTTACCGTTGTAAATGACAGCCCCATATCATTATATGACCTGAAACAGCGTGTGTTGCTTTTCATGATTTCATCCGGCAAACGTCAAATTACACCGGAAGAACAGCAATATATGAACCAACAGGCCCTGCAAAGCCTTATTGATGACAAATTAAAAACCCAGGAAGCGAGTAAATATAAAACCGTCATCAGCAAAGAAGAACAAGAACAGTCTTTTGCGACCTATGCCCAGCAAATGCGTATTACGCCCCAGCAACTGGAAGAGCAGCTAAATCAGACCGGCATCCGCAAAGAATCAATGCTGAAACAGATTGAAGCCTCTTTGGCATGGGAACAGGTTGTCGGCGGCCTGTTGATGCCTCAGGTCAGTATCAGCGATGAAGAAATTCATTCAATACTCGACAGAATGCAGAATAATAAAGGGCAATATGAATATCATCCTCTGGAAATTTTCCTGCTGGTATCAGAAAATGACAAACGCGAAGCAAGCCGGATTGCCGCGACAAAAATCATTGAACAACTTAATAATAACGCGCCTTTTCAGGTTATGGCCCGTCAATTTTCACAATCAACAACATCGGCTGTCGGCGGCGATCTGGGCTGGCTCATGGAATCACAGCTTAGTCCGGAAATGATGTCTGCTCTTAAAAATATGGAACCCGGGGAGATTGCGGGCCCTATTGAAACTGAAGATGGTTTTTATATCCTTCAATTGGCGGACAAAAGACAAATTCTGACACCAAGCAAAACTGATGCCCGCGTGGATTTGCAGCATATGTTCTTCGAAATTTCTGACAAGGCACAAAAAGAAGAATTGGACGCCTTGGAAAGAACCGTAGCCGCTGCCGCTAAAAAGATTGAAAGCTGTGATAATCTTGAGGCGCAGGGTAAGGCACTCGGCGCAAAGGAAACTGGAAGTCTCGGCAATCTGGCCATTTCAGATCTGCCGCAAAACCTCCATGATACGCTACTTGAAACTGAGATTGGTCATGCAACGCCCCCCATCAAGGAACCGGCCGGTTACCGCGTGTTTGTCGTTTGTGATAGAAAAGAGCCTGAAATCAGGCTGCCCGATTACGATAGTGTTGAGGGAAGCCTGTCGCAGCAACGCGTTGGCCTCATAGCGCGGCGTCACCTCAGAGACTTACGGCGCGATGCCATCATCGACTATAAATAATTCCCCTCCTTTGGTCATATCAGCGGGCGAGCCGGCTGGTATCGGCCCTGAAATTATCCTGAAAAGCTGGGCTGAACGACACAGACAGGATTTACCAGCCTTTTTTGTGGTGGGAAACCCGCAAATATTTCTGGAAACAGCCCGTAAACTGGACCTGAATGTACCTGTGCATATCATTCAGACGCCGGATGAAACCAGAGATGTTTTTATCAATCATCTGCCCATATATGACCTTGGTCCCAAGATTAAACATGAAACATTTCATTTTGGATCACCCATTACCGCGACGTCCAATATGACAATCGGGGCCATAAAAAAATCAGTGGGTTTCATATTTGAGGGCAAAGCCGCTGGACTGATCACTGCGCCAATCCAGAAATCAAACCTTTATGACGCGGGTTTTACATGCCCCGGACATACTGAATATCTGGCAGAATTATGCGGAAAATATACGTCTCAGCCTGAAACACCGGTGATGATGCTCGTATCCGAATATTTGCGCGTTGTTCCCCTGACCATCCATATGGCGCTGCGCGATGTTTCAAAATCAATCACCGCTGATTTAATCACGCAAACTTGCCTTGGAATAAACAGGGCCCTGATGCAGGATTTTTGCCTTGAAAACCCCCGCATCGTCGTGGCCGGATTAAATCCCCATGCCGGTGAAAATGGTGCCATGGGCGAGGAGGATGAAAAAATCATTCGGCCCGCCATAGAACGCTTGCGGGCGCAGGGTATGAATATTCAAGGGCCCCTGCCGGCCGATACCCTGTTTCATGCCGCCGCCCGCACCACATATGATGCGGCATTATGCATGTATCACGATCAGGCCCTGATCCCCATCAAGACTCTGGACTTTGACGGCGGCGTTAATGTCACTCTTGGCTTGCCGATCGTGCGTACATCACCTGATCATGGCACAGCCTTGAATATTGCCGGCAAAAATCTGGCAAACCCGAAGAGCATGATCAACGCCATAAAATTAGCGGATAAAATATATCAGAACCGTCAGAATTGGACCAAAGAAAATGTATGAAGATGGCCTGCCCCCCCTGCGGGATGTCATTAGCCGTTATGAGCTGAACGCCAAAAAATCTTTGGGCCAGAATTTCCTTACCGATCTGAATTTAACCGGCAAAATTGCCCGCTCTGCCGAGGGAATGGGCGGGTGCAGCTTAAAGGATTCGATAATTTACGAGGTCGGCCCCGGCCCCGGCGCCCTCACCCGCGCCCTGTTGATGAACGGCGCACATCGTGTTGTTGCCGTGGAAATGGACCCGCGCTGCATTGAGGCTCAAAAAGAAATTCAGGCCGCCTACCCCGGAAAACTGGACGTGTTTGAGGGCGACGCACTTCTTGTGAATGAGCGTGAGTTAATTGGTGACACCGAAGGACGTCCGGTTAAAATTATCGCCAATCTACCCTATAATGTGGGCACGGCTTTGCTGGTGAAATGGTTGACCCTGGGCGATTGGCTGCCGTGGTACAGCTCATTAACCCTGATGTTTCAAAAGGAAGTTGGCCAGCGTATTATTGCAGAGCCGCGCACGAAGGCATATGGCCGTCTTTCCGTTCTTGGACAATTCCGGGCCGATGCAAGAATAATGTTTGATGTTCCGGCCCGGGCTTTTACCCCTGCGCCAAAAGTAACCTCTTGTATTGTCAATATCACCCCAAAAGAAGAACAGGCTCACACCCCAAAACAGGCGATTTTGGAAAAAGTTGTTTACGCTGCCTTCAACCAACGCCGCAAAATGCTCCGCACCAGCCTAAAGGCCTTGGGCAAAGATCCCCTGCCTTATCTGAAGGCCGCAGATATCACCCCAACCTTTCGGGCAGAAGAATTAACGGTCGAAGATTTTTGCCGTCTGGCAAAGGCCTATGAGCAATAACCACTATTCCTCGCCGGTGATGTCCTGAACGAATGAGACAAGGCCGGTTTGGCGGGCGCGTTTCAGGCGTTCAGCCTGCAAGATGGAAAAAAGCTGCCGCTCGGATTGTTCAAGGTCATCATTGACGATGATATAGTCATATTCCGCCCAATGGCTGATTTCCTGATTGGCCTTTGCCATGCGTTTGGCAACAACCTGCGCACTATCTTGCGCGCGGTTTTTCAGGCGGCGTTCCAATTCAGCCTTGCTGGGCGGCAAAATAAAGACCCGGACAAGGTCTTTGGCAACTTTTTGGGATAGTTGCTGCGTGCCCTGCCAGTCAATATCAAACAGGACATCGCGGCCTTCTTGCAAAGATTTTTCCACTTGCGCGGCGGGCGTGCCGTAATAATTATCGAACACCTTGGCATGTTCCAGAAAACCGTCCCGCGATACAAGCTCTTCAAATTCAGCCGTAGAGACAAAGTTATAGTCAACCCCGTCCTGCTCGCCGGTGCGGGGGCTTCTTGTGGTCATGGAAACGGACAAGGTAATATTGTCGTCCTTGTTTAATAACAAGCGCGACAGGGTTGATTTTCCGGCACCGGACGGGGAAGACAGAACCAAAAGCAAGCCACGGCGTTGAATGTTTTTAATCATGTTTTCTCTATTCAATATTCTGAACTTGTTCACGGAACTGATCAATGGTTGTTTTCAGTGACAAACCAACATTAGTCAGGCGAATATCACAGGCTTTGCTGCATAATGTATTGGCTTCACGGTTAAATTCCTGCGTCAGAAAATCAAGTTTACGGCCAATTTGGCCATCGGCTTTCATATGGGAACGCGCCGCTTCAATATGGGCATAGAGCCGGTCAATTTCTTCCTTGATATCTGCCTTGGTGGCCAGCAGCACCACTTCCTGAGCAATGCGGTCAGGGTCAAGGGCGGTTTTATCATCCAGAAGCGCGTTTACTTTTTCCATATAACGGCCTTTAATCAGATGCGGTAATTCAGCCGCGATAACATCGGCTTCTTTTACAAGTCGCTCTATCTCGTCAAGAAGTCCCTTCAAGACAGTCTGCATGGCAGAGCCCTCGCTGTCACGGGCCAGTTTAAAGGCCGTCATGACGTCGGCAAAAGATTTTTCCAGCGCAATATTACGGGCTTTGACCACCTCTTCGTCTTCTTCTGCTTCCACATATTGAATGACATCTTTTATGCCCATTAGCGCATCAAGGCTTGGCTGCGGCAGATGGTTATTCATGGAGGTTTCAATGGCAACGGCGACCAGGGCATCCAGCATTTCCTGATTTACTTTAAACGCGGCGCCATCCGCATCACGGTTCATTTGAAGGTTAATATTAACCGACCCACGGGCAATATTTTCTTTCATGGACTTGCGGGCCATCTGTTCAACAACCTCCATCCCGTGAGGCGTTCGGCACCTGATATCAAGGGCGCGGCCATTGACGCTTTTTATTTCCCATGTCCAATGATAATTCTCATAATTTCCGGCGGCGCGGGCGAACCCTGTCATACTTGATAATGTCATGTCTAAAGCTTTTAATCTTTCACTGTTGTGACTATAGTCTTTGTAAATACCCGCAGGTTATAACAGGAATAAACCCATATGAAAAATCCAAAATCGATTCTTATTACAGGCGGCAGCAGCGGCCTCGGCGAAGCCTTGGCCAAAGATTATGCTAAAAAAGGCATAACCCTGTTTCTAAGTGGCCGAAATGCAGAAAGATTAAGTCAAGTGAACGATAGCTGCCTTTCCCTCGGCGCAGATGTTCATACGGCCCTTGTGGATACCGCTGATGAAAAGGCCATGTCCGACTGGATCATATCATGCGACGAGATCGCGCCCCTTGATCTTGTGATCGCAAACGCCGGGATTGGCGATGGCTTTACCACCGATATGGATTTGGGCGAGCATACAAAAAAGATTTTTGACGTGAATGTCTCTGGCGTCTTTCACACCGTCCATCCCGCCATTCGAATTATGCAGAAAAGAGAAAAAGGTCAGATCGCAATCATATCATCTCTCGCCGGATATCACGGCCTGCCAACGGCCCCGGCCTATTCCACCAGCAAAGTCTGCGTTAAGGCGTACGGCGAAGCTCTGCGCGGTTTATATGCGGCGCACGGTATCGAAATCAACGTCATTTGTCCGGGATTTGTCAAAAGCCGTATGACCGCCAAAAATAATTTTCCCATGCCTTTCCTGATGGAAACCGATGATGCTATCAAGGCCCTGCGCCGAGGCCTTGAAAAAAATCAGGGCCGCATCACCTTCCCCTGGCAATTAAGCCTCATATTCGGATTTATGGTAAGATTTTTCCCGGAATGGTTATTTGACCGGATATTCAGAGTGATGCCCGCTAAAAATTAATTCTCACTATTTCTTTTTTTTTTCAATCCTGCGCCATTTTTTAACATTTTTCAGATGTTCGCGCAGGGTTTTCGCAAAGGCATGACCGCCGGTTCCGTCCGCAACGAAATAAAGGTCATCCGTTTTGAGCGGATTTAACACGGCCTCAATAGAGGCCCGCCCCGGGTGGGCAATAGCCGTAGGGGGCAAGCCTCTGATTTTATAGGTATTATAGGGATTATCCGCCTTCAGGTCTGATTTATATATTGGCCGATCAAGGAAGCCTTTTCGATCAATGCCATAAATAACCGTAGGATCCGTCTGAAGCCGCATATTTTTACGCAGGCGATTGATAAATACGCCTGCAATATGGGCCCGCTCATGGGGAACAGCAGTTTCTTTTTCAACGATTGAGGCTAAAATCAACGCGTCTTCCATGGACAACAGAGGCAAGTCATCTGCTCTTTTGTCCCAAATTCCCTCCATAAGATCCATCTGCCTGCCCTGCATCATGCGGATCAGATCATGACGGGGTGTATTCTTGGTATATTGGTAGGTATCGGGTAACAGAGAACCTTCTCTCGGCAAATCCATGATGGGGTCGCTCAGGTTATCAATGCTGTTTAGATAGTCCGTGATTTGCCAGCTTGTCCAGCCTTCCACAATAGTCAGGCGATGCTCAATAACCTTGCCGCTGGATAAAATCATCATAATATCAAACATGCTGGATTTTTTTGGGATGGCGAATTCTCCCGCGTGCAAATTTCGCTCAAAACCGGATAATTTCACGCCAAACTTAAAGATTTTCTGGCTACTGACCAGTCCCAGATTTTCCAATTCCCATGCGGTGCGTATGACGCCCTGCCCCTTAGGCAGCTCATAAACCATATCGCGGTTCATAGGGCCTGTTTCATAAAAAGCCCGGTACCCCAGATAAAAAAACAGCGCCGCAAATCCGGCGCTGCCAATCAATAATAAAATAATATATTTCCGCACACCCCTCATAAGCAGACTAGACTGCCCGGAAGATGATAGAGGCATTGGTCCCGCCAAAGCCAAAGCTGTTGGATAAAACAGCCTTGATACCTGTTTTATGCTGTGCTTCATGGGGGACAAGATTAATGCCTGAAATGCCCTCTGACGGATTATCCAGATTAAGCGTTGGCGGGATTTCCCCCCGGTTCATCGCCAAAATACTGAATATGGCCTCCGTACTTCCCGCCGCACCAAGCAAATGTCCGATGGAAGATTTTGTTGATGACATGGCAATATTGCCCGCAGCATCACCAAATAATCTTTTGACCGCCCCAAATTCAATTTCATCACCAAGCGGCGTTGAGGTTCCATGGGCATTCACATAGCCAATATCCTCAGGCGTCAAGCCGGAACGTTTAAAGGCAGCCTGCATGGCGCGGTAAGCGCCGCTGCCATCTGGCGACGGGGCCGTCACATGATAGGCATCACCGGACATGCCGTAGCCCACGACTTCCGCATATATTTTCGCGCCGCGTTTTTTGGCATGTTCATATTCTTCCAGAATCAGCATCCCTGCGCCCTCACCAATCACAAAGCCGTCCCGGTCCCGGTCATAGGGCCGCGATGCTTTCTCCGGCGTATCATTAAAGCGTGTACTCAAGGCTTTGGCCTGGGCAAAACCCGCAACGCCAACCTGGCAAATTGCCGCCTCCCCGCCGCCCGCAACCATCACATCGGCATCATCCAGCGCAATCATTCGCGCCGCATCTCCAATAGCATGGGTGCCCGTGGCACAAGCCGTGACAATCGCATGATTTGGCCCTTTAAGACCATTACGGATAGACACATTTCCAGAGATCAGGTTAATCAGACAACGCGGAATGAAAAAGGGGCTGACCCGGCGCACGCCACGCTCATGCATATTGATAGATTCGTCCTGAATACCCGGCAGCCCGCCGATACCCGATCCGGTCAAAATGCCCGTTCGCCATTGTTCTTCATCGGTTGTCGGTTTCCAGCCGGCATCCGCCAAAGCCATTTCAGACGCCGCAATACCATATAGAATAAAATCATCAATGCGGCGGCGCTCTTTCGCGCTCATCCAGTCATCCGCATTGAATGTCCCATTGCTGCCATCCCCCAGAGGAACTTCACAGGCAATTTGCGCGGAAAGCCCTTCGGCATCAAATCTTGTGATTGGCCCCGCGCCTGATTCTCCGGCGATCAGGCGTTTCCATGTTTCTTCCAATCCTGATGCAAGCGGGGTAACAAGACCCATTCCAGTAACAACTACACGTCTCATCGTTCTACCTTCTGTTTTATTGCAATGATTTAAATTATATTTAAAGCAGAATATGCCCAAATTAACAAGACCGCGAGCAGAGTATTTTTACGAAAAAAAATACACACATACTCGCGGTCAAAATTATTTTGTCAATAAGCTATCTGGTGATGCTTTATGCATTCGTACCGATAAAGTCGATAGCATCCTTCACTGTAAGAATTTTTTCAGCGGCGTCATCAGGGATTTCACAACCAAATTCTTCTTCAAAGGCCATTACGAGTTCGACAGTATCAAGACTATCCGCACCCAGATCATCTATAAAGCTTGAACTATCGGTAACTTTGTCTTCTTCAACGCCCAAATGTTCAACGACGATCTTTTTCACGCGTTCAGCTACGTCACTCATATTTTTATTCCTATTCTAATGGGGCAATAGAGATGCCCGGATTTCGAAATTCACAGAAACAGTATTTAATATTCTATTCTACTTTTACAAGCAAAAGAAATAAAAAGACTGAATTAATAATCTTTTCAAGAATTGACTTTTTTTGAGCCGCCTATTCTCCGGTGGCTTCCTAGCACATTAATCCTGTTATTGCCAAGAATAAAAGTAAGCCAATGTTGGAATGAGCCTTAAATCATCGCCATCCCGCCGTTAATATGCAGGGTTTGTCCCGTCACATAGGCGGCCTCATCACTGGCCAGATAAACGGCCCCTGCGGCGATGTCATGCCCGAAACCAAGCCGTTTCATTGGTACATTCATAAGCAAATTATTCTTTTGATCATCGCTTAAGACGTCAGTCATAGGGCTTTCGATAAAGCCCGGGGCAATAGCATTCACTGTAATATTACGCGACGCCAGTTCCTGCGCCAGGCTCTTTGTCATGCCAATCATACCGGCCTTGGACGCCGCATAATTGACCTGTCCCGCATTTCCGGTCACACCGACAATAGAGGTAATATTGACAATCCGGCCATATCTGCGTTTCATCATTCCGCGCATCAAGCCTTGTGATAGTTTAAAGGCTGCCTTTAAATTGACCTGCATCACATCATCCCATTCTTCGTCTTTCATGCGCATGGCGATGTTGTCGCGGGTAATTCCCGCGTTGTTAATCAGGATATCCACCTGCCCCATGGCCTCCTCTGCCGCTTTTGGCAAGGCCGCTACAGACTGTGGATCAGACAGATTGGCCGGCACCACAAAAGCCCCCGCGCCGAGTTCTGCGGCCAGCGCCTCCAATGGCCCGGTCCGCGTTCCTGAAAGGGCAACTTTTGCGCCGGCATTATGAAGTGCAGTTGCTATTGCTTTTCCAAGCCCTCCGGAGGCTCCCGTCACCAGGGCGCATTTACCTGCTAAATCAAACATAATCAAATCTCCAAAAAAATATTTATTTTAAACTGGCGGCAAAAGCCTCAATGTCAGCGGGAGATTGAAGTGACGTTGCCGTCATCTCACGGCAAATACGCCGCACCATCCCGGTCAGCACTTTACCTGTTCCAGCCTCAACAACATTATCCACGCCAAGCTCATTCATTTTTAATATGGTTTCGCGCCAGCGTACCCGGCCCGTCACCTGTTCTACGAGGTGTTTTCTGATATCCTCCGGATCACTCTGCGGCGCGGCCGTGACATTGGTCAGAATTGGGATAATGGGCCTGGAAATATTTGTATCCGCCAGGGCATTCGCCATTTCATCCGCCGCCGGCTGCATAAGCGCACAATGGAACGGCGCACTGACCGGCAGGAGAATTCCTCTTTTTGCGCCTTTTTCCTTCGCCATCTCAATGGCCCGTTCCACGGCGGCCTTATGACCGCTTATAACCACCTGACCATCTGCATTATCATTTGCCGCCGTACAGACTTCTTCTTGTGCTGCCGCCTCTTCCGCGACTTGCTGAACCACATCAAAATCAAGCCCGAGAATGGCCGCCATGGCACCAACCCCTACGGGAACCGCACGTTGCATAGCCTCGCCGCGTAATTTTAACAGCCGCGACGTGTCCTCAAGTTTTAAAGCCCCCGAGACCGTAAGCGCAGAATATTCCCCAAGCGAATGGCCCGCAACATATGCCGAAACCTCGCTTAATTTCACATCAAAATCTTTTTCCAGAACGCGCATGACAGCAACGCTCACAGCCATTAACGCCGGCTGGGCATTTTGCGTTAATGTAAGGTCATCCGACGGCCCCTCAAACATCAGCCCAGAGAGATTCTGACTGAGGGCGTCATTCACTTCTTCAAAAACCTGCGCCGCAACGGGCATATTCTGTGCAAGCTCCTTGCCCATGCCAACGGACTGGCTGCCTTGACCGGGAAAAACAAAAGATCGCGTCATAATCGGAAATTCCTTATGGGTTTATATTTACAGAGTAATGTCATAGCAATTGGCGAAAATCTGTCAAGAAAACTTATGTTTTTCAGTATATTTTGCGTCATTTAATGCGCGCTATGGCAACCGCTTTACAATTGCCTGACAAAAAAACATCCAAAAGCCCATATATCCCTTGTTTTTGCTTGTTCATCCTGTATATTGCGCCGCTTCAGGGTGTTCTTAATAAGGATGCCTCGGTTTGTTATGTCGGTTAATATTGTAATGTGACGATTTGATATTCGTAATCACCCCGATCAGAAGACCGTTAAATGAAATTTAAAGAAAAGGAGCAGCCGTAAATGGCTTTATACGAACATATATTTATCGCACGCCAGGATATCCAACCCCAACAGGTTGAAGCGATTACAGCAGATTTGACTAAAATCGTTGAAGATAATGGCGGCAAAATAGCAAAAACCGAACAATGGGGCATTCGTACCCTTGCGTATCGGATCAAAAAATACAAAAAAGGCCACTATGTCTTAATGAATGTTGAAGGCACCACAGAGGTAATTTCTGAGCTGGAGCGGAATGAACGCCTGCATGAAGATGTCGTTCGTTTTATGACAATTCGGGTTGAAGAATTCGAAGAGGGTGATTCCGTTGTATTGCGTGCAAGAGATCGTGACACACGCCCTTCACGTTTTGAAAATCGCGGCAGCCGTCCCCCGCGCTTTGAAAATAAAAATGCCGAAGCGAAACCTCAAGCCACAACAAAACCTGCAACAGAATAAGGAGAATCTCAAATGGCTGAACAACGATCTGATGGCGATAGCGCGCGCCGTCCTTTTTTCAGACGCCGCAAAACATGTCCTTTCTCTGGTGCCAATGCCCAGACAATCGACTATAAAGACGTCCGCCTTCTCACCAAATTTATTTCCGAGCGTGGAAAAATTGTCCCGAGCCGTATCACCGCTGTTTCAACCAAGAAGCAACGCCAATTGGCCAAGGCAATCAAGCGCGCCCGCAACTTGGCACTTATGCCATATATCGTTCAATAGGGAGAATGAAACATGGAAATCATACTTCTTGAACGTGTGCGCAAACTTGGACAAATTGGTGATATTGTATCCGTAAAAGACGGTTATGCACGGAATTTTCTTCTACCTCAGAAGAAAGCTCTTCGGTCTACCAAAACCAACAAGGCCTATTTTGAAACTCAGCGGGCTGGCATCGAAGCCAGGAACCTCGAAGCTAAGTCAGAAGCCGAAACGGTTGCGGCCAAATTAGACGGCATATCCGCTATCCTTATTCGTCAAGCCGGCGAATCTGGCAATCTTTATGGCTCCGTATCAGCGCGTGACATCGCGGCATCACTTAATGAGCAAGATCTAAAGATTGAGCGTAGCCAAGTTGTTCTGGATCATGCCGTTAAATATTTGGGCATCTATACCATCCAGATTAAACTTCATGCCGAAGTTATGGCCAATATCAGCATCAATGTCGCACGATCATTGGCTGAAGCAGAGATGCAAACAAAAGGCCTTGATGCCAAAACAGCTGAAGAAGAGCTTGATGTTTCCGTCGAAGATTATTTCGAAAACGAAGAAGATGCAGAAGGCGCACTAACTGCTGACAGCGAAGAAGAAACAGCTGAAGAAGCCGTTACTGAAGAAGCTGTTGCCGAAGAAACTGAAGAAGAAAAAAGCGAATAATATCCGCAAACCTTCAACCTTATTAAAAGGAGCTACTTAATAGTGGCTCCTTTTTTTATGCCTTCCCCATAAGTAAAATATATTGCCAATCTTGTAAAACCGGATAGAATGTATGTATTCCAATGAAAATCAAGGAAATATTATGACCCAATATTCAGGAAAAGAGTCTTTAAAGCATTTTTTAATTTTAACAGCTTTCGCCATCCTTGCCCCCCTTCAGTCTGGCCATGCCCAAGAGCAGCCAGTGAATAATATTACAAAAATAATCCCCCATGATCCAAGTTCAAAAATTGTCATAAATTATGAGACTCTGACACTGTTATTACAGGCAACCGTAACCAGACCACGACTGTCTTCCCGAATTTATTCTCAAAAATCCAGCAGCTCCATTGGTAGCAGAATAAATCTTTCCAATAAAAACCCCACGCGTTTGGAAGCCAGCCGGACTTTTTATCATTTTATCCAAGACGAGGAAATGGAATATGTTCAGCTACTGCGCCAGGCTATTGAAGCCTTGCCACAAACAGTGCCATTAGAAAATTTAAACCGTGATGAACAGCTGGCCTACTGGCTTAATCTTTATAATATTACTGTTTATGAACAGCTCGCCAAACGTTACCCCATCCGTAAATTAAAAAAACTGCATCAGGGAAGCCGTAAAAACCCCTCTCTATGGGCTGAAAAAATTGTGACGGTAAATGGCATGGCTTTATCGTTGAATGACATCCAATATAATATCATTCAGAAAACATGGCGGGATCCGCTGGTTATCTATGGCCTTTATCAAGGGACTATTGGCGGGCCAAATTTACGGCGCAAAGCCTATACGGGCAAGCTTGTCTATGAACAGCTGGCTGATAATGCAGAAGAATTTGTCAATTCTCTCAGGGGAATACGCTTTAAGGGCAAAGATGCCCATGTCTCAAAGATATATGACTGGAACCGGGCGCTCTTCCCGAATTTTGACCATGACCTGCGCCGCCACCTGCGAAAATATGCAAATTTACGCTTGGTCACAAGGCTGGACAGTAGCCGAAGAATCAAAGTAAAATTCTATGATTGGCATATCGCTGATGTCCTGAATGGGGGCCGCGCAAGAGCCGGCGGAGCAGGCAGCACAAACCCGGTAAGCATGATGTTGTCATTCGGCGGTGAAAATGCCGTCATTGAAGGCATGAGCTCGACTGATTTTGAAACCAATACCAATAGTAGTTATTCACCACAACTATCAACACATACGGCAAAAGCTCTGGATACTTCCGTGATACGAAACAGCATGCCTTTTGAGGCGGCTGTTTTCTTAAAAGAGTTTGTTGAACGTAATAGAAAGTTTATATCTACCAATGTGACCGTTGAAGAAATAGACAAACAGGATTTGCAAAAAATAAAAGATAAAACGTCATCCAAAGAAGAAAAAAGTAAATAATATTCGCGCGCGTTTTTTTTCTGGTAGGCTGCCATATTCAAGCCGCCAATTATTTTTCGCCGCCTGTGTGGAATGACTTTTCTGGTCACTGGGTCTGGTCATTGGGAATGACAGGTTGTTTTCTGGTGGCTTGACATCGTTCAGGAGTCTGCGGTTCAATCATAAATTAAGAGTTGTAAATGTCATTTTTTATACGGGTTGCCATCAAAACTATTATCTCAGCGGCTATGAGCCTCGTCTGCTTGACCTCTTTAAGCCTGGCATATTCAGGTAATAATGAACAGATCGATTATCAGACATTCAATGAATATGACATAAATTCAAAAGTTGCTATAAATTATGGCAATTGGACCAGTTTCTTAAAAGCAACAGTTGTAAGAGCAAGAATGTCTTCCAGAAGCTATGCCAAACAAATAAAAACGCCCACCGGCACAAGAATTAATTTTAGCAATCAAAACCCAAGCCGATTTGAAGCCAGCCGAATCCTTTTTCATCTAATGAAAAAGGAAGATCTCGAATATATCCGGGCCCTAAGAATTGCCATGGAGCATATCCCGCGAATTACGCCTCTAAAATATCTTAACAGAACGGAGCAATTAGCCTATTGGCTAAACCTGTATAATATAACTTTATATGATCAGATTGCCCATCGTTACCCCATTAAAAAATTGCACAACCTGCGCAAGGGGCGCCGCAATACGCCATCAATGTGGGACGAGAAGCTGTTAAATGTAAACGGCATTCAGCTATCGTTGAATGACATCCAATATAATATCATTCAAAAAATATGGTCAGACCCGCTTGTGTTATATGGCATGTATCATGGCACTATTGGGGGACCAAATATTACTGTTAAGGCGTTTACGGGTAAAAATGTCTATAATTTACTGGAAACCAATGCAGAAGAATTCATAAATTCACTGCGCGGCTTACGTTTCCGGGGCAAAACGGCGCTGGTGTCTAAAATGTACCAGTGGAATCAGGAATTTTTTCCGGATTTTGAAACAGATCTGAGACGGCATTTAAGGAAATACACGAATTACCAGTTAACGATGCGTCTGGATACCAGCCACAGGATAAAGACAACGTCCTATGACTGGCATATCACCGATGTCATTAATATTCGCGTTGCTACGCCAGGGAGTCATATCAGTAGAAATCCTGTGGCCATGGTCATGTCAGGAGGGGCAAGTGGTATAACCCATGCCAACCTAACATGGGATTCATCCATCCACAATCTTCATCTACACGCCAGCACGGCCCACTTCCTCAATGATTTTTTAAAATATAACAGTAAAAATGTAAAAACAACGGTTACCGTCGAGGAAATCGAAAGAAAAGACATTGAAGAACAATAAAGCTGAACAACAGCAATACCATGGCCATTGGTAAATAATTTATTAGAACTTATGTTTCTCTA
>Ga0256839_1001711_pt1 | contig 26052 bp, 17 predicted proteins | sample 354166metaG_FD_185968 | JGI IMG/M metagenome (GOLD analysis project Ga0256839, IMG submission 185968) | Hydrothermal vent microbial communities from Mid Atlantic Ridge, Atlantic Ocean - 354-166 | ecosystem: Environmental > Aquatic > Marine > Hydrothermal vents | place: Atlantic Ocean: Mid... | reverse complement strand
ACTATGGGTCTTTCGATCAGTTTAGGATTTGCTACCATAGCTTCTATCAGTCTCTCTTCATCATTTTCATTTTTCAGATTTAACTCTTTATAGATAGCTTCTTTTGTACGCATTAGCTCTCTTGCACTGATCCTCAACATTTTTAAAACCTCTAGTAGCTGTTCCTTACTTGGTGGAGTATCTAAATACTTTACTACCTCAGCATCAACACCTTTTTCATCTAATAATGCTATTGCATTTCTTGATTTGGAACATCTTGGGTTATGCCAGATAATCACATTTGACATCATATTTTCCTTTATTATGTAATTTTACTATTTTTTCATCTACCCCAGTAATGAGCTTTTCATTCTTACCTTCATATTCGATATTTAACAGTAAATAACGCACAGCATTAAGTCTTGCTCTTTTTTTATCATTTGCATCAAATTCACACCATGGTACATTTTCTGTTCCAGAAAATCGAAACATTTTATCTCTCAGTATTTCATATTCATGGTATTTTTTCATAGACATATAATCAAGTTTAGAAAGTTTCCAGCTTTTTAGCGGATTATTTTCTCTATCTTTAATTCTGTTACGCTGTGTCTCTTCTGTAATGTTTAAATAAAATTTGAAAAAAAGTATACCATCATCAATCAACATTTCTTCTACCCCATTTACCTGATGATAAAAATGATTATGTTGTTTTTGGGTACAAAAACCAAATATTTGTTCAATTCCTGCTCTGTTATACCAGCTTCTATCAAAAAAAACTATCTCTCCCGCATTGGGTATTTGTTTAATGTGACGTTGAAAATACCACTGTCCCAACTCTTTAGAATTTGGTTTTGGTAGTGCAACAGAACGTGCTTCTCTCGGATTTAGATAACTATTAAACTCTTTGATGGTTGAGCTTTTTCCTGCTGTATCCATACCTTCAAATATGATGAGTAAGCGTTTTTCGTTGTCTATGACCCATTTTTGGAGTTTTACCAGTTCATGTTGAAGTTTTAATGATTCTTTTTCATAAAAATCACGTTCTATTTTTCCATTTTTCTTAAAAATTCTGGACACATTTTCTTCATACTCTGCTAATTTTTGGGTATATACAACTTTTTGCCTATTCATAATGCTTATCCCTTAGTCTCTTTCTTTTGTTCCAAAGTATGATCATGGCGTTCTTCCTGCTCTAATTTCATCAATAAACGTGTATTATTTATACGATATTTTATATTTTCATCTTGAGTCATATCAAAGCGTTCTTGTAAATACTTATGTTCATCTAGTAAAGATGTATACATCCCATCTAAAGATTCTAATTTTGCTTTTATTTGACTCAACTCTTTTTCATTTTCATTATATATATCTTGCAAAGAAACATAAGATTCATTTGCTTTATTTAATATCCTTTTGGTTTCATCAAATTGTGCCAATTCTTGTTCATTTTTAGCATTTTTAATTTTACATTCTTGTAGCTCTTTTTCCACTTCCTCTATATAGTCTGTTTTTTCTTTATTTTCATAAAAAAGATTTTTAAATCTGTCTTTATATACTTTTATGCGCATAGCCGAAACCACTACCACAAGAACAATAGCTAACAATACAACGATTGCAATACCTGTAATAAGCAACAATGTGGAATCACTTTGTATGTTTGTGAGTGTCTCTTGCATTTTAACCTCTTATCTCATCATAGTCATTCGGAACTTTACAGTGCATACTCTTTTTACTCAAGCTCCCTTTACCATATTTTACATTTTTAAAAACGATTTGTACTTTATTATCCAAATCATCATAATATGCGATACTCTGCAATCTTTTTTTAGCATCCACTTGTATCGTATAACTTTTATTTTCATAGTTTGCTACATATATATTTTTACTATGTAACTTTGCTTTTTTTAAAATTTTAGAAAAGTTAAATCCTTTATGGATTCGATAGTAGGATACTTGTTCTAAATCATGATCTACTACTGTAAGTTCTTCTCTGCTGGTACATACTTCTTTTTGGGTTGGTTGAAGATAACTCCATTTTAATAGGGATGGATTCGAAAAACGTACTTTACCACTATAGTCAATTGTTTTTTTCTTGCTGTTTGTTATCTTTTGGACAAAGTCTGCTCTAAAGTTGTCCGGAAGTACTATAGCTGTAGCACTGGCGTAGATACTTACAAGCAAAGTCATTATAAAAATTCGCATTATTTTTCCTTTTTCCTAGTTTGAAATATACCAAAATCTCACTTGGCATGAGTTGATTGTCTCATAAAAATGTGAAGTGTTGGTGAAGTGATGTGATCAAGAATAATTATATCTATAGACTTACTTGACATAAATCCAAAACTTCGTTAGTATCCACTAAAATTTATAGAAATGAAGAAATAGCCATGATACAGACTGAAACCTATGAAATCTTTGAAATTGTCAATGCGTTTGCCCTACTGATGGGAATCATCTTTGGCGTGGTTGCACAAAAAACACAATTTTGCTTTAGTGGTTCTATCAAAGACTACATCCTTATGTCTTCAACAAAAAGAGCCGCATCAGTCATTATGGCGATGATAACTGCGATAGTATCAACCTATATTCTAACCCTTTTTTATGATATAGATTTATCTGAAACAGTATGGTTGGGTGAAGAGTTGAATTATTTTACTATTATTATGGGTGGATGTTTATTTGGTTCAGGTATGATGATCGCCGATGGTTGCAGTAGCAGACATCTCATCAAGTTTGCACAAGGTGATAATAAATCTTTGGTAACCCTTATATTTATCGCTATCTTTGCCTATGCCAGTACAAAAGGCATCTTTAACACAGCTATTTATACCTTAAGTTCAAATCAAACATTAATGAAACTTTCATCTTATCTTGTAAATATTCCTCTAAACATCTATGTAATTGTATCTATACTTGTTATTATTTTACTTTTATTAACCCGTAGTTTAAAAAGGGTTTTTACTCTTTATGATGGAGTGATCATAGGTCTATTGATAGCTTTAGGATGGTACTTAACAGGAGTATACGGTGCAGAAACTTTAGAACTCGACACACGGTATGTCCCTTTTACAAGTATGACTTTTATAGGCCCCATTTCACGAACACTTGAACTTTTCACACACTATAAAAATACATACTTGGATTTTGGTATTTCTGTGATATTAGGAGTCCTGTTGGGTGCTTTTATCATGTCTAAATTTAACAAAAAATATAGCTTTGGCTGTGTTTCAAATATGAAAATACATAAATTAAGAAACAGTATGTTGGGTGGTGCACTCATGGGGATAGGTGGTATCATGTCTATTGGGTGTACTGTAGGACAGGGACTAACAGGATTTTCCACCTTGGCTGTAGCCTCGCTTATAGCCATTCTTTCCATATTTATTTCAGGCTATTTCACAGGTCTGTATCTCAATAAAAACAATCAATTGCCCATGTGCTTTACCTTTGACTGGAAAGATGATGAGAAAAAATTGTAACAGAGATGTTACTGTTACTACCTACCTTCTAACGGTTTATTAATCACTATTTAGATAAAATAATACGAATTTAGAAAAGGCAAAACAAAGATGATTAAAACCCTACTCAAAGTTTTTGGCACACAAAATGATAAAATCGTTAAAAACTACCTCAAAAAAGTAAAAAACATTAATGCATTAGAAACACATTATGCATCACTGGATGATGAAGCCCTTAAAACAGCATTCAATACACTTAAAAGTGACGTACAAAGTGGTGCAAAAAATTTAGATGCAGTCTTATACGAATCTTTTGCTATCACCCGGGAAGCGAGTAAACGAACTTTGGGACTAAGACATTATGATGTCCAAATGGTTGGAGGAATGGTTCTTCATGATGGAAATATCGCTGAGATGAAAACAGGAGAAGGTAAAACCTTGGTAGCAACCCTTGCGGTCATACTCAATGCCATGGTAGGCAAAGGTGTACACATCGTCACAGTCAATGACTATCTTGCAAAAAGAGACAGTGAAGAGATGAGTCCTTTATATGAATTTTTAGGCTATAACGTTGGTTGTCTTACCTCAGATATCTATGATGACATGGAAAGAAAAGCACAATATGCTGCAGATATTACGTATGGTACAAACAATGAATATGGATTTGACTATTTAAGAGACAATATGAAAGTACGTGCAGAGGAAAAAGCACAACGTGAACACCACTATGCCATCATAGATGAAGTAGACTCTATTCTTATCGATGAGGCAAGAACACCACTTATTATCTCTGGACCAACACAACGTGACCAAAACCACTATGCCAGAGCAGATGCCATTGCAAAACAGATGCAACGTGGGGAGAAAATAGAAACCAAACCTGGTGAACCTGAACAAACCACTGGAGACTTTGTTGTTGATGAAAAAAACAAAACCATTATTATGACAGAAGACGGACTTCAAAAAGCCCAAGATCTTTTTGAAGTCGAAAACCTCTATAACTTAGAAAATGCTGCACTTTCTCACCACTTAGATCAAGCACTTAAAGCACACTATATTTTTGAAAAAGATGTAGACTATGTGGTACAGAACAATGAAGTCATTATTGTTGATGAGTTTACAGGAAGGTTAAGTGATGGGCGTAGATATTCTGAAGGACTACACCAAGCACTCGAAGCAAAAGAAGGTGTTGAAATACAAGAAGAGTCTCAAACGCTTGCAGAGATTACCTATCAAAATTACTTTAGATTGTATGAAAAACTCTCTGGTATGACAGGAACTGCACAAACTGAAGCCACTGAATTTGCACAAATATATAACCTTGATGTTATCTCTATCCCTACAAATGTACCCATTGCAAGACTTGATAAAAATGACCTCATTTACAATACAGAACGTGAAAAACTTGATGCTGTTGTCAAACGTGTGAAAGAACTTCATGAAAAAGGTCAGCCCGTACTCATAGGTACTGCGTCTATTGAAAAATCAGAAATGATTGATGAAAGACTTAAAAAAGAAAAAATCCCACACAATATGCTTAATGCAAAAAATCACGCACAAGAAGCAGAAATTATCATGAATGCTGGACATAAAGGTGCAGTTACTGTAGCTACCAATATGGCTGGTCGTGGGGTGGATATCAAAATTGATGATGATGTCAAAGCACTTGGCGGTCTCATGATATTAGGTACGGAAAGACATGAAAGTAGACGTATAGACAACCAACTAAGAGGTCGTTCAGGACGTCAAGGTGACCCAGGGGAAAGCCAGTTTTTCTTAAGTTTGGATGACAACCTTCTACGCATATTTGGTGGAGAGAAGATTAGAAACATTATGAACAAACTTGGTGTTGAAGATGGTGAATATATTGATTCTAAAATAGTCACACGTTCTGTTGAAAAAGCACAGAAAAAAGTAGAAAATCAACACTATGAGTCAAGAAAGCATATCTTAGAATATGATGATGTTGCAAATCACCAAAGAAAAGCCATCTATGCATTTAGAAATCAACTGCTTGACCCAGACTTTGACATAAGTGCTAAAATAAAAGAGAATAGAGAAGAATATATTGCCCATCTTTTGGCTGAAGCAGAAATATTTGAAGGTATGCCTCGAGAAGACTTTAATGTAGAGAAACTTGCAGCACTTATTCAAGAAGAATTACGTATAGAGGTGAAAGCAGAACAATTTAAAGACAAAGAAGTAGAAGAACTCACAACTATGATACGTGAGATGATGGAAAATCTTTATGAAACTAAAATGTCTCAAATCGATCCTGAGCAACGTCAAGAAATTGAACGTATTTTGTATTTACAGGTACTTGACCCTCAATGGCGTGACCACCTGTATGAAATGGATGTACTTAAAACAGGTATCGGACTTAGAGGATACAACCAAAAAGACCCCCTCACTGAATATAAACAAGATAGCTATAAACTCTTCACTGACCTTGTAACACGTATCAAATATGAAGCGGTTAAAACACTTCAAATTGTAGAGTTTAATTTTGAATCTCCAGAGGAAGAAGAGGCTGCTATTGAACATATTAGAGAAGAACTCGAAAGTGATGTTTCTGAAGTAACACTAAATACAGATAATGACGAAGATACAAAACATACACCTATTACAGGAACAAAAAAACCTAAAAGAAATGAACCATGTCCTTGTGGTTCAGGGAAAAAATACAAAAACTGTCATGGGAAAAGTGGCCCGAAAAAAGGTCTCTTGGCGTAATGTCTCAAGCATCTATCTCCTCGCCTAACAAAAAATTTGTTAGGCATATCATAAAACACTATCTTAAATATGATAAAGAGAATCCTTTTATTTTCATCTCTGCAATGTTGGCTTTTTTAGGGATTTCTGCAGGAGTTATGGTACTTATGCTTGCTATGGGGATTATGAATGGAACACAAAAAGAATTTACTAAAAAACTTTTTGTCATGAATTACCCTCTTACTATCCTTCCCATAGAAGAAAATGCTGTCAATGATACACTTATACATACTTTAAAAGAAAAGTTTCCTCATCTAAAATTTAGCCCTTATTATACAACTCAAGTCATTTCTAAAAATGCAGGTGCTGTACAAGGCTCTTTGCTTTATGGTGTAGACTATATCAAAGAAGCAGAGATTAATCCTATCTTTAAAGAAGCCAAAGCTACTGAAAAAAGTACATTTAAAGTTGTCATTGGTGAAGGACTCTCTTTTGAAATGAATGCACCCAAAGGAGAGAAAGTCACACTTTACTTCTCAGAACAGCAAGCCATAGGCTTTGGAACGATGCCTTTGCAAAAGCGATTTATAGTTGATGGCGTCTTTAAATCTGGACTTAAAGCGTATGACAAGGCCATTATGTATACAACACTTAAGGCTTTTGAAAAACTTTTAAAACGACCACATGGGGCCTATGATGGACTGCATATTTATACCAAAGAACCAGTAGATGAAATCAATGAAATCAAAGCTGTACTTCCAAACAATGTACTTATCGAAGGATGGTGGCAACAAAATGGTAATTTCTTTGCCGCTATGGAACTAGAAAAAAAGGCACTTTTTTTAGTATTGATGCTTATCATATTGGTTGCATCACTTAATATTATTTCTTCCCTACTCATGACTGTGATGAGTAGAAGGCCTGAGATTGCACTGATGCGTACTTTAGGTGCTACAAAAAAAGAGATAAAGTCTATCTTCTTTCGTTTAGGTATTATTATAGGTTCTACAGGCATTGTAGCCGGTACCCTACTTGGTCTATTTGGTATTTGGGTACTGAAAACTTTTGATATTATTTCCATGCCTGCTGATGTTTATGGGACATCAAAGCTTCCTGTTGAGCTTACCTTGGGGGATTTTGGACTCATTATTTTAGGTACAAGTATTATTATTTTACTCTCTTCACTTTATCCTGCGAAAAAAGCTTCACAAACAGATCCTCTCACTGTGCTAAGAAATGAATAATATAGCTCTTTAATCCCAAAGCATTACACTATTTGTTAATAATATGCGCAGGAGATTCCAATGTACGTTTAATTAACTGCAATGGCAGAGAAAGTATATCTTTTGCTGCAGATGTTTTCACTACAGGTTTATCTAAACTGCCTGATATCTTTAAACCAATCGTATAACTTTTATCTTTTCCCATTAAGATATAACCTAGTAAAGGAAGATTGCCTACAATTTTCCCTAATTCTCTTGCTGTATGTATTGCAAGATCCATATTTATCGTCTTCTTGCCTAAGTCCAGTCTTCCTCTACCTACTATCGTTGCTGACTTCCCTTTTACATAAATAGAATCAAATATCACACTGTCTCCTATTTTTCTATACTCTGCAACTCCCTCAGTAATCTTAAACCCTTTTTGAGAGAAACCAGGACTGCTTAGAGTTGCCAGTGCCGGAATAGCATTAATAAGCGCCAAAGTGTTGTTGTATGCTTTAAAATCACTCATAGTCCCTCCTTCTATAATAATTTCTCCTTTCATTTCTTTATCTAGATTGCCTGAGAGTTTTACCGTATATCTTCCCTTTTGTAAACCCTGAAAATTAATTAAGGGACGCAACATAGTATCTGTAACCCGTAATGCTTTTAAATTCAACATTTTACCCTTTGTTGAGAATTCAATAATATTTCCAGATAATGATCCAAAAGCACTCACATCTCCATTTGACTTTACTTCAATATCATAACTATCAGTAACCAAAGTATGCTTCTTATATCTTATTTTAGAATTTTTTCCAAGAATGACTAACTTTTTAGACTTTCCTTTTTTTTGTTTTTTCTTCAATGCTAAAAATTCTTCAAGATCAATGTTAAGATCTCTTATCGTAATGCGAGACTTGCTCAAATTATAATGTATACGTTTATCAAATGCATAAAAATCAACATTATTTTTTCTCACTTTAGCGCTAAAAGGCACTCTTGTGTGACATACATCTTCATTATCATACAAAAAGCACGCTTTCCTCTGCAATGTACCAGTTATATTGTAGTTGTTTGCATCTACTCTTATAATTTCTAAATTTCCACCATCAACCTTGATGGGTATATGTTTTAGGTAAGGTTTTATTTTTTTTATATTCTCTACTTGAATTGACAATCCACTCTTTTTATGCATAATTTTAACTCCCAAAGAAGGGATATGCACATGTACTTTTTTTCGATATTCTATACTCAATGGTAGAAGTTTATTTTTCAATACAAAAACCTTATCTTTACCTCCTATCGTTAACTCTTTTACATCAAATTTCAAATCGGCCTTTTTTGTTTTTATATTAATCACACCATTCACAATACCATCATACCAACTCTCTTTCAACTGTATATTCTCAAGTGTAAGAATATTTTTCTTATAATATCCCATCCCTCCAAATATTTCTAGGTTCGTTTTGTCTATTCTTACTGTGCCCTTTTTGAATCGTGCATCTACAATAATACTATCTTTTTTTCTGCTGTCAAATCTTACTTTGGCTTTTAAGAGTGGTAGTTGTATAGTGTCGTAGGTAAGTGTTCCCTCTCCGACATCAACATCGACAAGAAAAACTGATTTTTCACTCTGTGTATCTTTTCCTAAAGGTATATCTATTTTCAAATTTAACAATGCATTCTCATCTGTATACTGTACAGGTATATCTAAGGAATAAGACTTGAGAATCTCTTGTACCACATCATCTAAAGGTGTAAAAATATTCAAATTTAATTTAAGTAATGTTTTCTTCTTTCCCAACCCGGTAATCGCTATTTTACTTCCATACAAACTTCGTTCTTTATATTTAGGATCTATTAAATCAAAATACAATGCGTTATTCTTATATGTCAAAGTAAAACTTTTTGCATCAACAGTGTCTAAACCTTTTTGATACAAAATTTTTACACCATAAAAAACCATCTCACCATACAACGTGTCAAAATCTACTTTAAGATCATTATCTTTAACGTTTAATGTACCTTTTAAAACTTTTAATGTATATTTTTGTGCTTCTACTCTATCTACTATCCAAGACTCTACTGTCTCATCTAATTTAAACGTTTTAATCAGTGTTTTTAAGTCTGTAAATGCATCACTGTTGATGCTAAAATCTATAGAATCTTTTTCTTTTTTTGCATGAAACCTACCTTTAATGTTATACGCATCAAAACTACCTTCTGTTTCTAAAATATCAGTATGTAGGTAATACGTAAGCTTTCCTTTTAAATATATATTCTTCTTTTTGAGATGTAATAGAGAAACCTCTGCTACAAGTGTTTCACCTACTCTATGAATATTCCCTGCAATTTCATAATCTTTACTAGTCAAGTACAAAATATCATCTGTAAAAATAATATTTAACTGGTTATTCTCAAAAATAACTTTTTTTAACTCAATATATTTAAAAAAGGTAAAAAGGTTTTTAATTTTATCAAACGTATGATCTATATTTTCAAAAGAAGGTTTGGCTTTACTTTTAGGAATTGTAATCTTATCTGCAATAAGCGTCAGTTTTTTATCAAGTTTGATGTATAATCCCTCTACTTTATACTTGCCAAAAACAAGTAAATCGGCTTTGATACCTACTTTTAGCCAAACAAAGAGAGCTGCAAATATGACAACTGAAAATATCAAAAAATCCCGTAAAAGTGTATGGATGATAGGTCCAGTATGGGTTGTCAACATTTTACTGGCTTTTTTCATCTCACTTGCCTTTTACATTACTTTACCTGTAGAGACAAAAAAAACACTTCTTGTACCTAAGGGCTCAATAGAAAACATTATAGCACAGCTGGCTAAAGAAGGCTATGATGTAGGTATCATTGATAGAACCATCTTACGTCTTATAGGGACACCAAAAAGTGGATGGGTTGATATAGGTGAAACAACATTAAATCGTATTGATTTTTTATATAAACTAACCTCACCTACAACAATGATACATAAGGTTACACTTATCCCAGGAGAAACTTCAGTTATATTTTTTGAAAATATTGCCAAGCAGTTGGATTTAAATGCGAGTAAATTGCAAAATTATTACAATAAATTTTCTCTATATCCTGAAGCAGGAATCTTCGCAGATACCTATCATGTGCCTTACGGGATAAAAGAAAAAAATCTTATGTCTTTTTTACTCAAAGTATCCAATAAAAAATATAAACAGTTATCTATAGATAGTTATGGAGACTATAATACAAGTAAATGGCTCCAAACGCTCATTACTGCATCGATCATCCAAAAAGAAGCAGCCAACGTGCAAGAAATGCCTATTATTGCTTCTGTCATTGTCAATCGAATACAAAAAGGGATGCGCCTACAAATGGATGGAACACTAAACTATGGTAAATATTCACATATTAAAGTCACACCTGAACGTATCAAAAAAGATAAAAGCCGTTTTAACACCTATAAGTATAAAGGATTACCCCATTCACCTATTGGTTCAGTAGGGCTCAATGCGCTCAGAGCTGCGATGAAACCAGCAAAAACCAATTATCTCTATTTCATGAAAAATGCACAAGGGATACATGACTTTACGAACAGCTATAAAAAGCATCGTGAGAACATTAAAAAAGCCCGCTGATACGCGAAACTTATCTCCTTTTGTTTTGAAAATAAATACTACTTAAACTTGTCTCTTAACACATTTTTCAATAATTACTCTTTTTTTATGCTACAATAATAATAAGAAGCAATGAGTTAGATTATTGTTTTCTACCTCACTACTTCGTGTTCATCCTGAAATGATGAACAATCCCATAAGATTAAAGGAAAAATTGTCATGGAAAAAGAAGTGAAAGCAAAACTTGAAAAAGTTGTAGAGCTTATGAACAATGTCATGGTCGATCCTGATATTGATATAGAATACTGTATACCTGAAGTTGCAACAACTACAGATACATGTGATGTGTCAGGCGATCCATATATTTTAGTGAAATATGTTGTCACAGCAACCAATGTACGTGAACGTAAAATCCGTTTAGGGAAAACCGCACTACTTAACTCAGCTGAAGAGATAGCCAATATGGCTACCTTCTCTATCGAAGAGTTTAAGACAGAGATAGATTCAGTAGAGATGGGCTAAGCTTCATCTCTCAAAGTGGCTATTTAAGCCTAAAAATATATATGATTTTTAATAAAATATTATTAAGATAAAGGAGTAAAAAATGGAACAAGAACTCTTAGGAAAATTAAAAGATGTTGTAGAGATTGTAGAGAAAAACTTAACAAATCCTGATATTGAACTGGGCTACAGTATCCCTGATGATACGGAGACAAAAAAAAGTAGAAATGCCTCTAGCGATGCATATATAGAACTTACCTATATACCCAATGGTACACACACAATGAAACAAAAGATACCTATTAAAGAAATTTACTTCAAGAAAACACCTCAAGATATCGCGAATCTTGTAACCTTCTATATTGAACAATTTATCGAACAAATTGATTCTGTTGAAAATGGTGCACAATAACATGGACATTGTTATAGACTTCAAAAGTCTATAACATGTTTAAATCTTCTTCATACATAATTTCTTTTTCAAGTAACACAGTAACTAATTTTTCAATTTTATCCCAATATTTATCGACCAAAGTAATAGTAGTTACTTCTGCTTCTTCCATCCACCGCTCAAGTGCATCATCTATCTTTTGATGTGTATGCTGTACATTGATGCTATCTAGTGTCTGTTTTTGGGCATTCATCACACCTTTAAGATTAATATACCCTACTTCATTATCCATACCATAATATGCTATCGCTCTATAGGCTTCTTTAGTGGCATGTTGCAAATCTGGAGATGCTTCCATATCCATTCCTGTGATTTTGCCATATTTTTTCATTTGTGCTATTCGCCCTGCTAAAGAGATACAAATTCTATTTTTAATGTCATCCATAGACATGTTTTGTTGTAAATCCTCATGATGATTGACGACAAATCCATTGGCATTGGTTCGTGGGGTAACAGATATTTGAAAAATTTGTACTTGTGGCATAAGTACTTTAGAGATAATAGTATGTGCAGCTTCTCTAATAGCATTTTTTTCAAATACCTTTTCGTGTGAGATATCTGAGTGTTTTTCTCCATATTTAATGGTATTAATTTGCTGCATAAGTATCTCTTGAGTAATGGCTGGTAAGTTATGTCTAATACAATAAAATGAAGCCTCTTTACTCATAAGTTCAAGCTGCGCACCTGTAAGCCCTGCAGTATAAACTAATAATTTATTTACATCAAATTTACCGCTAATAGGTTTATTTTTAAGAATTTTATCTATAAAATATTTTCTAGCTTCTTTATCTAACTCATCCACAGCGATATGTATCTCTATTCTTCCTGCTCTGACTATAGCAGGGTCAATATTCTCTTTATAGTTCGTTGCAGCAATGATAAAGATATGTTCATCTTCCTTGTTGGCAAACCCATCCATTTCAGCTAAAAATTTATTGATTTGTACTTCACGGGTATTGTCTTTTTCCCGTTTACCTATGGTATCTATCTCATCTATAAAGATGATAGATGGGGCATATTCTCTGGCTTTTGCAAACACTTTTTTGATTTTGTCTAATTGTAGTAGTTCAACTCCTGTGATAGAGATAAATGGCAATTCTGCTTCAGCAGAAAAAGCTTTTGCCAAAAGAGTTTTTCCTGTACCAGGAGGACCATAGAGTAACATCCCTTTAGGTGGTTGCACATTAAATTCTTTCAGTAATTTTGGTTCTTTTAAAAAATTAATTACTTCTAAAAGTCTGCTTTTTGCTTGCTTATGTCCTGCAATATCCTCAAATGATACATTAGGTATATCAAATACCAACCCATCTTCAGAAAAATCTTTTATACGTTTTACCTGTTTAAAATCACACTCTTTTACTTTATAAGTAATCACACCATTTTTAGCACTAAAACTATCTTCTATTGTAAGTTTAATATTTTTTCTAAAAAGCTCTTTTACCAGCCTTTCATCATTAATAAGCGGTACAATATTTTCATTGATAAAATCAATACATTTTTTTGAAAGGGACACCTTAATTTCTGTATAATTTTCAGCTTCTTCACCAAGGTCTATCATGATATCCGTGACTCTTGAAAAAAATGTTTCCCCCAACTTGTTTTTAATTCTCCTGGCATCAAGTTCAGGTGCAAAAATGAGTATTTGGGTTTTTAGAAAGTTTTTAAAGTTTTTATCTACTTTAAACTCAAGACCAAACTTTTCTGAGAAAACCTTTTTATATTCTAAAAAAGACTTCTCTCCTATGGCTTCATATGCTGTGTAGTTCAATTTATTAAACAACACAATAGTAGCTTGTGAAAACCTTGAAATCAACTCAGGTATAATTGCTTTTTGCGTACCCCCTGTTTTGATATTTCTTTTTTCTTCTCGTTGTAATGCATCAAGTATCATTGACTCCGCTTGAATATAGTCATCGTCAATAAGCTTAATAAATTTGTTATCTGAATAAAGTTCTTCTCCCAAGTTAGACGTGATGATAAAAATGGTTTCTTTAAAGTCTACATTAAAAATAGCATTACCTTCATCATAAAGTTTTTCTGGGTCATCATTACAAGGTTGGTCAGTGAGTTTATCCCAACCACAGGCATCTCTCATTTGCCCACCTTCAAAGATAGAAAGAAGATTTGTTTGTATAACATTGTCTGCTTTTTCAAAAGCATCAAGCACGATGATAGATTTGGGGTTATCGTGTACAAATCCTGTCATTTGTCCTACACTGTACCCTGACCATCCCTTAGGATACCCATAAAGTTCTCCACCATTTTGTTCATGGTACTGTGTCATATCAAATTTACGTATCTTATACTCTGGAAGATTTTTAGTCATTAGTTCAGCTAGATATGTTTTACCTGTTGCAGGTGAGCCTAAGAAAAGATAAGTAGATTTAGGCGCATTTTTTGCTGTTAAAATATTACTCTTTATATTGTTAACAATAGACTCTATCGCTCTGTCTTGACCAAATAATTCTTCTGTAAGTGCGTCTCGCATCTTATTGGCAATATTTATATACTCGTGACCATTATTCATTTTTTAATTCTTCAATTCATATTTTTAATCTGAGGCTTAACATACCATAAAAAGATTAGAAACAAATTCTATCCAATATTTACTTGATTATGCAGATATTCCTAGTAACTCTCCTAACAAATATCAATATTGAATACAGTTGTACACTCTTATGTAATTAAAGACCTAAAACCAAATAAGTTGCACTAAGTTTAGTACCAGCATACTGATGAACCCTACTTTATAAACCATTTTTTCATTGCGTTCAATAAATGAAACATTATTTGCAAAGTGTGGTTGTACTTTTTCAGGATTCGTAATTTCAAAAAGCATTTCAGAGTAGTTCGTATACCGTCTATTGGTATCGACATCTATTGCTCTCATAATTACTGATTCTAACCATCCAGGTATTTTGGCATTATGTGTAGACAAACGTTTCACACTTTTATCAAAACTCGGATTTTGAAAAGGTTCTATCTCACCAAAAGGAAACTTTTGGCTCATACACTCATACAATGTCACACCTATGGCATATATTTCTGTCTGCTCTGTAATAGGCGCTTTAGAAAAACGTTCAGGGGCTAAGTAGCTTGGTGTTCCTGCTTTTGAAATATCCGAGTATGCTTCAGTAATACTGCCAAAATCAACCATTTTAAATGTTTGCTTACCCTTTTTACTGGTATAGACCATAATATTTTCAGGCTTAATATCACCATGCACTAAATCCTGTCTAATTAGATATTGGGACATTTTTAACAAAAAGATACCTAATTCCACACTCAGGTCAACAGAAAGAGGCTTTTTTTCCATATACTCCTTCAGAGATACCCCTTCAACAAAAGTCATTATATAATAACGATGGCTTCTATTGGTAGGCACAGCTACTTTTGGGAAGAACCCTGCTTTAAGCCGTCTAGCCATCCATGACTCTTTTACAAATAAGTCAAGCATATGTGGATCTTCTAATGCCTCAAAAGGGGCAAATTTTATCACATATTTTTGCCCCCTTTTTTCACAAATCCAAGTAAGGTTATTTTCTATCAATGACTTTTCAAGGACATATCCATCGATTACATCCCCTATTTTATACTCTTCTTGGATGATAAGATCGGCTTGTTTAGATTTGAGTCTAAAGTCCAGTTCTTTTATCTCAAGTAATACCGCAGTCGTATCATCAGGTAAGTTATCAGCCACCTTTTTAGAAGCTTTTTTCACCATAAAAGAGGCATTCACCTGCATGGATTCTTGTATTTCTTTTTCACTTAATTCATTATAAAGCCCATCAGAACACAAGAGTATGCGGTCTTTTGCCTGTAAATTATTTTCAAAATAATAAGGCTCCACATTTTCTTGTAAACCTATCGCAGCAGTCAGGACATTTTCCATCCCTTCTTCATCCATAGCATGGTCATCAGAGAGTTGTGTCATAACTTTATCTCTTAAAAGATAAATACGACTGTCACCTACATTTGCACCATATAGTCGGTCACCTTCTACCACAACCAATGTCAAAGTAGTCACCAACTCTTCACGTTCGTAATCAGCCATTGACTCTTTATAAAGTACATGATTTATATTTTCTATAAAGTGTTTAATAGCCTTTTCCATAGCCCATGATTTAGGTCTATTTTTGAGTGAATTAACTAAAAAATTACAGGTACGTTTGGCTGCTTCTGCTCCCATCTCTGCTGATCCCACCCCATCACATACCACTGCAACTGTGATATCTTCAAGAACTTTTATTTCAAAGTAGTCATCACCTTTTAACTGTTTTCCTTTTGCAAGTGTTAGTCCTGAAGTTTCTATATTTTTTTTTGACATAATTAACCTACCGTATATAATAAAATTTATTATATAGTATCTCATTACACTTTATTTTTTACCTATACTATGTATAACATTTAAACAATTGACTTAATTAAAAAATCGCTTTATATTTTCCTAATGTTTATTATATACAGATTATTTAGTTAAAATCACGAAATTAAAACCAAACGGCAAAGGACTATCATGAACGTAACAGCCAAAAAAATAGATGATATTAACATCATTATCTCAGGAATCATAGACGCTAAGGTGACAGAAGACAAAGTATCCGAACTTAAAGCACAAGCACACAAAGACGGTAAAGAGCTTAATAAAGAACTCGAAGATGCTATCCAACAATCTGCTGAGAGTGAAGTTCTTAAAGGCTTTATAGAAGCAGGACTAAATGAAGCTGGCATAGATGTTGAGAGTATCTTAGGCCAACCTTCTTTTCACAAGTATGAGAAAAGAGACAATGGTCTCTACCTTGAAATAGCCGTTTCAACAAGCCCTAGTATAGACACAAATGTAGACTATACAGACATCATACCAACATTTACACAGCCTGACGCTGCTCCAGAAGAGGTAGATACTAAGCTAGAAGAGTTAGCCTTGCAGCAAGGTACATTTGCAGCTATAGATACACCTAGAGCTGTACAAAACAATGATGTTACACTCATAGACTTTGAAGGTTCTATAGATGGTGTGCTTTTTGATGGGGGTGCAGCTGAGAAGTTTGTACTCAAAGTTGGGTCAAATTCCTTTATACCTGGATTTGAAGAACAAATTATCGGTATGAACTATGGTGAAGAAAAAACCATCACGGTAACATTTCCTGAAGATTACTCTTCTGCAGACTTAGCAGGTAAAGAAGCCGCCTTTAAAGTAAAACTACATGAGATACAAGCCCAAGTACCCAAAGAAATAAATGATGCCTTTGCCAAATCTATACTCAATGATGAGAAAGCAACCCTAGACATGCTTAGAGCAAAACTTGCAGACCAAATCAACTCACAAGCACTCTCAAAGTTTTACAATGACGAACTCAAACCTCTCCTCACCAAAGGTCTTCTTTCAAAGTTCGACTTTACACTTCCTGCAAACATCGTAGAACAAGAGATAGACGCCAAAGTAACTGAACGTATACAACTTATGACCCAAGAAGAAAAAGATGCATTAAATGAAGACAAAAGTAAATTTCATGCACTCAGAGAAAGTGTAAGAAAAGAAGCAGAGTACTCCATCAAAAAAGTGCTTATCGTTGAAGCCTTAGCTGAAAAAGAAGGTATGAGTGTAGATGAACAAGAGATACTCTCTGCATTGTACTACCAAGCTATGATGTCAGGACAAGATGCTGACGAACTTGTTAAATACTATAAAGAAAATAACCTTATGCAAGCTGCAAAAATGGGGCTAACTGAAGACAAACTCTTTGGTAAGATGCTTGGTCTAGACAAACGCTAATGCAAGTACACATAGAGAAAATAGATGATATCAACATCCTCCTATCAGGGAATATTGAGATGGGTCTCCTTAAAAAGAAAATCTCTGAGCTACAAGTGCAAGCCCCGAAAGATAGAGTGAAAGATGATACGTATTTCCAACGTGAAGCAGAAGCGCAACTACTACAAGATGTCATAGAAGCAGGTCTGAAAGAAGCAAACATAACTCCATATAAAACACTAGGTCAACCACATTTTAGAAAGTATGAAAAACAAAGTGAGCACATTTATCTTGAAATTGAACTCTCCACCAAACCTTTCATAGATGTAAATGTTAACTACATGGATGTAGCTCCAAGTTTTAAAATGCCCAAAGCAAACCCAAAAACAGTAAAAGCTAAACTCGCATTGCTTGCAAAACAACAAGCACCTTACACAACCATACAAAAGCCTAGAGCGGTACAAAATGGTGACTTTATAGATATAGATTTTGAGGGACATTTAAATGGTAGAGCCTTGGCCTCTGCCAATGAAAATCACTATAAGCTAAAGGTGGGTTCTCAAACATTTCTGCCTGGGTTTGAAAAACAAATGATTGGGATGCATGTCAACGAAAGAAAAGTGATAAACATCATTTTTCCACAAGACTATAAAACAAAAGAACTCGCAGGTAAAAAGACTACCTTCAACGTGCTACTACATGAGATAAGAGAACAAATCCCTTTAAGTGTGGATGATGAACTGGCAAAAAAGGTACTCAAAGACGAGAAAGCAACTTTGGCTATACTCAAAGAAAAGCTGGCTGAGCAAATCGTAGCACAAGCTTTTTCAAATACCTACACCACAACACTCAAACCTAAAATTATAAAAGGGCTACTCGCCAAGTTTGACTTTACTTTACCTCACAACGTCATAGAACAAGAGATAGATGCCAGAGTCAACGAAAAAGCACAAGCCATGAGTGTAGAAGAGCAGTTACTCTATAAAAAAGATGATTCTAAATTTACAGCACTTAGAAACTCTCTAAGAGAAGAAGCAAGAGACTCTATAAAGGCTGCACTCATTGTAGATGCATTAGGTAAAAAAGAAGGTATAGAGATTAGTGAAGAGGAGATTATTTCAACACTAAAGTACCAAGCCTTAAAGCAAGGTCAAAATCCAGATAATTTTGTCGAGTACTACCAAGAAAACAACTTATTCACTTCAGTAAAAGTAGGACTCATAGAAGATAAACTCTTTAGAAAAATACTTAGACTGGATAAAAAGTAAAAATCCTTTTTGACATTCTTATAAGTAAGTTCCTAACAAAAGGATGACTACAAGTCATCCTAAGTTTCTATATCATACCACCTGTATTTGCACCCCATGTTGTTCTCCATCTTGTCTTCACAAAAGAGATACCAACCAATGCAATAATTACAACAACTGAGAAGATAGCAAATCCGGCTGCGTAGGTACCAAACTCACCTTTACTCCAACCAAGTACTTGAATAACCGCTGTACCACCAAAACCACCTGCAGCCCCAACGATACCTGTCATGATACCCATGTCTTTACCAAACCTTTGAGGCACTAACTGAAACACTGCACCATTTGCCATACCTAAACATGCCATGATTAAAAATAGTGTTGCAATAGCAGCAAAAAATGGTAACGTTACTATAGCATTTATGGCTATCAGTGCAAACGCTGCACCAAAGAAAATATAGAGTGCCTTCACACCACCAATCTTATCTGCCAACTCTCCACCACCTGGTCTGAGTATTGCTCCCGCAAAAATACACAATGCACCAAAGTACCCTGCAATGACTTTTACATTTGATTCATCCAAGACATCTAAACCAAATGCTTCCATATCTACAGCATAGGTATTCATAAGATAAACCTTCATATATCCTGCTAAACCTACGAAACCACCAAAAGAGATAGCATAAAAGAGTGAGAACCACCATGTATCTTTGTCTTTAAGAAGTTTTCCATAATCTTTTAATTTTTTAGGTCTTGCTTTATACACAGACTCAGGAGCGTCTTTTGCAAGAAACATATATGCAACAAAGACAATACTTGCCATAATAGCACCTACTAAAAATACAGCATCCCAGCCCCATTTTTCTGCAATCTTTGGAGCAAATAAATAGTCAATTACTACTCCTATATTTCCTGCACCCGCGATTCCAAGTACAATACCCTGTAATTTTGGAGGATACCACTGTCCTGCTTGCGGAAGTGCTACAGCAAAAGAAGCCCCTGCAAAACCAAGACCCAATGCTACAAATAATAATGCCGTATAAGTAATACTATCTCCCATAAAATAAGCAGCAAATAGCGAAGTAATTACTATAGCCTGAGCCATTAATGCAGTCATTTTTGCTCCAAATTTATCAACACCAAAACCAAGTAATATTCTAAGGATTGCTCCAGACAATATAGGTAGAGAAAGTAATGTTGCTTTTTCTCCTGCTGTCATTATATGTCCTGCTACAGCCAAAGCCTCACTTATTTCTGTTGCCAATGGTCCAAGCATCGTCCAAACCATAAAACTCATATCAAAATACATAAATGCCATAAATAGGGTAGGTGCATGCCCCTGTCCTTTTAATGCCTTTAATCCTGCCATCTTTCTTTCCTTTTTTAAATAAATTTCGAGAGAAGTATACATCAATAATTATGCATCATACCCCTATAACATGATTAATTTTTAAGCAATCAATCATTACCCATTCTACTATACCTTTCATAACAGGTTACAATAATTACCCTCTAAACGATTGATGCATTTTTAAGCATGTTACAAACTATACTATATTTTATATAAGATATAATCAGTCTAATTTACATTAAGTGAGTAATCGAATGACTATTTTAGAAAAAGCATTAGAGGCTAGAAGTACAAAAGTAAATAAAGTGGAAACAACCAAGGCACTCAAAATGCCTATGGATGTCTATGCAAAACTTGATGAGATCGCTGCAGCAGGATATGAAGGTTTGGCTAAAGAAGACTCTGCATATTTTCTTAAATGTTTTGGTCTTTTTGACAAAGGTGAAGATTTTATGCTTCGTGTGCGTATTCCTGGTGGACAACTTACCTACGATGAAGCGGTATGCATTGGTGAAGTAGCCAAACAGTATGGTAATGACTATATAGATATTACTACACGTATGCAAATAGAATTACGCTACATTCAAATAGCAGACATTGCCAAGGTCTTAAATACCCTAAAAAAATGTGGACTCTCTACCTTTCAAACAGGCGTAGATAACCCTCGTAACATTGTTACTGACCCTCTAGATGGCATTGCCTATGACTGTATCATAGAATCTATGCCCCTTATCAAACAACTGCAAGATATTTTTATAGAAAATCCTGAATGGATTTCTGCCCTCCCTCGTAAATTTAACACTGCTGTTTTAGGCTCACTTTCAAATTCATGTAACATTTTTGGACATGACTGTAACTTTGTCTTGGCACAAAAAGAGGGTGTTTTTGGATTTAACATCTATTTAGGTGCTCGTGTAGGGATGCAAGCACAAGATGCCAATACCTTTGTAACTGCAGAAGAAGTCCCTTCTTTCTTTCAAGCACTTCTCACTGTCTTTAAAAATTATGGTTATAGAGATAACAGAAATAAAAACCGTTTAATCTTTTTACTTAATGATGTTGGTATAGAGAACTTCATAGAGGCTGTTAAAAAAGAAGCTGGTTTAGAGTTTACCTCTGCTGGTGTTACAATGGTACAGTCACAAAATATCGCTTTAGGTTCCAATAAAGTATTGGGACGTAATGGAAAATTTAATTACAAAATCATCGTGCCATCTGGTATATTTTCGGGTTCACATATGATAGCAGCTGCCGAAGCTGCAAAAAAGAATGGTGATGGAAATATCAGACTTACCTATGACCAAAATTTTTATATCATTAATGTACCTAAAGAAAATATATCAGACCTGGAAGAGAGTTATATTGTAAAAGAATATGCCCCATACAATAATCTATACTTCAGAGATATGATAGCATGTGCAGGTACAGCTACTTGTAGTTTTGGGGTTATTCCTAACAAACCTGACGCCATAGAGATGGCTCATTTTCTAAGCTCAGAAGTAGCCATAAAAAATGCAAATGTACGCATGAACTGGTCTGCTTGTCCTAAAGGCTGTGGTATTCATGGCATCGCTGACATTGGATTTGAAGGGTGTAAAGCAAAAGAGAGTGATGGCACACGTGTGGATGGTGTCCATCTTTTCTTAGGAGGTAAAATTACCCGTGATGCACAAGAAGCGCATGTACTACACAAAGCTTTACCGATAACAGAAGCTAAACATCATGTGAAATACCTCCTTAAAACCTACGCCACCCATAAACTAAGAGGCGAGACGTATGAAGCTTTTGATGATAGGTTTTTATCTTCTAATTATAGTTTTCAAGCCTTGGCATTTTTTACTAAAATCAACTATGTTTTAAATGAAAAACTGGAATTGGGCTTGACACTAGAACTCGAAGAAGAACCAAAGAGTTCTAAACGTGAAGAGTATGAACTCTTTGCTTTTGGACTAAAACTTTTCAAGCTTCTTACAGGTGAAAAGCGCTTTGAGTCAGTCATAGGACTTGAAGCCACTAAGCTAAAACCTAGACAAATAAAACGTGATGAAGTAAGCAAACTTAATCCAAAAGTACCAACAAAACTTTCTGAAATCATCTATGATATGACACATGAAAATAAACATGAAAGAGCCGCTGTTTTTTCTGAGTTGTTAGTGGCTCTGAAAGAGATTTAACATGGCAGTACAACCTCTAACAGAAAATACACCACTAGCAGACTTCATTAACCACAAAACTAACACAGGTATGCAATGTGGTAACTATTCTATAGATTTACCAGAGTTAAATGAAGGAGAACAGTACCGCTTCCACTTTGATGCAGTGGCTTGTGTAGGCTGTCGTTGTTGTGAAGTAGCCTGTAATGAACAGAATGCAAATCCTGATGATATCAAATGGCGTCGTGTTGGAGAAATGGAGACAGGAACATATCCAGACACACTACAACTCTTTAACTCCATGAGTTGTAACCACTGCATAGAACCGGAATGTCTCACGGGATGTCCCACAGAATCTTATATCAAATTTGACAATGGTATCGTCTGGCATGATGACCCTAGCTGTATTGGCTGTCAATACTGTACATGGAACTGTCCTTATGAAGTGCCTACCTTCAACAAAGAGCGTGGCATCGTTACGAAATGTCACATGTGTGCAGACAAGCTAGAAATGGGGCAAAGCCCAGCCTGTGTGCAAGCCTGTCCCTCTAACGCTATAGAGATAGAAGTCTTTAATGTTAAAAAATGGCTAGAAGTTGATATGGAAAAAGAGGGTATAGCCCCTCACCTTCCAAATACAGACATCACTAAACCAACCACACGTTACACCATGCCAGAACTTAAAGAAGGTGAAACATTACGTATTGCAGATGAACATCTACTTAAACCTGCACACTCAGAAATACCACTCGTTTTCATGACGGTACTTACGCAAGTAAGTTTAGGTGCATTTTTAGCACTATTTTTAGGTCAAGTGCTCTTTTTTCTAGGGTTCAACCTTCCAGAACCTACTGTTACTATGGCTCTCTTGGCAGCCCTACCTGCTGCTATAGGGCTGCCTCTTTCTGCCCTACATTTAGGTAGACCAGGCAAAGCATATATGGCTATGAAAAACTGGCGAACCTCATGGCTCAGCCGTGAAGCCATTGCACTGGCTGCATTTACAGGATTGGCCTTTTTGGTTGTCGGGTTATATCTTATGGAAATAACAGGATTACCACTCTTATTGCTTGAAACGATTACCTTGGCTATAGGTATTTACGGTATTCATGCACAGGCTATGATATACCGTATTAAAGCACGTCCAAGTTGGGATAGACCTTCTACAAACAAAAAGTTTTTTGCTGCAGGTTATGTAGGTTTTTTACTCATCGCCACAATTTTACTCATAGCCCATGGTACACAAGGTGTAATGGTACTCCTATCCATCACACTACTTGTAGGCATGGCACAGGTGCTCGTGATATATGAAGAAATGACATTCTATAAAAACTTAAACACAAGTGACCCACTCTATTACCAGTACAACCGAACCCGTATACTGCTCCAAGAACATTTTGCTACAGTAAAGAAATTTAGAGTCTACTCTTTACTAGCATTTGCTTTAGGTTTACCTCTCATAGCTATCTTATTTACAGCAAGTGGTTTAACAGGACTGGCTGTTATCACCTTGCTACTAGCTACTATAGGTGCCTTTATTAGTGAACTCAGTGGTCGTTACTTGTTCTATAGAACCGTTGTACCACTAGGACTGGCAGGAACTTTCTTTGCCGGAAATCAGAGACATTAGGAAAATAAAATGAGTATTTTTAATACATTAAAAGACTTTTTAGGTTTCGATATCAAAGAGGACAAATACGCCCTTGTAGATGATCCAATTTTTGGAAAAGTAGCCAAAGACAAAGCGCCTGACAAATGGGTGCGCTCTACCTGTGGGTACTGTGGTGTAGGGTGTGGAATGTACATCGGGGTAAAAAACGGTAAAGCCGTCTACTCTAAAGGTGACCCACTCCACTCAGTCAATTTTGGAACACTTTGTCCTAAGGGACTTAGTGAACATAAGATGATCTATGCCAAAAATCGTGTACAAGCACCCCTTCTAAGAAAAAATGGGGAACTGACACCTGCTACATGGGAAGAAACATTTCAACATACTTCAGATACGTTCAAACGTATCCAAGCAGAGCATGGTAAAGGTGCCGTAGCTGTTATCTCTACTGGGCAGTTACTCACAGAAGACTTTTATGCCCTTGGCAAATTTGTACAACTTGGACTAGAAACCAACAACTTTGATGGTAACACTACACTCTGTATGGCTAGTGCTGTTATGGGCTATAAGCAGACCTTTGGGTCTGATGGACCAACAGGCTGTTATGAAGACTTTGAAAAAGCTGATGTCATTATGCTTATAGGAGCAAATATCGCAGATAATCACCCTATATTAAAGCTACATATCGCTAAAAATGAAGCTGTCACGGGTAAAAAGCCTACTATCATTGTTGTAGACCCTCGCGTATCAAAAACATCACAGATGGCTGACATATTTGTACCACTCAACCCTCGTTCAGACATGGCATTGATTAATGGTCTGTGTTACATTATATTTGAGCAAGGATGGGAAGATGAGAAGTTTATACGTGAAAGGACGAACGGCTATGTAGAGTTTAAAAAACATATACTTGCTAATTATCCTCCTCAAGAGGTATCCCAAATCACAGGTATAGAAGTAAAGGAACTTTATAATCTAGCTAAAATCTACTCTGAGGCAGATGCTGTTATGTCTGCATGGACCATGGGTGTAAATCAAAGTAGCATTGGCACAGATACGGTTTCTGCCATCTGTAACCTAGCCCTCATTACAGGAAATGTTGGTCGTGAGGGAGCTACACCTATGTCTATTACAGGACAGTGTAATGCCATGGGCACACGTGAATTTGGATTTACCTCTTCAATACCTGGATATAGAAACTATGCAAATGATGCTGACAGACAAGATTTTGCTAACATCGTAAATGTTCCCATAGACTTAGTACCCAATAAACGTGGGTATGCCTACCCTCAAATTATCGATGCTATAAATAGAGGAGAGATAAAAGCCCTTTGGGTCGTTGCTACCAATCCACTAGTCTCTTATCCAGACCAAAATGCTTTACGAAAAGCCCTTAAGAAACTAGATATACTTGTAGTTCAAGATGCGTTCATGTCTGATACAGCACAAATTGCTGATGTGGTTTTTGCCGCTGCTACATGGAGTGAAAAAGAAGGATGCTATACCAACTCTGAGAGACGATGTAACTATGCTAAAAAAGCTGTAGAACCCCTAGGAGATAGCAAGGCAGACTTAGATATCGTGTTGGAATTTTCAAAATATTTTGAGGACAAACATGCACTACTCTTTAAAGACCTCAAAACACCTCTTGATGTCTTTAATGAAGTAAAACGTGTAAGTAAAGGCCAGCTCTGTGATTATTCCGAGATGACCTATGAAAAGATCGAACAACTCGGTGGCATTCAATGGCCCTGTAATGAAAAAGCACCAGAAGGCACCAAACGTCTCTATTCACCAGATATGCCATGCAGAACAGCTGATGGAAAAGCTAATTTACTTCCTGTTGACTGGAAACCACTTTCTGAAACAGCATCTAAAAGTTTACCTCTCATCCTCAATACAGGAAGAACAGTAGAGCAATGGCACACGCGAACAAAAACAGGTACGATTGACATACTTAATGCCCTAGCTCCTGAAGCATGGGTAGATTTAAGTCCTAAAGATGCCATTAAACTACAAGTAA
>Ga0256839_1001710_pt1 | contig 26059 bp, 17 predicted proteins | sample 354166metaG_FD_185968 | JGI IMG/M metagenome (GOLD analysis project Ga0256839, IMG submission 185968) | Hydrothermal vent microbial communities from Mid Atlantic Ridge, Atlantic Ocean - 354-166 | ecosystem: Environmental > Aquatic > Marine > Hydrothermal vents | place: Atlantic Ocean: Mid... | reverse complement strand
CCGCTTTCCTCCAGCAGTTTCAAAGCTGCCCGGCTCTTGCCGCATCTCGGGTTGTGATAAATTTTAATCATGGTCTGTACTCTGTTAATTTTAAAAAAAGCGCTACCCGTAAAAATAGCGCTTTGCCGTTCTTTCTCCCAAAAAGGTCATTTCCGCCCACCTGTATAATTCTTTCCTGCCTCTCTCGCTGATTTCTCATTGCACTACTCCGGAGGCTGCATTGGACGGCAGTTCCTCATTCACTTCCTTATTGCTGTCGGCTTTGATCTCTACCGGAGCGGCAGCCACATAAGACACGAGCCACGATCCGTCCGGCATTTCGATCAAATGCAAAGACTGTACTTCACCTGCAATCACCACCATGGCCCGGGCCGTGCTGTCGCCTTCGCTCATCGACTCCAGCGTAAACTCAGCGCCCCTTGGCAGTTGTCCGGCATCGGCCATCTCTGCCAATACGGGACCGCTTTCTTCCGTTGCCAGCGCTTTGGCTCCTTCCAAATCTCCTTCTGTCAGGCGCTGCATAAATTCCGTAGCGGTTTCTTCGGCATTTCTCTTCGCCTCGGCCTTCGGCCTTCCGCAGGATGTCACGGCAAATGACAGTGCAAAGAAAAGAATCATGAATAGCTTCCTCATTTCCTTCCTCATGACCAATCGTTTTTCAGGTTAGAAAATAATATTTCCAAATCTGCCAAAGCATTGAAGCATTTGCATTGTGGGACTTGCCCCGCGGGGTTTTGCCCTCAGCCCGATAAATGGGAAAATGAAGAAAATGTTCCGGAAAGAGCTGCTTTTTCAGGGACGGCAGCTGCCCATGCGGCTACTCCTTTTCACTAAGGGTTTCGAACATGCCCGTCTTCCTGTTTTTGCGCACATTGTCCCAATCAAAAAGGCGTCCGTTCATCGCTATATAGACCCCCGGCCCGAGGCATTGCGCAAAAGCCAGCCCTACACCCAGATTAAAGAAGCCGTCCGAACTCCCGAATTTATACGGTATCATCGCTCCCGTCAGAATGATGGTTTTCGGAATTTTACGGGCCGCTATCACCCGGGCTGTTTCTACCATCGTATCGGTTCCGTGGGTGATAAGTATGCGGTCCGTTTCGCACTTCTCGCAGTTGTCGGCAATGGTCTTGCGGTCCATTTCCGTCATCTCCAGACTGTCGATCATCATCAATGTACGAATCTGCACATCGAGGTTGCAGCGGCCCAGCTTCAGAATTTCGGGCAGATGGGTGTCTTTAAAATAGAGCCGGCCCTTGATTTCGTCATATTCTTTATCGAAAGTACCGCCCGTCACAAAAATCCGAATCGTCATATTTTTTTCGTTCTGCTTGAATGGAAAGAGGAAACCCTGCAAAGCTAATTATCTGATGTGAAGAATCCGCCTGCCCATCGATACTTTGCCCGATCGAAGCAAAAGGAGGAAGCTTCCGCTCTCGAGGCTTTGGAGGCTGATGCGCCCGTCACCGGGCAGTACTCCGCTAAGTCGTATCCGTCCGTTCAGGTCAAGAATCCGGTAATGTACGGGTTCATTTTCAAATGTATGCTCCACCCTGAGCTCCGCCCCGGCCGGATTCGGAAACACCTTCAATGCATACGAATCTCCGGACAAAATATCTTCGCGTCCGCTCGGCAGATTTGAGAAATCCCCCGGAATCGTAGCGGTAAAGGCGCCCCGGCCATGGGTAAAGATGAAGAGCTTCCCATCGCTGTGGCGCAGGCGAATCTGATGTACCGATACTTTGGGCAGATCGGGCTCCAGCTGCCAGCTGCTGCCGGCATCCAGCGATGTGTACACTCCGAAGTCGGTAGCCAGCACAAGCACCGAGTCGCTCAGAGGGCTCACTTCCACCCAGTTCACGGGCAGCCCGGCCGGCAGGTTGCCCTGCAGCGATATCCATGTTGGGGTATCCGTATTGGCATCGATCACTTTGTAAATCCTCGGATTCACGGAATAATTGCTGAAAGCCACATAAATCACCGAGTCTGCCGAAGGGCTCACCGCGATGCATGCGATGAAATCGTTGCCGACACTGTCGGGCACGGTATTGCTCAGGTTGGCTGCGGGCTCCGGCCCTGTCATCGTATAGGCACTGTCTATTCTGAATAGCATGGCATTGCTGCCCCCGACATAGACCGTAGGGTCGGTGTTTTTGCTCACCCCTACGGCATAGGGCTGGCCCGTGGAGCTCAGGTTGTGGGTGACGGGCACCCAGTTGCTGCCACCGGTGATGCTCATCCAGAGGCGCTTGCGCGTGGGGAAGAAAAGCTGAAAGCCGTCTTTCCGGTTGGTCTCAAAGGGATTGATAAACCAGGCTCCGTCATCAATGTTGTTGTCGCCATCGGCATCCATCTCATTCATGATATTCGAGAAGGCCGGCTTGCGCTTGTGGGCGTTGTAGGTAGCATAAATGTGGCCGCTCTGCCAGCTCACATAAGCGACCGTGGGAAATTGCCGGTTGATCTGATTAAAGGAGCCGTCACCTCCTAAAATGTGGTCAAATTCAGGATCTCCGTTTTTTGTGGACTGGGTGCCGTTGTCCTGGGTTCCGCCATAGAAGTCGATGCCCTCGGGGAAGAAAGAGCCGGCATAGAACTGGGTCACATTGTATCCGTTGTTCAGGTCTTCCGTTTTGAATTTGGCATTGCTCGTATGATAGCGATACACCCCGCCATCATTGCCCACATAAAAGGTTTCGGGGTCGAGGGGGTCAAAGACTGTCACATGATTGTCGGCATGGCTGTATTCAAGCCCGACCCACGTTTTCCCTGCATTTTGCGAATAGCCCATACCCACGGATCCGGCCAGCACATAGTCCGGGTCATCGGGTTTGACGGCAAGGGTCATGCAATACCAGGGAAAGGCAAAGCTGATCAATCCTTCCGCAGGATTGCCTACCGAGTCCCAGTGCATGCCTCCGTCATCCGAGCGGTAAAGACCGGTAATGCCGGCCCCGTCACTGCTTTCCAGCAGGCTGTACACCACCCCGGGAACGCTGTCGCAATAGTCCATTTCAACTCTTCGAAATCCCGAAGCGGGCAGGCCCGTATCCTGCCGGACAAAGCTGCCGCTGTCTCCCTTGGGCGAATAGTAGATGCCCATGCTGTGCACCCCGATGAGGACGGAGGAGTCGGGAAACAGTTCGACATCGGTAATGCCGCGCCCGCCTGCGCTAAAAATCAGCTTAAAACTTTGACCCGCATCTGTCGTGCGGTAAAGTCCTGCATTGCGGGTAGCTACATAGACCGTATTCGAATCCACGGGCGAATGCGCTATTTTCCAGCAGTAATCAAATGCCGCTATGGCGCTGGAAGGCAATTGCTCAAAACTTTGCCCGCCATCCACCGACTTGTAAATACCGTCACCCGGAATGCCGGCACTGTTGCCCGCTGCCTCACCGCTGCAATAGTAAAAAATCAGGGGATCAAATGGACTTTGGGTGATATCAGAGACCGAGAGATTGGAAGCAAAGTCATTGACAGCCGTCCAGCCGGCTCCGCGATCGAAGGACTGCCACAGCCCGCCCGATACACCTCCGGCCAGCAGGTGATCGGTATCGGACCAGTCGATGAGGAGCGCACGTGTGCGTCCTCCCACATTATCCGGTCCGATTTCCTTCACGTCCGTGAGATGGCCGTTTTGCCTCCGGCCGGCCCGCTTTTGTTCATTTCGGATTGAAGCAATCAGGCTGCGGTCTATCCGGCCGGTCCCGAGGGTTTTCATTTCCTTCCACTGAGCCATCCATCCGGGATGGCCGGGTCCTCTCCCCTCCTTTAGACCGGGGGACAATAGCTTCCCGTCCTCTTCCTTAAAAAGCAAGAGGGAAAGTAAAATAAGGATAAAGGCAGCAAGACCGCTGCCGGCAAATATTTGTTTCCTGCTCATAGGCTCTGATTAGCCCGTAAAATAAGCAATTGATTCGAAAATAATTGTCACTAACGGGCAATGATCAGCGGACGGCTGAAACTGAAACCCCGGCCGCCAATCCTTACGAGATAAAATCCCTGCGGCAAATCCTTCAGCGATATCCGCCCGCTCAGCCCCGAGAGAAGTCCCGAATCCAGCACCTTTCCGTCTGCTCCGGCAATGAGATAGCGTTCGAGCGGTCTTCTGCTGCGAACCTCAAGGTAATCGGATGCCGGAACGGGATAGATTGAAACATTCCCGGCCTCCGCCTTTTCGATGCCCAGCTCCAGAACAACGTTTACCGGCACCTGCACCAGATCCCCATTGTCAAGATTTAGAAGCAGTGTGTCACTCAGCACAGCACTGTTCATATCCCAACTAAGGTAAAAAACGGCTGCTTCACCGGGGGCTGCCGCGGCATCAAAACTGTCAATTTGCAAATGCCCGGCTGCGGTATTTACGCTGTTGACCTGCACGGTGACATTTCCGTTGTTTGCAATTGCAAAAAGCTGCTGTGAGCCACCGCTTGAGATACGGAGCAGCAAATCTTCGGAAGAAAGGCCGTAGGAATAGTTTTCGGGTGCTTCGGAAGGCCCGATGAAGTTGTGAATGCGTTCAAGAAACTCGGGATGATCTACAAAAGGGTTCCGGTTCTTCTGCACTTTGAAGATGTCTTCATTTCTGCGTTTTTCCACTGCCGTGGGCTCAAAATTACGGGCCCAGTCCATCAGCAGCTGCTGATTCTTGTTTGATACATAGCCATTGTAATTCTTGTACCGGATCAGGAAATAAAGCATGGCCCGGGCGGTCGGGCCTTTTTGCTGATCGCGCGGTTCGAAGTAGTTGTTGTTCGACTTCGAGCCGCCCTCCTGCCAGCTCGGATTTGTCACTATGCCAAAGGGCTTGTTGCCGCGTTCGCTGTTGGCGTAGACCTTGGTCGGGAAAAGATGGTGCAGGTCGGAGCGCATGGGCTCCGATTTGTTGAACTGTCCCTGAGGGTAGGTGTGTTCGGTATTGAAGTTAAAGCGGTTTTGCGCATCGCTGCGGCTGCTGTAGCCCACCGCTTCCTTTCCCGTATACACTCCTTCCAGGGTATTTTGCGCAGCGCCCCGGCCATTGACCTTTTTGTTGTCAATTTTCATAAACATCTCATTCCGTGCCGAGTTGTAGCCCAGCGACACATGTCCGTCAATCAGGTCCTTCAGTTTCAGCTTCAGTGCCTCTTCGCTCAGGTTGAAGGTGGTGGCATAGTAGGGGTCGTTGAAGCGACCGTTGCCGCTCAGCTGAATGACGGCAAGCAGGTCGGTAGCAAATGGCTGGCGGTGCCGGATTAAAAGCACCCCGTGGTATTCCAGGTTTTGTGTCGGGGAGAAATAGACCAAAATGCTGTCGGGCGCACTGCCGTTGGCCGGAGCTATGCTGTCGCTGACCGTGAAGGCCGGCCCGAAATAGTTTTCAATCTCCCATTTCCCTTCCGAAGTACCGCTGATGACGAGCCAGAGGCTGTCGCGCTCACCGCTTTGTACATCACCGAATTCCAACAGCGCTGCATTGGTGGTCAACTGTGCAGAGACGGGCCTCCAAAGAAAAAGGCAGATCACAATTAAAAAGGATCTCACTATCTTGTAATAGGGCATATGTTTAAATTTGGCGCAAATTAGAGAGAAGCGTATGAAACTCACAGAACTTTCGGCAATTTCTCCCCTGGACGGGCGCTACCGCCAGAAAACGTCAGCGCTGGCAGCTTATTTTTCCGAGCTGGCCCTGATGCGCTACCGGGTGCGGGTCGAAGTGGCCTACTTCATTGCCCTGATGAATGCAGGCATCAGCAGCTGCAAAGAGCCCGATGCCGACACCCTGGTCCGGCTGCGAAAAATCTATGAAGACTTTGACGAAAGCGATGCCCGCAAAATAAAAGCCACGGAGAAAAAGATCAACCACGATGTGAAGGCCGTAGAGTACTTCGTGAAAGAGAAGATCGAAGCACTGGGGCTCGGGGACTGCCGGGAGTGGGTGCATTTCGGGCTTACCTCGCAGGACATCAACAATACGGCCATTCCCCTCTCTTTCCGCGACTTTCTGAACGAGCTTTACCTGCCCGCGGTGGACAAATTCCTGAAGCACTTGCAGTCCCTTTCGGAAAAATGGAAAGACCAGGCCATGCTGGCCCGCACACACGGTCAGGCGGCTTCGCCCACGGGCATGGGAAAAGAGATGGCCGTCTTTGCCGAACGCTTGAAAATTCAGTTTGAGACGCTCCGAAAGCTGCCCGTCAGTGGCAAATTTGGCGGAGCCACGGGAAACTTCAATGCCCACTATGCCGCCTTGCCCGCGATTGACTGGGTGGCCTTTGCCAATCGATTTCTGGAAGAAGAGCTGCAACTCAAACGGCAGCAAAGCACCACACAGATTGCACACTACGATGAACTTGCCGCTGCTTTTGACAATATGAGGCGCATCAATGTGATACTCATAGACTTCGCCCGCGATATCTGGACCTATATTTCCATGGATTATCTCGGACAGCAAATCCACAAAAACGAAGTCGGCTCATCGGCCATGCCCCACAAGGTGAACCCCATCGACTTCGAGAATGCGGAGGGCAACCTCCTCCTGGCCAATGCCCTTTTCGACTTTTTGAGCAACAAGCTGCCGGTTTCGCGCCTCCAGCGCGACCTGAGCGACAGCACCGTCACGCGCAACATCGGGGTGCCCTGTGCACACAGCATGCTGGCACTGGCTTCGCTGGAAAAAGGACTGAAAAAGCTGAGTCTGAACCGTGAAAAGATCAATGAAGACCTGGAAAACAACTGGATGGTCGTGGCCGAAGCCCTGCAAAGCATTCTGCGAAGAGAGGGGTACCCGCAGCCCTATGAAGCCCTGAAGGCACTGACAAGGACAGATCGCAAACCCGGCAAAGAAGAAATCCACCGTTTCATTGACGAGCTGGACGTCAGCGAAGCCGTCAAATCCGAACTAAAGGCCATTACCCCTCAAAACTACACGGGAAATGCCCTCGGATAGAAAAGAGCAGCCGGTCAAAGGGGAAGACTATTACATGGATCCCGGTGGTCTTCTTGTATTCACCGAGAAATACCATCTCAAGCGAGGCTATTGCTGCAAAAACCAATGCCGGCACTGCCCTTACGGGAAGCGAAAGAAGAAAAAACAGGGCTGAGTATCTCAGGGCCCGGCTTTACTCGCCCTGGCCGAGCGAGAATGCCGGCTCTCCATCCAGATAATAGAGATTTTCCGTTTTGATCAAATCAAGGCCGCAGGCCAGCACCTGCCGCTGCAGCTCGATTATATCGGCCGGAGAAATTTCTGCATAATCGTCTGCCGCAAAGCGTATGCGCCAGTGGTCGGAGTGGTAGGTCTCGGGAAAGCCCCCGGGAAAGACCTTTGTGCCCCGATTGGTAATAATCTGCATTTTCAAGGCTCCCGCCCGGCAATTATTAAGGATTTCCGCCAGGCGCCCGGCATCGCGGTTGTCTTTGTCCCAGTCGAGGAAGATATCCACGCCCACCAGCTTCTTTTCGGCACGGGGGGTGGGTTCTGCTTCGGGTACGGTCATGGTGCCGCTGCCGGCATAATCTACAACGGTCAGTTTTCGCGGACTTTGATCGAGGCGTTCTATCACCGCCTCGGCAAACTCGCGGGTGCCCACCAGGCGGGTGCTGGTGTAGGTGTCATAGATGTCTGCCGTGTGGATTCCATCCTCTATCGTACGCAACCAGGCATTGTGCACCCGGGTGGCATGCGCGTTGAGTCCGACATGTACCAGCATCTGCACGGCAGCCAGCAGCAGGCCCGATGGGTTGGCTTTGTTCTGCCCGGCAATGTCGGGTGCCGAGCCGTGAATGGCTTCAAACATGGCATAGTTACGTCCGATGTTGGAAGAGCCGGCCAGCCCTACGGATCCGGCTATTTGGGCGGCAATGTCCGAAATGATGTCACCGTAGAGATTTTCCGTCACAATGACATCAAAAAACTCCGGAGTATCGGCCAGACGGGCCGAGCCGATGTCGATGATCATATGATCGGCTTCGATTTCGGGATATTCGGCCGCAATGCGGTCGAAGGTTTTATGAAAAAGGCCATCGGTCAGTTTCATAATATTGTCCTTGCTGAAGCAGGTCACCTTCTCGCGCTTGTAATGGCGGGCATATTCGAAAGCAAAGCGGATGATGCGCTCGGAGCCCGGTCGCGAGATCAGCTTCAAAGCCTGTGTCACTTCACTCGATTGCTGATATTCGATGCCTCCGTAGAGGTCTTCCTCATTTTCACGGACAATGACGGTGTCCATTTTGGCATGGCGCGTAAAAACATAAGGGTGATAGGCTACGCAGGGCCTCACGTTGGCATAGAGGCTGAGCATTTTACGCAGGGTCACATTGAGGCTTTTGTAGCCGCCCCCCTGCGGAGTGGTGATGGGGGCCTTGAGCAATACCTTCGATTCCCTGATTTTATCCCAGGCGTCCGGCTCCAGCCCCGAACTGTGCCCTGCTTCGTAAACGGCTTTTCCCACCTTAATCTCATCATACTGCAGCGGAGCTCCGGAAGCCTCCAGCACACGAAGGGTGGCTTCCATGATTTCCGGGCCGATGCCGTCTCCGCGGGCAATGCATATTTTTCTTTTTTCCATCTCTTTCGTTTTGCCTGCGAAAATAAGGCGAAGCACGATCAATCGATGATAAATTGAGTGAATAAATACTAATTCCGTATGGGCCGGAAAAAAGGAATTTCTTCCGGCATTTTGAAAAAGAAAGCAGGGAGAAATTCACGCCCCGGTATCCCCTGATATTTTTGGCGCTTTGCTACCTTTGAGCCCTCATAATGAAATGCTTAATCCATAAATGAAAATCGTAATAGCCGGAGCAGGCGAGGTGGGCTATCACCTGGCTCACCTGCTGGCCGAAGAATCCCACGATATTTTGCTTATCGACACCGATAAAGCAAGATTGGAATATGTGGAGCACAACCTGGACCTGATGACCGTAACGGGCGACTCCACTTCCTATGCCGTGCTGCAGCAGGCCGAAATCTCCAAAGCCGACCTGTTGATAGCCGTCACCTCTTCGGAAGCCACCAATATTGCCACGGCCATTATCGGGAAAAAGCTGGGAGCACGGCAAACCATCACGCGCATCAACAAGATGGAGTACCTGATACACAAAGACATCCTTGATCTAAAAGACGTGGGCATTGACGAACTGATCTCGCCCGAATCACTGACCGCACGGGAGATCAAATACCTGTTAAAAGATTCGCTTTCCACCGATTCCTTTCGCTTCGAAAACGGGAAACTCGTTTTCACGGGCATTCAGATAGGAGCAAGCTCGCCCCTGCTGGACAAAACACTGGCCGAGGCCATGCAAACGATACCCGAAAGGCGCTTTGTCATCATCGCCATCAGCCGGGGCAATCAGGTGATCATTCCGAAAGGCGATACCCGCTTCTACCCCGAGGACCGCATCTATTTCATCACCATGGAAGAAGGGATGGAAGACTTAATGAAGCTGAGCGGCCGTCATAAGCAGCAGATACGAAAATTAATGGTGCTTGGCGGCAGCCGCACGGGGCGTCATCTGGCCCGAAAGCTGGCCCGAAAGTATCAGATCAAGCTAATAGAAAAAGAATATGAAAAGTGCCTGCAACTGGCCGATGAACTGCCGGATGTGCTGGTCATACATGCGGATGGGAGTGATGTGCGCACCCTCGAAGAAGAGGGCATCGCGGATACGGATGCTTTTGTAGCCGTAACCGGCAATTCGGAAATCAATATCATCTCTTCGCTGGTTGCCAAAAATCACGGTGTGAAGAAGACCATTGCACTCGTGGACAATGTCGACTATCTGAACCTTGTGCAAAACATCGGTATCACTTCGCTGATCAATAAGAAAGTCATTGCGGCCGCATTCATCTTCCGCTATATCCGCAAAGGAGACATCGTAGCGCTTACCAACATCCACGGACTGGATGCGGAAGTGCTGGAATTTGAGGTGGGCAAGTCCTGCAAAATTACCCGCAAAGCCATCAAAGAGCTCCACTTTCCGCCAGATGCCGTCATTGGCGGTGTGATCCGCAGGAACAACGCAATCATACCCTCGGGTGACCTGAAAATAGAGGAAGGCGATAAAGTCGTGATTTTTGCACGTACGGATTCGATTCACAAAGTGGAAAAATTCTTAAAATAAGGCATGAACAATACGGGGCGTTTCAGTTGGAAGATCACGGCTTCGATGCTGGGCATCCTGCTCATGCTGGTCGGGGGGCTGATGCTGACAAGCCTTGCCTGGTCTTTTTATTATGAAGAGTCGTCATGGGAAGCCATATTTATTTCTTCGGCCATAACGATAAGCGCGGGGCTGGGGCTCTGGCTCTACGGCCGCTCCAGGCAGCACACCGAGATCCGAAAACGCGAAGGATATCTGATTGTCACTCTGGGCTGGGTGAGCATGTCGGTATTTGGCTCGCTGCCCTTTCTCATCAGCGGTGTCATCCCGCATCCCGTGGATGCCATCTTCGAAACCATGAGCGGCTTTACAACTACGGGGGCTACCATCATTACCGACATTGAAGCGGTGCCCAAAGGGCTGCTCTACTGGCGCAGCCTGACCCACTGGATCGGAGGCATGGGCATTATCGTGCTGACGATTGCCATCCTGCCTCTGCTGGGCATCGGAGGCATGCAGTTGTTTGTGGCCGAGGCACCCGGCATATCGCCCGACAAGCTGACCCCGAGGATTACCGAGACGGCCAAGCGGCTCTGGATTGTCTATTTTCTGCTCACTTTCCTCGAAATGACGCTGCTGCGCATCGCTGGCATGAATTTCTTCGAAGCGATTAACCATGCCTTTGCCACCATGGCCACTGGCGGATTTTCTACGCGCAATGCAAGCATTGCAGCTTTCCCCTCTCCCTTCATACAGTGGGTTATTGTGATATTCATGTTTCTGGCCGGCATCAATTTCACTTTGCTTTATTCGGCTTTTGCCGGCCGTCTGGGGCGCATCTGGAAGAACGAAGAATTTCGCTTTTATACGGCCATCACCGTAGTGGTCAGTGCGCTGGTTTCTCTCTCGATTTATTTATATTCCGATCTCTACAACCTTGAAGAAGCCTTCCGGGCCGGCACATTTCAGGTCGTGTCCATCCTCACCACCACCGGATTTGTGAGCGCTGACTACACACAATGGATACCCCTGGCGGTTTTTCTGATTTTTATTCTCTTCTTTTTCGGAGGCAGTGCAGGCAGCACGGCTGGAGGGATAAAAATAGTAAGGCACCGCGTGCTGATCAAGAACAGCATCCTCGAGCTTCGCAGGCAGCTGCATCCTTCGGCTGTCATTCCCGTTCGATTCAACGGCAAAGCCATCTCACCGAACGTCACCCACAATGTGACCGCTTTTGCCCTGATTTACGTCATGATTTTCTTTGGCGGATCGGTGATTATGTCGGCCTTCGGAATGGACTTTATGACAGCCACCGGCAGTGTTTTGGCCACTTTGGGCAATGTGGGGCCCGGCTTCGGAGGCGTGGGCCCTGTAGATAATTATGCCTGGATATCGTATGAAGGCAAGGCTTTTCTTACCTTTCTGATGCTATTGGGACGCCTCGAGTTGTTTACCGTCCTGATTCTTTTTACTCGCTATTATTGGCAAAACTCATAGATCATGCAAAAATTTGCAGTTATAGGCCTCGGAAGATTTGGCACCACATTGAGCCTTTCGCTCTCCGAAAAAGGGGCGGAGGTCATGGCCATCGACAAAAACCCCGAGCGGGTGGAGTTTGTAAAGGATGATGTCGCTTTTCCCGTGGCGCTTGACTCCACCGACATCAAAGCGCTGGAATCGCAAAACATACGCGATTTTGATATCTGCATTGTGGCCATCGGGGCCGATTTTGAGAGCCAGGTGCTCACTACCGTCAATTTGCTGACCCTGGATGTGCCGCATATCATTGCGCGGGCCATGAACGATACCCAGCGCCTCATCCTCGAGCGCATGGGCATCGAAGAGATCATACTGCCGGAAGTGGAAATGGCGGAAAAACTGGCCGAAACACTCCTTCAGCCCGAGCTTAAGGCTTTCCTCAAGCTGGCTGACGATTATGAGATTGCGGAGATCAATGCCGGAAGCAAACTGGCAGGCAAGTCACTGCGCGAACTGGACCTGCGCAAACGATTTAATATCAATGTGATTGCCATTCAAAGAAGCGACTCCGACCTTGACAATGACAGTGATAAAAAGAAAAAAAGACTCCTCGGTGTAACCGACCCCGAAATCCGGCTGATTGAGGAAGACGTACTGCTCGTGATCGGGAAGGAGAAAGATATTAAGAAGTTTATCGACTTATACATTCAATAGACATGGGTCGCTTCGAGAACATGAAAGACCGGATTAACTTTCTGGTTTATGATTACAGCGAGAAGGTCAATGTCTTCCTGAATCGTTTCATTTTTCTGGTGTCTGTCATCGCCCTGGGCCTTCTGGCCTACTACGTGGGCTTTCCGCTCCCCGATGCCTATGAGACCGTAGCCCGGCCACTCATGGACCTTTTTCTGCTGATCTTCTCGCTTGAGTTTATTTCCCGCTTTCTCTTTCACATCAGGCGCGGGCACTTTATACGGTCCAATATTTTACAAACCCTGCTGGCCCTGCTGATTATCGTAGAATTGGTCTCCCACTATTTTTTCGGATTTTCGATCTTCCAATGGGGCACCTACCAGTTGGTGGGGAATTCGGAGAACGGCTCCTATCACATCATCCGCCAATTTGCCATCCTGCTTTTTGCCCTGACGGAGATATTCGGGCAAAGTCAGAAGGTTTTTAATTTTTCCGTTCGGCCTGCCGTTCTCTTCTTGCTCTCTTTTGCCGGGCTCAGCCTGGTGGGCGCTGTGCTGCTCACTTTTCCCGAGATGACAGCCTCCGGCAAGGGCATGAACTTTCTCGATGCGCTTTTCACTTCGACCAGTGCCACCTGCGTCACGGGGCTCATTGTAGTCGATACGGCTACTTTCTTTTCTATAAAAGGCCAGCTCATTATCTTAGTTCTGATGCAGCTCGGAGGGATTGGCATCATCACTTTTGCTTCCTTTTTTACCGTTTTCCTGCGCCAGGGAATCGGCATTCGCCATCAGCTTGCCATTACCGATATTTTCGGAACGGAAAACTTCAAGACATCGACCAACCTGCTGAAGCAGATCGTACTCTTTACCGTTATCATAGAGAGTGCCGGAGCATTTATTCTCTATACCCAATTGGGAAACGATCCTTCCGAAAGTTTCTACCAGCAACCTTTTTTGCGCTTGTTCTATGCCGTTTTTCACTCGGTTTCGGCTTTCTGCAATGCCGGGTTTTCTCTTTTCTCCGACAATCTCATGCACGGGAGCATTATTCACAACCCACTCCTGATGATGGTGATTGCCCTCATGATTGTCTTGGGAGGACTAGGATTTCCGGCCCTGCGCGATCTTTTCAGTCCGGCTGCCATCCGTAGGCGAAAAAAACTAAAATGGAAAAAACTGGAGATCAATACCAGCATTGCCCTTTATTCTTCCATTACGCTCATCGTCAGCGGAGCCGTTCTTTTCTTCCTGATTGAACGCAGCGCTGCACTCAAAGATATGCCGGCACCCATGGCCATTGTTCATTCCATTTTCCAGTCCGTCACCACACGTACGGCCGGATTCAATACAGTAAATATCGCTGCGCTGAGCATTCCGAGTATTATTTTCTTTCTTTTCCTGATGTTTATCGGTGGCTCTTCGACCAGCACGGCCGGAGGGGTCAAAACATCTACCTTCGTAGTGATCATCCGCTCGGTGATGGCCGTCATACGCAATAAGCCGGAAGCCGACATTCGCAGAAGAATGTTGTCACAAAACCTTATCTACAGAGCACTGGCCATTTTCGCTTTTGCCGTTATGTTTCAGTTTACAGGCATCTTTCTTTTGTCGCTTACGGATCCGAAATTCCCGCTTTCCGATGTCATTTTCGAGATGGTCTCGGCATACAATACCGTTGGCCTCTCCAGGGGCATTACCTCCGAACTTTCAAGCTATGGCCGGGTCATTATTATTGTTTTCATGTTTATCGGACGGGTCGGATCGCTCACTTTTGCTTTTGCCGTCAGTTCGGGACATCAATCAAGGGCTTACAGCTATCCGAAAGCACACATTACCGTAGGATAAAAAAGAGGGCACCCCTCAATGTGAGTGCCCTCTTGCTATTTGTTTAAAAGCCGTCCCCGGCAATTACATTCCGAGAAGCTTTTTCACGCGCTCCAGCCCTTTGTCCGTGAGGCGGTAATAAGCCTCGGAGCCCACTTTTGAGTTTTCGAAAAGCTTGCCGGATTTTAGGTTATTTCTAATGAAAATGCTGGCATTCGAAAGATCAAATCCGTTGTTTCTGAGGATTTTTGAAGCTTCACGTACTCTGAATGCCTGCTTGTCTGAATTCAACTGAACATAAAACCCGGAAAGCAGGGCCAGGTCGGTTTTATTCAATTTGCCCGAAACCATATTGATCCACTCTTTAAAGTCTTTGGGCAGCTTGGTGGATTTAGTTGTTTTGCTTGCCGGCTTGGCAGCTGCAGGAGCAGCCGTGGCAGGTGCTTTCTTGGCAACTCTCCTCGATTTAGCCTTGATGGCCGCGGTCAGAGTGGCACTCGGAGCCAGCGGTTCATCTGCTGCCTTCTTCGTTTTCTTCACTTCTTTTTTTGCTGCAGGTGCTTCCTTAGCAGCCGGTGCCTCAGCTTTTACCACTTTTTTCTTTGTTACGGCTTTTACAGGCTCAGCCACTTCTTTTACAGGTTCTTCCGCTTCGGGCTCAAGCACCTTCGTTGCCGGCTCTACACCGGCAATTTCTTTTTTTGCACTTTCCCGTATTTGGGTTCCGAAGAGCCCGAGCTGGGAAGTAATCAACGCATATTGCTCTTTTACAAAGCTTTCTGACCCTTCCAGAGATATGTAAAGGTCACCCACTTCGATATCAATTCTTGCATTTGACATGTTAATAGATTTATAACAGTAATTAAATAAATATTATCGATACAAATATAAAAGGTATTCTTCTATTTTATTTAAAAAATAACACTTCGCTTGGATTTATTTATTTAATTTTCGTTAAGAGGCTGCTTTTATTCGATTATTCCCCGTCAAAACCCATCGAAACGGGGAATATTTATGATATAAATCATAGAGGCAGAGTGCAAGGAGTAGTATTTTTGCGCAAAATCATATCAAGCCATGTCCAAAGCATTTAAAAAGAAAGAAATCGGGGGCAAGCCCCTGCATCCCGAAAGTCTGATGATGTCTTACGGCTACAATCCGGAATGGTCGGAAGGCGCCATCAAAAGCCCCATTTTTCAGACTTCCACCTTTGTGTTCAAGTCAGCCGAAGACGGCAAGGCATTCTTCGAGCTGGCCCTCGGCAAGCGGGAGCCGAAAGCCGGAGAAAAGCCGGGTCTTATCTACAGCAGGCTCAACAACCCCGACCTTGAGATACTCGAAGACCGCCTTACCCTGTGGGACGGAGCCGAAGCCGCTGCCGTTTTTAAGAGTGGCATGGCTGCCATCAGCACCACTTTTATGGAATTGCTGCAGCCCGGACAGGTGATCCTCCACAGTGATCCGGTCTATGGCGGAACCGATCATTTTCTGAAACACACCATGGCGAAATTTCAGATAAGGGCTTTGGGCTTTAAAGAAAGCATGGGAGAAGAGGAATTGATGGACCTGCTGAAAAAAAACCGGGCAATGGACAAGGTGGGGATGATCTACATTGAGACACCCGCCAATCCAACCAATGCCTTGTTTGACATCGGGCGCTGTGTAGAACTGGCCCGCAGGCTGAGCACGGAAGAGAAACCCGTGTATGTAGTCGTGGACAACACCTTCCTCGGGCCGCTGTGGCAGCATCCCCTGCAACTGGGTGCCGACCTGGTCATTTACTCGGCCACCAAATACATCGGAGGACACAGCGATGTGATTGCCGGTGCCGTATTGGGCTCTGCCGACCTCATCGGCCGCATCAAGGTGATGCGCAGCCAGTTGGGCAGCACCCTCGGCCCCTGGACCGGCTGGCTGCTGCTCCGAAGCCTCGAGACCCTTAAAATCAGAATGAACACCCAGCTGCACAATGCACGCATCATTGCACACTGGCTCAGAACTCATCCGAAAGTCGAGCGCGTGCATTATCTCGATGAACTCGAACCCGGCAGCATGGCTGCTGAAATCTATCGCAAACAGTGTGACGAACCCGGTGCCATGATCAGTTTCGAGATCAAAGGCGGAGAGAAAGAAGCTTTTGCTTTTATGAATCACCTCGAGCTCTTTCACCTGGCCGTCAGCCTGGGATCGACCGAATCGCTGGTAGAACATCCGGCTACCATGACCCATGCCGGTGTGGATGATGAAGAGAAACTGGCATTTGGCATTACCGAGCGCCTCGTGCGCCTTTCGATCGGTGTGGAAGACCCCGATGATCTGATTGCCGATCTGGAAAACGCATTCAGACAGGTTTAATTAAGCATTTGTAAATTACAACTCATGAACAAGATGACCGCAGCGCAGGCACTGCAACGTCTAAAAAGTGGTGATAACGTGTACATACACAGTGTAGCCGCTGCTCCGCAGCAATTGATCAAAGCCATGACGGCCCGTGCACCCGGGGTGAAAGGGGTCAACATTTATCAGTTGCATACCGAAGGGGAAGCCCCCTATGCCCTGCCCGAATATGCCGAAAGTTTTCATGTCAATTCTCTATTTATCGGCCCCAATGTGCGCAAAGCCATCAACGAAGGACGCGGCTCTTATATTCCCGTTTTCCTCAGTGAGATGCCTCAGCTTTTCCGGAAAAACATCATTCCGCTGGATATTGCACTCATCTCCGTTTCGCCCCCCGACAAGCACGGCTACTGCACCCTTGGCCCCAGTGTTGATGCCACCCGTGCTGCCGTTGAATCGGCCAGCATTGTCATTGCACAGGTTAACAAGCATATGCCTCGCACCCACGGTGACGGGTTCTTGCATATCGACAAGATCGATTGTGTGGTGGAGTATGACGAAGCCATTCCCACGGTGGAAGGCAAAGCGCTGAATGAAACCGAAAAGGCCATCGGGCGGCACATTGCCGGCATGATTGAAGACGGATCGACCCTGCAAATGGGAATCGGAGCCATCCCCAATGCCGTGCTGGCAGCACTCGGGAATCACAAAAATCTCGGGATTCACACGGAAATGTTTTCCGATGGTGTGATCCCGCTCATTGAAAAAGGTGTGATCAACGGCAAGCGAAAGAAAATTCACAATGGACAAATCGTTTCTACCTTTGTCATGGGTACGCAGAAATTGTATGACTTTGTGGATGACAACCCCGAAGTAGTTCTGCTGGACTGCGAATATGTAAATGCAACCAGTGTGATTCGTCAAAATCCGAAAATGGTAGCCATCAACAGTGCGGTCGAAATCGACCTGACGGGACAGGTTTGTGCCGACAGCATCGGTTCACGGATGTACAGCGGAGTAGGCGGGCAGATGGACTTTATCCGCGGGGCCTCCCTCTCGGAAGGAGGCAAACCCATCATTGCCCTGCCATCGGTTACCCGAAGGGGCGAATCGAGAATCGTACCCTACCTGAAGCACGGGGCCGGAGTGGTGACAACCCGAGCCCATGTTCAATATGTGGTGACGGAATACGGCATTGCCAACTTGTACGGCAAATCCATCGAAAAACGAATCCGGGAACTGATCCGCATAGCCCATCCCGAACACAGGGAGTGGCTTGAAAAAGAATCTGTGGGATTAAAGGCCCATTAACCCTAAATTGCAGTATGATGAATAAGTGGATTTTTATAGTGTGCCTGCTTTTCGCATCCTTAGGCAGCAGCGCCCAGCAAAAGCAACTCATTTCGGGGCCCATGCTCGGCTATACAGCCCATCACGAACAACTCATCTGGCTGGAAGTGAGCCCGGAAGTGAAGGATCTGGAGATTGTCTATTGGCCGGAAGAAAAGCCGGAGAAAAAATACAGCCGGCACTACCTGGGCCCTCTGGGCCGGTCTTACAATCCGGTCAAAGTTGTTCTCACCGGCCTAAGCATGGATACCCGCTATCATTATGACATTTTTCTGGACGGAACAAAAGCTGAGAGCGGACAGGAACAGGCCTTCCGCACCACCCGCTTGTGGCAATGGCGCGAGCCCGCCCCCGATTTTTCCTTTCTTTTCGGCAGCTGCATGTATGTCAATGATCCGCCCTTTGACCGCCCCGGAGACCCCTACGGACAAGGGCTCGGGATGGTGGAAACAATGGGCCGGACCCCTTCGGATTTTATGATCTGGGGAGGCGACAATGTCTACCTGCGAGAGGCCGATTGGAGTTCTCTGGACGGCATCTACTACCGTTATTCACACGACCGAAGGCAAAAAGAACTGGCCACGCTGCTGGCCAGCCGGCCCAACTTTGCCATCCCCGATGACCATGACTTCGGGCCGAACAACAGCAATCGCTCATGGAGGCTGAAAGAAGAAGTAAGCCGGGTATTCAAAGAATACTGGGGCAATCAGAAAATGGGAACTCCGGAAAATCCGGGTCTCTACAGCAGCTTTGAATGGAGCGACTGTGCTTTTTTCCTGCTCGACAACCGCAGTTTTCGCTCTCCGGAGTTTTATCATGACAGCAGCGGAGTGAAGGTAAATAAGACCTACCTCGGTGAAAAACAGATGCAATGGCTGAAAGACAATCTGGCCAGCTCCCGGGCTCCTTTCAAGTTTATTGTTTCGGGCAGCCAGGTGCTCAACACCGAAGGCCGCGGAGAGTGCTTCTGCCACTACCCGGCTGAATGGCAGGAACTGCTTGAATTTATCCGGGAATACCGGATCAACGGAGTCATTTTTCTTTCGGGCGACCGCCACTACTCCGAAGTGCTGAAATTTCAGCAGAGCGGGATCTATCCGATTTATGAAATCACCTCTTCGCCCATCTCCTCCAGGCCATATTATTCGATAGACAAAGGTGACGAGGCTGCCAACCCGCTGCGGGTGAAAGGAACACTGAGCAATCAGCTCAATTTCATGAAGCTCAGTGTCAGCGGTGAACGCTACAGAAGAGTGTTGAAGGTGGAAGACCTGGATGCCGAAGGAAAGCTACTCTGGGAAATTGAGATTCCGGAAATGGAAGTAAAATTCATACGAAAGTAAGCGCGCTTCCTTATTCGTAAAAGGTGATGGTAAAAGTAGTGCCCCGGCCCACGGCACTCTTTATGTCAATCTCCGCACCCATCGATTCAATTTGTGATTTTACGAGGTAAAGCCCCATGCCCCGTCCATCCTTGTGTGTATGAAAACGCTGGTACAATCCGAAGACCCTGTCGCTGGCTTTCATATCTATTCCCATACCGTGGTCTTTGATCGTCAGCACCACCGTATTTTCTTTTCGTTTGCTCCTGATTTCGATCCTTGGGTTTCTTCCCGGCTTGCTGTACTTGATGGCATTTTGTATGAGGTTGAAAAAGATATTGTTCAGATAGCTTTTTACAGCGGTCACCTCCGGGGCCGCGCTGAAGTCATGGGTGATCTCGGCCTTGCTTTCTTCAATTTCGCGCGAAAGCACCGTGAGAACGGGATATAGCAGCTCCTCTAAATCGAGCGGACTTTTGGGGTTGCTGCCGCTTTTGCGGGCCACCAGTATTTCACTCAAATCTTCTATCACCGTATTCAGCTCTTTGCTTGTGGTGCGCAAACGCCTGAGCACCTCCTGTATGAGTCCGGCATCATCGGGCTTGGTATAGGCCAGGTCAACCAGGCCCAAAATGGAGGAAACCGGTGATCGCAGATTATGCGATACCACATAGGCAAACTCCTGCAAGTCTTTGTTGTGCTTTTCCTGCTGCTTCATGAGGCGCAGGCGGTCGTTCTCCACTTTCTTGCGCTCCGTAATATCACTGAAGATAGCCTGCACGGCCGGTTTCCCGTTATAGATGACCCGGTTGGCGCTGCCAATGGCATACATGATACTGCCGTCCTTGCGTATCAGCCTTTCCTCGGTTTGGCGAATCAGCCGGTCATTTACAAGCATCTCGCCAATGCGACCTTTTACATAGGGTTTGTCATCTTTGTAGATGAAGTCATCAATATTCTTTTCGAGGAGGTCTTCCACCGAATCAAAGCCCATGGAGCGAATGACCTCGCGATTGGCAAATTTCACCTTGCCTTCCTGGTGCACCACAATGCCCACGGGGGCATGCTCTACCAGGTCTGTATAGAGGCTGGATTTTTCTTCCAGCATGGACATGGTTTTTCGCAATTCCGAAATATCCGTGATCGAGTAATGAATAAACTCATCCACCCCCTTCAGCTTCACCTTCGTACACTGCACTTTGCCCCACTTTGTTTGCCCTCCTCCGATTTTAAACTCTTTCTCCAGCACAAAATGCTGATCCTCGCTCAGAAGGCGTTCAAGCAGCTCCTTTTCCCTGCTCACATCTGTGGCCCGGGTAAAGTCCCACAAGCTTTTGCCGCTCAGGTCCTCCTCTTTGATTTCCAGAAATTCCAATGCCGAGCGATTGGCATAAACAAGGCGTGCATCCGAACGGAGCACCATCAACCCCGTAACGCTTTCATGAATGAGTGCCGGGAACAGGCCGTCAGCCGACATAGATGCCTCGGAAAGAAGTTCCAGTATCTGCTTTTCCCGGAGTTTCAAGATCAGCATCTTTTCCCCGGAGTAATTGATTTCCCTGTGCTCCACCATGATATAGCTGGGCGTAGACCGACTCTTTAGCGGAAGAATGCCGTGCAGAGCATCCGGATTCTCTTTTTGCTCTAATATTCCGTTTAGAATTTTAAGATTTTGAGCGCCTCCTATGATATTTTTTATTTGTTCAAGCGCCTGCAAAGGCCCGTTCACTTCAGCCAAGAGCCCCTGATTATCAATGGCATCGACTATGCGCTTTTTCCTGTCCAGCAAAAGGACGGTACGGTTGTCATCGGCAAAAAAAAGTCGGAAAGCATCGGTTAATGCGCTCACATATATTGGATTTGAGTATTGCTAAGTTAATAAAATTAGAAAGGAAAAGCTCCTCTTACATTGCTAATGAAAAAATACTGATGTTAGAACAAGGTGGCCTGGCCGGCTTCGTCCTCCTTCTTTTCCTCTGCCGGGTTTTCGTCAGCAGGCTCTATTTCCCACTCAATCACCGTACCTGATCTTACAAGGGTTTCGCTTTTGCGCGCATCTTTTTTTTCCAATTCCCAGTCAATGACCAGTTCACTGCCATCCCCGTTTCCGTTCACCTCTTCCGCGGCAGGCGTCTTTTCTTCCTTCTCGGAGAGAAGTGTCTTTCCCTTGTCTGCGCTACCCTCTGCACTGTCTTTGTCCTTTCCGTCCGGCATTTCGGGATATTCCTCTTTTTCCAGCTTGATTTTTTTGACGGAACTCCGCTCGCCCAGTTGATTGCCTACTGCGCGCCAACCCTTTACATCTATAAAATCCGAAAGCTCTATTTCCTTCCGTACCCCGGTCTTTTCCTTTCCTTTTATCTCTTCATAGCTGACCCAAACCCGGCTGGCCAGCGATGCGATCACGGCTTTCGAACGCTTGTGCTCGGTGATGAAAGTAAACTTCTGACCCACCGAGCGGGTCTCGATCCGGAAGCGCTTCACATAATATTTGCTGCGTTCACCATCCAAATACACCGTTGACACGACCATGTCTTCCCTGAATTTCTCAATGCAAAGCAACTTTTCAATATCAAAGCGATTGACCAGGTCCGCATTTGTCTGAACATAAGTCCCGTCCCGATAGAGTGCCAATATGGTATCTCCCGTATCAAATTCACCAAGATATTTGCCGCGCTCTTCGGTATTGAGGCGTCCGGTGTGCATGTCAATCCATATTTTCAGTCCTCCGATGGTCGAACTTCCTTTTTCCTTCAATTCTATTTTTCGCACCGGATAGCGGGTTAGGATATTCCCTTTGGCACCCCGGCCCTTGATATCGATATCCGCAAAATCGAATTCAAATATCTTTTTCCGGGCGCGGCTTCCCTGGCTCAGATACACATTGACAATCTCCGCTTCACCGTTGGGATTGGCCGTGAAATAGAGTATCTTATCCTTCTCGTTGCCGGCTGTAAGCACATAATCCTTATCCCGTGTAATCGACTTGACCGCAAATCGCTTGACATAGCTGATTCCCTTCTTGCTGTCACGATATATCATATTGTACGTGGTGCGCTCATCGCCTTTTTGCCAAACCGAAATGTGAATTATGTTTTTCCCTACAAAAATTTTGTCCCCGACTCTGACGACCTTCATCGTGCCGTCTTCTTTGAATACAATGACATCGTCAATATCGGAACACTCCGAGACAAACTCGTCTTTCCTGAGGCCCGTACCGATAAATCCCTCCTTGCGGTTCACATACAATTTGGCATTGGCCGCCACCACCTGCGTGCGGTCGATGTCTTCAAAGCTTCGAATCACGGTTTTGCGTTCTTTTCCTTTGCCGTATTTCTCGAGAAGATGCTGAAAATAGCGAATGGTATAATCCGTGAGGCCGGCCAGGTCCTCCCTGACTTGTGCAAGCTCTTCGAGCAACTTGCGCATGGCCTCATCGGCTTTGAAAATATCGTATTTTGATATTCGCTTGATGCGTATTTCGGTCAATTTCACGATATCTTCCTCGCTCACTTCACGGTAGAGTTGGTCCTTGAAAGGCTCGAGACCCCTGTCGATAGTGGCAATCACATCAGGCCAGGTTTCACACTCTTCGATATCGCGGTAGATGCGCTCTTCAATAAAGATGCGCTCCAATGACGAGTAAAAGATTTTTTCTTCCAGCTGCTTCTTTTTGATCTCAAGCTCTTTCCCCAGCAATTCGCGGGTATGTTCCGTGGATATGCGCAGCAACTCGTTGACATTCAGAAATACGGGTTTGTCATTCAGAATGACACAGGTATTCGGAGATATCGACACTTCACAATCGGTAAAAGCATAGAGGGCATCAATGGTGAGGTCGGGCGATGTATTGGGTGGCAATTCGATTTCAATTTCCACGAACTCAGCGGTGTTGTCTGTCACCTTTTTAATCTTGACCTTTCCCTTGTCATTGGCTTTGATGATGCTGTCAATCAGTCCGGTGGTGGTGCTGCCATAGGGAACACTTTTGACCAGCAGTGTACGCTTGTCTTTCACTTCGATATCGGCCCGCACCCGTATGCGGCCTCCGCGTTCCCCGCCATTGTAGTTGCTGAAATCGGCCGTGCCGCCTGTCGGAAAATCGGGGAGGATACGGGTTTTCCTGCCATTGAGCACATCAATAGAAGCCTTGCAGAGTTCCCTGAAGTTGTGGGGCATGATCTTGGTTGCCAGCCCCACGGCAATGCCTTCGGCCCCCTGTGCCAGCACAAGCGGAAACTTCACCGGAAGTTGCAGGGGTTCTTTCTTGCGGCCGTCATAGGCCAGCTGCCATTCCGTGATTTCGGGATTGAAGACCACCTCTTTGGCAAATGCCGAAAGCCTTGCTTCGATATAGCGGGGAGCGGCCGCGCTGTCGCCCGTCCGCACATCGCCCCAGTTGCCCTGGGTTTCGATAAGGAGCTCTTTTTGCCCGAGGGCTACCAGGGCATCACCGATGGCCGTATCGCCATGCGGGTGATACATCATGGTCTGTCCGATAATGTTGGCCACTTTGTGAAAGCGTCCGTCATCCATTTCACGCATGGCATGCATGATCCTGCGCTGTACGGGTTTCAATCCGTCATAAAGTGCCGGAACGGCCCGCTCGAGAATGACATAGCTGGCATAATCCAGAAACCAGTTCTCGTACATGCCGCCAATGGCGGTCGATGATTTCAACCCTGTGATTTCGTTCTTTTTATCTTCCATCGCTTTTTTCTTCACCGGCCCATTTTCATGCCGGTTCTTCTATCAGGTCTTTTTCTACTTTAAGTCTTTCGATGATAAACTGCTGTCGCTCCGGAGTATTGCGCCCCATGAAGTAGCGCAGGAGTTCCGGCACGGTACTGTCTTTCTTCAAAATGACAGGTTCGAGACGAATATTGTGACTGATAAACTGCTTGAACTCGCCCGGGCTTATCTCACCGAGGCCTTTGAACCTTGTCACTTCGGCACTTTTGCGGCCCACTTTCTCCATTGCCTGCCGCTTTTCCTCTTCACTGTAGCAATAGTAAGTTTCCTTCTTGTTGCGCACTCTGAAAAGGGGTGTTTCCAGAATGAAGAGATGTCCGTTTTTTACCAGATCGGGGTAAAACTGCAGAAAAAATGTAAGCAGAAGCAGACGTATGTGCATGCCGTCTACATCGGCATCTGTGGCAATGACCACCTGATTGTAGCGCAATTCATCAATCCCGTTTTCGATGCCGAGGGCATGCTGCAGGAGGTTGAATTCCTCATTTTCGTAGACAATCTTTTTGCTCAGGCCATAGCTGTTCAAGGGCTTGCCGCGAAGAGAGAAGACGGCTTGTGTCTGTACATCGCGGGCTTTGGTCAGCGAGCCGCTGGCACTGTCGCCCTCGGTAATGAAGAGGGTAGACTCGAGGCGTCTTTCATTCTTCTGATTGTTGAGGTGCACCCGGCAGTCGCGCAGTTTTTTATTGTGGAGGTTGGCCCTTTTTGCCCGTTGGTTGGCCAGTTTTTTAATGCCCGCCATCTCCTTTCGCTCTCGCTCGCTCTGCTGAATTCGCTTGAGGAGGGCTTGTGCCACCTCCGGTGTGCGGTGCAGAAAATTGTCCAGCTCTTTGCTCAGAAAATCGACAATATAGCTGCGCACGGGCGGGCCGTCCGGGGCCATGCTCGTAGACCCCAGTTTCGTTTTCGTTTGCGATTCGAACACCGGCTCCTGAATGCGCACGGATATGGCTCCGATGATGGAAGCCCGCACATCCGTGGTGTCGAAATTTTTCCCGTAGAAGTCGCGGCAGACCTTCACAATGCCCTCCTTGAAGGCTGCCAGGTGGGTTCCTCCGTGGGTCGTGTTCTGCCCGTTGACAAAACTGTAATACTCTTCTCCGTAGTGGCTGCCGTGGGTCAGTGCCAGCTCTATGTCTTCTCCGCGCAGGTGAATGATGGGATATCGCAATTCTCCTTCATCGCTTTTGTCGCTGATGAGGTCTTTGAGGCCGTTTTTGCTTTGAAACTTCTGCCCGTTGAAGCGAATCGTGAGGCCCGCGTTGAGGTAGGCATAGTTCCAGAGCATATTTTCCAGATGGTCGGGATTGTATTGATACTTTCTGAAAATATTTTCGTCCGGCACAAAAATCACCTCTGTTCCGTCCGGTTCCGTGCTTTTCTCCAGGCGGTACTCCTTCTCAAGCACGCCCCGCTCAAAGACGGCCTCCTTCACTCTTCCGTCTCTGAAAGAACGAACCACAAAGCGCGTACTCAATGCATTCACGGCTTTGGTACCCACTCCGTTGAGGCCTACTGATTTCTGAAAAGCGGCCGTATCGTATTTTCCCCCGGTATTGATCTTTGATACGCACTCCACCACTTTTCCCAAGGGGATGCCCCGCCCGTAGTCCCTTACCCGCACCTGCTTGTTGTCAATGCTTATCTCAATCACCTTGCCGTAGCCCATCATGTGCTCGTCAATGGCGTTGTCCAGCACCTCCTTCAGCAAAATATAGATTCCGTCTTCGGGTGCGGAGCCGTCTCCCAGCTTGCCGATATACATGCCCGGACGAAGACGGATATGCTCGCGCCAATCCAGCGATTTAATGTGTTCTTCCGTATAATTTCCGTTGGCCATAAATATCCTCAGTCTTTTTTCTCTTTTCCCCCGCTGCAAGGCCGGAAACCAAGCCCCGGGGTAAGGATAAAAATAAGGTGCGGGGCAATCTACTGCGATTTAATTTTACACATCTTTCCGGCACGGTGTATACAAGCGTGACCCATGGTAAAAACGTTCATTCTTTCCTCTCATTGCAATGTGTAATTTTAAGGCATGTACCGCGACATAAGGCTTGTGATTGAGCACATAGAAAAACGCAACAGGAACTATCGTTTATTTTGGGCCATTCTTCTCTTTCTCACCGGGCTCATCCTTTCGGGATATCCCCTGCTCCATCGCATTGAAGCGCCTGTCTTCTGGTTGTGGAGCGGTTTCGTATTTATGCTCACGGCTTT
>Ga0256839_1001709_pt1 | contig 26064 bp, 28 predicted proteins | sample 354166metaG_FD_185968 | JGI IMG/M metagenome (GOLD analysis project Ga0256839, IMG submission 185968) | Hydrothermal vent microbial communities from Mid Atlantic Ridge, Atlantic Ocean - 354-166 | ecosystem: Environmental > Aquatic > Marine > Hydrothermal vents | place: Atlantic Ocean: Mid... | reverse complement strand
CCTGGGTGCCTGCGGTGTGGCACCTGGAGGTCGGCAATGCCCTGCTCGTGGCGGTGCGGTCGGGGCGCATCGACGAAGCTGTTGCGCGAGAGGCGCTGGATCTGCTGTCGGCGCTCCCCGTGGAAGTGGCGGGCGGGTCGCCCTGGGCGGCGCTGCGGGCGGCCTGGTCTCTCGCGCGGACCCATGGGCTCACGACCTATGACGCGGCCTATCTGGCCCTTGCGATGGAGCGGGGCGTGCCGCTCGCGACGCTCGACCGCCGCCTCCGCCGGGCCGCCCGGGCGGCGGGCGTCCCGCTCCTGTGAGGCCGCGCCCCGGGGTCAGGTCTCCACGGGGGTGTCGGTGCGGTTGCCCCATTCGGACCAGGAGCCCGGGTAGCCGCGCACGCGCGGGTAGCCGAGCCAGGTGAGCACGAGCCAGGTGTGCGCCGAGCGGTGGTGCGTCTGGCAGTAGGTCACCACCTCCTTGTCCGGCGTCACCCCCAGCCCCTCGAGGCGCTCGCGCAGCCAGCCCGCCGGCCGCAGCCGCAGGTGGCGGTCGCGGTCCATGGCCTCGGTCCACTCGAAGTTCACCGCCCCCGGGATGTGCCCGCCACGGTCGGCGAAGCGCTTCTCGCCCCGGTACTCGGCGGGGGTGCGGCAGTCGACCAGCACCACGTGGGGATCGTCCAGGTGCGCGAGGATCCAGTCCGTGTCGGCCACGAGTTCGGTCCGGACGACGCGCGCCTCGTAGCGGGCCGGCGTGGGCCGCTCGGCGCCGCGGGCCAGCGGATGCCCCTCGTGGGCCCAGGCGTGGAGCCCGCCGTCCAGCAGGCTGAGGCGCTCGTGGCCGAGGGCGGCGAGGGTCCAGAGCAGGCGCGAGGCCCGTCCGCCGCCCTCGTCGTCGTAGGCCACCACATGGCGCTCGGGCGTGAGCCCGATCTCGGACAGCGCCGCCGAGAGCTCGCCGGGACCGGGCAGCAGGCCCGCGGTGGCCGGCGGCCGCTTGGCCACGATACGGGCGTAGTCCAGGTAGACCGCCCCGGGCACGTGGCCCGCGAGGTAGGTCTCGGGCTTGATGCAGAGGTCCACGATCAGCAGCCCGGGGTCGTCGAGGCGGGCCTCCAGGGCCTCGGGAGCGACCACCAGGGGCAGGGTCTCGTCCTCGTCCGTCATCGCGCGTCCTTCCTCCTCCGTCTCCGTCGCGGAAAAAGCGGACCCCTTCCCGCCCTGCGCGGCGGGCCGGGAGGCTCCGGGGGAACGCGGCGCGGCGGGCGGGGCCGTGGGCGCGGGCGCGTGGCGGAGGTGCGGCCCATCGGCGCGCGCCCGCAGGAGGCCGGGCTGATCCGCGGCACCGTCTCCGGTCCCCTGCGGAGAGCGGTCGGCCTCGGTACGGCGGGCGCCGCGGCGCCAAGGATGCGGGCGCCCCGTCCCCGATGCAACCCTCGGGCGGGTGAGGCCGTTCAGCCCGCCGAGACCAGCTCCAGCCAGTGGCGCACGGGCACGGGCGCGGCAGCAGCGAGATGCAGCAGGCAGCCGATGTTGGCGGTGGCGATGGCCTCGGGGGTGCCGGCCGTGAGGCGCTCGAGCTTGCGCGCACGCAGCCGGCCCGCCAGGCGCGGGTGGAGCAGGGACCAGGCGCCCGCCGAGCCGCAGCACAGGTGCGGCTCCGGCACCGGCACGGTCTCGAAGCCCACGCGCGCGAGCAGCGCCTCGAGCCGTCCGGCGAGCCCCAGGGCGTGGCGCTGGGTGCAGGGCTCGTGGCAGGCGATGCGCCGCGGCGCGCCGGCGGCGGGGCGCAGCCGCGCGGCGTGGGGCTCGAGGAGCTCGACGGGATCGCGCACGGCGGCGGCCACTTGCCGGGCGCCGTCCGCGAGCGCGGGGTCGTCGGCGAGGAGCTCGCCGTAGGCGCGGACGTGGGCGGCGCAGCCGCTCGCGGTGAGCACGAGCGGCGCCCCGGCCTCGACGTACGGCAGCCAGGCGCGCACGTTGCGGCGGGCGAGCGCGCGCGCCTCCCCGGTCGCGCCGAGGTGGTGGCTGAGGGCGCCGCAGCAGCCCCCGTCGCCCTCGGGGCGCACGGCGCTCAGGCCGAGGCCGTCCAGCAGCCGGGCCGTCGCGGTGTCGATGGCCGGCGCCGCCGCGGATTGCACGCAGCCGGCGGGCAGCAGCACGCGCCGGCGGTGGCGGGGCCCGGGCCAGGGAGGCACGGGCCCGGGGCGCGGCGGCAGGGTGCGCCGCAGGGCCGGCGGCAGGAGCGGGCGCAGGAGGCGGCCGGCGGCGAGGGCCGCCGCGGCGCGGCCGCGGCGCGCGAAGGCGCGCCGGACCAGCCAGCGCAGCAGCCGCTGCGGCGCCGGCGTCGGCGCCAGGGTCTCGATACGCGGCCGGGCGAGCTCGAGGAGCCGCCCGTAGCGCACGCCGGAAGGGCAGGTCGCCTCGCAGGCGAGGCAGCCCAGGCAGCGGTCGAGGTGGCGGCGGGTGGCCGGGCCCGCGCGGCCGGCCTCCAGCGCGGCCTTCATCAGGTAGATGCGCCCGCGTGGCCCGTCGGTCTCGTCGCCCAGGAGCTGGTAGGTGGGGCAGGCGGCGTTGCAGAAGCCGCAGTGCACGCAGGCGCGCAGCACGCGCTCCATCTCGCGGCCCTCCGGCGTGGCACGCAGGGCCTCGGGCAGATGCGTCTCCAAGTCAGGGGCCCTCCGGTCCGTAGAGCCGGCCGGGATTGAGGATGCCGGCGGGGTCGAAGGCGGCCTTGATGCGCCGGTGGAGGGCGCGCGCGGCCGGTGGCAGGGGATGGAAGACTGACGCCTCGCCTCCTCCGCGGAAGCGGGTGGCGTGGCCGCCCAGGGCCTCGGCGGCGGCGCGCACCGTGCCCGCCGGCACTTCGCTGCGCAGCCAGCGCTGGGCGCCGCCCCAGTCGAGGAGCCAGTCCCCGGGCAGGGCGGGCTGCGGCGCGGCGGGCGGCACCGACAGCCGCCAGAGGGGCCGCGGGTCGTCCGCCGCGAAGAAGGGCAGCGTGTGGTCGCGCATCCCCGTCCAGAAGGCCTCGGCATCGTCCAGCGCCGTGCCGCCGAGGCGCGCGGCGGCCGCGTCCACCGCGGCCTCGTTGCCCTCGAGCCGCAGGTGGAGGCGTCCTTCGAGATGGCAGGCCCCCGTGAGCGGCAGCGGCAGGCGGCCCCAGGCGGCGAGGCGCTCCAGGGCCTCGTCGGCCGTGCACGCCAGCACGAGGGTGCGCATGGCCGCCGGCGCCGGGCCTACCCGCAGCGTCACCTCCAGCAGCAAGGCGAGCGTGCCGAGGCTGCCCGCCATGAGGCGCGCGGCATCGAAGCCGGCCACATTCTTGATCACCTGCCCGCCGAAGCGCAGCGTCTCGCCGCGGCCGTTGACGCAGCGCACCCCCAGCACCAGGTCGCGTACGGCACCGCCCCACGGCCGTCGAGGCCCCGAGAGGCCCGCAGCCACCATGCCGCCCACGGTGCCGCGGCCGCCGAAGCGCGGCGGCTCGCAGCCGAGGCGCTGCCCGTGCGCGGCGAGCAGGGCCTCCAGGTCCGCGAGGGGCGTGCCCGCGCGGGCGGTCACGTAGAGCTCGCTCGGCTCGTAGGCCACCACGCCGCGGTGGACGGTGGCATCGAGGGGCACGCCCTTCACGGGGTGGCCGTAGAAGGCCTTGGAGCCGCTGCCCTCGATGCGCAGCGCCTCGCCGCGGGCTGCGGCCTCGGCCACACGCGCTGCCAGCGCCTCGGCGTGGTCCGCGTCGGCGCCCATCAGAACCGCTCCAGCTCCGGGAAGGGCAGCCGGCCCGCGCGGACGTGCATGGCGTTGTACTCGGCGCAGCGCGCGAGCGTGGGCACCGCCTTGCCCGGGTTGAGGAGGCGCTCCGGGTCGAAGGCCTCGCGCAAGGCGTGGAACTGGCGCAGGGTGGCCTCGTCGAACTGGCGGCACATGGGGTCGAGCTTCTCGACCCCGACGCCGTGCTCGCCCGTGACCGTCCCCCCCACCTCCACGCACAGCTCCAGGATGCGCCGGCCGAGGGCTTCGGTGCGCTCGAGCTCGCCCGGGGCGTTGGCGTCGTAGAGGATGAGGGGATGGAGGTTTCCGTCGCCGGCGTGGAAGACGTTCACCACCCGGAGCCCGTGCTCGCGGGCGAGCCCGGCGATGCGCGCGAGCACGCGCCCCACCTCGCGCCGGGGGATGGTGCCGTCCATGCAGTAGTAGTCGGGGCTGATGCGCCCGACGGCCGGGAAGGCGGCCTTGCGCCCCTTCCAGAAGCGCTGGCGCTCGGCCTCGTCGCGCGCCACGCGCACCTCGGTGGCGCCGTGGCGCTCGAGGACGGCGCGCACGCGCGCGAGCTCCGCCTCCACCTCGGCCACGGCGCCGTCGAGCTCGCACAGGAGGATGGCGGCCGCCTCCACCGGGTAGCCGGCGTGCACGAAGTCCTCGGCCGCGCGGATGGCGGGGTTGTCCATCATCTCGAGGCCCGCGGGCACGATGCCCTCGGCGATGATGGCCGCGACGGCGTCGGCGGCCGCCTCGACCGTGGCGAAGGCGGCGAGCAGCACGCGCGCGCTCTCGGGCAGGGGCAGCAGCCGCACGGTGGCCTCGACCACCACCGCCAGCAGCCCCTCGGAGCCCGTGAGCAGGGCGGCGAGGTCGTAGCCGGGTCCGTCGAGGCCCGCGCCGCCGGCGACGAGGGTCTCGCCCGAGAGGGTGATGGCCTCGATCCGCAGCACGTTGTGCACCGTGAGCCCGTGCTTGAGGCAGTGCACGCCGCCGGCGTTCTCGGCGATGTTGCCGCCGATGGTGCAGGCGATCTGGGAGGAGGGGTCGGGCGCGTAGTGCAGCCCGTAGGGCCGGGCGGCCTCGCTGATGGCGAGGTTGCGCACGCCGGGCTCCACGCGCGCGGTGCGGTTGCGCGGATCGATCTCGAGGATGCGGTCGAGGCGCGCGAGCGAGAGCACGATGCCCTGCGGGTGGGGCAGCGCGCCGCCCGACAGCCCCGTGCCGGCGCCGCGCGCCACCACGGGCACCGCATGCTCGCGGGCGATGCGCAGCACGGCGCGCACCTGCGCGCGGTCGTGGGGCAGGGCGACGGCGAGGGGCAGGGCGCGGTAGGCGCTGAGCGCGTCGCACTCGTAGGCGCGCAGCGCCTCGGCCTCGGTGAGGAGCGCGTCGTCGGGCAGGGCCTTGCGGAGGGCGGCGAGGCAGGCCCGGGCATCGGTAGAGGGAGCTTTCTGGTTGACCACGTAGTCCACGGTTCGCGCTTTACTGTGTGCGGATTGCGGGCAACGGGGACCGGAACCCGGCATGGGCCGCAGGGTGCAGGACTCGGGCCGTGGACCGTAGGCCGCTCACGGCACGCTGACGACCTTCGTCACATTGGGCGCCTTCGCGCGCACCAGGCGCTCGACCACGTTACGCAGGTCCAGCGCCGAGCGCGGGCAGCCGACGCAGGCGCCCTTGAGGCGCACCTGCACCTCGGAGCCGGCCACCCCCACGAGCTCGATGTCGCCGCCGTCGCGCATGAGGATGCGGCGGGCCTCTGCCAGCGCTTCGGCCACCGCCTCGGGATCCACCGGCCCGCCGCGCGCAGGCGCCGTCGCGCGTTCGCGCGCGGCAAGCGCCTGCGCGCGGGCGATGCGCAGGGCGAGCTCGACGTCCACGGCCTCGATGGCGTCGAGCTCCTCCTCGGTGTAGACGTGGTCGGGGTCAGGGCTCAGCAGCCCGGCGAGGCGCTTTTCCTTGTCCACGGCTTGCTACCGGCGGGATCCACACGTGCGGGCCCCGGGATTCTCTGCGTACGGTCCCCGGCCGACGGCGCTTCTGGCTCAGCCCGCCAGATCCGACGGCCCCTATACCGTACACCGTCGGCCGCGAGCCGTTAACTCGCGATTATGTGTGCTTTTCGGCCTCGAGCACGACCGGCAGCATGGGCAGGAGGCTGTCCGGGTTGAGGGAGATGGAGCCGATGCCGCGCTCGACCAGCCAGCGGGTGATCTCCGGGAAGTCCGAAGGGGCCTGGCCGCAGATGCCGACGTACTTGCCGTGGCGGCGGCAGGCCTCGATGGCCATCTCCATGAGGCGCAGCACCGCCGGATCGCGCTCGTCGAAGCCCCCCAGCAGGCTGGAGTCGCGGTCGGCGCCGAGGGTGAGCTGGGTGAGGTCGTTGGAGCCGATGGAGAAGCCGTCGAAGTGCTCCAGGAAGGCGTCGGCCAGCAGCGCGTTGGAGGGGATCTCGCACATCTGATAGACCTTGAGGCCGCCTGCGCCGCGCGCGAGCCCGCTGCGGGCCATGAGCTCGAGCACCCGCCGGCCCTCCTCGACGGTGCGCACGAAGGGGATCATGACCGCCACGTTGTCGAGCCCCATGACCTCGCGCACGTGCCGCAGGGCCTCACACTCCAGCGCGAAGCACTCGGCGAACTGCGGCGAGAAGTAACGGAAGGCGCCACGGAAGCCGAGCATGGGATTCTCCTCGCGCGGCTCGTAGCGCTCGCCGCCGACGAGGCGCGCGTACTCGTTGGACTTGAAGTCCGAGGTGCGCACGATGACCGGGCGCGGGTAGAAGGCGGCGGCGATGGTGCCGATGCCCTCGGCCAGCCTCAGCACATAGAAGCTGCGGCGGTCGGGGTAGCCGGCGGCAAGCGTGTCGATGCGCGTGCGCGTGGCCTCGTCGAGCTCGTCGTACTCGAGCAGCGCGCGCGGGTGGACGCCGATGCTGTTGTTGATGATGAACTCGAGCCGCGCGAGCCCGACCCCCTCGGCGGGAAGGCGCGCGAGCTCGAAGGCGCGGTCGGGATTTCCCACGTTGAGCATGAGCTTGGTGCGCGGGCGCGGAAGGGTGGAGAGGTCCACGCGCTCGACTTGGAAGGGCAGGCGCCCGTCGTAGACGTAGCCGGTATCGCCCTCGGCGCAGCTCACGGTGATCTCGCGGCCGGTGGCGATGGCCTGGGTGGCCTCGCCCGTGCCCACCACGGCGGGGATGCCGAGCTCGCGCGCGACGATGGCGGCGTGGCAGGTGCGCCCGCCACGGTTGGTGACGATGGCCGCGGCACGCTTCATGACCGGCTCCCAGTCGGGGTCGGTGATGTCTGTCACCAGCACCTCGCCCTCCTGGAGCTCGTCCATGTGGGCGGCTTCGAGAATGACGCGCGCGCGCCCGGCGGCGATGCGCTGGCCGACGCTGCGCCCGGTGACGAGCACGGGGCCGCGCCGCTCCAGGCGGTAGACCTCGTGCACGCGCGGGTCGGCGCGCGACTGCACGGTCTCGGGGCGCGCCTGGACCACGTACAGCCGCCCGTCGCGACCGTCCTTGGCCCATTCCACGTCCATGGGGGTGGGGCGGCCGTTGCGCTCGCTGTAGTGGCGCTCGATGAGCACGCCCCAGCGGGCGAGCTCCAGCACCTCCTCGTCGCCGATGCAGAAGCGGCGCCGTTCCTCGGGCCGCACCCGCACGTTGCGGGTGGACATGCCGGCGGCGGGGTCGGCGGTGCAGATCAGCTTGAGCTGCTTGCCCCCGAGCTGGCGCTTGAGGATGGGGCGGAAGCCCTTCTCCAGAGCAGGCTTGAAGACGTAGAACTCGTCCGGGTCCACCTTGCCCTGGACGATGTTCTCGCCCAGGCCGTAGGCGGCGGTGACGAGGACCACGTCGCGGAAGCCGGACTCGGTGTCGAGGGTGAAGAGGACGCCGCTCGCGGCGAGGTCCGAGCGCACCATCTTCTGCACGCCGATGGAGAGCGCCACCGCCAGGTGGTCGAAGCCGTGGTGGGCGCGGTAGGCGATGGCCCGGTCGGTGAAGAGCGAGGCGAACACGCGCCGGCAGGTCTCGAGGAGGTTTCGGGTGCCGCGAATGTTGAGGTAGGTATCCTGCTGGCCGGCGAAGGAGGCGGTGGGCAGGTCCTCGGCGGTGGCCGAGCTGCGCACGGCCACGTCCACGTCCGGCCCGAACTCGGCCTCGAGCTCGGCGTAGGCGCGCGCGATCTCGTCGGCCAGCTCCGGCGGCAGCTCGCCGTGGGCGATCCAGTGGCGGATGCGCGCGCCGGCCTCGGCCAGGGCCTCGACGTCGGCGACGTCGAGCCCGTCCAGGGTCGCGCGGATGCGCTCCACGAGGCCGTTGTGGGCGAGGTGCAGACGGTAGCCCTCGGCGGTGATGGCGAAGCCGTCGGGCACGCGCACGCCCAGCGGCGTCAGCGCCCGGTACATTTCGCCCAGGGAGGCGTTCTTGCCGCCCACCAGGGCGACGTCGTCCATGCCGATCTCGGCGAAGCGACGGACGTAGCGGTAGCTCATGGGCGTGCGCTCCGGATGGTGGCTGGTGGTGGGGCCGGTGCCCGGCGCCGGGCACCGGCCGCGTCCCGGCACCTGCGCCTACCGTACACCGTGCAACGTCGGCCGTACACTAGCGCCGATCAATCCGCGCAGCGGATTGATCAGAGTCTCCACTCATGTCACCACGTCCGGCCGGTCGCGCCCGAGGCGCTCGCGCAGGCCCGCGATGGCGTCCACGGCGGCGGCGACCGGGGCCAGGACCTGGGCCGGGTCGAGGCCGTGGCGCGCAGGGTCGGGCTCGTAGCGCTCCAGGTAGACGCGCAGCGTCGCGCCGGCGGTGCCGGTGCCTGACAGGCGCAGCACTGCGCGCGCCGCCTCGCCGAACAGGATCCGGATGCCCTGGTGCTCGCTACGCTCGCCGCTCACGGGGTCGGTGTAGGCGAAGTCGTCGGCGGCGCTGACCTCGAGCTCGCCGAAGCGCCGGCCGGGGAGCCCGGGCAGCGCCCGGCGCAACGCCTCCATGAGCTCGCCGGCGGGGTCGGGATCGAGGCCCTCGTAGTCGTGGCGCCGGTAGTAGTGGCGCCCATGGGCGCGCCAGTGGGCACGCACGATGGCCTCCACGGGTTCGCGCCGCACTGCGAGCAGGTTGAGCCAGAAGAGCACGGCCCACAGCCCATCCTTCTCGCGCACGTGGTCGGAACCCGTGCCGAAGCTTTCCTCGCCGCAGAGGGTGATGAGACCGGCGTCGAGCAGGGTGCCGAAGTATTTCCAGCCCGTGGGGGTCTCGTGGCAGTGGATGCCGAGGCGCTCGGCCACGCGGTCCACCGCGCGGCTGGTGGGCATGGAGCGCGCCACGCCCGCGAGCCCCTTGGCGTAGCCCGGCACGAGGTGGGCGTTGGCCGCGAGCACGGCGAGGCTGTCGCTGGGGGTCACGAAGAAACGCCGGCCGAGGATCATGTTGCGGTCGCCGTCGCCGTCGGAGGCGGCCCCGAAGTCGGGCGCGTCGCGTCCGCTCATCGCCTCCACCAGGGCATGGGCGTGGACCAGGTTGGGATCGGGGTGGCCGCCGCCGAAGTCCGGCAGGGGCTCGGCGTTGACCACCGTGCCCGGGGGCGCGCCCAGGCGGTGCTCGAGGATCTCGCGCGCGTAGGGGCCGGTGATGGCGTGCATGGCGTCGTAGCGCATGCGGAACAGGCCCGAATCGAACAGGGCGCGGATGCGGCCGAAGTCGAACAGCCGCTCCATGAGGGCGGCATAGTCCGTGACCGGATCCACCACCTCCACGACCATCGGGCCCAGGCGCAGCTCTCCCACACGCCCCAGCGGCAGGTCTGCGGCTTCGAGGATGCGGTAGGCCTCGATCTCGCGGCTGATCTGCCAGATCCGTTCGGTCACGGACTCCGGTGCGGGGCCGCCATTGCCCACGTTGTACTTGACGCCGAAGTCGCCCTCGGGTCCGCCGGGGTTGTGGCTGGCCGAGAGGATGATCCCGCCGAAGGCCCGGCGGCTGCGGATGAGGTGGGAGGCGGCGGGGGTGGAGAGGAAGCCGTGCCGGCCGACCACCACGCGCTCGAAGCCGTTGGCCGCGGCCATGCGCAGGATGACCTGGATGGCGGCGGCGTTGTGGTAGCGCCCGTCGCCGCCCAGCACCAGCGTGCCCCCTGCGCGCTCGGGAAAGGCGTCGAAGACGGCCTGGATGAAGTTCTCCAGGTAGTGGGGCTGCTGGAAGACCCGCACGCGCTTGCGCAGGCCCGAGGTGCCCGGACGCTGGTCGGGATAGGGGGTGGTAGGGACGGTGCGGATGCTGCTCATCGGGCTCCCTTCGCGGCAGTCGGGCCGGCCGGGCGCGGGCCGGGCGTGGAATCAGTCTATTCGCTCAAGGGGGCCAAGGCTAAGGCCGACACAGGGAAGGGGTCGTGTCAAGCTGGCAGGGTGGCCCCGGGCCGCCTAAGATTCGCGCGATGCACGCAAGCGGCTACAGGCTGTGGCACGGCGAGGCGCCGCGGAGCTTCGCGGGGCTGATGGCCGTCTACGAGTCCAATTACCGGCGGCTGATGCTGCTCGCCCCGGGGCTGGATGCGCTCGAGCAGGCGGTTTCGCGGGTGCCGGGCTGCCTGGACCTGCACCTGCGGGTGCTGGAGCGCCACCGCTACACGACCTTCCTGCACCTCACCTACTGGTTCGAGCAGCCGGACGGGGGAGTCAGACCCGATCCGGACCTCCATATCCGGGTGTACCACGACGCCCGGCTCGCCGAGGTCCATTCCTGCCTCCGGCCCCAGCGGCGGGGCGGGGGAGCGGATGGCTGCAGCCTGGCACGGCGGTGGCAGATGAACCGCTTCCTGGAGAAGTGGCTCGCCTACTGCCTGGCTCAGGGGCACGGATTCCCTCCTGCAGGCCGGACGCTTGCGGGCGAGACCGCCTTCGGGCGGGCGGCCGATCCGGCCGTGCCCTGAGACCACGGGGCGCAACCGCCGCGGCAGACCCGGCCTTCCCGACCATTCCCCGTTTCCGTCTGAGGGAAAAATCTTGACTGGTTTAGTCAAGTAACGTAGGATTCTTGAGCAAATCGCTAGGCTATGCGGGCGGCCGGGCCGCCCCGACACGAAGGCGGGTATGTCATGAAGCTCTCGACCAAAGGCCGCTACGCGGTGACCGCGATGCTGGAGCTGGCGCTCCACGAGAACGAGCGCCCCGTGACCCTGGCCGAGATCTCCCAGTGTCAGGGGATCTCGCTGTCCTATCTGGAGCAGCTCTTCGCCAAGCTGCGCCGCCGCGGGCTGGTCGAAGGCGTGCGCGGGCCCGGGGGAGGCTACCGTCTGGCGCGTCCGGCCGCCGAGATCACCGTCGCCGAGATCATCACGGCCGTGGACGAGAAGATGGATGCCACCCGCTGCGGGGGCGAGGAGAACTGCCACGAGGGCGAGCGCTGCCTCACCCACGAGCTCTGGACGGAGCTCAGCCGGCAGATCTACGAGTTCCTGGACGGGATCACGCTGGCGGGCTTCCTCTCGCGGCCGAGCGTGAAGGCCGTGGTGGAGCGTCAGCGCGCCGAGACGGCCTCTGGCCTGCGGGTCCGCAACGCCCGGAGCGCAGCCTGAGGCGCTTCTCGCGCTCATCCATCGTCAGTTTTTGACCATATCCTAATATTCGGATAGTATTGCAGCGCGCCGGCCGCCAGGGGCCGGCGCGCGGCTTTTCGCGCCAGCCTTTCCACCGGAGACGGAGACGATGCACAACGGGACCTCCCTCACCCAGTTCATCATCGAGGAGCAGCGCCGGATCCCGAGCGCCACCGGCGACTTCACCTCCCTGCTCAACGACGTCGTCACCGCCTGCAAGGTCATCGCCAACGCCGTGAGCAAGGGGGGCCTGATCGGCATCCTGGGCACCGCCGGCAGCGAGAACGTGCAGGGGGAGACCCAGAAGAAGCTGGACGTGATCGCCAACGACGTGCTGGTGCGCTCCATGGAGTGGACCGGGCACCTGGCGGCCATGGCCTCCGAGGAGATGGAGGACATCTACCGCATCCCGGGCCGCTATCCGCGCGGCAAGTACCTGCTGCTGTTCGATCCCCTCGACGGCTCCTCCAACATCGACGTCAACGTCTCCGTCGGCACCATCTTTTCCGTGCTGCGCTGCCCCGAGGGCGTGGACGAGCCCACGGTGGAGCACTTCCTGCAGCCGGGCACGCGGCAGGTGTGCGCGGGCTACGCCATCTACGGGCCCTCCACCATGCTGGTGCTGACCACCGGCCACGGTGTCAACGGCTTCACGCTCGACCGCGAGATCGGCGAGTTCGTGCTCACCCACCCGGACATGCAGATCCCGGCCGAGACCGGCGAGTTCGCCATCAACGTCTCCAACCGGCGCTTCTGGGAGCCGCCGGTGCAGCGCTACGTGGACGAGTGCCTGCAGGGGGCCGAGGGTCCGCGCGGGCGCAACTTCAACATGCGCTGGGTGGCCTCCATGGTGGCCGAGGTGCACCGCATACTCACCCGTGGCGGCATCTTCATGTATCCCTGGGATCGGCGCGATCCGGCCAGGCCGGGACGGCTCCGTCTCATGTACGAGGCCAATCCCATGGCCATGATCGTGGAGCAGGCGGGCGGGGCGGCCTCCACCGGGCGCACGCGTATCCTCGACATCCAGCCCACCGCCCTGCACCAGCGGGTGCCCGTGGTGCTCGGCTCGCGCAGCGAGGTGGAGCGGGTGGTGGCCTACCATGCCGAGCACGACGCCGCCTGCGCACGCGAAGGGAGGGCCGTGGAGGCGGCCCCTCTCTGAGCCCTCGCTTATCGGCTTTTGCGCATCTGCTGATACGCTGATATCGGCGGCGCCTGCACGGGCGCGGCCTTTCCGGCAGCGCCCGCCTTGTTTTATCATCCTGCCCGGTCCCCGAAGAGAGGCATCATCACAAGGAGAAGTCCCGGCTCGGGACCAAGTCCCCACAACAACCACACGGGCAGGACTGGGAGGAAGCATGAAGATCAAGACCCTCATCGGCACCAGCCTCGTCGCGCTCTCGATGGCGCTGGGCGCCGCGGGCTGCGCAGGCACGGGTGGCCAGCAGGCGGCCGCCAAGTCGCAGGCGCAGTCCGCCAAGGCGGCGGAGTTCGACCGGATCTACAAGGAGGCCGTGGCCGCGCGCAAGAAGGCCGCTTCGGTGGGCTTCGAGTGGCGCGACATCGGCAAGTTCCTCAAGAAGGCCAAGGCGGCCGCCAAGAAGGGCGATTACGACAAGGCCATCAAGCTCGCCAAGAAGGCCAAGGCCCAGGGCGAGCTCGGCTACCAGCAGTACCTGAGCCAGCGCAACGCCGGGCCGCACAACTACGGCCTCTGAGGCGGGCACGCATCGGTTCTCCGACGGGCGCCTGCGGGCGCCCGATTTTTTGGAAAACTCCGATCAATCCGATACGCGGATCGATCAGCGCGATAGCGCTTCGCGGTCCATTTCGATTTTTCGTTTATCGTCATGCACTTCCCTGTGCATGGGCTCTCCCGCGGCCTCGCTTGCCCCGGGGATGCCCTGAAAAATCGCGATTTTTCAGGGCATCCATTTGTGTCTCCGCTCCCCGCTGGAGGCGCGGCATCCAGCCGCGCCATGCACGGCCCGGCTCTGCCTTGTAGACTGTCGATTGGCTGGCTGTCGGAGGCGGAGGGCGGAGGCGACATGGGCCGTTTCCTCATGTGGATCCTCGTCCTGCTCGTGCTGGGGGCGGGGCTGAGCTTCGGGGTGCTCAACGCCCAGGCGGTGCCCTTGCGCTACTACCTGGGCAGCACCGAGGTGCCGCTTTCGCTGGCGCTGGCCGTGGCCTTCGCGGGTGGCGTGCTGCTTGGGATCGTCGCCTGCATGGGGGGCATGATCCGCCAGCGCCGCGAGATCGCGCGCCTGCGCAAGGCGGTGCGCGTGGCCGAGCAGGAGGTGGAGAATCTCCGTACCCTGCCCATCAAGGACGTGCGCTGAGATGCTGGAGCTCCTGTGGCTGCTGCTGCCGGTGGCGGCCGCTTCCGGGTGGTACGCGGGACGCCGGCGCCGTGAGCCTGCAGGCGTGCCCGCGCGCGCGGTGCCCACGGAATACTTCAAGGGCCTCAACTACCTCCTCAACGAGCAGCCGGACAAGGCGATCGAGGTCTTCATCCGCATGGTCGAGGTGGACAGCGAGACGGTGGAGACCCATTTCGCCCTCGGGCACCTCTTCCGCCGCCGCGGCGAGGTGGACCGCGCCATCCGCATCCACCAGAACCTCATCGCCCGACCCACCCTCACCCCGGAGCAGCGGGCTCAGGCGCTGCTGGCCCTCGGCGAGGACTACATGCGCGCCGGTCTCTTCGACCGTGCCGAGAACCTGTTCGCCGAGCTGGTGGAGACGGGCGCGCACACGGTCCCGGCACTGCGCCATCTCATTGACATCTACCAGCAGGAGAAGGACTGGGAGAAGGCCATCGATGCCTGCCGCCGGCTGCAGGCCGCCACCGGCCGCTCCATGGCCCCCGTGATCGCCCAGTACCACTGCGAGATGGCCGAGCAGGCGCGGCGCGCGGGCGATCCCGCACGCGCGCGCCAGCTCCTCAAGCGGGCGCTGTCCCAGGATCCCGGCTGCGTGCGCGCGAGCATCCTGCTCGGTGATCTGGAAGCGGCCGGCGGCAACGTGCGCGCCGCCCTCAAGGCGTGGCGGCGCGTGGTGGACCAGGACGTGGAGTACCTGCCGGAGATCGTCGAGCGCATCGCCTCCGCGCACCGGCGCCTCGAGGACCCGGATGGCTATGAGCGCTGGCTGCGCGAGGTCATGGCGCGCTACGAGGGCATCTCGCCCATGCTGGCGCTCGCCGAGCACCTGCGCCAGCGCGAGGGCGATGCCGCCGCCATCCGCTTCCTCACCGATCAGCTGCGGCGCCGTCCTTCCGTGCGCGGGCTCGCGCGTCTCATCGACCTGCGGCTCGACGAGGCGCGCGGCCCCGCGCGCGAGCAGATGATCATCCTGCGCGACCTGGTGGGCAAGCTGCTCGCCGGAAGGCCCGTGTACAAGTGCCGCGTGTGCGGCTTCGAGGGCAAGCAGCTCCACTGGCAGTGCCCGAGCTGCAAGGAATGGAGCGTGGTCAAGCCCATCCGGGGCGTGGAGGGCGAATGAGGGCACTATGATGAAAGGTCTGAAAAATCCTGATTTTTCAGACCTTTCCCGCGGCCATGGACGGCCGCGGGAGGGCCCATGCACAGGGAAGTGCATGACAATCGCGCTGATCGATCCGCGCAGCGGATTGATCAGAGCTTCCTGATGATAGGCTTCCCAAGGCAGAACGCGAAGGGAGACGCTCCGTGAGCAGCCGGGCACGGGACTGGTTCGCGCAGGCCGAGCGGGACCTGGAGCAGGCCGAGGCCTCGCGCCGGGACGGGCGGCACGAGTGGGCCTGCTTCGCCGCCCAGCAGGCAGCGGAGAAGGCCGTCAAGGCGTTGCACCTGCACGAGGGGCGCGACGTTTGGGGCCACGTGGTGGCGCGGCTGCTCGAGGAGCTGCCGGAGCGGCCTTCCGAGCTGGTGGAGAAGGCCCGCGTCCTGGACAACTTCTACGTGCCGACACGCCATGCCAATGGCCATGCCGAGGGGGCGCCCTTCGAGCACTACGGCCCCCTGCAGAGCGAGCAGGCGATCGCCTATGCCCGGGAGATCCTTGAGTTCGCCCGTGCTCGAATGGCCTGACCACGAGACGGTGGGCCAGGCGGCGCGTGCCTGGGCGGCCGAGGAGGCGCGAAGGCACCCCGAGCTCGTGCGCCTCGGCGTCTTCGGTTCGTGGGCGCGGGGCGACTGGGGCGTGGGCAGCGACCTCGACCTGGTCGCCGTCGTGCGTGAGTCGGCCCTGCCCTTCCACGAGCGTGCGCGTGACTGGGCCTACGAGAAGCTGCCGGTGCCGGCCGACCTCCTGATCTACACGGAGGCGGAGTGGCGGCGCCTCGCCGCCGGGGACACGCGGTTCGCCCGCGTGCTGCGCGAGGAGGTGCGCTGGATCTGGCCCGGCGCGGGTGGCGGTGCGGACACGGGGCCGCGGCGCGGCCAGTCGCAGGGCGCGGCCGCGGGAGGCGGGGCATGAGCGCGGGACCGCGCCTCATCGTCGCGCTCGACTACCCCGACCGGGCCGGCGCCCTCGAGATGGCCGCGCGCCTCGATCCGGCCCGCTGCGCGGTCAAGGTGGGCAAGGAGCTCTTCACGGCGGCGGGCCCGGCCGTGGTCGAGGCGCTGCAGGCGCGCGGCTTCCGGGTGTTCCTCGATCTCAAGTTCCACGACATCCCCAACACCGTGGCCGGCGCCTGCCGCGCCGCCGCCGCGCTCGGGGTGTGGATGCTCAACGTGCATGCGCTCGGCGGACGGCGCATGATGGAGGCCGCGCGCGAGGCGGTGGCGCACGCCGCCGAGCCCCCGGTGCTGCTCGCGGTGACGGTGCTGACCAGCATGGGGCCCGGGGATCTGGCCGAGGTGGGGCTCGAGGGACCGCCGGAGGCGGCCGTGCTGCGGCTCGCGCGGCTCGCGCGCGCGAGCGGCATGGACGGGGTGGTGTGCTCTCCCCGGGAGCTGAGCGCCCTGCGCACGGCCCTGGGGCCGGAATTCCGCCTCGTCACCCCGGGCGTGCGCCCCGCCGGCGCCGCCCGCGGCGACCAGCGCCGCACCGCCACACCGGCCGAGGCCGTGGCCGCCGGTGCCGACCACCTGGTCATCGGCAGGCCCGTGACCCGGTCGGACGATCCTGTAGGCATTTTGCTGACAATCGAATCGGAAATCGGCGCATTGACGCCATCGGACGGCCCCCTACCATAGGGGCGTGCGGCGCGGGCCCGACGGCAGGTGGGAGTGCCGCAAGTCCATAGGCTTGGAGAGCGGGTCCGAACAGGGAGGAGGCAAGGATGGGCAAGATCCGGACGGGAACGGCCAAGAGGGCGCTGGGGCTGATGGCGGGCCTGCTGCTCGCGGCCTCAGGCGGATGGGCGGCCGCCGAGCGGGTGGACATCAACCGCGCCGATGCCGCCACGCTGGCGCGGGTGCTCGAGGGCGTGGGCCCCAACAAGGCCAAGGCGATCGTCGAGTACCGCAGGCGGCACGGTCCCTTTCGCCGGCCCGAGGACCTGGCCCGGGTGAGGGGCATCGGCAGGAAGACGGTGGAGCGCAACCGCGATCGCATCCTGGTCGGCAAGGGCACGGGCCGCGCGGAGGACGGCAAGGGCGGAGGCCCCTGAGGCCTGCGCCCCTCGCTGAGGGGGCACGATGAGCGGGGACCAGTCGAGCACGAACGTGGTCTGGCACGAGGGCACCGTCGACCGGTCCCGGCGCGAGGCCCTCAACGGCCACCACAGCGTGTGCCTGTGGTTCACGGGCCTGTCCGGCGCGGGCAAGTCCACCGTCGCCCACGCGGTCGAGGAGCGGCTCCACGGACTCGGCTGCCGCACCTACGTCTTCGACGGCGACAACGTGCGCCACGGCCTGTGCGGCGACCTCGGCTTCTCGCGCGAGGACCGCGCCGAGAACCTGCGGCGCATCGCCGAGATGGTGAAGCTCTTCCTCGACGCCGGCGTCATCGCGCTGACGGCCTTCATCTCGCCCTTCCGCGCCGACCGCGAGCGGGTGCGCGCCATCGTCGGGCCCGAGGATTTCATAGAGATCTACTGCCGCTGCCCGCTGGAAGTGTGCGAGCAGCGCGATGTCAAGGGGCTCTACGCTCGTGCCCGCCGCGGCGAGATTCCGGAGTTCACCGGCATCTCCTCGCCCTACGAGCCGCCGGAATCCCCGGACCTGGTGCTCGACACCGCCGCGCAGCCGCTGGAGGAGTGCGTGGAGGCCGTGCTGGGGGTGCTCGAGGCGCGCGGCGTGATCGCCCGCGCCAGGCCCCGCATCGTACGCACCCGCCGGATGGGGGCATGATGGACGCCTCGGTGCGGCACTGGTATCTCGTCTTCAGCAAGCCACGCCAGGAGCGCCTCGCCCTGGAGAACCTGGCGCGCCAGGGCTACGAGGCCTACCTGCCCCTGATGCGCCACCGCCGGCGGCGGGGGCGGCGCTGGGTGCCCACGGTGGAGCCCATGTTCCCACGCTACCTCTTCATCCACCTCGATACGCTCCATGACAACTGGGCGCCCATCCGCTCCACCATCGGCGTGTCGACGCTGGTGCGCTTCGGCCATGAGCCCGCGCGCGTGCCGGACGCGCTCATCGCCTGCTTCCGCGAGCGCGAGGATGAGAACGGCATCCAGCGCATCCCTCCGCCCGACTTCCGGCCGGGCGACCGCGTGCGCATCGTGGACGGCCCCTTCGCAGGCTACGAGGCCATCTACCAGGCCCGCACCGGCAAGGAGCGCGTCGAGATCCTGCTCCGCATCGCCGGCAGCGCCACCCGCATCCAGCTCGCCCCCGGCGCCCTCGAGCCCGTCGCCTGAGCCGGCTTCCGCACCGCTTCCCGCAGCACCGCTGGAAGGTCCATCTTCCTGCGGGTCCTGCCGTCCCCCTCCCGCACCCTCCCCCCGCCTTGCGGGGGGAGGGCCGGGGAGGGGGGTGAGCACACCGGCCGCGATGCGTCTCGACGAATGGGGAGCGCCCGCGAGAACTGCAGAAGAGCCACTTTTCTCTCCATGCCCGGGAAGCCCATGATCCTGTGTCAGGACAGCCCGGCGGGTTCCCAGGGATCCTTCCGGAAGCTCGGAGTTTCATCCATGAAAGGGCCGTAGCGGATTGTGGGTGGATTCGTGGTAGATTTGTCTTGCCCGGCCGGTAGGGGAAGTGAAGCGGTGGCGACGAACATATCCATCAAGGGTGCCCCCGAGGATCTCGTACGCCGGCTGAAGGCGCGAGCCGCCCGGCATCATCGTTCGCTCCAGGGCGAAATCCTCGCCATCCTCGAGGAGGACGTGCGCGAAGATCAGGCGCTGGACCCGAAAGACGCCGCTGTGCTCGTGCGGAAAATGGGGTTGAGCACGCCGGCGGAGTCGGCTGGATGGATCCGGGACGACCGTGACCGCCGCTAAGGTCGTCGATGCATCCGCCGCAGGTGGTAGCCGTTCGGCGGGCCGGTGTGCGGATGCATGCCGACACTCCCTGTGCTCCTGGGCGCGTGTGTCCGTCCTTGACCCCGGTTTAGTCAGGGAATAGGCTGTTCATCCCATGAACGAAGACCTCGGCCGCGACGAGCGGCTGACGCTCGCCCTGCTCGAGGCGGTGGCGGAGGCGGACGGCCCCGTCGGCCAGCGCCGGCTCGCCCGGCGCATGGGCGTGGCGCTGGGGCTGGCCAACGCCTACGTGCGACGCTGCGCCCGCAAGGGGTGGATCAAGATCCGCCAGGCCCCCGCCAACCGGTACCTCTATTACCTCACCCCCGAGGGTTTCGCCGAGAAGTCGCGCCTCACCGTCCGTTTCCTGCGCCATTCCCTGGCCTTCTATCGTGAGGCCTCCGCGGCCTGGGCGGCCGTATGGCGCCGGTGCGAGCGCGAAGGCTGGCGGCGGGCGCTCCTCGTGGGCGCGGGCGAGCTTGCGGAGATCGCAGTGGTGCGCGCCTCGGACCATGCCGTGACGCTCGTCGGGACCCTGGATCCCGGCGCACGCCGGCGACAGTTCCTCGGCCGGCCGCTCTGGCGCCGGCTGGCCGACTGCGCCCCGCACGACGTGCGGGTGCTGACCGCGGTGGATGGCCGGGACGTGCTCCCGGAAGGGCTGGGAAGGGACGACGACCCCGTGCCGGTCCTGGCGCCCGTGCTGCTGGCGGGCGCGCTGCCTGCCGGCACGCGGGCGCTTGTCGTACACTGAGCCGCCGCCCCGGCGGCCCTTGCCATGCGGCGCGTGCGCCGCAGGGCGGTAGCGTGCCCGGAGCCCGCTGGGGCGGATCCGCCGGGCCGTGCGGCCCGCATGTTGGGCCTTTGCAGCCGCGCGACGGCCGTTCTTCCGTCCGCTTCCGCCTTGGTGCAACATGCGGGCTGACATGCCTGCCGGACGATGCCAGGAGGGGTGCACATGGTGCCGGCCCGGGAGCCGGATGCGAAGGAGCGTGCCCGTGTGGCCGAGGTGGCGCAGGCCGTGGCAACGCTCGCGCGCGAGCGGCTGGGTTCGGGCACGCGGGTGTGGTGGTTCGGCTCCTGGCCCGAAGGGCGCGCCCGACCGCGCTCCGACATCGACATCGCCGTCCTGCCGCCACCTGAGGTGCCCCCCGAGCGGGTGGCAGCCTTCCGGGCCGCCGTGGACGAGCTGCCCACCCTCTACCGCATCGACCTGGTGGACCTGCGCGAGGTGTCGGAAGAATTCCGTGCGCGCATCCTCCAGCGGGGCCGCCCGCTGTGAGCGGCCAGCGGGTCGCCGCCCTGCGCAAGGCGCTCGCGCGGCTGCGCGAAGCCTTGGCGGTGAGAGGCAGCTCGGATATCGCGCGCGATGCCGCCATCCAGCGCTTCGGGTTCTGCGCCGAGCTCTCCTGGAAGGCGGTCCAGGCCAAGGCCCGTGCCCTCGGACGCGACTGCCGTTTCCCGAAGGAATGCCTGCGGCTGGCGTTCGAGGCGGGCTGGATCGACGACGAGGCCGGCTGGCTGCGGCTCTGGGAGGACCGCAACCTCACGAGCCACACCTACGACGAGACGCTCGCGGGGCAGATCCACGCAAGGCTCCCCACCCATCTCGAGCGCATGGAGCGGCTGCTGGCCGCCCTGGAACGCGAAGGGGGCTAGCTCGCATGCCGCACCAAGGCGGGGGCGGGCGGCGACCCGGGCTTTCCTCAGGCGCGGGCCTGGCGAGGATCCCGGACAGCTCTGTCCTGGCACGTCCAGCTTCCGCCCGCCCCCTGCTCCGGCCCTTGGGCCTTTTCGCTCACGTCCGCTCGGTCTTCGCGCACGCCGTAGTCCCCGCTACGGCCTGCGCTCCAGACCTTCGCGGACGCGGCTGCAAAGGCCCGATCATCCGGAGCCCTTGGCGCGCCATGCGGGCCGGGGAGCAGGCCTCATGCGGCTGAGCGAGGCGCACCGGCGGATCATCCGCGAGGAGGTGGCCCGGCTCTTCGGGTCCGAGGCAGAGGTGCTCCTGTTCGGCTCGCGGCTGGACGACACGGCCCGCGGCGGCGACGTGGACCTGCTGGTCAGGGTGCCCCATTCGGTGGAGGATCCGCTCATGGCGGCAGCGCGTCTCGCGACGCGGCTCGAGCGCCGCTTCGACGGCCGCCGCGTGGACGTGCTCCTGCTCACGCCCGACACCCCCCGCCAGCCCATCCACGACATCGCCGAGCGCACCGGAGTGCCGCTGTGACGGAGGCCGAAGATCCCGAGCTCCTGCGCGTGGCCGATCTCCTGCGCATCGCCGCGCGGGAGCTGGTCCACCTGCGGACCACGGACCGGCGGCTCTTCGCCGGCGGGCCGGTCGGGCCCGAGCTGGCGGATCGCCTGGAAACCGATCAGGCGCTGGCCGAGCGTCTCGACGCCTTCGTCGCCCGCTTCGGCCGTCTGCAGGACACGCTCGGCGCGAGGCTGCTGCCGGCGACGATGCGCCTGCTAGGGGATGCGCCGGGCGCCATGCTGGAGAACCTGGACTGGGCCGAGCGCCTGGGTCTGGTCCGCTCGGCCGACGCCTGGGCGGAGATCCGCCGGCTGCGCAACCGGATGATCCACGAGTACGTGTCGGACCCGGCGGCGCTCGCGGACGCGCTCAACCGGGCGCATGCCTTCATCCCCGACCTGGAGCGCTTCCTGGAAGCGGTACGAGAACGGCTGCTGGCCCGGTTCCCCATGCTCAGGGAGCGCCTGGGGCCTGAGCAGCCCTCGGGAAGGGACGAGCGAGGGAAGGAATCGCAGTGAACGGCTTCGAAACGATCGCGGTGGTGGGCCTGGGCTACGTGGGGCTGCCCCTGGCGGTGGCCTTCGGCAAGCGCCGGCGCACCATCGGCTTCGACCTCGACGAGCGCAAGATCGCCGCCTACCGCGCAGGCCACGACCCCACGGGCGAGGTGCCCGACGAGGACCTCGCGGCGGCCACGCGGCTCGAGCTCACCAGCGATGCCGCGGCGCTGCGCGAGGCCGACTGCGTCATCGTCGCCGTGCCCACCCCCATCGACGCCGCCCGCCAGCCCGATCTCCGCCCCCTGCGCGGCGCGAGCGAAACCGTCGGCCGCAACCTGAAGCCCGGCGCCACCGTGGTCTACGAGTCCACGGTCTTCCCCGGCTGCACCGAGGAGGAGTGCGTCCCCATCCTCGAGCGGGCCTCCGGCCTGAAATGGAAAGAGGGCTTCTTCGTCGGCTATTCGCCCGAGCGCATCAACCCCGGTGACCGCGAGCACCGGCTGGAGACCATCGTCAAGGTGGTCGCGGGCGACACGCCCGAGACGCTGGCGCGCGTGGCCGCCCTCTACGAGGAGGTGGTCGAGGCCGGCGTGCACCGCGCCTCCAGCATCCAGGTGGCCGAGGCCGCCAAGGTCATCGAGAACACCCAGCGCGACCTCAACATCGCGCTCATGAACGAGCTCGCCATCATCTTCGGCCGTCTCGGCATCGACACGGCCGAGGTCCTGGAGGCCGCGGGCACCAAATGGAACTTCCTGCCTTTCCGGCCCGGCCTCGTGGGCGGCCACTGCATCGGCGTCGATCCCTACTACCTCACCTACAAGGCCGAGCAGCTCGGCTACCACCCGCAGGTGATCCTCGCGGGCCGCCGCATCAACGACGGCATGGGCAAGCACGTGGCCGAGCAGACCGTCAAGCAGATGATCGCCAACGGCTCCTGCGTCAAGGGCGCGAAGGTCGACGTGCTCGGCCTCACCTTCAAGGAGGACTGCCCGGATCTGCGCAACTCGCGCGTGATCGACATCATCCGCGAGCTCGAGAGCTTCGGCATCGAGGTCCACGTGCACGACCCCATCGCCGACCCGGACGAGGCCCGCGCTGAGTACGGCGTCGATCTCGAGAAGTGGGAGGCGCTGCCGCGGGCCGAGGCCCTCGTGGTCGCGGTCGCCCACCGCCAGTACCGCGAGATGCCCGCCGGGGCCTTCCGGGATAAGCTCCACAACCCCGGCTGCATCGCCGACGTCAAGAGCGTCCTCGACCGCGCCGCCCTCGAGGACGCGGGCATCCGCGTCTGGCGCCTGTGATTTGGCCGTCCAACTTCAAGGGAGGCGCGGAGAGCGGCGAACGGCTGGCAAATGAGGGCGGTCTCGCTATTCGTTTCGTGGGCGCGGCTTCCAGCCGCGACCGGTGGCCGGCGGGGCGCCGGCGCAGGCCCAGGCAGGGTGACCACGGCGGCCCGGATCACGTATCCTGCCTGTGCCGGGCGTCGGGTCGAGCAGGTTGACGTTCGCGTCTCCGGGCCGAGGCGGGAGGAGTGAGGCGATGATCATGGACGGGCACCACGACGACGAGCGCATGGTGGACGAGGCGCTCGAGGGCACGATCCGGCTGCTCGAGCACGTCGTGCCGCCGCTCGTCGAGACCGAGGATCCCTCCGTGCTGCAGGAGATGCTCGGCGAGCCCGGCGTGGTCGAGGCCATGACGGGGCAGATCCTGCTTTCCGAGGAGGACCGCCGGCGCCTGGTATTCTGGCTCGCCCGGCTCCTCTGGAACGCCTTCCCGCTGCCCTCGCAGGGCTTCCGACCGCACCCGCTCCCCAGGCCCCGGCCGAACGAGCCCTGCCCCTGCGGCTCCGGCGTCAAGCACAAGCGCTGCTGCCGGCCCTTCCTCGCGGAGGCGGAGACCGTCACGCGGACGATGACCGACGCGATCTGGCTCGCCCTCGCACCCGCGCTTCCGGCCGGCCGCCTCACCGAGGCGCTCCGTCGCCGCCGGCTGGATCCGGAGATGGCCGCAGCGGCCGCGCAGCGCCTCTGGACCGTCCATGAAAGGCCGCGCAAGGCGGCCGCCCTGGCCGAGACGGTGGTGGAGGCCGTGGGTCTCGACGACCCCCGCGTCGAGCTCGCCCTCGATCTCCTCTGGGACCTCTACGGCGATCTCGGCTGGAGCGCAAAGAAGGAGAGGCTCCTCCAGCAGGCCATGGCGGCGGGCGCGCCCCGTGTGCGGGCCGCCGCCCACCAGCGCATGGCCACCATCGCCGCCGACCAGGGCCGCTTCGAGGCGGCCTGGGAGCATCACGAGCAGGCCCGCCGCCTGGCCCCGGACCATCCCGCCCTCGGGCTGCTGGAGGTCACGTTGCTCGTCTCGCAGAAGCGCCTCGACGACGCGGCCGACCGCGCCCGCTACTGGCTGCGGCGCCTCGAGCGCGATGGCGGGCTCGACGAGGGCATGCGCGCCTTCCTCGAGACGGTGGCCCGCGACCCCGGCGGGATGCGGCTCGCGGTGCTGGCCGAGGACGACCCGCTGCGTCGGCTGGACGCCCTGCTGCGCGAGGCCGCCGGGCGGGCGCGCGCCTGGCCCCTGCTCGCCCCGCCCGGCCCTCCGGAGGAGGCTGACGGCTCGACGGGAGGCGACGAAGCCGAGGAGCTGCGTGCGGTCCTCGAGTCCATGGGGCTCGAGATGCCCGAGGGCCTCGATCTCGAGGGGACGCTCGAAGGGATGGAAGATCTGGAAGAGAAACTGGCGGCCGAAGAAGCGCGCGCGCTCGCCGCCCATTATCCCGACCGAGAGCCGCCTCCCGAGCGGGTGCTCGCCGAGCCGGAGACCGTCGCCGCGTGCGTGCGCGAGTGGCGGCAGGTCTTCCCCGCTCCCAAGCCCTTCGGCACCGCGCGTGAACCCTTCTCGGGCACGGACGAGATATGGCGGCCCGATCTCGCCGCCCGCTGGCTCGCCTGGCTCGAGCGGCACCCGGAGGCGCTCGACAGCCTGGATGTCCTGGACGACCTCGCGCTGGCGGTGGAGGCCCACCCCATGGGCCCCCGAGTCGGCGTGCCGGAGTCGGTCTACGACCCTCTGCTGGAGCGCGCGGCCGAGGCGGTGGAGCATGCGCTGCGCAGCCATGAGGGGCCCGCGCGCCTTCCCTGGGGCTGGCACGAGAACCGCCCCGCGCTGCGTCTGCTCATGCGCCTGGCGGAACGGCGCCGCGAGCAGGACCGCCGCGAGGAGACCCGCGCGATCTACCGGCGTCTGCTCGAGCTGGACCCGCTGGACGGCCTGGGCGCACGGCTCCCGCTCATGAACGAGCACCTGCGCGAAGGGGAGGACGCCGAGGCCCTCGCCCTCGCAGGGTGCTATGCCGACGACATGATGGTCGAGACCCGCTTCGGCGAGGCTCTCGCCCTCTGGCGCCTGGGCCGCCTCGACGAGGCACGCGCGGCGCTCGCCCGCGCCCACGCCGAGAGCAACCGCCACGTCATTCCCATGCTGTGCGCGCGCCGCCGGCGCCGCCCGCGCGAGCTGGACGAGCCCTTCGGCGTCACCCTCGGCGGCAGGGGCCAGGCCTGGCTCTACTCCGAGGACATGGCCGACGTCTGGCAGGCCACCCCCGGCATCCTCGACGCCGCCCGCGAGATCGCCGGCCGCTCGGGCAGCCGTTAGACCGGACCCGGCAAGTTCATGAGTCGCCGTGTTCCAGGATCACCTGCGAGGAGATCTGTGGAGATCGCTGTGGATCGGATTCCCATGGATGGGCCGCGAGCCGCCGAACGGATGATCCATCCGCCCGGCGGATGGATTGTGGCCGTTCCCCAGGCCTGAAGGAGCCGTGTCATGTTCGATCGCATCACTTTCGATCCGAACATCATGGGCGGGCGTGCCTGCATTCGTGGCCTGCGCATACCCGTATCGGTGATCGTGCGCCAAATCGCCCATGGGGCGATCTTCGAGGAGATTCTCGAGGGCTATCCGGACCTGACCCCGGAGGATATCCGACAGGCGGTCGAGTATGCTGCATGGCTCACGGAAGAGCAGGTGCATGTCCCCTGAGCCGCGGCTGCGTTTCCTCGTCGATGCGTGCGTGGACGTCCGGATCGCCGGATGGCTCCGCGGCCAGGGCCATGATGCCTTGCATCTGCGCGAGCTGGGCCTGCAGGACATCCCCGATATGCAGGTCTTCGCTAAGGCGATGTCCGAGGGGCGAATCGTCGGACCCATGATCTCGATTTCGGAGAGATCAGCGCTTTTACACAGCGTCGAGCCGCGAGCGTCGTCGTTTTCAGTTTGCGCGATCCACGCTTCGATCAGCTGATCGACAGATTGTCGACGGTGCTTGCCGATTGCCTTCCGGCACTGCGTGCAGGCGCGGTCGTGATCGTCGTGGAGGCCCGGCATCGCATCCGGCGCCTCCCCGCAGGGGCGGACCGTTGATGTCCCGTCGAGGCAACGCCATCGTTCGGGCTGTCGGAAAGTCGGAGAAGAGAGGACGGACGATCCAGTTTCCCCCACGGGCTCGGCTATCAGGGGCGTGGACGGCCTGCCCGCCTCAAGCCCT
>Ga0256839_1001708_pt1 | contig 26082 bp, 17 predicted proteins | sample 354166metaG_FD_185968 | JGI IMG/M metagenome (GOLD analysis project Ga0256839, IMG submission 185968) | Hydrothermal vent microbial communities from Mid Atlantic Ridge, Atlantic Ocean - 354-166 | ecosystem: Environmental > Aquatic > Marine > Hydrothermal vents | place: Atlantic Ocean: Mid... | reverse complement strand
AACTACCGGCACAAGCAAGGCAGCAGTGCAAGACAAAACCATTATTCACATGGACCTGGATACATTCTTCGTATCTGTAGAACGGCTGCTTAACCGTGAGCTGGCCGGCCGGCCGGTGCTGATTGGCGGGGTAAGCGACCGCGGGGTGGTGGCCTCGTGCAGCTACGAAACCCGCATGTTCGGCATTTACTCGGGCATGCCGATGAAAATGGCAAAAATGCTTTGTCCGGAAGCCGTTGTCTTACGGGGCAATACGGATAGTTACAGCAAGTTTTCGCACATGGTCACCGAGATCATCAGCGAATCCGTGCCGCTGTATGAGAAATCTTCGATTGATGAGTTTTATATTGATATGACCGGTATGGACCGCTTCTTCAGCAGCTACCGGATGGTCCTCGAATTGCAGCAACGCATCATCAAAGAGACCCGCCTGCCCATTTCTTTTGGCCTGGCCAGCAGCAAAACCGTAGCTAAAATGGCCACCAACGAGGCCAAACCGGGAAAAATGCGGGTAGAAAACGGCCGGGAGAAACCTTTTCTGGCGCCCCTGTCGGTAAAAAAAATACCTATGGTAGGCAGTAAAACCTGCCAAACCCTGTTTAGCCTGGGGTTAAGGCGCATAAAAACCGTACAACAAATGCCGGTAAAGCTAATGGCCACGGCCCTTGGCAAGCCCGGCATCAGTATCTGGAAAAAAGCCAACGGCATCGACAACACCCCGGTAACCCCCTACTCCGAACGCAAGTCCATTTCTACCGAGCGCACCTTCGACCGCGACACTACCGATGTTGGCCGCCTCCACAGCATTATCACGGCCATGGTAGAAACCCTCACTTTCCGCCTGCGCAAGCAACAAAAGCTAACCGCCTGCCTGACGGTTAAAATCCGTTATGCTGATTTTAACACCCACAGCAAACAACTGCACCTGCCCTATACGGCTGCCGATCATATTCTCATCCCCCAGGCCCTGGAACTTTTCAATAAGCTATACAACCGCAGGTTGCTGATAAGGCTGGTAGGGGTAAGGTTCAGTCATCTGGTGGGCGGGGGGTACCAGATCAACCTGTTTGACGATGCCGAAGAGATGATTAACCTTTATCAGGCCATGGACTACCTACGCCAGCGGTATGGTGAGCAAGCGGTAAGGTTAGCTACCACGCTTTACAAGGCCAAGCCGGCTCCCTGTCAGCCCGGGCATAATTATTTCAGCAAGTGAACGTCAATAGAGGATAGAGAGGGTGCCGTTGTATTCTTTGTTGGAGAATTCAAGCACATAATAATACACCCCGGCCTCCAGGCCTTTGGCCTCCCAGATAAAATCACGGTCGATGGTGGTAAACACGGCAACGCCCCAGCGGTTAAGTACCCTGAAGCTGAGGAAACGGCCGCTGCAATCATCCCGGGGCAGGTCCGGCAACGAGTAGAAATCATTAATGCCATCGTTATTGGGGGTAAAAACATTCGGGGGCTCAAAAGCAATAGTATTATTGTCGATATCCGTTACCTTGAGGGTGATTTCCATGGTATTCACCTCTACCGTATCCACGCAGGCGTTGTCATGGGTTGCAAAAGTTAAGGTGTACGAGCGCGGCTCCGTACCCCCGGCCAGGTTATAACACTCCACATTCCAGGCAAGCACAGAGCGGGCTTCCCGCAAGGCCGTAACATCGGCAAAGCTTGCCCCTTCCGGCAGGGTGCTGGTTTCCGGCAGCAGGCGCAGGTTAACCTCATCCCCTTCGGCATCTGCGGCTATTATTTCCAGCATTAACTCGTCACCTACGGTAAGGTTGGCTTCCCGGTTTTGGAAAGTAACGGCTTCGTTCAGGTTAACAACCCGGAATTGCGGAGGCGTATTTTCCGGGGGTAAAATGGTGATACTTACTTCCAGGGAGTCGTAATTGGGGAATTTGCATTTATCCAGGTCGTTGAGAATAAAAACAAAGTTAAACTCCCGCCTTTCCGCCAGGTTTACATTATCGCAACCGGGTTCCCAGCTAAAGGCCGACTGCACCTGCGATACGCCACCGGCAGCAGGGAAAGTTATGGCATAATCGGCCAGGGCAAAACCATCCGGCACCACCTGTAATTCCAACTCATCAGCATCGGTATCGAGGCCAAAAACATTAAAATTAATGGGTTCATTCATCCGGTGCAGAAAATTCAGTTGCGGCAGATCGGTAGAAATAACCGGGTCGGTATTCGGAGGCAAAATTACCGATAAATCAATGCTCAGGGTATCTGGTGGGCCAAGGTCGCAAAAGTCCACATCATTGATGACCAGTTTCAGCGAAAAATTGGTACGCTGGGTAAAATCATAGATATCGCAACCGGTGGCCCAGTTAAAGGTGGTGGTATAATTACCGGCACTGTTCACCGTATTGGTAAACGACATACCGAAATCGGCCGGGTCAAAACCATCCGTTAAAATATCCACCAGCAACGTATCGGCTTCATCATCCCGGCCCTCAATCACCAGTTGGTAATCATCCCCTTCCTTAACCGAGGTGGTGGCATCCCCGGTAACAAAATAAGCCGGGGTATTGGCTGGCGGCTCAATGCTTACTGTTACCCGCAGGGTGTCCGACAAGGGCAGGGCGCAGGCGTCATCAAAGGCAATAATGCCCAGGGTATAGGGTATGCCCACTACCAGCGGGCAAGGGTCAAAGCAAATAGCAAAGGTTTCTACACTACCGTTGGTTAAGGTTACATTACTCACCTCCGGCAGTATGCCCGAGAGGTCTTCTTCGGTAGTAAACCCGATGGGTATCACTTTCAACCAAATATTTTCCCTGAAGTTATCCTCTACCTTCAGGGCGTCAGGGTCTGACACCTGCACCTGAATGCAACGGGCGCTGTCGGCTGTGGTATTGGGAAAAACAACATTCATATAGTCAACATAGGTAAACGCGGCATCGGCCAATTGCTTGCCCTCAATCAGGGGCGGATCGGCTACCGGGCATTGCCCCAGTACCAGCATTTGAAAATCCCGGATTACTTCTCCGATTTTTTCACCCTCGCGATATTCCTCACATTTTACCGCAAACACATAGAGCCCCTGTTGGGTTGGGGTTACGGTAAGGAAGCCGGTAGTGGAAATAGCCAGGTCGGGGGCCCCCTGCATAATATTATCTACGCCAAAACCAGGCCGCCAGATAACGTTGGGGTAAGGGCCGGGGTTAGGGCCGCCAGGGGGAATGGCCTCGGCACTAAAGGTATTTAACGGGGTAATCAGCGAATAAACCAGGGAGTCGCCATCAACATCCACCCCGGCAAAATCAACCCAATAGGGGCGGTTGGGGCAGGCGTAATCGTTTAACGGGGGGAATAGCTGCGGTGAGGAATTGATAAACGGCTGGCCGTTTTTTACTACCGGAGGGAATTCCAGATAAAAAGTTTGCCCGGCATTACGGGTGCCGCCATTTTGCGGGTCTTCGCTATAAATATTGGTAATGGTATAATTCCGGCAGCAACGCTCCCAGGCCACGTAATACCCTGCGGGGTCATTGAAAACTTCCGGTGACAAGGTTATTTCGGTAGAATAAATTAACTTATCGGTAACAATTTCACCGTTTGAACACTCCGGCTGAAAGTAGTCAACCCGCAATTCTCTTAAAAAAGGAATATATACATCCATAATGGGGGCATTATTGGCTTTGCTGAAAATCCGTACCGACATATCCGGGTCGCGGGCCGCGGGGTTGCCGTTCACCACATCAAAATAAAGAATAAGGTTGAGCCGGTAGCGCGAGCCATCAACATGCAACAACTCAAACTCCCCGCCAACAATATGGGAGGCAAATGAAGTTGTTGACAACAACAGCAGCAAGAGAAAACCAATTATCTTCCGCATAGAAAAGTTTAGTTCAGGCAGGTTTTAACCTATTGGCCGGTTGTCAAAAATAACCAATTGGCAAATCAATCGTCAACCTTATCTCTTTGCAATACGTATTTTTTGGCAAAATGTTCAGCGGCCGGCTAAACGAAGCCTGGATATTTCCGCTACTTTTGCAGCGGCTATGCGAAAAAAGATCATCCTTGAAAAAATTACCATCGAAGAAGTGGCGGCCGAAGGCAAGACCCTGGCCCGGCTGGATAACCGGGTGGTTTTTATCAAAGGCGGGGCACCCGGTGATGTGGTGGACGTGCGTGTTACCAATAAGCGCAAGAACTTTTACGAGGGGGTAGCCATTCACTACCATAGCCTTTCGCCCGCCAGGGTTGCGCCTTTTTGCGCTCATTTTGGCACCTGTGGCGGCTGTAAATGGCAACACCTGCCCTATAAAATGCAACTGGCTTTCAAGCAAAAGCAGGTAGTTGATAATTTCACCCACCTCGGCAAGTTTGCTTTCCCCGAGCCGCAGCCTATTATGGGGTCGGCCGAAGAACGGTTTTACCGTAACAAACTGGAATATACTTTTTCCGACAGCCGCTGGCTGACCAGGGAAGAAATTGATTCCGGGCAGGAACTTACCCGCAAAGCCCTGGGGTTTCACATCCCCGGCCGTTTTGATAAAATCCTTGCCATTGAAAAATGTTACCTGCAGCCCGGGCCTTCCAATGAAATACGCAACTGGCTGCGGGATTATGCTTTGCACCACAACCTGCCGTTTTACAACCTGCGGGAACACCGCGGCTTTTTGCGTAACCTGGTCATCCGCACCAGCACCACCGGCCAGGTGATGGTGATTTTACAGGTAGCCGCAGACCAGCCCGAAATTACCGAACCCCTGCTACATGAATTAACCAAGGCCTTTGACATCACTTCGCTCAACTATGTAATCAACAACAAGCGAAACGACACGTTCAATGACCTGGAGGTTATCAACTTTGCCGGCAAGCCCTATATCGAAGAGGAAATGCACCCGGCCGGCCGGCCAGCCCTTACCTTCCGCATCGGGCCTAAATCATTTTACCAAACCAACAGCCGCCAGGCCGAGCGGCTCTATCACCGGGTAATGGAGCTGGCCCGGATTACCCGGGAGGATATTGTTTATGACCTCTACACCGGCACCGGTACCATTGCCAACTTTGTCGCCCACCAGGCAAAAAAAGTAGCCGGGCTGGAATATGTGCCGGAGGCCATTGAAGATGCCAAAATAAATGCCCGTATAAACACCCTTGACAATACGGCATTTTTTGCCGGTGACATTAAAGACCTGCTGACCGATAGTTTCCTGAACGAACATGGCCGGCCACAGGTCATCATCACCGATCCACCCCGGGCGGGCATGCACCCGGCCGTAGTGGCCAAGCTCCGTGAGGTTAAAGCCAGCCGCATAGTGTATGTTAGCTGCAACCCGGCTACCCAGGCCCGCGATATTGCCCTTTTAGCCGATACCTATGCAGTAGTAGCCTTACAACCGGTGGATATGTTTCCGCATACCCACCATGTAGAGAATATTGTTTTATTGAAACTTAAATCAGCAGGTTAGCCAATTGCTACAGGAATAAAATTGCCCAATACGCTAACTTTGTAACCCGTAAAGACACTGATTTTATGCACAACGATCCCGAATTAGATGGTAAATACCTCGGCACCATATCCCAGGATTTTGTGATTGTGGCCGACACCCTCAGGGAGGCTTCCTACCAGATCCGGAAGCGCGGCTTTTCCGACTATCCCATTTTTGCCATCGGCAAAGAAGACGGTATCCCCATTGGCCAGTTGCTGATTGACAAGCATGAGGTAGCCACGGTATGGAATTATAATGCCTCTTTTCTCGATGAGTTTGTCCAACGAAAACTAATCAAAGAAGAAAAGGTAGAGGCTTTTAAGGCCACCTATAAAGACCCCGATGAATTTTGTTGCTTATTTGTTATAGACGGCAGCTTTACCCGCTTTGTATATATCCCCTACCCTGTTGACTAACCCATGCAGCCGGCCCTGAAAACAACAGACCTGCAAATAGGCTACGTAAGTGGCAAAAAAACCAAAACTGTGGCCGGGCCTTTGAATGCCACCTTACAGGCAGGCGAACTGGTGTGTATCATGGGGGCCAACGGCATTGGCAAATCAACGTTTATTAAAACCATTGCCGGGCTCCAGCAGCCGCTGGCCGGCAGGGTAGCCGTCAGCGGGGCCGACATCCACCAACTCAGCAACCGCGAACGGGCCAAACGGCTGGCAGTAGTACTTACCGGCAGGCCGGCAGCACATTTTCTAACTGTGCACCAGTTGGTGGCGTTGGGCCGTTACCCCCATACCAACTGGAAAAATACCCTGACCCGCCAGGATACCGCGGCCATCGACCAGGCCCTGGAGGCGGTAGGCCTTACAGACGATGCCGATACCCCGGTAGCAGAACTAAGCGATGGCAACGCCCAAAAAGCCCTTATAGCCCGGGCGCTGGCCCAGGAAACCCCATTGGTTGTGCTGGATGAACCCACAGTACATTTAGACCTGCGCAATAAGTCGATGATCCTGCAACTACTGCTGAAACTTTCGCGGAAGTACCAAAAGAGTATCCTCCTGGCTTCGCACGATTTGCATATGATGATGCAGGTGGCGGACAAACTATGGCTTTTTCACCGGGAGCAACTGGTTTGCGGCCTTCCCGAAGACATGCTGTTAAACGGCTACCTTGAACGGCTGCTGGGCCCTACCCTGATTAACCCCACCGGCCAGCCCCAAATAGAGATTGACGGAGAGGAAGAGGTTGCCACCCTGGTACTGCAAGCTTTGGCCAAAGCCGGCCTGGCAAAGGCAGTTTTACCTGCCCGGGTTAAGGTAAAGCGCCTGCCGCACGGAGTGGAGATACAGGCAAAAGAAACCTACTCCTCTATTGAAGATTTTGTCAACAGTTTGGCCCATACCCGGCACCGCACTCAGTCTGGCGATCCGCCACCCGCTATTTCGAGTAAGTAATTCACCCCAACCACCTGGTGACGGGTATCCGGGTTCAGAAAAGTCATCGTCAGGCCCGTAACCGGATAAGCCTGAAAAGCGGCTATCTCCCGGTAGTTTATCCCCAGGCTATCCAATTTATTACGGGCGGGGGCAGTAGCATAAACCCATGCCCCGGCCTTATTGGCTAAGGTTCCGGGGTCGGCCAATGGGGCTACCCTGCCGGAATAAAAGTCGAAACCATGTGATATCCCCGCGAGGGAGTAAATGGGTGGGTGGTTATCCTGTGCTGCCACATACCGCCCCGCCATAGAACCCGCCTGGTAGGTAAGCAAACGGGGGTAAAACCAGGTATTCAGCACAAAATTTACCCCTATGATGGTAAGTAACGAGGCATAAACCAACCGTCCGGGCATCCTCTTACCCGCCACCAGGCAATACAGCGAAACCAGCGCCAGTACTCCTCCCGTAACGATTACCCACCAGGGGGCACCGGCAAAAGTAACGAAAGCCAGGAGGCCGGTAATCCCCCATAAGGCCAGCCAAAGCAAACCGTTTAACCCATAAAACACCCGGGCTGCCTTAACCGTGCCGGCTACCTGCCAGATGGTTTTGGCGGTTATGACCGCTACCAACGGAAAAACTACGAAAATATAGTGCGGCAGCTTGTATTTTGACAACGATAAGGCCAGGAAGGTCAGGACAAATCCTGCCAGGGTAAGTACTTCCGGTACCTTCCCGGCCTGAAACCTGGTTTTAACCAGGGCCATCAGGTCACGGAACACGCCATAGTAAGCCACGAACATCCAGGGCAAAAATGCCCATAAGAACGTGTGCAAGAAATAAAATACCGTAGAGTTATCCCGCCATTCGCTTTCTCCGGTAATCCGGCCAAAGCTTTGTGTCCAGAAATAAAACGTAAGCCCGTGCCAGCCATATTGCCGGTACAAACCAACACACATAGGGGCCAGCAACAGGGCAATAATTACCAGGCCCGCCAGCCACTCCCAACGCCACACTACGTTTAGTTGGCGGGTGTAGAGCACATGGCTACCAAGGGCCAATACAGGCACCATAAGCCCGATGGGGCCCTTTTCAAGCATGGCCAGGGCCACGCCAACGGCCCCTGCCGCCAGGTTAAGAAAGCCTCGCTTTTCGATAAACAACCCTAGCTGCCAGATGGCAAATATTACTACATTGGCCAGGATAGTATCGGTGCGTACATCATGGGCAAAAAGAAAATAGGCCTGCGAGCTATACAATATCAGGGCCGCCAGCACACCCGTGCGCTCATCATATAATCTGCTCCCCAGCCGGTAGGTAGCCCACACCCCCAGCAAAATAAATAAAAATGAAGGCAACCGGTACGAAAAGTTACCTGCGCCCAAGAGCTTAAACGATAAGCTGGTCACCCAAAACAACAGGGGTGGCTTATCAAGGTAATCCTGGCCACGATGATGGACTTGCAGATAGTCACCGGTCTGCAACATTTCCTGGCTTATAGAAGCATACTGGGCAGCATCTACCTCCATGATATCGATAAGTACCATACCCAGCACATGTACCAGGGTGAGTATCGCCATAAGCCATAAAACGTGTGTCTTATCCAGCTTCATAAACCACGAAAAAGGTTGTACTTGAATATACAGTAAATGGCCCGCACCCCATCCTGCCAGTTAATTTTTTTTCCTTCGCTATACGAACGCCCATAATAAGATATCCCCACTTCATATATCCGGATTCCGGGAATGCGGCTTATCTTGGCCGTTACTTCCGGCTCAAACCCAAACCGCTGCTCTTTGAGGTTAAGTTGTTGAATATGTTCACGCCTGAACAACTTATAGCAGGTTTCCATGTCGGTCAGGTTGAGGTTGGTAAACATATTGGAAATAAAAGTAAGGAAATTATTGCCGATGGAGTGCCAGAAAAACAGGATACGGTGCGGGTTGTGCCCTTTAAAGCGCGAGCCATATACCACATCGGCATGGCCATCCAATACCGGCCGCAACAGGTAGTTATATTCGTTGGGGTCGTACTCAAGGTCGGCATCCTGAATGATTACATAGTCTCCGGTAGCTCTGGCAATACCGGTATGCAATGCCGCCCCTTTACCCCTGTTTTTCTCATGCTTAAAATAGTGAATATTGGCCTTTGGGTTAGCCTGCCGGTAAGTCAATACCACCTCCCCGGTATCATCGGTAGAGGCATCATTCACCACGATAATCTCTTTCTCAATATTTCCGGCCAGGTCAACGGCTATAACCTTATCGAGCAAATTGGCAATAGTGGCAGCCTCGTTGTAAACCGGAATAATAATGGATAGCTTTCCTGGCATTGAATGAAAAACGCTGAATAAAGGTGCTAAAATAGAGGTAATTTTTAAATATTCGGTTTTGCCCCGGCAAAATTGCCCCGGCAGCCTATTTTTATGCCGGCAATGAACTAATCACGTAAGCAATTTTGTTAACTTGCTGTTTGAAAGTATAACGCGATGGGCAAAATAGTAATTATTGGCAACGGCATAGCCGGTATCACAGCAGCACGGCACATCAGAAAGATGAGCGATGATGCGATCGTGGTCATTTCTGCGGAATCAAAATACTTTTTCTCACGCACGGCTTTGATGTATGTTTTTATGGGGCATATGAAGTTTGAACACACGCAGCCTTATGAGAACTGGTTCTGGAAAAAGAATAAAATCCAGCTTATCGAAAGCCAGGTTACCCACCTGAATACGGCCAACAAACAGCTTACACTTCGTTCCGGTGAGGTCATCCCCTACCATAAACTGGTCCTGGCCCTGGGGTCCAAGCCCCGGCCCCTGCCCCTTGTCGGGGCGGAGCTGGCGGGGGTGCAGTCGCTGTACACAAAACAAGACCTGCACCTGATGGAACAAAACAGCCAGGGTGTGCAACAGGCCGTAGTGGTTGGTGGCGGCCTGATTGGTATTGAAATGGCCGAAATGCTGCACTCCCGGGACATTCACGTTACCCTGGTAGTGCGTGAAGACAGCTACTGGAACATCGTACTGCCAAAGGAAGAAAGTGAAATGGTCAACCGCCATATACGCAGCCGTGGGGTTACACTCAGGCTGGGCCGCACCGTACAGCAAATAAAAGGCCAGGAGCGCGTGGAAGGCATAGCATTGGACGATGGCACTGACCTTCCCTGCCAGTTTCTCGGGATCACCATCGGGGTAATGCCCAATACCGGGCTGGTAGAAAACAGTGAAATTGACACCCACCACGGTATCCTGGTAGATGAATACCTGCAAACCAATGTGCCCGATGTATATGCCATTGGCGATTGCGTGGAGCTGCGAAACCCGCCTCCCGGACACAGGGCGATGGAGCCCGTATGGTACACCGGCCGGATTATGGGTGAAACCGTTGCGCAAACGCTTTGCGGTAAACCAACAGCCTACGCTCCCGGCATTTGGTTTAACTCCGCCAAATTTTTTGACCTGGAGTACCAAACTTACGGTTTTGTGCCCCCAACGCCCCGGGAGGGCTACGACAGCTATTACCGGGAAGACCGGAAAAATGAACGGGCCCTGCGGCTAACTTATGACACCAACAATAATATTGTGGGCATCAACAGCCTGGGGCTACGCTTAAACCACCAAGCCTGCGAGCGGTGGATTAGCATGGGAAAAACCCTTGAGTACGCCCTGGCCCATCTGGAAGAAATTGATTTTGACCCTGAATTTTACCCAAAACTTAATAGAAGCTTAGTTTAAATGCAACGAGTTTACACTTTTCTGATTATTGCCGGTTTTGCCGTGTTCCTGGTCATTCCCCTGGTCTCGTTTCATTTGCTCAGCCCTAACACCATCCGGGATGTTGTTGCCGACCCGGCCCGGGCTTCGTTGCTGGAAAAAGAGTTGCGCAGTATTATGGGCAAAGAGGTCTCCAGCATCACCCTGCAGCGGCAACTCGGCAACGCCTTTGCCATCGCTAACGAGGCCATTGTGAATAGATATTCGTTAACCGGCCAACAAGTGGACCAGTTAGTAAACCTGATGTTGGCCAACCGGCTCAACCAGGCCACGGTTGACAGTCTGCTGGCCGGCCCCGATAACGAGTTCCGGAAAACCGCTTTTAGCAACTATGCCAACTGGCTTTATGGCCGGGCCTACACCCGTGACGAAGCCGCCCGGGAAGCTTTGCTGACCATTAGCGGGAATATCAACAACTACGAGGTTATTCCTAAGCTGGGCTTCGACAGATATAAAAAGAAAAGTTTGCAATACAGTTTTGCCAAAGCCTCACTTACCGGACCGGCCGTAACGCACCCCTGGATGCTCATGTTTTTTTCTTTCGGCCTGGTTATCGTGGGCGCCATCGGTTTCAGCCTGCAGCTACTCAAAGAGCCGCCAGGGATTAAAAACAACGATACTTTCCGGCATCCGGCCACCAGCCGCAAATGGCTGGGTATTATTATCGGCACTTTTTTAATCCTGTTTTATATCGTCCTTTATTTTTATCCCGAATTGATGACCAGTTGGGTAGCCCTGGTTGACCCCATAAGTTTCTGGCTGAAAGGCAGCGAAGCCGGCCATTTTTTCCTTTATGGTTTCCTTTATACCATCAGTGTGGTGGTGATGGGTGTTCGCATGATCATCAAATACCGCCATAACCGCTACCAGATTGTGCGTACCCTCTCGGTAATGTTCTTTCAAACTACGCTGGCCTTTATCTTGCCGGAAATTTTAGTGCGCCTGAACCAGCCTTATTTCGATTTTAAAAATATCTGGCCTTTGGATTATGATTTCTTTTTTGATTTTGAGTTGAATAAACTTATTGCCAGTGGCCAGATGGGTGTTTTTATGCTGGTATGGGGCATTGCCCTGGCCTTAATCGGGGTGCCGGTTTTCACCTATTTTTATGGCAAGCGCTGGTATTGCAGTTGGGTTTGCGGCTGTGGCGGCCTGGCCGAAACCCTGGGCGACCCTTTCCGGCACCTGTCGGATAAAAGCCTGCGTGCCTGGAAAATTGAACAAGGCAGCATTTATACGGTAATGGTTTTTGCCGTAGTCATGACTATGGGTGTCCTCTACACCTATTTTACCGGCTCGGCCACGGTAGTGGGTTTTAACACCTATACCGTGCGGGAAGTTTACGGGGCCTTTATCGGGGCGGTATTTGCCGGGGTAGTGGGCACCGGGTTTTATCCGTTTATGGGAAACCGGGTATGGTGCCGCTTTGGCTGCCCCCTGGCGGCTTACATGGGTATTATCCAGCGCTTTAAGTCAAGGTTCCGGATCACCACCAACGGGGGCCAGTGTATCTCCTGCGGCAATTGTTCTACCTACTGCGAAATGGGCATTGATGTACGTGCCTATGCCCAGAAAGGTGAAAACATTATCAGGGCCTCTTGTGTAGGCTGTGGTATTTGTGCAGCGGTGTGCCCCCGGGGTGTATTGAAGCTGGAAAACGGCCCCGCCAGAGACAGGTTTAACCCTAACGGATTTATCAAATAGCCACCAATGCAAGACATAAGTTGCCGGGTGATTATCCCGGCTTTAAATGAGGAACAGTCGATTGCCAAAGTTATCAACGATATTCCCAACGGCATGGTCAGCGAAGTAGTGGTTGTTGATAACGGTTCAACCGACAACACCGTAGCCGTGGCCAAAGCTGCCGGGGCCACTGTGCTGCAAGAGCCGCTGCGGGGGTATGGGGCCGCCTGCCTGCGGGGTATTGACTACGTAAAGGCCACTTCGCCCGCTACGGATATTATCGTTTTTCTTGATGCCGACTACTCCGACCACCCGGAAGAGCTGCCGGCCGTAATTGCCCCGATCATCAGGGACAATATGGATATGGTAATTGGTTCCCGCGCCCTTGGCAACAGCGAAAAAGGCTCCCTTACACCCGTACAAGCCTTTGGCAATTGGCTGTCAGCCAAACTGTTGCGCCTGCTTTACAAGGCCCGTTTCACCGACCTGGGGCCGTTCAGGGCGATAAAATTTGCCCAACTGCTGGCCCTGGATATGCAGGATAAAAATTATGGCTGGACGGTAGAAATGCAGGTGAAGGCCGCCAAAAACAACCTTGCTTTCACCGAAGTACCGGTAAAATACCGGCACAGAATAGGCCGGTCGAAAGTTTCCGGAACAGTGAAGGGCAGTATATTAGCGGGATATAAAATATTGTACACCATTTTTAAGTATACCTAAGCGTGCACTGGTACGAAATCATCATAGTAGCCGGTTATTTTCTTGCCCTGGGCTTTCTGTTCCTGTATAGTCTGGGCCAGTTACACCTGACCCTTAACTACCTGCGCGCCCGGAAGAAGGCCGCCAATGAACCGGCCGCCCCCCCACCTTTACAGGAATACCCGGTAGTGACCATTCAGTTGCCCGTATATAACGAAAAATACGTCATCCAGCGGCTTATTGATTCGGTATGCCGGATTGATTACCCCAGGGAGGCCTTAGAGATACAGGTGCTGGACGACTCCAACGATGAAACAACGGCCCTGGCCCGGGAGCGCATTACCTTTTATCAAAAACAGGGTATTGATATCCGGCTTATCCAACGCCCGGAGAGGAAAGATTTTAAAGCCGGTGCCCTGGCTTACGGGCTGGCACGGGCCAAAGGGGAGTTTGTGGCTATTTTTGATGCTGATTTTATGCCGGCAAAGGATTTTTTGCAAAAAACCATCCCGCATTTTACCCATCACAACATCGGCATGGTACAAACCCGCTGGGGCCATATTAACCGCAATTATTCCTACTTCACCAAAATGCAGGCTTTTGGCCTGGATGCCCATTTCTCTGTGGAGCAAACCGCCCGCAATAGTGTACATAGTTTTATCAACTTTAACGGTACGGCCGGGGTGTGGCGCAAAACCTGCATCATCGATGCCGGGGGCTGGTCGGCCGATACGCTTACCGAGGACCTGGACCTCAGCTACCGGGCCCAACTCAAAGGCTGGCAATTTAAATACCTGGAAGCCGTGGAGTCGCCTGCCGAGCTGCCCATTCTTATGCCGGCCATAAAATCGCAACAGTACCGCTGGAACAAAGGGGCGGCCGAAACTTCGCGTAAAAACCTGCTGCAAGTTTACCGGCAGCAATTGCCCCTGGTTACCAAACTGCACGCTACCTTTCATTTGCTGAACAGCAGTGTGTTTTTGATGTTGTTGGTGGTAGCCCTTTTGAGCCTGCCCTTATTGCTGATAAAATTCCGGCACCCGCAGCTCAATGTATTGTTTAACCTGGCCAACATTTTTCTGGCGGGTTTTTTTTCTATTGCCTTTTATTTTTGGGTGGCGGCCAAAAAGGCGCCCTTTACCAAAATCAAGGAAAGTTTTGTGCCTGCTTTCTTGTCTTTTATGACGATCTCCATGGGGCTTTGCCTGCACAACGGCCTGGCCGTGTTCGAAGGTTTTGCCGGCCGTAAAACCCCCTTTATCCGCACCCCAAAATTTAACGCCACCAACACCCGTGGCGGCCACCTGCGGAACAGCTACATTAAATACCGCCTTACCCTTTCTACCCTGCTGGAACTGTTGCTGGGCCTGTATTTTCTGGGCGGCATCCTTCTGGGCTTTTACCTGGCCGATTTTGGCCTGGTAGTTTTCCATGCCATGCTGGCCATAGGTTTTTTTACCATATCGTATCAATCTTTACGTTTGGCCTGGCATGCTGGCTAAGCAAAAAACCGGCTACTGGGTAGCTGGCCTGAGTGCCGGCCTGTATGGCTACCTGTTCTATTTTCTTGCCCGCACCGATTCCTGGTCGCTCACCATCACCTATACTTTGCTTTTTGGCGGTTATCTGCTGCTGGTAAAAAACAGCCGGTGGCAATCGTTACGGTGGTTACTGGCGGTCAGTCTGGCCTTACGGCTGCTGCCTTTTTTTGCCCTGCCGGCCCTGTCGGATGACTTTTACCGCTTTATCTGGGACGGGCGTCTCTGGGCCGCAGGCATCAACCCGTTTGCCGGTTTACCGGGCACCTTTCTGCATAACCCGGCCCTTGCCGGCAAGGGGGTTACGCAGGAGTTGTATCATTTGTTAAACTCGCCCACGCACTATACGGTTTACCCTCCGGTACCACAATATATCAACTGGCTGGCTGCCAGGCTGTTTCCGCAGAGTATTGTTTACACTGTTTACCTGCTGCGAACTTTTACCCTTGTTGCCGATATGGCGGGCATTGGGTTGATGGTGCTGCTCCTGAAAAAATATACAGGCAAGCCTTACCGGGTAAGCCTATATGCATTTAACCCGTTGGTGGTGATTGAGTTAACCGGTAACCTGCACCATGAGGCTTTGATGATCGCCTTTATCATGGGCTTTTTATACTTTGGTACCCAAAATAAGACAGCCGCCAGTGCCCTTATGCTGGCCCTGGCGGTAGCCAGCAAGCTCCTGCCCCTGATGTTCCTGCCTTTTATTTTGCTACGGCATCCGCAACGGTTAAAATTTCTGGGGGTTTTCAGCTTAGGCAGCCTGCTGCTTTTTCTGCCTTTGTCAGAGGCTTCGTTTTTTGTTGGTATGCAAGACAGCCTCACCCTTTACTACCAAAAATTTGAGTTCAATGCCGGCCTGTATTATTTGCTGCGCGAAATTGGTTATTGGGTTTACGGCTACAATGCCATTGCCCTGATTGGCAAGGTGATGTTTGCCGGCAGTATGGTATTGATCATTGCCCTGTCGGTGGTGCTGGCCAAAAAAAAGGCGGGGTTTCCGGTTGCGTTTACGCTACTCTACCTTGTCTTTGCCCTGATGGCCTTAATCCTCCATCCCTGGTACATTGTCCTGCTGGTAGCCCTGGCACCCTTTACGCCCTTTAAGTTTGCCCTTGTCTGGAGTTATTTTATTTTCTTTACCTATCTTGGTTACAACACTGCCGGCTTTACCGAAAACTACGTAGTGGTAGGGATTGAATTTGCGGCTTTGTTTATAGCCCTGATTTACGATTTACGGTATTATGCCGGATCGAGTTTTACCTTAAACGAAGCCCCCTGACCCGGCTCGCTTTCACACCAGATTTCCCCCCCCATTTTCTCCACGTAGTTCTTTACAATGGCCAGGCCCAGACCGGTAGAAGTTTCGCCACCTGTTGGTTTGGCCGATAAAACAGCGTATTCGGTGAACAGCTTCTCCTTATCCTCAGGGGTAATCCCGGGGCCTTCATCTTTAACTTCGGCCAATATCTTATCCCCATCGTGGGTAATATTGAGTTCGATATTAGTACCCTCAGGGGAAAACTTTATGGCATTGGAAACGAGGTTATCAAACACCTGCCGCAGGTAATGCTTGTCGGCCATTACCTTAGCCCCGTTTTTAGCGTTTTTGTGTAAGGTGATATTTTTTTTACCGGCCGTAGCGCTAAAATCATTGAGCACATCGGTAGCCATTTTGTCAATATCAATCGGCTCAATTTTAACGCTGTCCTGGTTGCGGTCAAAGTTGCGGCTATCGAGGATTTTGTTGATCATTTCACTCAGCCTGCCGGAAGCCACGGCAATATTATCGAGGCATTCCTTCTGGGTGTCGGTCAGGCGGTCTTCATCCAACTTGATTACGCTGGCCAGGCCGTTGATCTGGTTAAGCGGGCTTTTCAGGTCATGGGCCACTACGCTCATCATATAGTTTTTTTCTTCGTTGAGTTCACGTAATTTTTTGTTACGTTCGCGCAGGGTACTGTTTACTTGTTTTATCTTTTTAGATTGGGCTTCAATTTTCTCTTTCTGCTCATTGATCTCCTTATTCTGCATGGCAATTTTAAGGGTGGCCTTATGACGCTTCATGTAGAAATAGGTAAGGCCAAGCAGAACAATGAGAGCAAAAATGGCCGTTGACAGATAAAGCAGGTTTTTAAGTTTTGCACTTTGGATACGTTCGGCATTAATGGCATTGATCCGCTCAATTTCCCGTGCCTGTGCCTCTTCCAGTTGCCTGGTTTGCACATCCATCAGGGCCATTAAAGTTTCGGAACTGTGCATTTCGTCATGAAGTTTTTGCGCCTCTTTATACCACTTGACACTCTCTTTATAGGTACCTTTTTTTTCATTGATCTCACCCAGGGTATAGTAGCCGATATAGGTACTAAACTTATACCCGTCCTGGTTGGCAATGGCCAACCCCTGACGGACATAATCCTCTGCTTTTTCGTAATCACCCAGGTTCATATAGCCATCGCCAATGTTCAGCAGAGCGGCTGCCACACTTTCCCGGTTATTATTGGCAACGGCCAGATCATAAGAATTGCGGTAGTATTCAATGGCTTTGTTATAATCATTTTTTAGGGCATAGGCAAACCCCATGTTGGTGTAATTATACGACAGGCCGTCATCATTTTTTATTTCCAGGTTAGCCAGCCGGGCCTGGTTTAAATAGTGTAAAGCACTATCTGCATCTCCCAGGCGCAGGTACATGGTGCCGATATTATTGAGGATGGCAATTTGGCCGCGGGTATTGCTAACCCCATCGTAAAGCGCCATGGCCATATCATAATAGCGTTTACCTTCCCGGTGGTTATCGTTGGTAAGGTATATATTGCCCAGGTTTTTATAAACCTCAGCCATTTGCAACGTGTCGTTTTGCTTTTTGAAAAACGTCAGGGCGTCCATAAACTGGCCAAGCGCTTTGGAGTACAGGCCTTTTGCCGAATTGCCTTTACCCAGCCACTTGTTGGCATGGGCAACACCAGCGTAGTAGTTGTTCGCAAGCCCCAGGGTTTTGGCCCGGGCAGCATTTGCCAAGGAGGAATCCAGGTCGTAATTAAGGCATGATTCGGCCAGGGCATTTAAAATATCAACTTTTTGCCGGGGATCGGTAGTCCGGGAAAGGGAATCCCGTAAGGCATCGGCAACCTCAATTTGCGCCAATGACAACACACTCCACCCCATCAAGAGAGGAAAGAATATTATTCTTATAAGCCAACTAATAATCCTCACCACTGTAACCCAGGTAAACAAACAATACGAAAATAAATATAAAACTTTTCTCTTTATATCTAAAACGATATAACTTTATTGAAATTATTACATGTATAATTTCTATTTTAAATTGTATTTTTTTAAATATTGCAATGGTTAATTGTTATTGTTAATAAATATTCAACTAATAAGCAGGCCACATTAACTTATTGGTAATCTACCTGTTAAACACACTACGAAGTAATTTCCTGTTACCTGCAAATAACTTCCTGGCGTAATTTAGTAACAAAATAAACTATAATTTTTATAAGACCATTACAAAAGCGGTTACTTTTGTGCTGTACCTATTATCTTGAAAATATGCAAAATAATCTGCTAATAATATTTTCCCGCCCGGCCGTCCCGGGCAAGGTAAAAAAAAGGCTGGCACGGGAGCTTGGGCAAGAGCAGGCCTTGCGTATTCACCAGCGGTTATTCCGGCATACTCAAAATGTGGCCGCAGCCGCAGGTTTTCCGGTTAAAACCTACCTGTCGGCAGAACCGCCAACGGCCGTCAATTTTGCTTTTTCCTTGCAGCGGGGCAGGGGATTGGGCGAACGCATGCTGAACTGCTTTGCCGATGAACTGCCTGCGGCAAAATCTGTTTGTTTGATCGGCAGCGACTGCCCGGAGCTAACTCCGGAAATCTTAGCCCGGGCTTTCACCTCCCTGCGTCATAATGATCTTGTTCTGGGGCCGGCCCACGATGGCGGCTATTACCTGATTGGCATGAAGAAGCTCTACCCGGAATTATTCAAAGGTATTGCCTGGGGTACAGACAACGTGTTAGAAGACACCCTGAAATTATGCGCTGCGCAAAACATCTCCTGCCACCTGCTGCCTACCCTGCACGATGTTGACCATGCCAAAGATGTGCCGCCCGGCTGGTTATAACCCCTATTTTACCTGCGGATATTTTTCCGGCAAAGCGTATTGAAGTAGCTTTGTGGCAATGAAATATTTCTGGCTTTCCCTGCTTACCGCGGTTGCCTTTGCCGGCTGCCAAAACAAGGCTGAGCGCCTGCCGTTCCTCGGCCGGCACGATTATATTGAAACGGAAAACGGCACCGACACGGTTTATCATACCATAAAACCCTTTGCTTTTGTTGACCAGGACAGCACCCCGGTAACCAACCAAACCTTTGCCGGCAAAATCTATGTGGCCGACTTCTTTTTCACCTCCTGCCCCACCATTTGCCCGGTAATGAAAACCCAGATGCTGCGCGTATATGAGGCCTATGCCGACAGCAGCGAGGTACTGTTCCTCTCCCACACCATTGACCCCGAATATGACGATGTGGCCCGGTTGCACGACTATGCCGCCCGCCTGGGGGTAAACAGCCAAAAATGGCATTTTGTAACCGGTGACAAAGAAAAAATATACGCTATGGCCCAAACCAGCTATTATGTGGGGGTACGCGATGCCGGCACCGGGCCGGAAGGGTTTCAGCACAGCGGGGCCTTTATTTTAATAGACGACAAAGGCCGGATACGCGGCCTGTACAATGGTACCGAACAAACCAGTGTGGATAAGCTTATCGTGGATATTAAAATCCTGCTCAACGAAATCAATGGGTAAACTGCTACTACCGGCCTTGCTGATTTTCGGCTTTGCCTGCGGGCCGGGGCATAATAAGGCCACCTACCTGGCCTTACCGGCCAGCGACCAGGCCAAGTTTGAGAAATACCTTATCCTGGGCAAGGAGGTTTATACCCGCAAATGCCAAAACTGCCACCAGGGCAATGGCCAGGGGCTGCGGGGCCTGATACCGCCACTGGCCGGGGCCGATTTCTTGCAACATAACCAACACCGTATCCCCTGTTTACTCAAATTTGGCACCAACGATCCGATAACCGTGAATAACCGCGTTTATGCCCCGCAAATGCCCCATCACCCCTTAACTAATCTGGAACTGGCCGAAGTAATTACCTATATTAATAATAGCTGGGGCAACGAATATGGTTTTGTTACCGTAAAGCAGGTGGATGCCCGGCTGCAGGATTGTAGCCGGTAAACCAAACAACTTCATCCATACACGGTTAATCTATAGCTATTAACCTGAACCCGGTTTTAACCCGGATTATTTCTACCACAGCAAAGCTGCAAACAAATAAGCGGGCCAAGTATTTTTGCTGAAAAAACAAAGTTTTCGGGAGAAATATCATGAAAATCATGAATAATGAGGGCGTAATATTTTACCCTCAAATTTGGGCCATGTTTAATCTTTGGCGCATGCTGTATTTTGTATATAATATGTTGTTTTACACTATTTTGCAGTTCATCAGCCCTGCAGGCGAAAAATTCATCCGAATTTTTCGGGTTAACCCTACCCTAACCGGTTGCAACACTCTCGTATAAACCATTCCCTGCCCTATCCATATGATGGGGTTAAACTGTCCTTTCAGGACGCCCATAGCACTGCAACTAACCAAAAGCCAGTCCGCCAGACCCGCCTTTGGCTGGGCTTTCAGCCCGGATTTCCCACTGAAACAGAAGCAGGATAAACCCTTTTTAATTTCGCTATAAACTGAGCCCATCCCCGCGCAAGACCCCACTTCACAGCCAGCGGCCACCCTGATTTTGGGTCCCCCTTCAATCTTCTGCCAACTGTGCCTGGGCAGCCGCTATAGCGGTAGTTATCATAGCCGCTACCGAATCAATTTTCTGCTGTTCCGCCTGCAGGTAAACCAGGGCTTCGGCAGGCGGCACCCCGCTCAAATCACTTTTAAACTGGCGCATCCAAACCCACATGGCCTCACCGGCAACAGTTAATTGCCGGTGCAGGTGGTTCCATTTAGCAAGGGTAGTGCTATCGGTAGTTGTGGTTATACGACCGGTAATTTCATTTTTTAACTGGCGGATATCGGCCAGTTTGGGCATCACCGCATCATGTACGGCTATCACCTGCGTATAAGCCTGCGCTTGCAGGCATTCATCCGTAGTACATTCAACATCAGCACCTTGCCGGCCCTTGCCGCAACCCGCTATAAACAGGCTCAACATAATAAAATAACAGGTATGTTTCATTGCGTTCGGGTTTCGTTGGCAAAACTACAACACACTTACGAAACAACGGTTGTTATGGCCCTGAACGTCTATCGGTTACTTGCCGGTGAGTTTACTGTATATAACAGCATAACCATGCAACCATGATTATGTAAAAACCAAAACCAATAATTAAATTATTTCTGCAAAAAATCACATAAACCATATCTTACAGGGTGATTTATTTTCTTATATTTACCTATTAAACATGCTTTAATTCTTTAACTACCCTAATTCTAACCCCATGAAAAATCATCTACTCGTAGTTAGCTTGATATTTGCCCCTTTTTTGTTTGCCAGCGGCCAGACCATAAAGAACATTCAGGCCCGGGCCGAAAAGAACAAGGTAATTATTAATTATGACCTTGTATCTACCCTTGAAGGGCAAAAATTTACGGTTGAGTTGCGCAGTTCCATCAATAATTTCAGCGCCCCGCTGAAAGAAGTGGAAGGCGATGTGGGCCCTGACCAAACGGCCGGCCTGGGTAAAACCATCACCTGGAACGCCCTCAAGGAACAAGGCAACTTCTCGGGCAGTGTTACCTTTGAGGTGGTCGCCACGGTTACGTTTAGCCCGCTAACCATTGTAGCGCCCACAGCCGTCACCAAAGGTAAAATCGGCAAACCCCTGGAGATTAAATGGCAGGGGGGCAGCAAAGACCGCGCCCTGAAAATGGCCATCCTGCAAGGGGGCACTCCCATAGATGAAATACCCAACGTGGGCAACTCCGGCAGCTATAGCTGGACCGTACCCAAAACCACCCCCAAAGGCGATAATTATAAAATCAAACTTTTTGACCCCACCAAACCCAACGATGCGGTGATGAGTGCCGAGTTTCAGTTAAAAAAGACCTCCATCCTGGTCTATGTTATCCCCGGGGCTGTGGCAGCCGGGGTAGTCGCCTACCTTATCTTTAGCGGGGGCAATGGCGGTGATAATGGTGGGGGTACTACCCCTCCACCTTCGGGTGAATTGGCCACCCCGCCACCGCCACCGTCAGGAGGAAGTTAATACACTTTTAATATGTTGAAGATCTATTAAAACCAAGCCCAATTTAACAAGACTATGAAAAAATTTTACATACTTTCCCTCTTACTCACCGCTGGCCTCTTTGCCGCGCATACCTATGCCCAAACAGTTACCACTATCGATGTGCCCACGACCCTCTGTGCCAACGAAAGTTTCACCCTGGGGTTTACCGTAACCGGCATTACCCCGGGCACCTATGACTATACGGCTGAACTTTCCGATATAACTGGCAATTTTGGCACACCCACCCCAATTGGTACCATCACTTCCTCTGCCCTTGAGGATTATATTTACGTAACCATACCTTTGAGTACGACCCTGAATCCGACTTCCGCTTACCGGATCAGGGTAATACCAACCGGCTATGCAGCCACACTTATCGACAACGGCAGCAATATTGTTATCAATTGCACTACCCGCGATTATTACTGGACTGGCGGTTCGGGCAACTGGTCGGACCTGGCAAAATGGTCGGTAACTACCGATAATGTTACCTTTAACCCGGCCACCGAAGTGCCTACCCAATACGATAATGTAAACTTCGACAACCAGTCATTTCCCTCCGGTGGCCAGCTAACCATTGATATACCGGCCACTTGCAATGATTTTTATTGGGAACCCGGCACCGGGGCCAGCAACCCGGTAATCTGGGCGGACTACAACAACCCTTTGGATGTATATGGTGATTTTGAACTGGACCCGGGCGTTTACCGGGATATCTATTACATCTATTTTAAGTCCATTAAATATAACGTATCCCTCAATTTTGGCGACAATTTATTGCAAAGTGACCCCAATACCACGTATTGGAAAGGGCGTTTGTACTTTACCACTGCCGGCTCCTGGGAGCTGAACAGTAATGTAACAGCCGAACGTATTCAGTTCTATGGAGGCGGCACCTTATTCGCCAATAGTGGTATAATCACCCTCGATTTTGACTTTTATCTCGGTTCCGGCACAATTTATGCCGGAACTTCCGCCTTTCTGGTGCAGGGAATGAGTTTGTGGGGCACCTTTAATTCGGAGAGTTCGATAGTCCAGCTCAACCTGAGCAAATATGGGGATAACCCAACCCTGCAAGGCAACAGCCAAACATTTAATGATGTAGTCGTACAATCCGGGATTTGTCAGATCAATGCGGACAACACGTTCAATAACTTGTCTTTGGTAAATGGCGCGGGCATGAGCCTGAACGGGGGTACCACCCAAACCATTACCACTACGTTTATCGCCCAGGGTACCGGCCGCAGCCAAGTGGCTGTGGTTAATTCGCAACAACCGGGTACCCCGGCTACACTTAATATCCTCAGTGCCATCACAAATGTTACTGCTGATTATGTAAGTATAACGGACAATACCATTCTTTTAAATGGTGCAGCGGCAACGTTTGCTGCTACCAATGCCATTGATGGCGGCAATAATACCAACTGGGACTTTACCGCCAGCCCCTTATTACCGCTGGAATATTACTGGGCAAACGGTGCCGGCAACTGGAGTGACCTGAGCCACTGGTTTACCAGCACCGATGGCGGCACTACCCTGACCCCGGCCAGCGAAGGCCCGGGGCCCCTGGACAATGTTAATTTTAATGCCAACTCCTTCCCGGCCAGCGGCACCCTCACGGTTGACCAAGACATTACCATTACTAGCATGACCTGGGAGCCAGGTTCAGGCGCTACTCAACCCGCAATTGCCAGTGCCTGGCCGGTTAAGGTCACCATTCTGGGTAACTTCACCCTGGATAACGGGGTGCAGCGGCAAATGAACCGAGTAATATTCGATTCAAGTAAAGGCACCAACCTGATTAACATGGCCGATAACTTTAATTCATGGGGGCAGTTTGAGTTTCGTGGCGGGGGTATCTGGAGCCTGCAAAGCGATTTAATTACAACCAGCAATGTTTATTTCTATGATGGCACCCTAAACACCAACAATTTTGCCATGGAATTTTACGGTGGTTACCTCTATGGTACCAGCCCCACCCTAAACTGGGGAAGCTCGGGCGTCACCGTAAGGGGGGGGCTATATAACTATGCTACTACCCCGGTGTTTAATGCCGGCACTTCTACCTTCACCTTCAATAGTAACGGGAATAGTCGCCTTCGGGGTCCTTTAAGTTTCAACAATGTAATAATTGAGGGCACCCATGAGATGGAGGGGGACAATACGTTTAACAACCTTACGGTTATGCCGGGGGCCACGTTGCGCTTGTTTGCCGGCTCCATCCAAACGATCAACGGCACACTTACCCTGCAAGGTAGCCGTTCAAACTTGGTTGCTATTGAATCTTTTGATTATGGCACTCCGGGCGTGGGCACTTTCCAGGTTACCGGGGCCACCGTTGTAGCCGATTTCGTCAGCCTGGCCGACAACACCATTGACAACGGCCTGCCTGCCGATGTGACGGCCACCAATGCCATAGACAATTTTAACAATACCGGCTGGGCCATTAGCCCCATTGTGCCGTTTGACTTTTACTGGACAGGCGGAGCCGGCAACTGGAGCGATATCAGCCGCTGGCAGACCAGCCCCGATGGCGGCAACACTTTTGTGCCGGCCACGGATATCCCCGGCCCGGTAGATAACGTTTTTTTTAACGGCAATTCCTTCCCTGGTGGCGGGGCCCTGACCCTGGATGTTGACGCGCATTGTAACAACATGACCTGGCTGGCAGGATCCGGCAGCAGTTTCCCGATTATCCAGACCAACTATCCAAGTGAACTCTTTATACATGGCTCCCTGCAATTTGACAACGGGGTTTACCGCGATATTTCAGTGATTAATTTCGAATCCGATGCCACCGGAAATACCATCAGTATGGCCGACAACCTGCTGGTAAGTAATTGGGGGGATTTTAATTTTAATGGTTCTGGCGAGTGGACATTGCAGGATTCGCTGGCCATTAGCAACTTATGGTTCAATAATGGTACCTTTAACACCAACGGCCAACCGGTCTCAATCAGCAACCGGTTTTATATAGTTGGAAGTTATACCGGCACCATAAACCTGGGGGCGTCACAAATCTATCTGCGGGATTTTTTCAACAATTCTACCGGTGTAACTTTTAATGCCGGCACCTCTACCTTTAATTTTAATGCCGATTGGGACCGGGCCTATATCCGGGGGAATTCCCCGGTAACCTTTTATAAGGTTAACTTACTTTACGACACGCAGATTGACGGGGGCGCCTTCACCTTTTTTGACCTCACCCTCAGCCCGGGTATTGCCGTTGAACTTGGTTCCGGGTTTACGCAAACCATTACCAACGCTTTCACGGCCATTGGTAACCGGTCGCAAATGATTGAAATTTATAGTTCAACTGCCGGGTCACCGGCTATGCTGGCCATAAACACCGGTGGTGGGGCAGCCATAAATGTAGATTTCCTCATTCTGGAGGATAACAGCCTGGATAATGGTGTAACAAACGATGAGGTGGCCAGCAACGCGCTGGATGAAGGTGGTAACACCGGCTGGGATTTTACCACCAGCCCACTTACCCCGTTGGATTATTATTGGGTTGGTGGTACCGGCAACTGGAGCGATGTAAGCCATTGGGCTACGACCAATGGGGGTAACACGTTCCACCCATACCCACCGGGCGTGGTTGATAATGTTAATTTTACCGGCAACTCTTTTCCTGCCAGTGGTGCTTTAACCCTCGACCAACCGGCTGTATGTAACAATTTTGTATGGTCGGATGGCACCTTTAACCCTACCATTACCGGTGCCGGTAACAACACCCTGACGGTTGGTGGCAGCCTGACCATTGCCAATGGGGTAAACCGTAACGTTGAACGCATTATTTTTGATTCGCAAACCAACAACCAAATTATTTTAAACGACAACCGTTTTGATAACAGCATCTTCGAGTTTCGGGGTGGCGGTACCTGGGACCTGATTGATTCTTTAGCCGCCTCATCCCTCTATATATATGAAGGAACATTCAACACCAACGGCAAGCCGGTTACGCTGACCAATGAATTCCGTATAGATGGTCCCGACCCCATTGCCCTGGACCTTGGCAATTCCGATATTAAGTTTAATCAGTTGGCCGGTTATGCCACTAACATCACCGTTAACACCGGTACCTCCCGTATGTACCTGGCCGATGGTGGCAGTGTTAGTGGCAATGCCGGCGGGTACGACTTCATTGTTGAAGGCGTAGCCTGGTTTTGGGGAAATATGAGTATAGAAAATGACCTGATTATTCTTCCCGGGGGCAAACTT
>Ga0256839_1001707_pt1 | contig 26089 bp, 24 predicted proteins | sample 354166metaG_FD_185968 | JGI IMG/M metagenome (GOLD analysis project Ga0256839, IMG submission 185968) | Hydrothermal vent microbial communities from Mid Atlantic Ridge, Atlantic Ocean - 354-166 | ecosystem: Environmental > Aquatic > Marine > Hydrothermal vents | place: Atlantic Ocean: Mid... | reverse complement strand
TCAAAACTTTGAAACCCATGCTTACTCGCTCAGATGGGGGTTTGGGCGAATCAAACTCGGCAATGGCTAAACTGTCGCTTTTCAGCGAGTCGTGGTTGGGAAATAAGCTTGCTGTATGCCCATCTTCACCCATGCCTAGCATCACCAAATCAAAGGTTTTGATGGTTGCGATGTCTTGAGCATAAGTTTCGGCGGCGGCTTGTGTGCCGTTCGTGAAATCAACGCTATGAATGTTCTCTTGCACAATCGCCACATGGTTTAACAAGGCATGACGAGCCATGGTTTCATTTCTATCGGGGTGACCAAGCTCAAGCGCGCGTTCATCGCCAAACCACACATGGACTTTCGCCCAATCCATATCCGCATCACGCAATAGCTGGTAGCACAACTTCGGCGTGCTACCGCCTGCCAACACCCAATGAAACACACCCTTGGCTTCAATGGCTTGGGTACAAGCTTGAACCACTTCATCTGCCACAAATCGTGCCGCTTCCTTATCTGTGGCGAAGCATTTTAATGTATGGGCATCAAAAATCATATTATTTCTTGGCTGGCTTAATTTTGTGCCCACCGAAGCCTGCCCGCTGCGCATTCACAATTTTACCAGCATACGCATTGTTTTGCCGGCTTCTAAAGCGCATTTGGAGTGCCAAAGTCAACACAGGTGCAGGAACACCCAAATCGACAGATTCATGGACTGTCCAGCGACCTTCGCCGGAGTCATCCATCCAGTCCGAGAGCGAAGAAAGCTCCACATCTTGGTCGAGTGCGTCAGCGGTTAAGTCCAGCAACCATGAACTCACCACAGAACCATGTTGCCAAACCCTTGAAACCTGTGCCAAGTTCAAATCAAACTCTTCTTTGGCTTTCATGATGTCATAGCCTTCAGCAAAAGCTTGCATCATACCGTATTCAATACCGTTATGTACCATTTTCACAAAATGACCCGAACCGATTGGCCCCATGTGTCCCCAGCTTTTGCCATCATTGGACGCAAGTGTGGTCAAAGCAGGTGCAATCAAGTCAATCGCAGCTTTTTCACCGCCTATCATCAAGGAGTAGCCATTTTGCAAGCCCCAAACACCACCTGATGTGCCGCAATCGGCAAATAAGATACCTTGCTCTGCAAGCTCCGCGCCACGGCGTTGCCCTTCTTTGTAGTTGGAGTTGCCACCATCAATGATTAAATCACCTGCTTCAACACCTGCCTCAACAAGCTTGGTAATGGTATCATCCACATATTCATGCGGAACCATTACCCATAACACACGAGGTGTAGGAAGCTTGGCAATCACATCCTTTAAGTCACTGGCAGCTTGCACCCGTTCAAACGCATCGGCCAAAGCTTCTCCCAGCGTTGTGTCCACATCATATGCCACCACATCATGATCGCCCTGCATCAGGCGTTTGACCATATTGCCGCCCATGCGACCCAATCCAATCATAGCTAATTTCATGGTTAAGCTCCTTTAAGTACTTTGTGTTTCTGCAGATTCTGCCCAGTCGTGGTCATCCACGATAATATCATAGCGATCGCGCGCAATTTGTTTCATGTGCTCTGTAAACGAGGGGTTATCCATCAGCACACGACAAAAATCTCGTTTGCTCATGGTGTATAATGCGCAGTAGGTTTTGGCATAGGTGTTGGTATCCAATTGCTTAGTGCTGAACAAGCTCAACTCACCAAAAATGTCCCCTTGCTGTAGAGTTTTTAGAACTTTGCCTTGTTTGTTGCGCACTTCCACTTCACCAATACGGATAATAAATAGCTCATGTGCCTGACTTTGCGCGTCAACAATTTGGTCGCCGGCATCAAAGACCACGGATTTCAGCATGGATGAAAACGCGCTGAGCATGGCTTCATCGCTGTCTTCAAACATAGGTATTTTTCTTAATGCCTGCTTGGATGATCGGGTGGGCCATCGGCGCTTGTCACGGGGGGTTAACAGTTCAAAAGATGCTTTAGGCCCCCAAGAGCCAAAGGGATAATTGGGAAAGTGGGTTGCTTTTTCTTTGTGCCACACATCCAGTATGGGTTGTACAATACGCCAAGAAGTTTCGACCAAGTCAGACCGGGAAAACAAAGAAGCATCACCACGCATACAATCATAAAGCATGGTTTCATAGCCCGTGCCTGGTTGAGAAACAAAAGCTTCATCATATTCAAAACGCATATTCACTTTGCGCAAGTTCATGGAAGGACCTGGGCGTTTGGCTAGAAAATGTAGCTCAATACCCTCTTTGGGTTGAATGCGAAAAATAAGCTGGTTGGCCTCGAGCTGTTCAGCTGCGGGGGTTCCTCGAAAGGTGAAGTCGGGAGCTTGTTTGAACTGTACCACGATTTCTGTGGATTTACGGCTCATGCCTTTACCTGAGCGCAAATACACAGGCAGACCATCCCAGCGCCAATTATCAATGCGAAGTTTGATTGCGGCAAAGGTTTCGGTATTGGAATCAGGCGCGATATGCGGCTCATCACGGTAGGCCTTGGCGGGTGTTCCATCAGGGTTAAAGCCTGCACCATATTGACCGCGCACAGCATGTGTTGCGACTTCTTCATGCTTCAAAATGCGCACAGTGTTGAGGAGTTTATGCTTTTCATTACGAATGGCCTCCGCATCAAAGGATGTGGGTGGCTCCATGCACAAGTATGCCATCATTTGAAACAAATGATTCTGAATCATATCGCGCACAACACCCGCCTTATCATAATAGTTTCCTCGCCATTCCACACCGATTTGTTCATTGGCAGTGATTTGGATGTGGTCGATATGGGTATGGTTCCATAAAGGTTCAAACATGCCGTTGGCAAAGCGGAAAGCGATTAGGTTTTGCACCGCCTCTTTGCCCAAATAATGGTCAATGCGATAGATTTGGCTTTCTTTCCAGTAGGTTAATAATGTTTTGTTCAGTTGCTTGGCTGAGGCAAGGTCGGTGCCGAATGGTTTTTCTACAATGATGCGCCGCCAACCTTGATCTTCTTGATTCAGGCGCACAGATGCCAAACCTTGTGAAACCAAAGCGGCAATAGGTGGCGGCGTTGCCATATAAAATAACACATTACCTTCAGTATTGTGGCGACCATGAAAAGCATTGAGAAACTGTTGCAAGTTTTGAAAAGTTTGTGCGTCGTCAAACTTACCTTGTAAGTAGTGAACATTGGCACAAAATGATGCCCAATCATCTTGATTAAAATCATCCCTGCGAGAATGCTTATCAATATCCAGACTCATTTTTTCACGGAAAGATGCCGTGCTGTACACATCTCGAGACAAGCCTAGAACAGCAAAGTTTTCAGGTAATAAGTTATCCGTATACAAGTTGAACAACGATGGAATCAAAAGGCGTTTGGTTAAGTCGCCCGATGCACCAAAAATCACAAAAACACATGGGTCTGGTTGCGAGATAGCAGAAAGTTGCATGATATTTGGATGGTTGAACATTAGATTTGAATTAGCCTTTGAAAGCCTCGGTGCATGGCATCATTGCCCACAAGCACATCACCTTTTTCAAGATCTATGCTTTCACCATTTAATCCTGTTGCCATGCCGCCAGCTTCTTGCACCAAGAGCACACCTGCGGCGATGTCCCAAGATTTTAAGCCTGCTTCCCAATAGGCATCAATGCGACCCGCAGCCACATAGGCCAAATCCAAAGCGGCAGAGCCTCCACGGCGATAACCATCGGCAGCACGCATACAGTTGTCCATACGCTTTTGGAATGCATCTATGCCTTCTCGCTGATAAGGGGGTAAACCCGATGCAAACAGTGCATTTTTGACATGTTTACAATCACTAACACGCATACGGCGGCGATTTAAGAATGCGCCACCACCGCTTTTGGCTTCAAAGGTTTCATTGCGAATGGGGTCATGAATTACGGCAAGCAAAGGTTTACCTTTTTGCCATGCTGCAATGGATACAGCGAAGTGTGGGTAACCATGAATAAAGTTGGTCGTACCATCCAGCGGATCGATATACCACTGAATATCAGCATCGGCGTGAATGCGCTCAGACTCCTCTGCCACAATGCCGTGCTTGGGATAATGCTTGCGAATTTCTCGGATAATGGCGTCTTCAGCTTGTTTATCTACTTCGGTGACGAAATCACGATCTTGTTTTTGCCTGATAGTATAGGAATCGATGTTTTCATAATGACGAAGGATAATATCTCCAGCACGGCGAGCAGCGCGGACAGCAACGAATAGCATAGCAATACCTCAATGTGTAAAACTTCTGCACCATGTCCCTTTTGGGCTACACCTGCGTTAAAAAAGAAAACCAACATCCTCATTTAGCGCTGCTAAACTGCGGTGTTGCCCTTCATTTTTACCTTGGTTCGCTCCAAAATGAAAGATGGATGCAAAAGTTTTTTGCGTAAAATCAAATTATATTTTCAAAGAACTGCCGCAACCTAACATGTTGCGAGGCTAGGTCACTTCAAATGTGATTTAAGGTATTTGCCCGTCCAAGAAGTTTGGTGTTGGGCAACCGTTTCTGGTGTGCCAGCAACCACGACTTGCCCGCCCTTGTCGCCACCTTCAGGTCCCATATCAACAACCCAGTCGGCGGTTTTAATCACATCAAGGTTGTGCTCAATGACAATGATAGTATTGCCTCTATCCACAAGCGCGTGAAGTACATCCAGCAGCTTGTCCACATCGGCAAAGTGCAGCCCCGTGGTCGGTTCATCCAGGATATAAAGTGTGTCTCCTGTGGTTTTTCGAGCTAATTCTTTGGCGAGCTTAACCCGCTGCGCTTCACCGCCTGAAAGCGTGGTGGCAGCTTGCCCCAAGCGGATATACCCCAAGCCCACTTGTTGTAGGGTGTTGAGCTTATGTTTAAGGGAAGGTACGGCATGAAAGAATTCAAAAGCATCGTCTACCGTTAAGTTTAAGACTTCATCGATGGTTTTGCCTTTGTAGCGGATGTTCAAAGTTTCACGATTATAGCGTTTGCCTTGGCAGGTCTCGCAATTCACATACACATCGGGTAAGAAGTGCATTTCCACCTTGATAACACCATCGCCTTGGCAAGCTTCGCAGCGACCACCTTTAACATTAAATGAGAATCGTCCGATTTTGTAACCCCTTGCCCGTGCTTCAGGTACGGCGGCAAACAGCTCACGAATGGGCGTAAAAATGCCAGTATAAGTGGCAGGATTGGAGCGTGGTGTGCGCCCAATGGGGCTTTGGTCGATGTCGATAATTTTATCTAATTTGTCTTCGCCAATCAGTGCGGTGTGCGTACCAATGCGTTCAGTTTTCAAGCCCTTAGCATGAGCAAAAGCGCGGTATAATGTATCCAATACAAGTGTGGACTTTCCTGAGCCAGATACCCCTGTGACACAAGTAAATCTGCCAATTGGAAATTCAGCGGTGACATCTTGCAAATTGTGTTCGGAAGCCCCCGTGATACCAAGCATGGGATGTTCTTTGGGCACAGGACGGCGCTTGGGTATGTTGATGGACTTGCGACCCGTCAAATAATCCGAAGTTAATGTTTTCTTTTTAAGGATTTGGGCAAGTGAACCTTGAGCAACGATTTCACCACCATGTTCACCTGCTTTGGGCCCCATATCAATAATCCAGTCGGCTGTGCGAATGGCGTCTTCATCATGCTCAACCACAATCACCGAGTTGCCTAAGTCTCTTAATCGTTTGAGTGTGTTTAATAGCCTATCATTGTCGCGTTGATGCAAGCCAATAGAGGGTTCATCCAAAATATACAATACGCCAACCAATGCCGAGCCGATTTGCGTGGCAAGGCGAATGCGTTGGGCTTCGCCGCCTGATAATGTGCCTGCGGTGCGGTCTAAACTTAAATAATCCAAGCCCACTTCAATCATAAAACCAAGTCGAGCGGCAATTTCTTCCAAGATTTTTTCGGCGATGTCTTGGTCTTGCTTGTTGAGTTTGAGTTGTTGCACCCAAAGCAGGGTGTCTCGTAAAGGAAGCTTACAGATGGTGGGTAAGGATAGGTCGCCCAATAAAACATGGCGGGCTGTGGTGTTTAAGCGGGAACCTTCACATGCAGGGCAATCTATCATATTGATATATTGGGATAATTCTTCACGAACTTGTTCGGATGATGTCTCTTTATATCTGCGCTCTAAGCTGGGAATCACCCCTTCAAACGGTCGGCTAACTGTGCGCGCTTGGGTGGCTGTTTCAAAGACGAAATCCACTTTCTTGCGACCTGTACCATACAAAATTGCTTGTTGTGTTTCGGATGGCAAGTCTTGGAAGGGTGTTTGCATATCTGCGCCCATGTGCTTAGCAACGGCTTCAATGGTTTGTTGATACATAAAGGTTTCTCGACCACCCCATGGGGCAACAGCACCCTCGTCCAAGGTGAGTTCAGGGTTAGGAACGACCAAGGCAGGGTCAAAAATGCTTTGTTTGCCAATACCATCACATTTCGGGCAAGCACCTGCAGGTGAGTTGAAGGAAAACAGTCGAGGCTCGATTTCGGGGTATGAAATGCCGCAAGTAGCACAAGCACAGTGTTCTGAAAACAACTGTTCTTCGCTTCCAATCAAGGCAATCAACATACCTTCGCCATATTTGAGTGCGGTTTCCACAGAATCGGCAAGGCGGGTGCGCATACCTTTTTTGACCACTAACCTGTCAATCACCAATTCAATATTATGTTTGATATTTTTCTCAAGCTCAGGCGCATCCTCTAATGGCATAATCTCGCCATCAATACGAATACGCACAAATCCATCTTTGATGGCTTGCTCGATTTCTTTTTTGAACTCGCCTTTTTTGTTGCGGGCAATGGGGGCGAGAAGTTGTAATTTGCTGCTTTCAGGCAAGTTTTCTAATTGTTCGATAATCAAACTGGCAGGTTGCGATGTAATCACTTCACCACATTGATAACAATGTGGCTGCCCCACACGAGCGAATAAAAGCCTTAAATAATCATACACTTCGGTAATCGTTCCCACGGTGGAGCGGGGGTTTTTACTGGTGGTTTTCTGCTCAATGGAAATGGCAGGTGATAACCCTTCAATGGCATCCACATCGGGTCGCTCCATCATGCCAAGGAACTGCCTGGCATAAGCCGATAAGGATTCCACATAACGGCGTTGCCCTTCGGCATAAAGTGTATCAAAGGCGAGCGACGACTTGCCTGAACCTGATACACCTGTAATCACCACAAGTTTGTTGCGGGGGATATCTAGGCTGATATTTTTAAGATTATGAACGCGCGCGCCTTGGATGTGGATACGGTGATCTTTCTTCAATGTTTAATTTAATCCTCAAAGTGGCAGATATAATCCAGCACATCTGCTACTTCAATATCAAATGCGCTGTTGGCAGGCACATCGAAAGATTCACCTGCATTGTAAACATGCCAGCTTTCAGACCCTTGCAAGCGCACGCGACATTCACCATGTAAGATTTCCATGCGTTCAGAGGCAGTGGTTTCAAAGTGATAGCTGCCAGCCTGCATAAATCCCAATGTTTTGGTTTTTCCATCTTCGGTTTTGATGGTTCGGCTAATAACATCGCCGTCATAGTAGATGTTTGCTTTTTTAATAATTGTTGCGTTGGGGTAGGTCATGATATTTCTCCTTTATAGTTCAGTATCAAAGAAGTTGGGCTTTTGATGGGGTGAGGCAGAAGGGCTTGCTGTATGTTGCCCTGAAATCTGAGTGGGGGCAGTACCTTCCCTAAATGCTTCTAAAAAAGGGTATTGGGTGTTTGCTCCCGCCAATAAGCCTGTTTTGTAGTCAATAGATGCCCATTCAATACCATGTTCAGGAACTTGAAAGTCTTTCACTTCACGGTTTTTATGGATTGCTTGCATGGTTTCTAGCCAAATGGGCGCGGCAACACCGCCACCCGTTGCTTTTCTGCCCATGGGGGAGGGGTTGTCCTTCCCTACCCAAACACCAGTGAGCACTTGTGGAGTAAAGCCAATGAACCAGGCATCAACCTGCTTATTGGTTGTGCCTGTTTTCCCGGCAGCAGGGCGCTTGAAGTGTTTGCCAACCGCTTTTCGCGCAGTGCCGCGTTTAATAACACCGGTCATCATATTTTGTATGAGGAAAGCATCCACGGGGTCTAAAATGCGCTCAGCAGGGCGCATGGATTCATTGACTGCAAATACAGGGTCGGCATGACATACTTGGCAGCGATTGCCAGCCACAGAGCGATGTAAAGTCTGTCCATTGCGATCTTGCACTTGTTGCACAGCCACAGGCTTGTATTTTAAGCCACCACTGGCAATTACAACATAGGATTCAATAAGGTGCTCAGGAGTAACTTCAGCAACACCCAAAGCGAGCGCGAGTTGCTTGGGGAAGCGTTGTTCAAATGGGTAGTCGCGCAGACGATGCAAGAAAGTATTGACACCAATATCTTGGAGTACACGAATAGCCACAAGGTTGCGTGAGTGTTCTAGGGCATTGCGAAGTGTTACAGGTCCAGCAAAACGATTTCCATAGTTTTCAGGTCGCCAAAAGTCATCAGTAGAACCACCAGAAAAAACAATGGGTGCGTCCACAACAATGGTGGCAGGGGTGTAGCCTTTTTCTAAAGCTGTCGTATATAAGAACGGCTTGAAAGAAGAGCCTGGTTGGCGTTTGGCTTGGCTAACGCGGTCGAAGTCACCAAATTTGAAATGATAGCCGCCGACGCGGGCGAGTACCGTTCCTTTATGCAAGTCAATGGAATATAAGGCCGACTGTACAGAAGGCTGTTGGCTAAGGCTTACACCGCCTTGACCATCGGCACGAAGCACCACTTCATCGCCAGGTTTCCAGTAGCTTGGTGTGTGTTTTGTATTTGGTTGCTCTTTCTCGGCGTTGATGTCAGCTTGCCATTTCCATTTGGGTGGACTTATCAGCCATGTTTGTGAGCCGTCATGAACCAGCAGGCGGCCATCAGCTTGAACCTCTTGAACCAAAGCTGGGAACAGCGCATCCCGAACCATCAGTTTACCGTTATGTTGTGTTTTCCATGTTTGAAGTAGTTGATTCCACTTCGTTGGTTCATGGTGTTTAGGCGTGCGGTAAGCTTGTAAGCGTTCAACATTGAGTACCCCATGATGAACGGCCTTAATGGCTGCGTTTTCAACACTTTCATCATAGGGGACAATGATGGTTAAACCTTGCCTGCGTAGTGTTGCTTTGCCAAACTTGTCAACCAGAGTATTGTGAACCAAGCTGGCATAAGCATTGGTGAGCTTGCGTTTTGCCAAAGGTTTGATGATGAGTGGCTCATTGAGCGCAAGGTTTACATCACGCGCGCTGGCAAGACCGCTGTGCTTAAGCTGATACAATATGGTGTTACGCCGCTGAATGGCGCGTTCCAAATTGAGGTGGGGAGCATATCTGCTTGGCGCTTTGGGCAAGCCAGCCAACATGGCGGCCTCACCAAGTGTGAGCTCATCTAGGTTTTTGTGGAAGTAGCGCCAGGCCGCGGCTGCCACACCATAGGAACCACGACCAAGAAAGATATGGTTGAGGTATAAATACAGGATTTCATCTTTGGTGAAAGTTTGTTCAATTTGCCATGCCAATAGTGCTTCTTTAGCTTTACGAATATAGCTTTTTTCGCGGGTGAGTAAAAAGTTTTTGGCGACTTGCTGGGTGATGGTGGATGCCCCTTGCACTGAGTGCCCTGCTTTTAAGTTAGCTATTGCGGCAGCTAAGATGCGACCAGGGTTAATGCCAGGGTGTTCGTAGAAGTGTTCATCTTCTGCAGCAAGAAAGGCGTTTTTGACCAAGTTGGGTATTTCTGGCATCGGCGTAAGAATACGGTATTCATCAGCATATTCGGCGATAAGTTCACCTTGGGCATTAAAAATGCGAGAAACCAAGGGTGGCTGATATGAAGAAAGGCTGGTAAGCTGTGGCAATCCTTTTGACAAATAGTAGATTGCGCCTGTGATGCAAATCACGGACAATAAAGTTATGGAGAGCAATATTTTCAGGGTGAGTTTGAACCAGCGCATATCGCCAAGCCTAAGCGAAAAAGTATGTTGTCAGCAAGCATCTGTATCCGTGCAAGCGGGCTTTACAGTCATTGAGATGATGTTTGTGATGGTGGTTGTTGGTGTGTTTATTGCTATTGCTGAGCCGGCTTTTTCAGAGTGGCGCGACCGCTCTGCCATTAATACAGCAACGATGTCCATGCTTGCCAAGTATAAACAAGCTAGAGCTTTGGCTGTTGCGGAAAGCAGGGATGTGAAGCTTGTGTTCGATACCACAAACAGCACGGTTGTGATTGATGATAATAGTGGCAATACATGCAGTGCCTGTAAGCACCAGGTGATCGATTTGAAACAGTTTTCTCCCGACATTGTGTTGAAAAGCAACGAGGCATCCACCAGCTTTGGTAATGATGGCGTAGCTACCAACTTTGGAACCATTAAGCTTAGTATTGGCAGCTATTTTAAGTGTATTGTGGTGAATAGGATTGGAAGAGCATATGTTCAGCAAACATCTACAGCGGGGACAGTATGTTTGAGTTTGTGAGGAGGCGAGCGTATCAAGCAGAGCAAGGCTTTAGCTTGATAGAAGTGATGGTTACTTTGCTTGTTGTTAGCGTAGGCATGTTGGCGCTGGGTAGCTTTTATGTTTCCAGTATGCAGTCTGAAAGAGTGTCACAGGAGCGGGTAGCCGCGGTGCATTTGGCAGAGCAAATCCTTGAAGACTGGCAGAATACCAATAGCAACCCAACACCGGATTGTCAGATTGCAGGCGTGGCGGCAGGAGCGCTTGTGGTAGGTGCTGAGATATCTTCTTGCGTGATGAACAATGGTATTCGTACACCATTCAATATTCTTATCAATGAATTTCCCGCAAAAGCACCCGTTCCTAAAGGGCACCCAAGTCATTCAGGTGCGACAACTGCGCCTGAAATGGGAGTCTTGTTGCAAGATCCTGCTAATGCAGCTTCTAGTCCAGTGAATGTGCGTACAGTGAGGGTATCGTGGACCGTAACAGGGAAAACACGAAAAGTTTTGCTAACACATATTACGAGGAAACCATAATGAATGCGTTGTATCATGATCATGAAAAAGGCTTTACCTTGGTTGAAGTGCTTATCACGCTGGGTATAGCCATGTTTGTGCTGGCGGGCATGTCAGCGATGTTTGTATCGCAAGCAAGAACAGCACAGGCATTGAGTAAAAAGTCTGAGGCTATGAACGATTTGTTTTTGGCGTCTCAAATCATGCAGTTTGAATTGCGAGGAGCCAAAGCAATGTGTTGGGACGATGGTAATCAAACATTGCGTTATCAGCCCTTGTCTTCAGTTGCAAACTTGCAAGCAGTATGCAGTAGTACCGATGCTGCAAATGGGTGGTTTGATTTAAGAGCGAATACTGCTGTGTCGCCAACACCTTATATTTGTTGGGATATGCCTAATGATGGCACCAACTGTCAAGAGTTGATTCGGGATTTGAAGGCGGGAAACTTGGGTCTAACAGTTTCCCCCGTGGACAACACTGACTTGCAAGCTGTGCGAACCATTACATTAACCGCACAATATAAGGATAGGGACATGCAGGTGCAGGATTTACAACTATCTTTCAAGGTTTGGCCGAGGAATGTCCAATGAGTAACAGGGGTGCCGAACAAGGTTTTGTGTTAGCAACATCTCTGGTTATGCTGTTGCTGTTGACCATGCTTACTGCAGCGGTATTTATCAGTGTAGACGCGTCGCAAAAGAGCAGCGTGGCAGCAGAGTCGTCAGCGGAGGCTTTTTATTATGCGGAAACAGCAGTCAACTATATTGGCTGGGCATTGTTGAATAATGCGGAGTTTGATAGCTATACCTATCCCAATCCAGTGAAGAGTACAGGAGAATTTTCCTTCGAAGAGCCAAGCCCTCGAGGTGTGGATCCTGTTACGGACTCTTCTGTTGACCCATACACCTATTTGCCCGACCCTGTTGCAGCAGGTGATTATGCGGAGTGGCGAGCCAACCGCGGAAACCCTAGTGGAGACCAATGGGTTACAGTGACGGTTGGGGGTGTGACGACGACTACATATGGTCAACTCATGTATTATGATAACGCTCCTTTGGATAGCCGTATGGTTTCACTGCGGGGGGGAGTGTTGTTTTCAAAAGCAGTGCAAGGTGATGTGACCATGCACGAAATTCACAAGGAATTGCCGCGGTATATCCGCTTGGATATTGACAGCGATGGAAACATCACGCCTGCTATACCCGTGTATAGTGCTACTGCGCCACATCATGGTAATGTTGAGGGCGTAGATTTTCCAACGAATGGAGCCATTGTTTGGGTGACTGGTGGTAACAGAACAGATGACCATGTTTTGGATCCCATTGATCACTATGCGTCACCTTTGGTTCGCACCAGTGATGGGGTGGGTGACCCCTATGGTAATTACACTGCACTCGCATGTTCAACTGCTGCATTAAATGGTACCGAAATTGCGTGTTCGACAACGGGGGCGTGGTTCACAGGTTCGGATTATGGCTTGGTGATTTATGCAGTGGGCTATGTAGGTGGTAAGGCAAGGAAAGTGATTAGGGTTGTGTATAATTAAACATGAGCGATCAGCCCATTCTTTTTCAGATTCCTGAAAAAAAAGCCCTATTTGTATTGTTTGCTTTCGTGTTGGTCATTGAAGTTTTTCTTGTGCTTTTGGATATTTTTGTTAACTATGGCAAGTTTACTGACATTGGCGCCATTCGCCGGTTGTCGAATATTGCGCGTGAGGATGGCGTGGCAACTTGGTTTGCATCAACCCAGACTTTTTTCGCGGGATTAACCGCATTGCTTATTTACATGGTTAGCAGGAAAGCAGGTAAGCCAATTTTTGGTTGGCTAATCATCGCATTGTTTTTCATGTACATGGCGATTGATGACGCAGCACAAATTCATGAGCGAGTAGGTACTGCATTTGAGGTCATAGCGAAACGAGAGGGTGAAGGTCTTTTAGCATCAATACTAAATGTATCTCCCAGTTATCCATGGCAGCTTATTTTTGTACCTGTTTTTGGCAGTATTGGCTTGTATATGACTTATTTTCTCTGGCGAGAGTTAAATGTAAGTGGCTCACGGATATTGGTGATTGCTGCATTGGCATGTATGGCGGTAGCAGTTGGATTGGACTTTATCGAAGGGCTAGACAAGCAGCATCCTTGGAATATATATACTATGTTGAAGGAGTTTTATGCGGTGGAAAGCTACACGGTTTGGCACTTTGCAAAAGTAGCTGAGGAGTTTTTGGAAATGCTGTCTATTTCCTTATTTTGGCTGGTGTATGCTAAGCATCTCCTGCATTTGCTTAAGCAACAGGGGGTGCGTGTGGATATTGTTCATTGAATTCATTCATATGTTTTGCAAGCAGTGTGATATGCAACACGGACAGCTTGGTTGGTATGGGTCAGTGTTCGAATTGACAAAAAAGTAACTTCTTGTTTATCCTTTGGGAAGTTGTTTATGAAGCATAAGGAGTTTAATTATGGTAAAATCAATATTGTCTTTGGTGTTCGCGCTGACTTTGTTTATGGGGGCTGGCTTAATGCTGGCTACGACACAAGATAGTGTGGTCTCAGTGGTTTATGCATCAAGCTCGGATAGTTCAAGCTCTGACAGTTCAGGTCTTTCTGCTGGTGATGCTTGCACATGTGGTGCTTTGCCAGGTGTTTGGGTTGTAAGCTCAAGCTCTGATAGTTCAAGCTCTGATAGTTCAAGCTCTGATAGTTCAAGCTCTGATAGTTCAAGCTCTGATAGTTCAAGCTCTGATAGTTCAGGTTATTGTGACTGTAAAGGTTTTGGCGCTGCGCCAGGTGCCGCAGGTGCGCCACCAGCAACATTCCAGCCTTTTTAATCAAGGCGATCGGGTACTCTTGAAGACTAAATAGCGCCCTTTGGGGCGCTATTTTTTTTGTGGGTGCTATCACATATTATGCAGATGTTTGGTTAGTGTTTTTGTGTTTGCTAGGTTGGTCATGATGAAATTATTTTGCTGTTTATGTTAAACAAGGCTTTTTTATGCTTGCGGTTGGGTCAAGATGGTTTGACTTTAATGTTTCATATTACTATGTTAGCGACATGTGTGCGAGTAACATCTTAGCAGGGGACTGCAAATGAAGCTTTTTTCTCGAAAAAAAGATGCTGTGGTTGGGGTAGATATTAGTGCAACGGCCATCAAATTGATTGAGCTGGAGAAGAAAAAGTCTGGCTATAGATTAAAAGCCTTTGCGAATATCCCTCTGCCAAGAGATGCGATTGTTGAAAATACAGTCATTGATTCCATTGCTGTATCGCAGGCTTTATTGGATGCCGTGGAAGAGTCAGGCACAAAAGTTAAGAATGTTGCCATAGCTGTTTCAGGAAACGCGCTGATTATTAAAACCATACAAGTGCCTACAACCACTGAATTTGAGCTTGAAGCACAAATTAGCTTTGAAGCAGACCAGCATGTTCCTTTTGATATTGAAGATGTATATTCTGACTTTCAAATTTTGGGTGTGAATGAAGATGACCCTGAAGTCATGGATGTTGTTCTGGTTGCCTGCAAGCGCGAGGTTGTCGATGACTATCAACTGGTGTTGAGTGAAGCAGGGCTTATCACAACCTGTGTTGACTGTGCTGTTTTTGCTATTGAAAATGCTGCTGAAGAGCTTGGCTTGCTTGATGTTAGCTCTATTGAATTGGATGCTGCAGAAGCATTGGATAGTGATAGTGAAGAAGGTGGAGCAGTAGCGTTGGTTAACATAGGGGCAAATATTATCAATGTAAATATTTTGTGTAATGGGAAGATGATGTTTGTTCGAGACCAGTTTTATGGTGGTCAAAACTTGACGGAGCTTATCCAAAAAGCTCATGCGATTAGTTTTAGTGCTGCTGAAGAGATGAAAAAACAATCAATTGCAATGGTTGATTCAAATGTGATTGCAGAGTTCTATGACAATCTGGGTAGTGAGATTAGTCGCTCATTGGACTTTTATAGTGCCAATAATACTGAAGACCCTGTACAGAGCATCATGCTTAGTGGTGGCTGTGCCTTGTTGCCTAATATTGATTTGGAATTGTACAATAGGTTAGGTATAGAGGTGCGTATTTTCAATCCGTTTGAGTATATTGAGGTTTCGCCACAAGGTCTTGATATTGAAGCTGTTCGGGCGATTGGTCCAATGATGGTCGTACCCGTGGGCTTGGCAATGCGGAGTTTTGACTGATGATTCGGATTAATTTATTACCACATAGGGAGTCTTTTAGACAGCAGCAAATTATTGAGCACATTATAGTTTTTTTGCTGGTTGTTGCTATTTCGGTTGCTATTACTGTTGGTGTCGATATGTCTATAACAAAGGAGCTGACTAGCCTTCAAGAAGAGCGCTTAAGCTTAGAACAGCGAAATAAAGTGCTGTCTAAGAAAATTGGAGAGTTAAGAAACCTTGATAGTTTGAGAGCAGATGTGGAAAGCAAGTTGCAAATTGTTGATGAGCTGCAAGCTGGTCGTTTTCGCTCCTTGGAAACATTGAATGAAATTGCAAGTGTTATGCCCAAAAATGTTTGGCTTCAATCGCTTGCAGATGAAGATGGAGTGCTCATGCTTGATGGTTTTGGTGAAAGTAGTCAATCTGTAGCTAATTTTATGAGAGCTCTGGATAAATCAGAAGTTTTTGATGATGTTCAGCTTTTGGTGGATAAGTCAGCGCAGGTTGAAGATGTAAAAGTGCGTTCTTTTTCACTTTCTTTTCGTCGTTTAACATTGGCTGAACAAGCAGCGAATGCGAAGCGCAAAAGTGATAAAGAGGTTTCACCATGAATCTCAATATCAACTTGACTGTATTAAAACCACTGATTCCAATACCTATGGTGTACAAGGTATTGGCACTCGTAGGTGTGGTTGCCGTTATATTTGCAGGTTACTTTTTTATGTTTATGATGCCATTGCAAACGGCAATTGAGGCGGAAAAGATTCAGGTTGAAAGTCAGCATGTTCGTCTGCAGCGAAATGAAAAGCTTGCCAGCAATATCCCCAAGAAAAAAGAAGAGTATAAAAAACTGCAAACCCAGTTAAAAATTGCGTTGAATATGTTGCCCAAAAAATCACAGATTCCAGACTTGTTGGAAGGTGTAACTTGGGCAGGTAAGGATTCAGGGCTGTCGTTCTCAGAGTTTAAGCCTGAGCAAGAAAGTATTAAAAGTATTTATGCCGAAGTTCCTGTAACATTGGCTGTTGCAGGAACATTTAGGCAGTTGCTCACTTTTTTGAAGCGTGTGGGGGAAATGCCACGCATTGTGGATATTAAGAATTTAGAATTACGCCGGAATAAAGATCAGATGCTCAGTATTAAAGGGCAAGCGGTGACTTATCGTTTTGTAGAAACGGGTAGTCAAAAGCAAAAGAAAAGAACTGGACGCTAAAGTGTGGTGTGAGGTTTAGGAGAAAGGTATGATAAGTAAGGGTTTAGAGGGTTCTCTTGTTGCTGGCTTGATGTTGGCTTTTTTGATTTTTCCGTCGGCTTCCATGGCAGGAATTATTCAGGGTGTTTCACTATTGGACTCTGAGGATGGTGATGTGCTGATTATTGAGTCGGATGCACCATTGGAATATCAAGTATTTGATTTGAGCGAACCCCCACGCTTGGTGATGACTTTCCCTGGTGCAGACATTAACCCTGAAGTGGTTGCAATTAAAGGCGATGGCGATGGTGTTGTTTACTTATTCCCTAAGGCTAATGAGTTGGGTGTTCGCTTGGAGATGAGCCTGAGTGAGGCTTTGGCGTATGAGATAGATGAGCAGGAGCATACGCTGATTGTACGCTTTGATGCGCCAGATATTGAAGGTTTGGAAAAAGGATCTCCAACAGTGTTAGAGCGTATCAGTGTTCAAGATAAGGCAAGTGTTACCGAGGTCGTGATTGATGGCTTAAATATGGATACAAACCATAATACATTCTTTACCAACCAAAATCGTACGCTAATTGTTGATTTATGGGGCGCCAAGTCAAAGCTCAAGAAGGATAAATTTCAATATGCAACACAGCATGTAAAATCAGTTGTGATTGGCGAAGCAGATGAGCGTTTGCGTTTGATTATCAATACACTGCCCAGTAGTGAGATGGCACACCAAGTTGATACCAGTGCTGATCAAATGGTGATTCGTCTTGGTAAAATAACACATTCAACAGGTGATACAGTCAAGGTTGAAAGTGTTGACTTTCAACCAGATGGTGCAATTGCAAGGGTTCTGATTCGTACCGACGCGACAAACCCTGTGGTTGATGTACATGAGGAAGATGGGAACACTGTGGTTAACATTAGCCGTGCAACCTTGGCACAAGGCAAAGAAATATCGCAAGATTTGCGCGCGTTTGCAGGTCCGCTTGCACAAATTGATACTTACCGTGTGGGAAACAATGTTAAAATTGTAGTGCGTCCGCGTGAAGCGGTTGAAGTGAACAGCTTTCAGCAAGGGAATGTATTTTCACTGAGCTTTATGCCAGTTGCCTTGGCAAAAGCTGCTCGTGGAGGAAGCGGTCAAGATGGCGCCTTTAGCTATACAGGCGAAAAAGTTACCTTTGACTTTAAGGATATTGATATTCGTAATGCCTTAAAGCTCATTGCTGAAATGAGTGACCTGAACATCATTATGTCGGATGATGTGACAGGTACCTTAACCATGCGCTTGGTTGATGTACCATGGGATCAAGCTTTGGATATTATTTTATCGGCTAGAGGTTTGGGCAAAGAGAAAAATGGTAATGTGCTTCGTGTTGCGCCTGTTGAGGTATTGCGTACAGAATATGAGTCGAAAATTGAAGCCAAGAAAGGATCGCTCCAATTGGAGCCGTTGCTAACAGAGTTTATAACACTGAGCTATTCCAATGTTACAGATGTGCAAAGGATGCTTGAGAAGTCCCAAAAGGAACAGTTGGATACAGCCAAGAAGAAAAATAAAGATGCTATGCCTAAGGCGGAAAATTCTGGGCTGATGTCTAGCCGTGGTAGTATTTTGGTTGATGAACGAACCAATACGCTTATTGTTAAAGACACACGGGAGGCCATCAACAATATTAAGCGGCTTGTTGCTGTTATTGATAAGCCAATTCAACAAGTTTTGATTGAAGCACGCATTGTTGAGGCTTCGGATACCTTTACGCATAGCCTTGGTGTGCGTTGGGGGGGGAGTATCAATCAGCAAACAGCCAACAATTTTCCTGGAGCTATAGCAATAGGAGCACCAGGCACAACAGTTACAAATGCAAGTAATATCATCACAGGTGGGCAAACTGCGGCAACAGGGCGCGGTTTCTTGGTCGACTTGCCAGCAGCAGGCAGTGGTGGTGCAATTGGGCTAAGTTTAGGCTCGTTCAACAATGCGATTAATCTGGATCTGGAGCTTTCAGCTGCCCAAGCTGATGGAGAAGCTAAAATTGTTTCAAACCCTAGAATTGTGACGAGCAACCTGAAAATGGCAATGGTAACCCAAGGTTTTCAAGTTCCTTTTGTAACACCTGCTACAGCCAATAATAATGCCACAGTAACATTGGTTGAGGCTGCTTTGAAACTCCAAGTTACACCGCAAATCACTGCGGATGGTGGTGTTATTTTGGATGTTAAGGTAAGCAAGGATGCGCCTGTAGCTTTTGGTACAACAACAGGTATTGATACAAAAACAGTAACGACCAATGTGTATGTGAAAAATGGTGAAACCATCGTCATTGGTGGGGTATACACCCGTGAGAACGCCAGTGATAAATCAAGTGTTCCTTATTTAGCAGAAATTCCATTTTTGGGCTGGTTATTCAAAGCGGAAAGTATTCGAGATAATAAAAGTGAGCTGCTGATATTTATTACGCCTAAAATATTAAGTGCTGGTTCGGGTGTTTAATGATGCGGGGTAACAAAATATAAGAAGGTGATAAAATGAATAGTATTGATAAATTATGGAAGAGTGTTGTATGTATGCTTGTGCTGATCTTGGCAGGTTGTGGCACGGCGCCTGATACAACCACAACAGGTACAACCACAACAGGTACAACCACAACAGGTACGACCACAACAGGTACGACCACAACAGGTACGACTACAACAGGTACGACCCCTACCAGCGTGAACCTTTCAGCATCATCGTTTACTGTGCTCAGTGATGGTGTAGATAGTTCAACAATTACAGCGACAGTTTTGGATGCGAGCAATGCTGTTGTTGCCAATGCCACCATTTTGTTCAGTGCATCGGGTGGTGTGTTGAGTGCAGCATCAGGTGTAACGGATGCCACAGGTAAGGCACAGGTTTCTTTTTCCGCGGGATCCTCAGGGCTTAATGGGGTCGAAACGGTTACAGCAACTTTATCTGGGGTGAGCCCTGCAGTAGTACGGCAGATACCTATCCAAGTTGTAGGAACTACAGTGAGCTTATCACCAACCAATGTGAACATCACAGATGATGGCTCCATTAAAGATACCATGCAGGTTGTGGTGAGAAATGCCAGTAATACACCACTGTACAATGTGCCTGTCACGGTAACGCAAGCTGGAACTGGGGCTGTGACAATTACACCATCGGCAACCAATACGGATGTTAACGGAAGTATCAGTGTTGATGTGGTAGGTACAACTGCAGGTAATGTAACGCTTACCGTATCCGCGGCAGGTGCCACTTCAACACAGGATTATGTTGTGTCGGTAACTGGTACAGCTTTTGGTATTACTGCACCTGCCATTGACCCGTATGGTATGGCTGTAGGTGACACTTATACTTTAACAGTGAATGCGCCTGGCATTACATCGGTAACTTTTGCGACGACAAAAGGTACATTGACTGGAACCAATCCACCCGTGGCTGCTTCCAATGTGATTACGCAAACAGTCGTAGGCGGCGTGGCAAGCGCGTCACTTACCAGTACTACAGCAGGTGTTGCAACCATACAAGTGTGGGATCAAAATACTCCAGCTACCCAAGACTTCACTCAGATTGTTATTTCACCACCTTTAACAGCGGTGTCAGCCATTCGTGTGCAGACCAATAATGGTGTGGTACCTAGAAGCACAGCAACCTTGCAACATACTGCTGAAATCACAGCAACAGTCACCGATGCTTCCAACCAGCCTATTGCCAATGCTCCTGTATTCTTTTCAATTCCAGGAGTAGCCAATGGTGCGAGTATTTCACCTGTGCTGGTGTTTTCTGATTCAAATGGTGTTGCGAAATCAGTATTTACATCAGGAAACTTGAGCAGTGGGGCACAAGGTATTGATGTGTTTGCGGAAGTTATCAACACGACACCTTTGGTGCAGGGTAGAACCAATATTATTGTTGGCGCAACAGCAGGTTCAGTATTGATTGGTCGAGGCACCAAAATTTCCGTTCCTAATGCAACGGAGTATATTTTGCCAATGTCTGTGATTGTAACAGACAGTAGTGGCGCAGCTATTCCTGGAGGTGTGGTTAGCCTGCAAATCTGGCCAACAACATTTAAGACAGGTTATTGGTATAACCATAACCTTTTTCATGGCACAGGTGTTACAAGATATTTTGAGCCATGTATTACAGGTGCATTTACCAATGAAGACACCAATCGAAACCTGATATTGGATGCAGGTGAAGATATTGCACATACCACAGGGTTTACTTTTTGTGATGCAACGGTGTCACAGCATGGTGCGCCTAACGCTGCTTCACCACCAATCACATACCCTGCCAATACTCAGTTAGATCCTCCTTTAGCATCTGCGGGAGCGCTCCCCATTTCAGTGGTTACTGATCAAAATGGGCTTGCCAATTTTGATTTGACATATCTAAAAGCAAGCGCAATTTGGATTGATGTTCGAGTTACAGCAAAAACACAAGTGCTGGGTACTGAATCATCTTCAAGTATTACATTTACCTTGCCGGCATTTGAGACAGAAGCAACGAATGGTGAGTTGCCAGACTCTTCTTTTGGCAGGTAATTGATATATGATGCTTGTTGGGCTGATGGGCTCAGGCAAATCAACAATCGGAAAGCTTTTGGCTTCCCGATTGTCTTTAAGCTTTGTGGATTTGGATGAATTGATTGTATCGCAGCAAGGCAAAAGTATTCCTCAAATTTTTGAACAAGAAGGAGAAGCCGCATTTCGGGCTTTGGAATCCCAAGCTTTAGAAGAAGTGTTACAATTCCAAGATAGTGTGATTGCAACGGGAGGAGGGGCTATTCTTTCTGAATATAACCGAGAGTTGATGCAACAAGCGGGGAAAGTGATTTGGTTGGATGCCAGCCCGACAGTGTTGGCACAACGCATTTCAGGAGATAGCAATCGTCCTTTGCTGGATGGGGTAGATCCGCTGTTCAAAATGATTACGCTCGCGACACAACGCAACCCTTTGTATGCCGAGGTGGCAGACATTCGCATCGATACAGGTTTGATGAACACCAAGGAAGCAGTAGATAAAGTTGCTGCTTTTCTGTCAGAATAGCCGCATGAGTGCTATCCAACAATATACCGTTTACTTAGCTGATCGAAGCTATGAGATTCACATTGAATCAGGGTGCTTAAAAAATATTGGTGATGCTTGCTCCAAGCTTTTTGGGCAAGCTTCCCGCTGTCTTATTATCAGTAATGATGTGGTTGCGCCACTTTATTTGGAGGTGCTTCAGTCATCATTAGAAGCATCAGGTTGGCAAGTGTCTCAGCATATTATGCCTGATGGTGAGCAGTATAAAACTATACAAACATGGTCAGCTATTTTAGACACATTGATGAATCGTAAGCTTTCGCGTAATGAGCCTATTATTGCGCTTGGCGGTGGCGTTGTGGGTGATATTGCGGGGTTTGCCGCAGCATGTTACCGCCGTGGTATTCCGTTTGTACAAGTGCCAACCACGCTATTGGCACAAGTCGATTCCAGTGTGGGTGGTAAAACAGCGGTCAGTCATCCGCTTGGCAAGAATATGATTGGTGCATTTTATCAGCCTAAGCTTGTATGGATTGATCCTGATGTATTGCAAACCTTAGCGCCCAATCAGCTGCGAGCGGGGCTTGCTGAAGTGATTAAATATGGCGCGATTTGGGATGAATCCTTTTTTAACTATGTAGAGCAATATGCTGAACAACTTCACGCATTGGATGCTGAAGTGGTTAGTAAAGTGATTATTGCATCGTGTAAATACAAGGCTGAAATCGTGATGCAGGATGAGACAGAGCAAGGCGCACGCGCGTTGCTCAATCTCGGGCATACTTTTGGTCATGCTATTGAATCTATGACACACTACACCAGCTATTTACACGGTGAGGCTGTTGCCATTGGTATGCGCATGGCAGCAAGGTTATCTGAGCAGTTAAGGTATGCGCCCTCTGGTACGGAGGCTAGGATGGTCAAAGCATTAGAAGCCTTAGAGTTGCCTGTGGATGTGCCGCGGTTTTCAGCCGAGCAATGGTTAAATGTCATGGGGCATGATAAAAAGAATGTTGGCAGCTTGATTCGTTATATTTTGTTGCACGATATTGGTGATGCCTTTATCGCAGAAGATGTCACCGATAAGGACATTCATACCCTTATCGCGTCCTTTGCTTAAACTTTAGGCTCTGTCCCTTTTATGAGGCGGGTTACATTCTCATGATGGCGAATAGTAACCAGCCCGCCCACAATTAAACAACCCATGATTGCAGTATCGCTTGCATCCAGAGCCCACGCAGCCAAAGGCAGTGTGAAGCTTGCAAGTATGGATGCCAGAGACACATAGCGGGTTAATTTAAATACAATAAGCCATACTGCAAAACTAAGCACAGCCGTTAAAGGTTCCCAAGGAAGAAGTACACCAAACATCGTGGCAACACCCTTGCCACCTCTGAATTTAAGATAAATCGGGAAGATATGCCCAAGAAATGCGGCTAAAGCGATCATGAGTATTTGAGACTCATTAAAGCCTAACGCCATAGCAATACTCACAGGAATCATACCCTTAAATACATCAGCAATGAGTGTTAAAATACCAACTTTTTTGCCACCCGTTCTGAGTGCGTTGGTTGCACCTGTGTTGCCGCTGCCGTGGTCTCTGGGGTCTTTGCCTGTAAGCCAGCGGGCAAACAGCAAGCCAAAAGGAATAGCGCCCAAGAAATAAGTGGCAGTGGTTAGAAGGATAAGTGTTTCAGACATGGTGGGCGCAGCTTATATCATCAATAAGAAAATTGCGAAACTTAGCGTGCTTTTTGTGCCAGCTTACCTTTGGTTTGGTGGCTGATTTGATTATTTTGGGTTAAATACACCAAATCAGGGGCAAATGCTGCCGCCTTTTGCGCTTCAAATTCGGCATAAGTGCAGATAATCAGTGTGTCACCCACGCTGGCTTTGTGTGCTGCTGCACCATTGATGCCAATGGTATTTGAGCCAGAGGGAGCAACAATAGCATAGGTTGTGAACCGTTCACCATTACTAACATTATAAATATGAAGCTGTTCAAAGGGTAAGATATTGGCGGCCTGCATCAAATCTATATCAATGGCGCATGAGCCTTCATAATTCAGTTCAGCATGGGTAACTGTTGCACGGTGTAATTTGGATTTTAATAGGGTTATACGCATGACTATTCCTCGTGATTGCTGAGTGATAAATTATCAATCAAGCGGGTTGAGCCAACCTTGGCCGCGATAAAGATTCGGGCTGTTGAGAAGATTCGGATATTGGTGATGGGTTCGAGAGTAACTTCATCACATATTTCCAAGTACTCCACTTCAATACGGTGTTGGTGCAAATGCTTGTATCCTAGAGCCAAGAACTCCTGAATACTAGAGCATTGGTTTGCCTGGCGTTTCATCAACTGAAGTGCCGCATAGATTTCTTTGGCTTGTTGGCGTTCATCATCGCTTAAGTAACGGTTGCGACTGCTTTTGGCTAACCCATCATCATCTCGTACAATGTTTGCGCCGACCACTTCAACTTGCATATGCAAATCGGCTACCATGCGCTGGATAATGCGAAGTTGCTGAAAGTCTTTCTCACCAAAAACAGCAAGGTGTGGGCGAATAATATTGAATAAAATATTCACCACCGTGACTACACCATCAAAGTGCCCCTTACGACTTATTCCACATAACTTCTGGCTTAAACCATGCACCTGCAACCCGACTTGAATACCATGGTCAGGGTAAAGGCTTTCAGGATGAAAAACAAAATCAACCCCCGCATTTTGGCAAGTTTTAATATCATCTGCAAAAGGGCGAGGATAGATGCTCAGATCCTCATTTTTACCAAATTGAAGTGGGTTGACATAAATGCTGACCACCACAACATCTGCCAACCGCTTGGCTTTTTCTATCAGCGATATATGTCCTTCATGCAAGCAGCCCATGGTGGGTACAAGGGCAATGCGCTCTTTATCAAGGCTGGCTAATTCATGCTGTATTTCTGTTGCTGTGCCGCAAACCTTCATGTTTTGTTCCGCACATCATGTGCCCATGCTGAGATGGCAGCAATGGCCTGGTTTCTAAGGTTGGTGTAGGGCTTGATAAAAGGGGGGGGTGTTTTTGATAAGCCAAGCACATCATGCCATACCAAGACCTGAGCGTCGCAAGCTTGTCCTGCGCCAATACCCACAGTGGGAATAGCAACATGATTTGTAATTTTCTCAGCCAAGCTGGCTGGGATACATTCAAGTACCACAGCAACTGCGCCAGCATCGGCTAAGGCTAAGGCATCATCATATATACTTTGGTATTCTTCTTGAGTTGTGCCACGCTGTTTGTAGTTGCCAAACTGTTTCACAGACTGCGGTGTTAAACCCACATGACCAACAACAGCAATACCGCGTTGGCTTAAAAAGCGAACGGTATCCACCATGTGTTTTCCGCCCTCAAGTTTGACGGCATCACAGCCAGTTTGCCGCAAGATATGTGCGCTGGTGTTAAAAGCTTGCGTAGGAGACTGCTGGTAAGCGCCAAAGGGCAAGTCGCAAACCACCCATGCTTTGCTGCGACCACGCACCACGGCGGAGGTGTGCACAATCATATCTTCAACAGTCACAGGAATCGTGCTGTCATAACCAAGGTTGACCATGCCCACAGAGTCACCCACAAGAATGACATCTACACCAGCTTCTTCCGCTATGCGGGCAGCTCCTGCATCATAGGCAGTCAACCAAACTTGTGGCTGATGCGCATGTTTTGCTGCCAATAAAGTGGCAGCCGTTGTTTTATTTTTCATATTACCCCGTTCCGCTTCGGTCTCGTGTTTGCTTGCAAACATGGGAGTACCGTCTTCTGGAGAGTTATCCTGCGCCCAAGCATAACATGTAGCGAGCATTTCACAAAAGCAGGGTGTTTTTGTTCCATCAAGTGATAATTGTCGCATGAAAAATGGTAAGTCCACGCTACTATGCGTCGCGATTAAAAAAGGAGAAAGATATGCGCAATATACTTATGGCTTTTATGCTGTTGGCTTTTGCGGGTTCAGCGGCGGCACAAGATTGGGCGGGCAATGCTGAGCTTGGTTTTGTACAAACGGGTGGTAATACAGATACAAGCTCGCTTAACTTAAAAGGTAAAGCGATTAATGATGGTGATGATTGGCGTAGTACGGTTGAGGCTGCTGCTTTACAATCCAAAGATACGGGTGCAGTCACCGCTGAGAAATATAATCTTTCTGTACAAGGGGATTGGAAATCATTAAGTGTAGGCTATATGTTTGTGCGCTTTGGGTATGAACAAGACAAGTTCGGTGGTTACAACAGCCGTACCAGTGAAACGGTGGGTTATGGTTTTGATATTCTTAAATCAGATGATAAACAATGGAATGCAGAAGTTGGTGCGGGTGCGAGGCAAACAGAAGCTGTGACAGGTGCAAAAGTATCCGACACTGTCGTGCGTGCATCAACCGTGTTTAATTGGAAAATTAGTGAGATTGCAACCTTCTCGCAAGAATTGAAAACCGAAGGTGGTCAAGAAGGTTATATCACCAATTCAGTGACAGCGCTGACCAACCAAGTATCTGGTAATCTATCCAGCAAGATTTCATATGCCGTGCAAAACAATTCCAAAGCACCAACAGGAACCAAAGCGTCAGATACGATTTTGTCAGCTTCTTTGGTGTTTTCTTACTAAGCTTTACACATAAACATGCTTATCGAGGGTGGCTTTTGCCACCCTTTTTTTATGTCAGCTTT